>Ga0208694_1000273_pt1 | contig 82004 bp, 76 predicted proteins | sample AD_UKC078_MetaG_FD_184442 | JGI IMG/M metagenome (GOLD analysis project Ga0208694, IMG submission 184442) | Active sludge microbial communities of municipal wastewater-treating anaerobic digesters from USA - AD_UKC078_MetaG (SPAdes) (version 2) | ecosystem: Engineered > Bioreactor > Anaerobic >...
TGTCTTGGGACCGCCATTTTCTAAAGTATAGGTAATTGTATAAGTAGCGCCAGTGCTCCCCTTCGTATAATTATAGGAATTAGTACCTGGATCTTTGGGCACCTTCTGCATAAAAATAGTACCAGTGCAATTTGATCCACCCCACCCGTTAGAGCTAAGACAAAGGCAATTAGTAGTAGAACCTAATGCGGAACAATTATCAGGATACGTTAAGGCACTATCAAAATACATTTCTAGCGCTGTCCTGATTTGCTTAATATCAGAAAGGCGGCGGGCATCACGCGCTTTAGCCCGCGCGCTATTTAACGCTACCACCGATAAAGTAGATAGTAGGGCGATAATGGCAATAACCACCAAAAGCTCAACTAAAGTAAAACCCTTTTTCATAAAATTATAAAATCATTAAATTATTCCATAGAATATGGAGTTGCGGTCTTGGGACCGCCATTTTCTAAGTTATAGGCAATTGTATAAGTAGCGCCACTGCCACCTACATTATAATAGATATAGGAATAAGTTCCTGGTATTGGATCAGTGGGCACATTCTGCATAAAAATAGTAGCACTAGCGCAAGCCGATGTTGAAACCCAACCATTTTGATTTAAACACGCCGCATCACCAGTCCCAAGTGTTTTATTGCTCCCAGTTGGATACTGTTGATTATTGGCATCATAATATAATTCCAGCGCTGTCCTGATTTGTCTAATATCAGACTGACGGCGGGCGTCACGCGATTTGGCTCTAGCACTATTGAGTGCTACCACCGATAAAGTAGATAGTAGGGCTATGATGGCAATAACCACCAAAAGCTCAACTAAAGTAAAACCCTTTTTCATAAAATTATAAAATTAATATACAAAAATAAAAACTCACATTACACATTATACAATAAAAAAAAATTATTGTATAGCCCAAGGAGTAGCTGTGGCTGGCCCAGGGTCTAAAGAGCTAATTTTTCCTTCTAGCTCGTAAGTTAAAGTATAGGACATTCCATCACTACTATATATATAATCCCTTCCTCCGGGTTGAGGATTAGTCGGAATTTTTTTTAAAAAAATAGGTTCACCACAACTAGCAACAAATCCCGCCTGGCTACCATCTAAACAAAGTCCCTGGATGTTAGCAGAAGAAGTAATAGGATATAATCCATCGGGACGATTAAGGGCATACATCTCTAGGGCGGTTTGAATTTGTCTAATATCGGCTACGCGGCGTGTATCACGAGATTTTTGACGGGCACTATTAAAAGACACCACCGATAAAGTAGATAAAATGCCAATAATGGCTATCACCACTAACAACTCAACTAAAGTAAAGGCTGATTTAGGCATAATACTAAAAATTACCAACCATAGTATACATCGGCATAATAACTGCAGCCACCATTACACCGACCCCAATACCTAGTATAATCATAATAAGCGGTTCCATTAAGCTCATTATATTAGCTAGGGCATTATCTATTTCCCGATTATAAAACTCGGAAATTTTAGTAAAGACAACGTCCAGTTTACCAGTGCCCTCACCTACTTGCATCATATGAGATACCATTTGGGGTACTAACGGACTATCTAAGAAAATTGTAGAAATAGAATTGCCATCCTCAACTTCTTTAATAGTCTGCTGAACTAATCTTTGATAAACTTTATTGCTGACCACATCACCAGCAATAGCTAAGCTATTCTCAATACTTACTCCGCCCAATAACAAAGTGTTCATGGAACGGCAAAAGCGGACTAATAAAATCTTTTGAAAAAGTTTACCAAATATTGGCAAATGTAAAGTTAGAGAATCCCAGGCATAACGGCCAGAGGGAGTACGCAAAATAGCCCTAATACCCATTATTATACCAACTACTATCGTTACTACTATCCACCAGTAATGAGTTATAAAATTGGAGATACCTATTAATATTCTAGTGGCCAATGGCAGGGTCGTACCAGTTTCGGTTAAAATATCCATCATTTTAGGTAAAACAAAAACCATCATGACAATACCAATAATAACCATACCGACAATAACCACCGTCGGATAAATCATAGCCCCCTTAATTTTCGCCCCCATGTCATAATCTTTGCTAATTTCATCGGCTAAATAATCCAAAACATCATCTAATTTACCAGAGCGTTCGCCAGATTTAACTACACTAACAAAAAAATTAGAAAATATTTTAGGGCGTTTAGATAAACTATCTGACAGTGAGGCTCCGCCCTCAACCTCATCGCCAATTTCTCCAATAACTTTTTTAAATTTTTTATTTTCTGTTTGATTAACCAAAATACGTAAAGATTGAACCATCGGCACCCCGGCGCTAATCATAATAGAAAACTGCCGAGAAAAAATAACAATGTCCTTCATGGATACCCGCTTTAGAAAGGATAGACTAAATCTTTTTTTAATATTGGCAACTTCTAAACTAACCAAAGCTAAGCCATTATCTTTTAGCAAAGATTCAGCCTCCTGACTATTATCCGCCTCTACTAAGCCAGTTGTTTTAGCGCCCTGATTATCTAGCGCCTCATAACGAAAAATCATAAATTAATCAGATTGAATAACTCTCATAACCTCTTCTACCGTCGTTAATCCCTGCAAAGCCTTAATCATACCATCTTGTTCCATGGTAATAAAGGGTTGGGTAGCTTTTATTTTCTCTTCGCTAAAACTTTCATTTTGTAAAATCATGTTTCGTACCTCGTCATTAATTTCTAAAACCTCAGCAAGAACTGTTCGGGAATGATAGCCGGTCTGATCACAATAAGCACAGCCCGTACCTTTGCTAAAAGTCATTTGTTCGGGATTATAATTAGGCAACCTCTCCTTTATTACACTCTTGGGAATTTTATCTAACAATTCTTGTATATGACTCAAAACATCGTTACTTATTTTCTCTTTAACTAAACAGTGAGTGCAACTAAGGCGTACCAACCGTTGAGCTACTACCAATACTAAACTAGAATTAAGTAAAAATGGCTCAACTTTCATATCAATAAGACGAGGGATTGCTCCAATAGCATCATTGGTATGTAGCGTAGACAATACTAAATGACCAGTCAACGAAGCATGAACTGCCAACTCAGCTGTCTCATTATCACGAATTTCACCAACCATCATAATGTCTGGATCTTGACGCAAAAGTGACCGTAAGCCGGTAGCAAAAGTAAAATTAACTTCTGGCCGCACCTGTGATTGATTGACACCTTCCAAAAAATATTCTACCGGATCCTCTAATGTAGCTATATTAACCCTATCCTGGTTGAGAATATTTAATAAAGAATACAGGGTGGTAGTTTTACCTGAACCAGTTGGCCCAGTAATTAATATTAGTCCGCTTGTCCGCTCAATAGCTTTTTTAATTATGTGATATTGATCACTGGCAAAACCTAATGATTCAAGGGTAGGAGCCCCACGGCTAACATCTAAAATTCTCATCACCACTTTCTCATGCCCCATAAGAGGCATAACGGACACACGAAAATCAATATCTCGGCCATCAATATTTAAACTAATACGCCCATCCTGCGGAATGCGTGTTTCGTCTAGCTTTAATTTAGACATAACTTTTACCCGAGAAACCAGTGAATCGTGAATATTTTTAGGTAGAACTAAATGTGTTTTTAAAACACCATCAACCCGATAGCGGATACGGCTTTCTTTGGGCAGTGGCTCAATATGAATATCACTAGCTCCTAATTCAACTCCGTGCCTAATGACAGCTGAAATAATTTTAGAAATTGGCGCATTCTTGGTAATTTCTTCAAAACGAAAATCATTTTTTTCTATTGACTCCTTAATTTCCTGTTCCTCTTCCTTGGCTTTTAGTTCTAGGGCGGTGGTTATTTCTTTATTAATTGTCTGATATTTCTTAAAGGCAATATCAAAACTAAGCGGCGATACCAAAAAATAATGAGTTTTTAAATTATTTTTTTTGGCTAAAAAATCTACTGCTTCAATAGCTTTAAAATTTTCCGGGTCTACCAATCCAACACTTATCTCATCACCATTGCGCTGAAAACATACCACCTGGTAATTATTGGCTACCTCTGGGGGCAATATATTAAGAGTAGCTTCATCGATGTCTGCGTTTACTAAATTAGCATAAGATAAGCCAGCCAAACTAGCCCTAATTTCGGTTAAACGTTCTGTGTCTAAAATCCCTTCATCTATTAATACTTTATCTAAATCAGCCCCCTTAGCAGCTTGAGTGATTTTTTCTAGCTGCTCATGATTAATAATTTCGGCTGATACTAAAAAATCTAATAATTTATTGTCTAGGGCTTGACTCATATTATCAATAATTAAAAGGGTGGGGATTACCAATCTTAAGCCCACTTAAATCTTCATCAGTAGTAGTTACAGTGGTGGAACTAATTTCTGGTGGTGTATAATTACGGCGCAAATTTTGAAACTTAGGATTGCTTAATAGACTTAAAGACAAGAATTCCTCTACTGTCTGCTGAGTTAAGCTAGTTTCCAATAAGCGACGTTGGCTCTGAGATATGGTCCGACCCTCAGATAATGTATTGGTAAAAACTTTAAATGCCGATTCATCTATGCTGGCGAGTGACCTTTGATTATTAGTAAATTGACTATACCAACGTACCACTAAAAATATGCCAGCAGTATTAATAACAATGCCCACAATAAGCCAAAATATTTTTGAACCAGATAACTGATGTTTATTTTTAGAACGAATAATTTTCTCCATAATTAACTAATCTGCTAAATAATAAATTTTAATCTCCAAAACAATTTGATTTTTACCTGGTAAATATTCTAATCTCTCAATGTCCATAAGGTGTAAATTATTTTCAATGGTTTTTAATAATTTTTTAAAATTAATATAATCCCGGCCCGATAACTCTAACTTAATGACCGCCGATCTAAGCTGACTGGTTAATGCCGGGGCAGTAGAAGTAGAGCTAGACGCCGACTCATTATTGTTGGTTGTATTATCAGTTGATGGTGACTCAGTCCCTGCCGTCAACACATCAGAAGACTTAATTAATAAATTATTGGCTAAACAAATAGCCTCAATTTCGGCTAATAAACCCTCCTTATCTAGTTGGACTGGCAGAATGTCTGTTACCTTAGAGCGAGTATTTTGATCAATATTATCATAAAAAGCTCTTAGCTGAAGTAAATTGGCTTGATATTTCTGTTTCTTTGCTAACTCTGCCTGGGCTGACTGATTATTGTTATTAAACTCTGCCAATGTTGTCCGATATTGTGGTAAAAAAAACAATAATACGCTACCGACCATAATTAATATACAAATAAGGGCAATAAAAAGACGATAATGATTAATAAAAAATTCTTGCCATCTTTGTTTAGCCACCGTTTCTTCCGCCAATATTCCGGATTTTGCTTCTTCGGCCGATTGCCGTAAACTATTTTTTTTATTTAACAATTGAGCCATAGTTTAACGAAAAAATAACTCTGGTTTAATTTTTAACTTAATGGAAAAATTCAATTGAGTGGCCGGGGTCGTTGTGACTTCGCTGCTTGTTCCAGATTCATCAACTATAGGCTCGTTTTTAATCATATCTCCGCCCTCGCTATCTACCTCCAGGACATCAGCAGCTCGACGCAAAACTTTTAACTGCTTGGCCATGCTGTCAAAATTATCTGTCCTAGCCTTCAATATATATTCCCCGTGGGTATCACCACTAAAATCTTGATAAAAGACATTGGGTAAAGTATTTTTTTCTAAAAAACTAAAAAAATTACTCCAATAAATATGGTCATTCAATAGCTCACTAACTAACATTAATCTTAAGCGAAAATCTAAAACATCACCCACTTCATTCTCGGCCAAGGTAACTAGCTGATTCACTTTAGCGAGACGTTGGGCGGTATCGGTAGTCTGTTTATTTTGATTCTGACGCCATAGATAAAATAGCACACCACACAAAGACAAAAAAAACAAAGTAATAACTAGCCACTGAATTAAATCCAGCCAAAATCTACGCCAATTAAAATATAAGGTAGTTTGACCTTTAATTAAATTAGTTTCTGTAATTGTCGGCCGAGTCCATGATTTTTGTTCCACCCGTTGTTGCAAGTCACGAAACCGCTGTTCTCTAATCTTGTTCCGAGATTCAGCTTCCATTTTAGGAGTGGGCTTAGAAATTTTCTCTTGCTCTTGCTCTTTTTCTTTTTGTTTTTCTTTATTTTGATTTTTAAAATTCTCCTGATTTTCCTCAATCTTTGGCATACTAGCTGGCTGACTCGGCTGCACCTCCTGTGATAATGGTTGAGCTACTGTTTTATTACTAATTACTTTATTTACTTGACGACGTTGTCCTTCTTTGGTCTGAAAAGTCGCACTATCTATTTGACCACCACTAAGTGTTCCTGAACCAGACAATTGTTTAATTTGACGGCTACGCTCTTGGTTAAGTTTTTTTAACTTCCTAGCCGACCAACCCTTTGCCAAAAACTGCCAAAAATGATTTTTTTTCTGAGAAACCTTAGAAGTACTAACTTCTAATAAATGTTGCTTTTTGGTGGGCTTAGAAAGAGGTGGTAGTTTAGTATTTTTAATATTGGAATCACTACCCTTAGCAGGTTTACTCGACACAACCTTAGAAGATGGTTTATCCACCACCCTGGGCTTAGATATAGCACTATCAGCTCTCGATTCTGTTTTAGGCTTCTGTTCGCTCTTAGCAGGGCGAGTATTAATTTCACGGCTAGTTTTCTCTTTACGATTAACCCATACTGATGGCCACTTTAAAAAATTATTAACCTCTTTCATCGTCTCATAGCCCTCAGTAGAAGACCAATCAACCTTTTCTTTGGTGGTAAATGGTTGATCGGGTTGTTTAACTTTTTTATTAGAAGACTTGCTACCTAACATTTGTTTATAATTAACTAATGCCGCGCATAGCCAGCCCTACCGCTACTGCTAGGCGTGGACCAAGTTCATCAAGCAATGGCTTAATATTTAAAGGATAAGAAATTAGTGTCCAGGGGCTACCAACGATAATATTAATATTTAATTCTTTAGTTAGATATTCGGGAAAATTATATAACAAAGAAGAACCACCGGTCATAACAATTTTCTCAACAGTTTTACCATTATTGCTCTGAAATAAATTTAAAGAATATTTTATTTCATTAGCAACTGAATCAACCAGGTTTTTTAAAGCTTCTGGCAACTCAGCCGATCTAATACCAGCCACCCCTAGATCATACTTGAATTGTTCTGCTTGTTGTAAATCAATATTAAGACTTTTACTGATTGCTTCGGTAACAACCAACCCGCCCAAGTCTAAACTACGATTAAAAACTGGTATCCCATGATCAATAATAACTAAGTCGCTATTAGTAGATCCCACCTCTACTAACATAATAGTGCCCTTATCATTACCAATAAGCGAGCGAATTAAAGCTACAATTTCACCCTCTAAAAAAACTAAATTGAGCTCAGCTTTTTTAAAAATTTCCACATATTTATTAACCAAAACTTTAGGCGCCCCAGTTAATAAAATTTTAGTAATTACTTTAGCCCCGGTCTTAATATCGGCAGAATTGCTGGCGCTATCGGTTGGCTGACCAACTAGGCCAGTAATCTTTTTCCAATCTAAAACCATTTCCTCTAATGGTAAAGGCATCACTTTTCTAGCCTCAGCGTTAACTGCTGTCGGTAAATTAGCCTCACTAACATCAACTAAGGTAATAATGGAGGAAAAAACCGAAAAATTAGGTAAACTAGCTACTACCTGCCGACTAGTCATTCCGGACTCTTGCCAAATTTTGGTAATCATTTTAGCTGTATCCTCAATCGGCGCCTTTAAGGGATTATCTCCACCCAAATTCTCGCTAAAACCATAGGTTGATAAAACCACGCGTTTATTGTCGCGTTTAAGCTCTACCATTTTAATACCTGAACTACCAATATCTACACCAATACAAGCATTATTTGTATCCGATCCACTAAATAAGGCCATAATAAATTATAAATAAAACTTTGACGGCATTAAACCAATCTTCTATAATAATGGATGTTGGTTATTATAGCATAATCAACCAATTAGCCACAATAGCTATTTAATAAAATATATGAATTTTTTTTCACGATACAAGCGTCCAATATTAATAATCCTCTTTATTATCTTTACTATTGTCATGGCTTATTTACTATATATAGTATTTTTCCGCCGTATTGAAGAGCCTAATTTGCCCGGAGAAGAAGCTGGCCAGGAAATAATAACTGGCTTCCCCGAGGCTGGACCCAGCACCAATATTCGACCCACCAGTTCCGGTGGCACTGGCAACTTACCAGAAGCAGGTGGCGAGAGTGGCAATATCTCTTATATACCTAGTCAGGAAGAGCCAACTGATAGTAGGGCCATGGGTGGTGTAACTAAAACTGACCAAGTTATTAACAGCCTAACTATTAACCCAACTATTAATAACCAGACAGGTAATATTCAATATTATGACCCTTTTGAAGGTAAATTTTATAAAGTAAGCGAAGATGGCTCCATTAGTCCCCTATCTAATAAAGTTTTCCATAATGTCCAGCAAGTAACTTGGTCTCCAAATGCTGATAAAGCTGTTTTAGAATATCCCGATGGCAGTAACGTTGTCTATGACTTCAACAAGCAACAGCAAGTAACTCTGCCCAAACACTGGGAAAGTTTTGATTTTTCGCCCAATGGCAACCAATTAGTCATGAAAAGTATTGGTATGGATGTTGATAGCCACTTTTTGGCTACTGCCAACAGCGATGGTAGTGGAGCGAAAGTGATTGAATTTATCGGAGAAAATGACAAAAAAGTTTATCCCGGTTGGTCGCCAAATAATCAAGTGGTCGCTTTATATGCCGAGGGGCTAGACTATGACCGGCAAACTGTATACTTTTTAGGACTTAATGGTGAAAACTTTAAATCAATGGTGGTACCTGGGCGTGGTTTTCAGTATCAATGGTCTCCTCAGGGTGATAAAATGCTTTATAGCGTCTATTCTAGCGACAACGAAATGAAACCAATGCTCTGGATAACTAATGCTTCTGGCAACCAAATTGGTGAAAATCGGCAAAGACTCAATCTACAAACATGGGCTGAAAAATGCACCTTTGCTAGTAATGAAGAAATATACTGTGCCGTCCCCACTAATCTAGATTACGGCGCTGGCCTTATGCCCGCCCTAGCTAACCAAACGCCAGATTATATATATAAAATCAACACTAAAACTGGTAGCAAACAATTAGTCGCCATTCCAGACCATAATATTACAGTAGGCAGTATGATGATAAGCCCTGATGGTTCTAAATTGTTTTTAACCGATAAAAATACCGGCGTAATTCGCCAAATTAAACTACGTTAAAAAATAAAATATGACTAAAACAACCAAGAAAAAAAAGCTCAATTTACACCAAACACTAGACAATCCTTGGATTATTAGTATTCTTTTAGCCTGCGCTGGGGTCTGTTTGGTACTGCTTATTAGCGTGCTCCTTAGCTGGCCTAAATGGACATCAAGTCAATCTACTGTTGGGCCCACCACAATATATACCCTAAAAGACAGTCTTGAAAAACAAATAGATAATGAGGGCGGCTTAACCACTAAAACAACTATTAGTCCTAAAGTTCTGGGCGGACCAATTATTTCTCCCGATGATCCTAGTCGTGGTGCCGAACAACCCCTTGTTTACATAGTTTATTTTGGCGATTTTGCTTGCACTTTTTGTCAAGAACAAAAACAAATTTTTGAGCAAGCCTTAAATACTTATCCAGATAAAATTAAAATGATTTGGAAGGACCTGCCAGAAAAAAACACTTCAAGTTTGTCATATCAAGCCGCAAAAGCCGGCCGTTGCGCTTTCTTACAAGATCGTTTCTGGCAATATTATAATACATTGTTGTCCGGCACATCGTTACAACCGACCGACCTAGAAATAGCTGCTGTTAAGGCAGGTTTAGATATAAATCTCTTCCGCCAATGTCTGCAAGAGGTCGATGGTCTAGCCGACAAACTTATCAATAAAAACTGGCAAGAAGCTGATGCTTTGGGTATAAGTGCCACTCCATATATCTATATCAATAGTCGAGATTTCTTAGGAAAACTTAGTTGGGAAGAGCTAAAAACAGTTATTGACTATGAATTAGCCCAATTAAATAATGGCTCACCAGAATAAATAGCCTTAAATTAATCATCATGCCAACTATATTTACTTGCACTAAATGCGGGGCTCAAGCGCCTAAGTGGTCAGGGCGTTGCACCGAATGCGGCGCCTGGGGCACAATGGTTGAAGAAGCGATAACTAAACATCAAACCGGTCCCAGGCAACAACTATCTAATAACAAGCCAGCCCAATTAATTAAATGGTCTGAATTGCCCAATAAGCCTGTCGTTCGCTATATTACTCATCTTAGTGAAATTGACCGAGTGCTGGGCGGTGGTCTAGTCCCCGGTTCGCTTGTACTACTGAGTGGTGAACCGGGCTGTGGCAAATCAACCTTAGTAGCCCAGATAGCCCAAACTCTAGATCCCCAACTGTCCATAATTTACATTAGTGGTGAAGAATCAGCTCAGCAAATTAAAATGCGGTTAGATAGATTAAACTATCAACCTCAAAAAATGACTTTTGCTAGTGAAACTAATGCCGAAACTATTATGGCCACAGCCATTAAATATAAGCCTCAGTTACTAATTATTGACTCTATTCAAACGGTCTATTCCGACGAAGTACCATCTGAGCCTGGCAGTGTTAATCAAATTAAGGCCTGTACTATTAAGTTCTTAGAATTAGCTAAGGAACACGATATTACAATTATTCTAATCGGCCATCTAACTAAAGAAGGCGTAGTGGCTGGACCAAAAACCCTAGAGCACTTAGTAGATACGGTTATCTATCTAGAAAATGAGCCACAGCATAGTTATAGCCTCATTAGAGCTAGTAAAAATCGTTTTGGCTCCACTAACGAAGTTGGGCTCCTAGAAATGACTGGCCATGGTTTTCGCCAGCTAGAAAAAACTACTAACCTTTTTATCCAACCGCTACAAGGCACTAGCGGTTCAGCGATTAGCTGTCTTATGGAAGGCAGCCGCCCCTTTTTATTAGAAGTACAAGCCCTAGTTAGTAAAACTTATTTTGGTTACCCTCAACGTAAAGCCATTGGCTTTGATTCCAATCGCCTACAAATTTTAACCACCGTTCTGAGCAAGCAAACCAAAATAAATCTAGCCGACCAAGATGTTATTGTTAGTGTTGCGGGTGGTCTAAAAATTAATGAAACAGCCCTAGACTTAGCAGTTTGCGCCGCTATTGCCTCTAGCTATTATAACCAACCCCTGCCGGATAAGACTCTCTTCTTAGGAGAGGTGGGGCTGGCCGGTGAAATTAGACCAATTGGCAAATTAGAGATGCGCCTTAAAGAGGCCATTAAAATAGGTATAGATCAGGTATTTTTACCGGCTCAAGCAAAAATCACTAGCAGTAAAATGAAAATTAAGACTAGCAATAATTTGCTCGATTTTTTTGATCAACTCTGGCAAAAGCCTGCTAAATAACAAGCCGGAACCAATTTTCAATTCTCTCTATTACTGAGGTAAAACATCCAACACGCCAGATTTCCAAGCTAGGTGGGCCATAGCTTTATGACGCCAGACACGATCACTTAATACTGCCAAGGCGGCTTTATGGGCTACCATAATTAAATCTTGATCAAAAATATTAGCTAATTGTAATTCAACAAAACCCGTCTGTTCATAGCCATAAAGTTCACCTGGTCCGCGCCACATTAAATCAAGCCGGGCCAATTCCTGACCACTATTATATTTTACCACCGCCCTTAGACGACGCTCAGCTAATGTTCCGCTGCCGGGAGATTTTAATAAAAAACAATAAGCCTGTTGCCCTCGTCGGCCCACTCGTCCCCGATATTGATGTAGCTGGGCTAAACCAAAACGATCAGCACTCTCAATAACCATAACCGTAGCACCAGGGACATCTATTCCTAGCTCTATGACCGCTGTAGCTACCAGTACTTGATAATTTCCAGCCACAAAATCAGCCATGACTGCCTGTTTCTTTGCTCCAGATAGACGGCCATGAAGAAGTCCCACTTTATAATTTTTAAATTCACCAGTGGCTAAACGATGAAATTCATCAGTAACAGCTTTTACTGCTAATTTATCTGAAGGATCCACCAAAGGACAAATAATAAAGGCTTGCTCTCCCTTATCTAAAAGCTGACGAATAAATTTGTACATCTTGCTTCTATCCTCATCTTCAACAATCTTAGTAGCAACCGGCAATCGTCCAGAGGGCATTGTCTTAATAACGGACAAATTTAAATCACCATAAAGACTTAAAGCTAAACTACGTGGGATAGGAGTAGCAGTCATGGCTAAAAAATGAGCTATTAAATTTTTATTATCTTCTGTGAATAATTTTTTATTAAGCAATAATTGTCGTTGCTCTACCCCAAAACGATGTTGTTCGTCTACTACAAGTAGTCCCAATTTATAAAAATCAACTGATTCTTGAAGCAAGGCCTGAGTACCAATAACAATTAGGCATTGCCCTAGGGCTAATTCTTTGGGCAGTTGCTTTTTAGTAATCTTCTTAATCCCCTCCCCTGGAGTGCTTAAAAACTGCTGAGTCCTCGTAAGCAGACCAATAGAAAAAAATTTTCCTAAACTCGCCACCACTGTCTGAAAATGCTGGTAAGCCAATACTTCGCTTGGTGCAATTAATGCTGTCTGGTAACCACTATCTGCTACATTAGCCATTGCCAAAATAGCTACTGCTGTCTTCCCGCTTCCTACATCACCTTGTAAAAGGCGCAGCATTGGCTGATTCCTTCCTAGTCCTTGCAGAATCTGCCAACTGCAACGCCGTTGGTCATTAGTTAGTTGAAAGGGCCAACTACTAATAATTTCTTTGGTTAAAACTTCATTAAACTTAATAATCGGCGCCTGACTAGCCTGCCATTTTTCTCTAATTAACTGACCCTGTAGCTGTAAAGTTACTAATTCATCAAAGGCCAAACGATGCCGTGCCGCCTCTATATCGGTCCAATTTTTAGGCCGGTGAATATTTATTAAAGCCTCCTTTAACGTCAAGAGCTTCTGTGCTTTTAATAAATCGGGTGGCAACCACTCCTCTATCTTAGCTAAAGTTAACGCCCGGTTAATAATAACCCGCAATTGCTTAATCGTTAAACCACTAATAGTAGAATAAACTGGCACTAACCCACTTGTGTGCTGAATGCCTCCTGTTTTATTCACCTTTTCATATTGCGGTGATATTATTAATGGCCCTAGTAAATCTTGACTAATTTTACCCGCCAATGATACATAATCTCCGGCTTGCAAATTACGCGACAAAAATGGCTGGTTAAACCAAACCACCCTGAGCTTACCTGTGCCATCATTTAATATAGCCTCAGTTACATATATGTGCTGGCGAGGACTGCGTCTAGTACTGATAATATCAATAGTACCAACAATATTAACCACCTCTCCGGTCACGGCCCGATTGATAGTAGTGCGGTGGCGAAAATCATCATAACGAAAGGGGTAATAATAAATTGCCTGACCAATAGTGGTAATGCCCAGTTTGGCCAATTTGTTTAATATTGTCTCACCAACACCCGAAATAGCACTAATTGGTGTATTAAAAGATAACATAATGCCATTATATCACAATATTAATCCCTAAAATAAAAAAAGTCCTCAAACTCTTTTGGACAAAGTACTCCCGGCAGGAATCGAACCTACATTACAAGATCCGCAATCTTGTGTCCTATCCATTGAACGACGGGAGCTAAATTAAAGCTTTAACAATTTTCCTAATATTTCGTCTAATGATTCATCGGTACGTTCTAAATCTTCTTTAATGTATTTTAGCAAATTTTCCCGGATTGGCAAGGGATTATTATCTAACAAAGGAATCACTAAATCACGACGCCAAGGTGAAGCAAAATCTAGATATAAGGACTTAATGCCCTGGGCTGGTTTATAGAGAACAGAAAAACTTTTAAATTCATCATAATCATAAAACTTATGCCCTAGCATAATTCCCTCGGTACCAATAATAAAATCTAACATCTCAGGCTCTTCATTTTCACTAAAAACAACAATAAAAGCAATGATGAGAATAATTAAGGCAAATAAATAGTTACTAGTTAAAGCAGCAAAAATCAAACCAGCTAAAGCTAAAAGGCCAAATACTAAAAACCACCGCTTACTGTGTTGGTAATATTCTCGCTCTTTAATCTTCCAGCTAAATAATTTACGCCCATAGATTGGCAGTTCTTCACCCATAAAATTAACTTAAATAATATTTGACATGATAAATATTATCATTTATTATAAGCTCAAACGATGCTTATATTATATCACTACCTTAATTATCTAACAAGCTGGAGAGATGCCTGAGTGGTTGAAAGGGGCACCCTGCTAAGGTGTTAGCCGTGTAAGCGGCTCGAGGGTTCGAATCCCTCTCTCTCCGCAACATCGTGCTAGCACGAGCTAGTTTAAAACAGAGCTTTTTTTGAGCTCTGTTTTTAGTTGGAAAAACGCTGTTTTTCCTTAAAATAAGCTATTTGACAACTTATGTCATTTTTTGACATTTTAATAAAATATGTTAAAATTTAGATAAAGAAAAGATAAATAAATTCTAAACTTTTATGAGCGACAGAATAGAAAAACTTCTAACCATAGAGGAAGTAGCCGATATTTTAAGAGTGAGTACAAGAACTATTGTTAGATACATAGAATCTGGAAAATTAAAAGCTTCTAAGATAGGTGTTTGGAGAATTAAGGAATCTGATGTCCACCTGTTTTTAGAGGAAACTAGTAATAAAAAATAATTAATTATATATGGCAAAAGTATTAAAACTCGAGCAAAGACTTTGGTCTGCCGCAGATCAACTTAGAGCAAATTCTAATTTAAAATCATCTGAATACTCACAACCTGTTTTAGGTTTAATTTTTTTAAGGTTTGCGGATGCTAAGTTTTCTAAAGCAGAAAAAGAATTGAATATAACCAATATAGCTAATGGTAAAAAAATAAAGGAATTAACGGTTGACGATTATCAAGCAAGGGGTGTTATGTATCTGCCGGAGAATGCTCGCTATTCATATTTATTGGGATTGCCGGAAGAAGAAAATATTGGGAGAGCAATAAATGAAGCCATGAAATCCGTCGAAGAAGTTAACCCGGATTTAAAAGGCGTATTGCCAAAAACCTATACAAAAATTGCTGATGATATTTTAATCGGATTACTCAAGAATTTTTCAGAGATTCCAATGGATGTTGAGGGTGATATGTTCGGCAAGATTTATGAATATTTCCTTGGTAATTTTGCCATGGCGGAAGGTCAGGGCGGTGGAGAATTTTTCACACCGACCAGTTTAGTAAAATTAATCGTTGAAATTATAGAGCCATACAAAGGCAAGGTATTTGATCCTGCTTGCGGTAGCGGTGGCATGTTTGTGCAAAGTGCTAATTTTATTGATGAACACAAAAAGAACGGCGATTCAGCAGAAAAAAATATCTCAATTTATGGTCAGGAGAAAACATTGGAAACTGTACATTTATGCAAAATGAATATGGCAGTGCATGGTTTAAGTGGTGATGTAAAACAGGCTAATACAATGTATGAAGATGTTTTTAAATGCAATGGCCAATTTGATTATGTTATGGCCAATCCACCTTTTAATGTTGATGGCGTTGATAAAGAAAAATTAAAAGATGATAAAAGGTTTCCACTTGGATTACCAAATGTTGATAATGCTAATTATCTTTGGATTCAAATTTTCAATTCAAGTTTAAATGAAAAAGGGCGAGCGGGTTTTGTTATGGCTAATTCAGCCAGCGATGCTCGAAGTTCGGAATTAGAAATCAGAAAAAAATTAATAAATGATCATGTTGTTGATGTTATGATCGCCATTGGGTCAAACTTTTTTTATACCGTCACATTATCTTGCACGCTTTGGTTTTTAGACAGGGATAAAAAAAATACCGACAGAAAAGATAAAATATTATTTATTGATGCTAGAGATATTTTTAGACAAATAGATAGAGCGCATAGGGAGTTCACATCAGAACAAGTTGAATACATCGCAAGCATAGTTCGAGCATATCGAGGTGAGGATGTGAGTGATTTTTTACCATTCCTAGAAAGATGTTCATTAATTTTATCAAAAACAGAAGCATTAACACCTGAAGAGTCAAGAGAAATAGCCGATAGATTAAGAATTATTGAAAAAATTAAGTGCGAATGGCAAGAGCATTTTAAAAATAATAAATATAAAGATGTTATTGGTTTATGTAAAGTGGAAAATTTAGCAGAAATTGAAAGACAAGGATGGTCACTTAATGCAGGGCAATATATAGGAATAAAAAGTAAAAAAAATGAAGGATATGATTTTAAGGAGAGGCTTCAGGATTTAAATTTAGAATTAATAGATCTTCAAGAGAGTGCTAAAAATATCGAGAATCAAATTCAAACAAACATTCAAAAATTGATTGATATAATATGACATTAACTAGAGTTAAAATTGGACAATTGGGCAAAATTATAACAGGTAAAACTCCGCCAACGGCAAAAAAAGAATTTTATAACGGTGACTTTCCTTTTATTACCCCAACTGATATATATGCTTTTGATATTAAGCATCTAAAAAGTACGGAAAGAAGCCTATCTGATCTTTGGCAGAAAAAGGCAAGCAAATATTTGTTACCAAAAAATTCAATTTGTTATGTTTGTATTGGTTCAACTGTTGGCAAGTTAACCATGAATGAAAAACCAAGCTTCACCAATCAACAAATAAATAGCATAATTTGCAATGATGAAATTATTAATCAAGATTATTTTTATTATAAATTAAGAATCGAAACACCAAAAATACGTTCAGTAGCAAATTCCCGAGGTGCTGGAAAGCCAATAATAAATAAGACTGGTTTTGAAAATATTGAAATTGATATTATTCAAGACATTAAACAACAAGAAAAAATTGCAGAAGTATTATCAAATTATGACAGCCTAATTGAGAACAATAATCGTCAGATAGAAATATTAGAAGAAACTTTAAAAGTAGTTTATAAAGAATGGTTTATTAAAGATATATCAGATCAAAATAAAAAAGATATGTTAACGGAATATGTTGATTTTGTTCGGGGGGTAGAGCCGGGAAGCAATAACTACATGAACGAAACTGGAGATGGATTATTGCCTTTTTTGAGAGTTGGAGATCTTGGATCAAGAAATTCAGAACTGTTTATAAATGAGGATCTTGCTAAAGGTAAAATATTAAAAGAGGATGATATAGTTTTAACCTTGGATGGTACAGTTGGTATTGTAAAAATTGGAATGGAGGGATGCTATTCAACCGGTATAAGAAAATTAAAAATTTTAAATAATCATATTTCAAAAGTATTTTTATACTGCTTAATGAAGTCTGAAGATATTCAAAAAACTATTAAATCAAATGCAAAGGGCACCACAATAATGCACGCAGGGTCAGCAGTTAATAAAATGGAATTTTCGTTGCCACCCCAAGATATTATGGATAAATTTTCAGAAATAACAGAGCCGTTACTAAAAGAAATATTAATTTTAAATAAAAAAAATAGAAATCTAATCTCTACTAGGGATTTATTATTGCCTAAGCTAATGAGTGGCGAGATTGAATTATAAAATTATGAAAAACATTTTTAACGAAGATAATTTAATAGAAAAGCCAGCAATTAAAATTTTTACAGAAAGTTTGGGTTATCAGTTTGTCAATGCTTTTAAAGAAAAGTATGGCGCAAATTTTTATTTGAATGTTGATGCACCTTGTCTTGGTAGAGAAAATACAAGCGAAGTTGTATTAACACATATATTGCGAGAGTCATTAAAGAATCTTAATCCGGGGGTTAAAGGCGAAATTATTGAATTAGCGATTGAAGAATTAACCAAAGACAGATCGTTAATGAGTTTAGTTTCGGCTAATAAGGAAATTTATAATTTGATCAAGAATGGTATTAACGTTTCGTATCTCGATGAGGATGGCTCTAATTGCGACGAGCGTATTAAGGTAGTTGATTTTAATGAAGTTGGAAATAATGATTTTCTTTTAGTATCACAGTTTTGGATTACTGGTGATATGTACAAAAGGAGAGCGGACTTAATTGGGTTTATAAATGGATTGCCATTAATTTTTATTGAATTTAAAGCAGTTCATAAAAACTTAAAAGATGCATTTAGTAATAATTTAAAAGACTATAAAGATTCAATTCCGCAGTTATTTTGGTATAACGCTTTTATTATTTTAAGCAATGGAATTGAAAGCAAGATCGGTTCTATCACTAGTGAATTTGAACATTTTAATGAATGGAAAAAGATAAATAGTGAAGGTGAGCGTGGTATTGTCAGTTTGGATACAATTATTAAGGGAATATGCGCCAAAGACAAATTTATTGATCTGTTTGAGAATTTTATTTTATTTGATATTCTCGCTGGAAAAGAAGTAAAAATTGCAGCTAAAAATCATCAATATCTCGGAGTTAATAATGCGATTACCTCTTTAAAACAGGTTAAAGAAAATAAAGAAGAACGTGGCCGGTTGGGTGTTTTTTGGCATACTCAAGGCAGTGGCAAAAGCTATTCAATGATTTTCTTTTCGCAAAAAGTGTTAAGAAAATTTCAAGGCAATTATACTTTTCTCGTTGTTACCGATCGTCAGGAGTTAGATGGACAGATTTATAAAAACTTTGCCAATGTCGGAGCAGTTAAGGAGCCAGAAGATAGTGTGCATGCTAGTAGTATTGTGCATTTAAGAGAATTGTTATCTGGTGATCATAGAATAGTTTTTACTTTGATTCAGAAATTTCAAATGCGGGAGGGCGAGAAGCAGTTTCCAGTATTATCCGATCGTTCAGATATTATCGTGATGACCGACGAAGCTCATCGTAGTCAATATGATTTATTGGCTCTCAATATGAGAAATGCTTTGCCTCATGCAAACTTTATTGGATTTACCGGAACGCCATTGATTAAAGGTGAGGAGCAAGAAACGGTTGAAACATTTGGCGATTACGTCAGCGTTTATAATTTTCGTCAGTCAGTTGAAGATGGCGCAACGGTACCTTTGTATTATGAGAATAGAATTCCATCGCTACAACTAAAAGCCGAAGAATTAGAACTGGGAGTAAATAATTTATTAGAGGAAGTAGAACTTGATGAAGATCAAGAGAAAAAATTAGTTAGAGAATTTGAGCGTGAATACCATTTAATAACTCGAGAAGACAGATTAAATGAAATAGCCAAAGACTGTATTACTCATTTTAATGAAAGAGGCAATGACGGCAAGGCCATGTTTGTGACAATTGATCGTTTAACAGCTGTTAAAATGTACAATAAATTAAAAGCACAGCCTGGATGCCCAGATATTGCCGTTGTTATAAGCTCATCACAAAATGAAATTGATTATTTTAAAAAGTATGGCTTAGACATTGTGCCACATAGACAGAGAATGGCTAATGAAGATTTGGAAACAAAGTTTAAAGATCCAAATGATCCATTGAGAATTGTGATTGTCTGCAACATGTGGTTGACCGGATTTGATGTTCAATGTTTAAGCACTTTGTATATTGATAAGCCGATGAAAAATCATACGCTCATGCAAACCATAGCTCGAGCAAATAGGGTTTATATAGGCAAGGAAAATGGTTTAATTGTTGATTATATTGGTGTATTTAGAAATTTACAGAAAGCTTTGGCGGTTTACGCAACTGGCACTGATGATGTCAATAACCCAATTAAACCAAAGGAAGATTTAGTGCAAAATTTGGAATTTCAAATCAAGTTAGTGAATGATTTTTGTAATAATTTAAAAATAGATCTGGAAAAAATTAAAAAATCAGATGAGTTAGAAAAGATTCAGATAATTGAAGAAGCAGTTGATATTATATTGACCAGTGAAGAAAGCCAAAAAAAGTATTTAGCAATGGCTGATCAAGCCGTTAGATTTTTTGGTGCTATATTACCTGACAAAAGTGCAAACAGATACTTTGAACAGGTCAAATTATTCCGAGTGTTGGCAAACAGAATTAGGGTTTTAACTAAAAAAGAAGTCGATATTGAAGCGATTGCAGACAAGATTGAAAGGATTCTTGATCAGTCGATCGAAGCTGATGGTTATAAAATAAAAGATAATAGCAAAATTACCGATTTAAGCAAAATTGATTTTGAAAAGTTAAAAAATTATTTTTCAAATGAAAAAAAACATATTGCCACGGAAAAATTAAAAGCAGAGATTGAAAACAAATTGAAAGACATGATTAAGTTAAATTCAAAGAGAATGGATTTAGCGGATAAATTTAAAAAGCTAATTGAAGAATATAATTCCGGAGCGAAAAATATTGAAGAGTTTTTTGAAGAGTTGATGAAATTTGCGCAAGGACTTAACGAAGAAGAAAAGCGAAGTGCAAGAGAAAATCTCAGCGAAGAGGAGTTGGCTATATTTGATTTACTTTACAAGAATGATTTATCGGAAAAGGAAAAAAATAAGATAAAAAAGGTTGCTCATGAAATTCTTGAAAAATTAAATAAAGGTAATAAGTTGGTGCTTGATTGGCGCAAGAAACAACAAGCACGTGCTGATGTTAGGGTTACAATTAGAGATATTGTTTTTACAGATTTACCAGAATCATATTCACAAAATGAAAAGCAAGCTTGCTTTGATTTTGTATATCAACATGTGTATGACAGCTACTATGGAAACGGAAACGATGTTTATGCTTTAGCCCATATTAATTAATGCAAACTAAGAAATAAAATAATTCAAAGATATGCCACTTTTTAAAAAAAATCATTCATCATTATCTGTTATAAAAGAAAAAAATATTGATTTGGAAAGAGATATTCAAAAACTAACGGAGGCAAACTTAAATTGTGTCTTTAGTTTAGAATTTGTAAGTACCGAGTTTGCATTGCATAATTTTAGAATTGACACATTAGCTTTTGATAAAGAAAATAATTCTTTTGTAATTATCGAATATAAAAGGGATCGAAGTTTCAGTGTTATTGATCAGGGCTACGCTTATTTAGCCTTAATGCTGAATAATAAATCAGATTTTATTTTGGAGTATAATGAAAGGACGAAAAATAATTTAAAAAGAGATGATGTTGACTGGTCACAATCTAAGGTTATTTTCGTAGCGAATTCCTTTACTTCTTACCAGATGAACGCTATTAATTTTAAAGATTTACCAATAGAACTTTGGGAAGTAAAAATGTATGAGGACGATGTAGTTTTATATAATCAATTATTATCTCAAGACTCTAAAGAATCCATAAAAACAATTACAAAGAACAAAACTATCGATAAAGTTAGTAGCGAAGTTAAGGTTTATACTCTCGAAGATCATTTAGATATTTCCGAAGATACGAAGAATTTATTTTTTGCCTTGAAAGAGAAAATACTTTCCATAAATAACACAATCGAGGAAAGAGTCAAAAAGCATTATATTGCTTATAGAACAAAGAATGCTTTTGTTTATATTCATACTCAAAAATCAAAACTTAAAATCCATTTAACTATTAATAAAAATCAACTCACAGACCCCCTAGGAATGGCCAGGGACGTTACTCACATCGGACATCTTGGGGGTGGAGAAACCGAAGTAATTTTTGATAAGATGGATGATTTAAACTATGTTTTTGGTTTGATTGAACAATCCTATAATAAATTGGCAAAATAGAATTTTAGTTTATTTAATCTCAATTACTTTATTTTTCAACTTAATTTCACATTCTAAGCAAGTAAGTAATTCTCGTTTTTCTTGGTCATCACCCTCTTTTAATAAAAACTTAATGTAATTCTTTACATCGACGTCGCTTACGTCGATGTTTTGATTTTTACCAGTCGCCATCATTTGAAATTTCTTAAATCTTTTTATTTCTCCTTCGATTTTGTCTTGAACTGGTAACTTTTTAAAATCTAATTTATCAATTTGTTTTTGTAATTGTTTAATCAAATCTTCTTCGCTGATATATCCGCACTTACAATTTTTATCTTTTGCCTTAGTACAACCATAATAAATATGACGGTTATAACCGCCATTTTTTAGTTTCTTAAATTTTTCAGTGGCCGATATTCCTGAACCGCATAATCCGCAGGTCATAATTTTAGTAAAGGCGAACTCAATATTTTCTCGTCTGATCAATTGCGAATTTTTCATTTGATTTTGAACTAAGTCAAATAGCTCTTTGGTTATTAATGGCTCGTGCTTTCCTTGATACCAATTACCACTACCTCGTGGGTATTCAAAGGGGCCATAATAGAAGGTGTTTTCTAATATGCGGTAGATATTGCCAAGACTTAAATGCTTTTTACCTAATGCTGTTCTAAAATTTAAATCAAATCTTAACCAATTATATAATTTTCTGCCTGACCATTTTTCATAAGCGACTTTTTCAAACATTTGCTTTATGACGTGACCTCTGTCTGGATCGACCAAGCATTGCCCTTTATGATCTACTCGTTTTTCTTTAAAGTAACCAGTCGGCGGACACGTCGGCCATAAACCTCTTTCACATCTAGCTCTTAAACCTCGTTTCACATTAATGCCTCTGTTATCGTTTTCGAGTTTCGCCTGAGAACATAGAATCATAAGCAAAAACTTCTCGTTTGGGGAATTGCTAAATGTTTGGCCAAAGGTGCGAATACTCATTAATTTTTTCTCATCCATTAAATCAACTAATGACCCTAAATCGCCAGCGTTTCTTGATAATCTATCAGGAGCCCAGGTTAAAATAGCGTTAAATTTTTCCTCGGTTATGTCTTTTAGTAATTCCTTAAAAATGGGACGATTGCCAGAATCTTTGGCGGACTTTGATTCTCGTCTAATATCGACGATTTCTAGGTTTTCTCGTTCGGCAATTTGAAGCATTTCCTTAACCTGAGAATCAATTGACTGAACTTGTCTTTCGTCTGATTCAGTGCTTTTTCTAGCGTAAAGACAGTATTTTAAGGGAGCATCTAATGGAGGCATATAGTTTAATTTTAATTATTAGTTAAATCTACGCCTCCATTAATGACACACTTTTAAGCTTTTGCTAAGCAGCTAGCTGTTGGTAACTTGTCGATAACTTTCCCTTTAATATTAAAGGAAATATTACCAATTTAATGAGTAAATTCTAGGTGGATTTGGGTGATTTTCTAATAAGCTGTTTACCACATTAACAAAAGCATCAGCTAAATCATCATGCTTTTCAACGCCAAAATGAACGATTTGTTGAATTAATTCTTCTGCTCCTTCTCTAGGGAATAAAACTTGTCCAGTTTTGATTAAATTAGCAGTTAAAACTAGTCTACTTCTTTTATCTTGGCTACCAGGTCTGGTCGTTATTACATTTCTGCCCCCCTCAACTTTTAATTGTTGGGGCAAGGCTTTTTGATAAGCGACATCTTCCACGACTAGCCTGACAAGATCATACTCTTTTTTATAACTATCATATATTACCTTGCAGGTGTCGATTGTTTCAGGGAAGTTAAGCCGTCTGTTAATTATCTTTGGTAAAATATAAATTTTATATCCTGTTTTGGTTTCAAATAATAATCCTGGAACCATAGCCGTATAATCAGCCACACTACTTTGAGAAATAGCAGGATCAATACCGATTCTAACTTCAAGATGTGATTTATATCCGCCGTACATATTCATCTTTTCTGGAATCTCATCATAGTAATTAATCCATTCGGGATAAATAGCTTGATCTTCACTGGGAACAATATTAAGCAGATATTCTTGTTGCCAAGTAATTTCATTGCCGACTTTTTTCCTTTCTATCTCAACATCTTTTTCAGTGGGATATTTACCGGGCCACAAACAAACACCTTTCTTGTTGATTAAAGGATAATATAAAAAGTGGCCGTCGATAATATCTTTTTCTCTTTCTTCTCTTAATCGCATAAGCAGAGAATCTTCATGTAAAAGATTTCCGACTATAACCAGTCTCGTATCTTTATCGCCAGCAGGGATTACTTCGCCCTTAAGCCATTGATATGTTTTATTGCGCCCATCCCTAGTTTTGGTCGAGCTGATATCTTCCACATCATCGCAGATAATTAAATCTGGTCGGCTTTCGTAATGTCTAATACCTCTAATACTTTGATCGACTGAAGCGACCGTTATTCTGGCATTAGTGTTAGAAAAGACGATTGACTGTGCACCCCATTCATCGCTATTTTCTCGAAAGGGACCAAGGTCTTTTTTAAGCAGGTCGTTATCCTCTAATTCTCGGCGCAAATTCATCATGTGCTGTTTAGCCTGGGCCTGGGTTTGGCAGAAAATAACAACAAACTTCTTTTGTTGTTTACCGAGTATCGCCCAAATCGGATAAGCGGCAGTTACAATTGTTGATTTGCCTGATCCTCTAAAAGCGACTACAAATAAGTTTTCTTTGTGGCTGGATTCAATTAAGGAGATTATGTTTTTTTGAAAATCTGCCGTTTCATATTTAACATAATGGGCGTAATAGAAGTGAAAGAAATATGAGAAGCTTTCTCTAGTTATCGCCGTTCTTATCTTCTTGTCTTGGGTCATCTGCTCCACCATTTCTTGGGGAATCATTTTGATTAGATTCATATATTTGATTATTAATTAATAAGGGCTCATCGGCTGGCATTAGTTTAGCCAGTTTCAAAGCGTGTTTGACGACCTCTGCTTGAGCAGGGGTTAGTTCGTCAGTATCTTCCATTTTTGAAGTTACCTCAATTTTATCCTTAAACCTTGGATTGCGATGTCTAAGCCAAAAGCTGATAGCTGGCCAATTCTTTTCTTTGATCATGGTTAAGAGTTGGCTTTCGCTCATATCATTTACCAAGGCTTCGCCTTCGGCCAAAGCTTCGTCCATGGCTTTGGAAAAATCTTTGTCCTCCCGTTTCCAGCGATAAACACTGTTGCGAGATAGACCTGATTTTTCACAAGCGACTAGCACAATGGGAACTTTTTTAAGTTCGGCAAAGAATGCTTCTTGAAGTCTGCTTTTCTTAGACATGTTCCACCACCTCCTTTCTACCAGTTAATTTTCGGTATCTAGCAATAGCCAAGTCACAGAATATTGGCTCAAGTTCCATCGCATAAACTCTTCTTTTTAGCTGTTCGCCTGCGATCATGGTGCTGGCTGAGCCAGAGAAAGAATCAAGGATAATGTCGCCTGGCTTAGTACAGCGCCTAATAGCCTTTTGGTAGAGCTTAGGGGGCTTGCTGGTAGCGTGTTCGTAATCTTTACCTGAAATACGCTTGGTAAGCCAAATATCTAAAGAATCATAAACATCTTCAAACATTTCATTACCCGTACCCAACTCTTTATTTAAAACCTCGTTATAGTTCTTAATATCAGGATTGATATATGGTTTACCCTTAACACCGTAAACTGCAGGTTCATAGCATTTATTAAAAGCGACCTTGGGGGTTGGGTTCTGTGAGTTCTTAAGCCACAAGCAAACTCGCTTATTAACTATCCCTAGTTCTCGATATAATTCTTGAAAAAGACCGATATAGGTTTGATCGCACCAGTAGAACACGTGGCAGTCTGGTTTAGTGTTAGGCAAAGCGGCTAGCAGGGAATTTCTGATAAATTGTTTATATTCTTCATAACTGCGATTATCGTTAACCGCTCCACCATAATCATTTTTTCCACCAATGCCTTTAGAGTAATCCAGTTTTATATTATAGACAGGGTCGGAAAATATCATTGCGGCTTTATCATCACCAAATAATCTTTTGAGATTATCGGGGTTAGTGGAATCACCACAAAGCAAGCGGTGTTCGCCTAAATGTATTAAGTCACCTGGCTTAGTTTTTGGCGTCTTTATCTTTTTTAGCTCTGCTTCAACGTCAAAATTTTCTTCCTTAACCTCTAACTCTTTATCCCAGAAATGAGATAAATCGATTTGGTCAAAGCCAATATCAATTAATAGGTCTAAGTCAAAAGTCTTTAACTTTTCAAAATCCCAGTCGCCACCAAGAGCATTACTGGCGATTAAATATCGCTTAGCCTCGTCTTCTGTTAATTGGCGATTAGGAATTCTAACATCAATTAATTCTTCACCTCGTCCAAGAATTTGAAGAGCTTTAACCCGTTGATGGCCGGCCAAAATTTTGCCATTTAAATCTATGGCTGGAATTTCAACAAGGTTGAACTTAGCCAAACTCTTTTTGAGATCTGACATTTGCTTGTCGTTAATCTTTCTAGGATTAACCTCCTGGGGAACCAGGTCGTTAACTCTTTTTTGCACTGTGTGCCATTCTAATTTCTTCATAGAATTTTTAATTAAGTTAATTAAATTATTTTTTAAAAACAAAAAAGCCTATCCCACGCACGAAACAGGCCAAGACACTAAGTCTAAGACTATTTCTTGCGCGGAATAGGCATGGTTTTTTAGGCGATACTCTATTCTACTTTCTACTACGCATTAACTTTCGTTGTGTAAGTACTTTTTTACTTGTTTAAACCCCTTATAACTCTTTGGCCATTCTTACTTGATATAAACTCTTTTACGTCATTTCCAAATTTTATAGGAATATTGTCTGTTGGTATCTCCAGTAATAACTTTACGCCGTTTTTTTGTTCTTCTTGGACCATTTTCAAAAATGCTGGGTCGGTTTTAACGTATTGGTCTAATATTCTGATAAGGCTTTCTCTGTCAGATAGATCTTCTGTTTTAAAACCGTAAAATCTGCCAGGCTGGTTTTGTGTAAAAGATTTATTGACGTTTTTTGCTATCGCTTTACTTGGTTGCCTGTGAGAAGCGTGGAAGGTAATATCGGTAATTTGTAGGACTTTATATTTAAATCCAGGCATCTTTTCAAAAGGCTTTAATTGTAATTGTTGTTCCATACATTTATAAATTATATTCTCATTATAAATCAGGGGAAGTATCTTGTCAAGTTTTAAAAGACTTAAGTATATTATTGACTAAATTACCAAAATAGATTATTATATAGTAGTGAAATATTAGCTTAATATATGATAAAAAATATTAAAAAATCTTCCCAAAAAGAAGATTTATCGTTGCGCCCGGCTACCACAGAAAAGCTGGGTTATTACGTATATTTATTAAAAGATGATAAGGGTAAACCTTTTTATGTTGGTAAAGGGGTTGGCAATAGAATTAATCAGCATTTTAAAAAAATGATGGATTCTGAGGCGAGTAAAAGCGAAAAGGTGAAAACTATTGTAAAATTAGGATCTAAAGTTAAAAAAATTATTTTAAGACACGGACTATTGGAGGATGAAGCTTTCGCCGTAGAGAATGTCATGATTGATTTTATAGGCATAGATAATCTCACTAATATTGTAAAAGGGCATTCTAACGGCAAAGGAATCGCTGACTTAGAAGAATTAAAAATTAAATATGAGCCAGAAGATGCTGTTTTTAAAGAGTCGGCTTTATTAATTAATATAAATAAATTATATAGAAGAGGCATGTCTCAACGTGATATTTATGAAGCCGTAAGGAAGTACTGGAAAATTAATTTAAATAGAGCTCGTTCAATAAAACTGGTCTGTGCAGTTTCTCAGGGAATTATTAGAGGAGTTTTTTATCAAAACAAATGGCTTGTATCAGGTAGGGGTGATTTAAGACGTTATTTTGTCGGTCGTGTTGCTGATGAGGTTGATGTTAATAGGTATTTAAATAAATCAGTTAATAAGTATTGGCAACAAGGATCGCAATATCCTATAAAATATATAGAAATATAAAATTAAGTACTATCCATAAATAATTGAACAAAAATATGGACAAGAATCTCAACAATCATCAAGAAGAAATCGATGATGAAAAATATAAATTAGCCTATCGTAAAGAAATGGAAAAGGTTAAGCAAATATTTTTAAATAAACGCAGTGTCGTTATTTTCATTCTTGTCTTTGCTGTTTTAATATTTTTAGCAAGTAAATATAAACAAACTCCTTTAGAAGAAAATGCTAATAATAATTCTAATACAAGCTCCGCTTCAGTAATAAATGAAGGTTCCAGCGATCCAGAAGAAACTGAGACTGAAAAGAATGAAAAAATAAAGATTATTTCTGATGTTTTCGGTGGTCATCAAATTAGATTTGCCGACCAAGATTTGAAATTAAAAGGGTTTTTTAATCCAGAAGATAATGTAATGTCTGCAATTTATTCTGATAATATTTTAAGTTATCAACCAGAACACGAAATTACCATTCATCAGTATTATAATAAAATATCAGCTTCTGAAGTTTTTGATAAAGAATTATTATATGTAGCTAAAGGCGCCTATAATGGTAGATATTTAAAAACCAATCAATACGATGATAATTATTTAATAATACTAAGTGATTTAAATTATGACTCATCTGCTGTTTCTTTATATTTAATTAAAATATTTGAAAAAGATGGCCATACCTATAAGATTTCTTATCAAAAAAATGTTAGCGAAGATGCTGTAAATATTGCCAAAACTTGGGTTGATGAAGATTACAAAATTTTGGTAGATGAATTTAGAGATATTGACGCTTTTTCTAGTATCGACCTTAATTATGTACAAAAAATATTTAATGATAGTTTAAAAATTAAAGAAAAATTATCAAAGAACAATATTTATAAAGATATAAAATGGGAAACAAAAACAATCAAAGAAGATAATGCCCATGCTGATGTGAGCTTAGAATATCCAGAGTTTAAAGGGTTTTATTCGGCTACTAATTTAAATAAGATTATTACTGATATTGTTTTAGGCACACTTGAGAAAAATAGGATAAAAGTCAATGGATGGATAGAAAAAAGAGACCCTGATAATATGTACGAGCCATGTGGTGGGAGTTTTGATTTTAACGATGATTATTTATATGATTGTAGTGTTAACTTATATAGCTCGTTTAAAGTGAAATCTATAATTAATGATGTTATTAGTATAGAAATAATTTTAACCGACTATACTGGCGGCGGAAATGGTAACCATAGTTATCCTGAAACAATAATTTACGATCTAAAAAATGGAAAACAGCTATTTGTTGATGATATATTTTGTGGCAATGATTATTTAAAGAAAGTAAAAGAGGTTTTAAGGGCAAATTTAATTAATGGCTCGGTTTTTGATAATAGTTTAGGATATTTAACCGATGAAGTTTTGTTGTCATATCTAAGGGAGGCATCTTTTAACGATTTTAGCTTAACATTATCTTTTAGCCCTTATATCTTTACTCCTGGCGCTTATGGAATTTATGATATTTTTATTCCTTATACTGTTTTAGAGAATAATCTTTGTTTTAAAGATAGCGGTAATAATGAAATTCTCATTAAAAGAAATCTTTTACATCTAGATGTCCCTGCTAAATTAAGTGATACCTGCGGATTTATGGCTGATAATTGTGATAGCTTCAGTTTTTATGAAGGAAAGTTCAATGAATTGGATGATTATGATTTTACTAAAGATAAAGCCTCTATCTCAATATTATTTAACAATGATTATAAAGTTGGGAATATGTTAAACGGTGGTAAAAATGAGCAAATCGTTGTAGCCCCTTATTCTTGGCAATGGGCTTCGAGCGGTTATGGTCTTTATGTTTTAAAGATTGAAAATAATAATCTAGTCTTATTATCTAGAATAGACGTTGGCAAGGGGCTGCCTGAAAATATAAAGATAGAAAATAATAAAATATATTTTTCTTATATTAATCTTGATGATTCAGAGATTTCTCGTAAATGTTATTTTAAAGATAATAAAATAGAGGAGAAAAATTTAATTTGTAACTAGGCTTATGTTAACAGAATCACAAGTAGAGAAATATTTAAGGGGATATCTTATTAAAAGGGGATGGAAAATAGATAAGCCAGAAAAGAAAAGAGGCGAACATGGTTGCGATATCGTGGCCAGTCATCCTAAATGGAGAAAAAAATATTTTATAGAAGTAAAAGGTAGCGGGAAAGCTGCTTTACAAATGAAACACTCAGGATTTTATATGTTAATTGGTCAAATAGTTTCTAGGATGGGCATCGAGGGGAATGGCCAAAACAAATCTCGTTATTATGCTATCGCGGTTCCAGTCGAATGGGAAAAAACTTTTAAGAACAAAATAAAAGAGATGCGTTATGCCTGGAAACTTTTAAAATTAAAAGTATTCCTAGTTGATCAATCTGGCAATGTTTTAGAAAAAAGTTATACTAAATTTTTATAATATGGATAAAGTAAAAGAAAATATTTCAATAGCCGAATTTTATCAATCCAATCAAAACAGATATCTAGGTGGTCAAATTTCTGAAACTCTAAATAATTTAATTAGTGATTTTAGACTTCAGCATCCAAAAATGTTTGAACCAGTTAATGATACTTTAGTAGCTGTTAAATCGATCCAAGAAGCGTTAAGTAATCTAGATTTTAATTGGGAAAGCAAATACAAAAACCATCCTTTTTTATCTTTTTATAAGCAAAATGAGCCAATTAATAATCTATTAGATTTTTATCAGGCTAATAAAGGATATTATGATGGTTTAGAGCTTAAATATAGCGAAATAATAGGCAACTTACTTAATTCTTGGCAAGAATTCCCTGGGGATACCGTGCAAAACACGGGCAGTTTTTATAACCAAGCTCTAAATTTGGAGAGAAAAATTATTTTTATAAAAAATAGTGACTTAAAAGATTATTTAGCTAATAAAGAAAACTTTGATCATAAAATTTTTGGTGATAAAACATCCAATGTTTCTTTAATTTTTATTTATAAGGTTAATGATCAAGAATTTTCTGCTGATAATCTGCAAAAAATTATTTTGGCTCATAAAATAGAGAAATATGGCGAATAATAAGTTGGAAGATATTTTTGATAAGAATACTAAGATATTATTTTGCGGCATGGCTCCTGGCCAAAAATCTTGTGAAGTTGGCCATTATTATGCAAATACTGGTAATAGGTTCTGGCGTATTTTATACGAAGCCCACTTAATTGAAGGCTTGATTAATCCGTCTAGAGAATTGAGGGACCTCAATTATGATAAATTAAAAAAAGCCGGTATTGGTTTAACAGACTTAGTTAAAGATCAGTGTGGAATGGACTTAAAAATTAAATTTACAGAAAAAGACAGAGAAAGGTTGTTAAAATTAATGAAGGATAATAAAAAAATAAAAATATTAATATTTAATGGTAAAAAGCCTGCTTCTAAATTCTTACAAATCAAGCCAAAAGAATTAAAGTTTGAATATCAGAAAGAAAAAAGCAAGGAACTTGGAGTAGATATCTATATTATGCCTTCTACTTCAGGAGTAAATACTAGATTTACAACTAAAGATTTAATCAAGTTATTAAAATCCTACATCAACAATAAAATTTATGCATAAAATACAAAGAGCTATATTAAATCTTGCAGAAGAGGGTAACATTAGTTCTATGACATTAAGAGCTATTAGCCAGGCGATAGGAGAGGGTGATGCCCCACAGAAAATCAAGCACCATTTAAATCAATTAGAGGCTAAGGGTTTGTTAAAAATCATTAAAGAAGAAAACAGAGTTGTTGGATTGAATAACAGCTCAAACAGTAATATTATTTCTATCCCTATCATGGGAGCAGCTAATTGTGGCGATGCTAGAATTTATGCTGATAATAATATCGATGGTTATTTAAAGGTGTCAAAAAAAATATTAAAAAAGAACAAGAAAGACATATTTGCTATCAAAGCTGTTGGCAATTCAATGAACAGAGCCAAAGTAGATGGGGAGAGCATAGAAGATGGTGATTATGTAATAATTGATTCTTCTATAAATAAACCTGCTGACGGAGAATACGCTCTATTTGTTCTTGATGGTGTTGCTAATATTAAAAAATTTAAAGAAGATAAGAGTAGGAAATCAGTTGTTCTAATTTCGGAGTCAAACAGAGATTACCCACCAATTATTTTGCATAAAGATGATATTGGCTGTTTGTGCGTAGCTGGAAAAGTAATGCAGGTTATTAAATCCTAAGATTTTAAATATGAAAAAAATTATTTTTATATTCTTATTAACCTTATTACTATCGGGCTGTAGCTTAAACAATAAAAGAGTTCCTGAAATTAATACGGAAATAAAAAATGAATATCAAGCTCCATCTAGTGTTAATTTGGAGTATGAAGATGGTGAGGCAAAAATATATTCTTTTAGTCAGGGTCTTAATAATATCGATCTAAATTTTGACGGTTTAGATGATGCCGTTTTTGTTTCTCATATTATCGGGGCCGATTATTATGATTATCACGTTTTTTTCGATAGAGATATTTATAGTTTTTATATTAATAACCAAAGAACCGAACCCAACTCTGATTATTGGAGTTTAGTGACCAGAGAAATTATTGGTAAAAAAATTGGCGATTTTGATAAAGATTTTGTTGTACCAGAAATATTAGGTTGTAATGGTGGTGGGTTGTTGAGATTAGCTAAAATCAATAATGTAACTTATTTATTATTAATATCACCTGTTAAAAATGATAATAAGTCTGATATGAATGTGCAGGTGGAAATATATAAATTAACTTTGTCTGGAAATTTAAGAGGCTCTGACTATATATTCTCTTATGTTGATACTTTTATCAGTAAAGACGCGGACTGCGGAATAGAAAGTATTTATGAGGCAGAAACTCCTAATATTGTTAAATTTTTGAAATCAAAAAGTGAAGGAGATAATAAAAACCTGACGTATAATCAGTTCATGTCTTATGGGTTAGAAAATTCTGATACCCCCGGCTACTTCAATACCGAGAAAAAAGGAAAGGAAATAGAATGGCAAGCCAAGATAAGTAATTACTATTCTCAAATTACTGGTATTAAGTTCTGCGTTATTGATGAAGAACACCAGAATGTTGATATAAATCAGCCTTGTGATATGTTTTGGGCTTTTGCCGATGAATTAATGGATGCCGATAATGTAGCGATTAATCCTGATTGGGATGGAAATTGGGTTAAATATATATTAAATTATTATAATGTTCCTTTTGATGAAAACTCGGATTACTTTAATGATATTTATACCGTAAAAGGGGTTGTTAACGGTATTGATTGCGCGCCAAGTGATAAATGTTCTCCTGATATAGAAATAATTAGTATTAATAAATAAATATATGAGTAATGTTAATTTCACCAGACAACTGGTTAAAGGTAAAATTGCTGAGACAATATTTTCACAGATGTTTAGAGAATCGGGCAATTTTACTGTCTTGGAATTTGGTTATGAAAAAGTAATCCCCGAAATGATTCAGCAGGGGTTTAATGAAAGCAACCCGATGATTGAAACATTAAGGACGGCCCCTGATTTTGCGGTTATTGATAGGGACACTAGACAGGTAAAATTAATAGAGGTTAAATATCAACGTTCTTTGAGCTCTGAATATACCCTTAAAGCAGCCAATAGAATGAGCCAGTCTTGGAATCCGTCTTATTTATTTATTGCTACTTTGGACGGCTTTTACATGGACGAAATTGCTAATATTATTAAGAATAACGGAGAAATAGCTAAATTGAATCATCCAAAGATTAATAGTGATCTTCAAGATGATTATTTACAGATATTAAAGAGATTTGAGCAGGATAATTAATTTTTAAAATATGAAACTATGAAACTATTTTTAACATCAACAGGTTTAGAAAATATAGATATTTCACGTCATTTTGAAATAAGCTTTTTACCAAAAGAGCCTAAAGATTTATCTTTCTTGGTTGTTTCTATTCAAGACTCAGAACAAGACGCTTTTTATCTTGATAAAACTTTGAAAGAAATTAAAAATACAGGCGCTCAAGATATTGATGTTTTTAAATTGGGTAATGAAAAATTTATCGCTAATAAAGAATATGACGTAATCTTTGTTTGTGGAGGTAACACTTTTGATTATTTAGATAGAGTAAGAAAAACTGGGCTCGATAAGTTTATATTGGATTTTGCTAAAAAAGAAAATAGCACGTATGTTGGTGTTAGTGCTGGCAGTATTCTAGCAGGACCAGATATAGCCATTGCTGGGGACGAAGACCCTAATGATATCGGACTCACAGACTTAAAGGGCCTTTGTTTAACTGATTATATAATTTACCCTCATTACAGAAAAGAATTAAAACCGCAGTTAGATGAGTTTAAAAAAAGAACTGGATATCCTATTATTGAATTAGAAGATAATCAAGCTTTTATTTTGGAAAACTCGGTATTTCATTATATAAACAAAGACTTATAAGGTATGAATGACAAAGAAATATCAAAATTAATTTGGAGTAATGAAACTGCCTTAAGAGAGAATTTATTATTAACTAGTGAAGCTGTAAAAATTCGTGACACTATCCTTGAATATTTAAATTCAGTTTTAGATGTAAGCTCTTTACCAGGTTTAAGATTAAGAAAAATTACTTCAAACGCAAAACCAGATTCTTGGTGGTCTAATTCAGCAGGCTTTCCGGTTGATAATGCCTGGCAAAAAATAGAGAAATATATTGATATTTTCCAGCAATATTTAGCAGAAAAAACTATTAAAAAAAGAATTGGTGACGATCAGTTCTTTATTGAATCAAGAATACAGGGTGAGGATCAGCATGTTTTGGTTGGTAAAAGAGATGGTTCTGGCAGTAAGGCCCATATAGTAATTGATGGTACAACTGGAGAAATAAGGGTAGAGGATAATCAACAAGTGCCAGAGGAGGTAACAGAAAAAATAGAAACAACTATAAAACTACCTAATGGTAAGCAAATTAGGACAACCAGAGAAATATTGGAATTTATTGCTGATGAATAAAATTACACCTATCTGTAACCTTTATATCTATTCCTGTGTCACTTTTGTCACTTTTTAAGAAAAACAATAGCGCACGAGGATCTTATTTATTAAAGTCTTAAAAAATCACCGAAAAGCCTTGCTGGGCTTGCCGAAATTACGGTTCCAGCCCGAGGTAGCCCGCAAGACAATTTTTGATCGAACGCGACCCTAATGGCTAAAGTATAAAAATATGAATAAAGACAACATCAAAGGTGTAATTTTAAGACAAAAATTGTCAATCCTTATAATTACTGTTCTTCTAATAATTATAGGGGGTCTATTCGTTCAAAAGCAGAATTATAAGTTTGCTCTGCTATATCAATATCAAGCTATACCCGATATTGAGTTGATGAATACTTTAACCACAGCACGGGGCGGTTTATCTGGTGAGGCAAGAGGTTTTGTTAAATTCGATAATGTAGCAGATCAGCCAAAAAATTTGCGACAGTATTACATTATTAAGCCACTTAGTAAATTTGATGAAAATTCCCGCCAGTATTTTTCAATAGAGGAAATTATCAAAATGCAATATCTCGCTCCGAAAAGTCTAGGATTTTCGGAATTAGTTGAAGTAAGTGACACTGGTAATACGATATTTTTAGAAGATGGGAATGAAAATAAGTTTTTCATTGATAAATCGACAAAAGAGATTTCAATAAAGGATTCAACTGGCGACAGCACAAAACTGATTACGAGTAATGATGAATACGAAGATTTTATAAAAAAATGGCTAAGGTAGCAGCGTCTGTTGTAGAACAATCCCAACCCACATGCCTCAATTGTCGAGATCATAAAATCATCTAAAATACCTTCAAATGTTTAGTACTTAACCCGAATACACCGCCAATTTTTAAAATTCGGATTTTGGGCGATTATTGCCTCGCCCTCGCTTTTCCGCCACCGCAATTTTTGTTATTCGCTTTGTGAAATGCACCGCCAAAATTAGAGCTATGTTTGCCCCACCCGTGCGCACACAACAGATTTGCTCCCTTTATTTTGCTTGCCAAAAGTTTTATAATTTAGTATCATTGTAGTAATAATAAAGACTCAGTCCCAAAACATAACCTTATAACAATCATACTATTCTTGGCGCAAGTCAAACAAAATATCAACAATAGCAGAAAACGCAAAGAAAGCCCGAAACAAAAAGGGTGTTTCGCAGGATAGGTTGTCAAAAATGGCTGATGTCGCCTACAACACCGTCATTAAAATTGAATCGGAAACAATCCAAGGCCCGACCATTGAAACATTGGCAAAAATCGCCGTTAAATGTTAAGGTTGATGATCTAATTAAAAAATAATATGAGCCAAGTAGCAACATTATTTTCAAAAACAAAGATTGACTACTCGTGGTCTTTTTCTGACAAGACCAGAAAAGACACGGCTTATATTACTCACGGATACCACCGCTACCCTGCAAAATTTATCCCTCAAATAGTTTCGCGTTTGGCTGAAAAATATACCAACGAAGGTGATTTAATTGTTGATCCTTTCGGCGGTTGCGGGACAACGCTTGTTGAATCAAAAGTTATGGGTCGACCTTCGGTCGGGGTTGATATCAACCCAGTAGCCGTTTTAATTACAAAAGCAAAAATTACCCCGATTGACCCACAGAAAATCGAAAAAGCATTTACTATTTTAAAAGCAAAACTGGATACATATAGCAAAGATACAAAAGTAAAAGCACCCGGACATAAAAGAATTGATTACTGGTTTAAGCCAGAGGAAAAAAGAAAACTTGCTTTTATCTTTGCTGAAATTTCAAAGTTGAAAGACCAAGATATTAGAGATTTTTTCTATTGCGGATTTTCTAACATTTTGAAAAATTGCTCAATTTGGTTGCAAAAAAGCAATAAGCCCACAAGGGACCAAAATAAAAAACCTTCCGACCCGATACCGACTTTTTACAAACAGATAAAAATGATGATGAGAGGGAATGCCCGATTTTACGAATTATTAAGAGAAAAAAAACATCTGGAAATACCAAGTCAGGTTCATTGCACGGATGCACGAACAATTCCTGTTAAAGATAATTCTGTCAGTCTGATTATTACTTCGCCGCCTTATGTCACTTCTTATGAATATGCCGACTTACACCAATTAACCGCTTTATGGTTAGAATATACAGAAAATTTAAGCGATTTTCGTAAGAGATTTATTGGCACTTCTTATCACAATAAAAAAGATTTTATTTTGAATAGCGAGCTTGCCGAAAAAATAAGAAGTGAATTACTGAAAAAAGATAAAAAAACCGCCGAGGAAGTTTCTACTTATTTTAGCGAAATGAATCAAGTTTTCGTTGAGATGAAAAGAATATTAAAAAAAGGTGGAAAAACTTGTATTGTTATCGGCAATACTAGCCTAAAAGGTGTTGAAATCTTAAACGCTGAAGTTTTTGCCGAACAATTACAAAATTTAGGTTTACAAATTGTCGATATTATCAAAAGAGAAATACCCTCAAAAAACTTGCCGTCTGTTAGAGATAAAAAAACGGGCAAGTTTGCGAGGATAAGTGATAAAAATAAAATTTCTGTTTATCCAACAGAGTACATTTTAATAATGGAAAAATAAAATTATGACAATAAACGACCTTATAAAAATTTACGAAACGAAAAAGAAAAAATACGGCATGCAAGCATATCGCCATATTTCAAGTGTCTTGAAGGAGGCAAAAGAACAACATAAAAAAGATTTTAACGGCAACGACCATGAGCAATCTTGGCGTGCTTTCAAAGGTAAAAATCTTGAAAAATTGATTGAGTATATTATCACCGATGAAGTTAGGGCTTTGGGGTTACAAGTGGTGAATGGTAATAGTTTAGAGCGAACAAATGGCACGAATTTGTCCAAAGAATTGAGTTTAGTAAAAAGAAACTTAATTGTGGATTATGGCGAATTTGGTTCGCATTTGCCCGATGTTGATTTGATTATTTACGATCCAAAAACAAGCAAGGTTGTTGCTGTCTTATCAAGTAAAGTAACTTTACGAGAAAGAATTGCGCAAACTGGCTATTGGAAAATTAAACTTGCTTCTGATGAAGCGACAAAACATATCAAGGTTTATTTCATAACGCCGGACGAAGACGGAACGCTAACTATCAAAAAGCCAGCGAAGAAAGGACGAGCGATTGTTGAAGTAGATACAGACGGTAGTTATGTTTTAAGCGAAACCGATATTGAAGAAAGCAATAAAGTAAAAATGTTTGATAAATTTATTGATGATTTAAAAAAATTACTCAAATAAGTATGGCTGATGATTTAATAATTGAATCAACAACGCTTTGGGATTTTCCGAGACAAAATTACGGCGGTAAACCCCATGGAAACAATAAATATAAGGGTGTAACACCGGCTTTTGTCATTTGGAATTTACTTCAAAGATACACAAAAGAAGGTGATTTGGTCGTTGACCCGATGTGTGGAAGCGGCACAACCATTGATGTGGCAAAAGAGTTAAACCGAAAAGTAATCGGCTATGATTTAAACATTGTTCGCCCCGATATTATCAAAAATGATTCTCGGAAAATCCCACTTAAAGATAATTCCGTTGATTTTGTTTTTATTGATTCGCCATATTCGGATAATATCAAATACTCTGATGACGAAAAATGTATCGGCAAAATTTCCTGCGAAAAAACAGAATTTTATGACGAGTTAGAAAAAACCGCTTCGGAAATCGCGAGGATTTTGAAGCCCGGCAAAGTTATGGGTTGGGTCATTGCCGATCAATGGATTAAAAAGAAATTTACAGCTGTTGGATTTTTAATGTGGCAAAGATTAGAAAAATATTTTGAGCCAATGGATATTGTTTGCCTAACTCGTCATAATCAAACCTCAAACACTGGTGTTTGGCATAATAGAGCGAGGCAATTTAATTTTTATTTAAGAGGGTTTAAGTATTTGTTTATAATGAAGAAACCAGAAAAAAAATAAGCGGCGCGCCAACAAAGTTGGCACGAAAAATTGCGACGGCGAAAAAACGAGGACGGGATAGGAATTCCTTTTTACCCCCTTCTCGCTCCTCCCGAGCGGAAAAATTTTCTGCTCTGCCCTCCCGCCGAGGGCGGAAGCAATCAAAATTTGCAATCCGAATTTTAATCAAAAAACTTTGGATTTTGTCCAAAGGGCACCGCCAATAGTTTTAAAAAAAGCAAACAGTGAAAGATTTTATTTTACAGTACATTTTGAAAACAAAATTTGTAAAAGCGACGAACCCCAGGAGAATTAAAACTTATAAAAAGTTTTGAACAAACAAAAATAAATCATTTAATGGATATGACATAATAAAAATTCAAACTTATGGAAAATTTTGAAAGAATAAAAAATCAAGAACAAGTAATTGCCAAATTTGAAGATTTGAGAGGCTTGGATTTGTCAGAAAGAGATCTTAGAAACACCCCTGTAGATGTTTTGGTGACTGCGGATTTTGATACCAAGACAAAATGGCCGGAGCAAGATAGATTGCCCGAAGGTTTTAATCCTGAAAAAGTAATCAATGAAGCAAAAAATCCCGGACTGGGTATAAGAGAGTTGCATCAGCAAGGAATAGATGGCCGAGGCGTAAGGGTGGCAATAATTGACCAGACTCTATCGTCAAGACAAGGAGAGCTCGTACAGCATTCGGAGTATGCTGCCAGAATTATTGATTATAAAGAATTTGGTGATGCAAAAAATGAGGATATAAACATGCACGGACCAGCAGTTGCGAGCTTATTAGTTGGTAAAGAATGCGGCATTGCGCCAGGAGCAGAACTTGTATACAGAGCAGTTCCCTCAGGAAGAGCCTTCAATTACCGAGCAGATGCCTTGTCGGACATTATTGAATTCAATAAAACCTTGCCTCCTGAAAATAAAATAAGAATTGTCAGTTGTTCTATTGGCTATATAGAAGAAAAGTCTGAACCCGGGCTAGAAAGATGGATTGAAACAATAAGAAAAGCTGAAGCGGAAGGTATTATCGTTTCCGATGTTAGCGACAGGACGGGTGTTGACAGTATGGGCGGTGGAACGAGCGCCGATAAAAATGACCCCGAAAATTATGACATAGCTTTATTTTTAGAAGACCAAAAAGATAAAAATCTGATTAACATTTTGGCAGAATGTGGAAGAAATATTGATTTGATTCTGCAAAAATTAAGAGAAACGAAACAAGACAAAATTGCACAACTATCAGACTCAATTTTAAGAAAAAAAATATCACAAATTTTGAGTCAAAGAGAAAAGGAAGTAATAATTCCCTGTGATTACAGAACGATGGCCTCTAATGCCGGGCCAAATGAATTCATGTATAATGGAAAAGGAGGAATGAGTTGGGCTGTCCCGTACCTAACTGGACTATTCGCGTTAGCCTTTCAAATCAACCCCAATCTTACCAAGGAAGAGATTGCCGATACCATAAACAAAACTGCCACTATAAACTCAAAAGGATTAAAGGTAGTTAATCCGAGGGGTTTTATTGACGCTATAAGGGTATAGTAGATTATAGCAGTAAAGTTTAGATGCCCAGTTGTCGATTCAAATAGCTCTATTCTCTGGCCCCACCTACAAATAAAACATTATAATGGAACAAGCTACCCAAAAAATTGAACAGACAATAAATACAGCAGAAACTGAAAGACAAGAATGTCTTAACTTCATTATAACTGTCAAAAACTCAGTGCTAGCAACCTTCCCCTTTACAACCGAGGATGAAAAAAAGATTCTGGAAGATAAATTTGATTCATTACTCAATAATAATGATTCAGACACTGAGGTTATAAACAATATTAAATCAATTTTAGCTAGCCTAGAAAACACCCACACATTATTAAAAGAAAAAAAGGAAGACGCCTATTACCTAGAAAAATCTATTTTTTATAAAGCTAACAAATATTGGATAGAAAATGATAACCAGATACTAGAAGTTGTCAATCTCAATGGCCTAGATATTAATGAATTAATTTATCAAAAAATCAAGAAAATTGGCGGCGGGACCGTGGACTATAAAATTAATAGAGCCTTAAAAGATTTACTGATATCTGACATTCCCTATGCGGCGGTTTTAGAAGTTAAAAATAAGGAAGGCCAAACTTTTAATTTAAAAATCAATTATACCAATATAAAAGAAATCACCCCGTCTTTAGCAAAAGAAAAATTCGTTGATAGTCAAATGTTAGATGAAGACATTGGCTATTTAAAAATCAACACTTGGTCTAGCCGCGTTAATATTAATGGTCAAAACATTTCCGACTTAGTAGAAGATAATTTAAAGCTTCTTGCTTCTTCTAAGTCTTTAATTATAGATGTTAGGAAAAATAGCGGCGGAGATAGTAAACTAGCCGAAAAGCTAGCTGGCCATTTCATAACTCAACCAATAGTCTATGGAACAGTTCTTACAAGAGAACTGGGACATGATACCCTAGTAAATCAAAATCTCTGTCTTCAGCCTCAGGGCGATTATCTAGACAAAAAATTAGTTATCTTAACTGGGCCAGATTGTTTAAGCTCCAACGAGATGTTTATTATGATGCTGAAAGATACGAACCGGGCTATTACTGTTGGCCAAACTACTGGTGGAGGTTCGGGTAGTCCTAAATCTTTTAATATACATCTAGGGGAAAGAAAATTTACCTTAAACATAGCTACTTGGAAAATGCGACGTAATAACGGCAGTCCTCTAGAAAATATTGGGATTGAACCAGACTTACCGGTAATCACCACGCCCGATGATGTAATACAATATCAAGACCCTGATCTTAAAAAAGCTATAGAATATGTGCATTCTCACTTAGAGATATAATATAATATAAATACTAACAACCCTGTACTGGATTCTAAAGATTATAATAGTATTGTTGGGCGTATTTTTTATTATTTTTGGTGAATATGATGATAGTCCTGGACTACAAAGAATCGGCCTCATTCTAATTATTATCACCATAGTTATTGTAATTAGGAACAAAAAAAACAATCTACTATAACCGAATGCCACCCCACCCTAGTTGTCCACACAAATCTAGGTCTGCCAATTAATTTACTGCTCACGATATAATCAAAACGTCAAAATCCTCAACCCCAGAAGGGACTATATGTGTAATATCTAAAACGGTCTGGACATCTATATTTATAGTCGCTATACTAGAATCAACATAAGTGGGGTACAATAACCCATTCAAATTATCTTTTAATAATAAATTATGCCTAATTTCGAAATGCCCAATACTATAATGGAAAGGATGGATAAATTACAAAAAACTGATGGCAAATATGAAGATTCAATTCGTGATCTTGCCCAACATGAAAATGAATTTAGAGACAAATTAGCTAGTTACGGTATAAATGATAAAACAGCAATAGATCAAGCTGCCGACCTTTTTTCAACTGAAACGCTAGAAAAAATGGAGGCAGAAAAAGAAAAATATACCGATTTTTTAACTGGCTTGGGCAACAAACAGGCTCTTATGGAATATGGAACAAAACTATTGAGTCAAGAAAAACGCCAGCATAATCCTTGCTCGCTTCTAGTAATTGACATAGATCGCTTTAAGGAAATAAATGATTCTTACGGTCATGAGGCCGGTGATGCTACTCTACGACAAATTACCCAAGCTATCCGTCAATCAATTAGACAATCAGATTTTTGTTTTCGCTATGGTGGTGATGAATTTGTAATTCTTATAACTGATGCAGATATCCATCAGGCTAAAATAGTGGCTGACAAAATCCGCCAGACCATAGAACAAACCAAAATATTATTAAATAATCAGACAGGTGATAATGTTGCTATTGGTGCCACTATTAGCATCGGCTGCATTGATACTAATAGCCTCCCCGACTGGCTAGAGGATAAGGCTCCAGTAACTGACGATGCCATTCATAATTTAATTGGCATGGCCGACCAGGCTCTATATAAATCAAAAAAGAATGGCCGCAACCAAATCGCTAACTATTATGATTTTGCTGATGACAACAATCAATAAAAACCCTTTTATTTTTTCATCAAACCAATAACCCAGCCTTCGGTATTGACTAAGGCCAAAACATCATTCTTACCAAAACTATAACCCCACCCCTTATTGGCTTTTTCTTTCTTAAATTCTGTCATGTAATGAACAAATTTTTCAAAGAAATAATTTTTAAACATACACACGGACAATAATACAGCTCACTCATTAAATGCCATTATTGGCAGTTTATAAGCTTTATGTCGCGTGGCATATTCGATGCGAGACTATTTCTGAAAGGCAAATTTACTATCGGACAGAAAACAGAAATCATTTGATTGGATATGCTCACTTTTAACAGCACACCACGCCAAAGATGTCGCTGCGAAAAAAATTTATCTAAAGCTAATAGTCACTAGGGTGTGCAAAAATCACAATAAGATTGGCAAAGGATATAAAAAGCCATTGAACAACGTTGGTATATTGAGTATAAAATATATGCACCCCTTAGTGTTTATTTACCTAAACAAGAAACGTAAGCACTGTAATTTGCTTGGCAAACATGATTCGTATAAGCCACATCCATTATATCATAACAAGAAATCAAAGGATCAGATAACAAAAACCAAAGTTACAATCTGCGGGAGAGACAAACGCCGATATGACCAGCCAGACCATTAGGATACCAATCATCGTAGCTCAGACCCTCGCTGTTGAACCCACCAAGATACACGAGATGGCCGTAGGGATCCAGGGACACCGACCATGTCAATTTATCAGTAAGCAATCTTTTATTATTAATATCATAATAAACCGCAAGATCATATATTGCCTCTGCCGATGTCTGTCTTGTTAGCTGAGTAATCTTTAGCTGCGAAAGTTCTTGAGCCGCTTCCGGCGGGTCTTCATCCATGAGTTTTACTATTTCTGCTTTTTTATCCTTAAACTCCGTTATCGCCTCAGCGTATTCTTCAGGAATATCTAAATCTTTAAATACCTCTTCCTTAAGAGTCTTAATAATGACCTCAGTTTGCTCCAGGTAATTTCTGCCCAAACTTTCTGGTAAAACATCTTTGGAAACCAAAGCCCATCCGGTTCGTGGTAATTCTTGTGTCAATAAATCTTTACAGAGCAAGTTCCTCCAACATTCAGGTGAAAATAATAAACGACCCTTCCCTTCATCTTGCCACTTTTTATCCAGCATGTCTGACATTGCTTTAATGGACATTGGTTCTCCTTCGGCTGTTTTATCTACACGCAAGATGAGCATCTGATTAAGGTTCTTGGCCCTTTCCAGCTCTTCAACTGAAAATGGAATGTCAGGAACATCTTCGATCTTTACACCAAAGACTTGCTCAATTTCCTTAGGTCCAAGAACATTTTCTTTTCCAAGTTTTTCAATAGCTACTTCAATGTGTTGGCCGATAGGTCCTTCTGCTATCTTTTCTTCTCCCTCTATTCCTCTGCGTTTTGAGTCAGCAACTTTAGGCTTGTATTCCACAAGTCTAATTAATTCTTCAAGTTTTTTTCTGTCCACATCACTCTCCAGTTTATTGGCATAATAATATCTTAAAGCCTGTTGGAAGGTTTCGTTAATGTCTCCATTATAAAATCGCAAAACAAAATCCCTTACACGACGTGGCTCCATACGATCATCATAAGTAAATGGCTGTGACTGATCTTGTGCAATTTTTCTGCTTTTCACAAGCTCCTTAGCTGCTTTATGAAATTCCTTATATTTCTCTAAAACTTCTCGCATGCCCGGAATTTCCGGCAATTGCTCAAGGGTTAAAGCATCCTCACGACTTTTAAGAAACATATCAGTAGTGATATGCTGCGATTCCGGCCCTGCTTTAAACAAGGCATCGGTTGAATAAGAAAAGGTGCTTACGGGTAATTCAGGTGGCATTTTTTTATAAACCCATCTGCGAAGTTGAGCTGGATCTAAGGGCTCGCGACCTAAATATCCTTTGCCAACTGGGTTCATTAGGGCGACAATTTTTGTCTTTTCTTTATTTACAGAAATAGACTCGGAAGCATCCTCAGAAAGAATCACGTCGCCTCCACGCTCAAGAGCGTCTAAAACTTCATGTAGACGTATAAGGATATTGGGGGCTGCCGAATTAAATTCATCTAAAATAATTATTTTTATCTTTCCTTCTTCCTGTCTTAGCCCGCTGGTTACTTTGCCGTCGGCAAAAATATATTCTGGATCTTCCGGCTTGTTTTTGTAAGGATTGGGAATATATCTACCCATTAAATCTTCGACATCAGTTGCTCCGTTCAGGTTGGCATAATGAACCTCGTAACCCAACTCCGCCGCCATTTTCCTTATGGTAGTGGTCTTACCCAAAGACGTACCCCCCTCAATAAGTAATGGCTCACCGTTCAAAAAGGCTACGGCGATATCCCGCTGTAAAGGTAATGCTACTTCTTTGTCATTGATAAAATCCTCGTATTGTTCTGTTTTAGGAACGAACTGGCTGTCTCTTACTTTAGCCTTTTCAAGCTTAACTCCTAAATAGGATATACTGGTTTCGGTTTCTATGATCGGCCTTAATTCATCAACAGTCTCCGTAGTCTTTTTAATTTCATTGGAAGATTTATCTTGGTCTGAAGTAAGAGCATTAAATTGTCTTTCTGGTGAATTCATAATGTTTATGATCTATAAGCAGGGCCAGAAGCAGATAGAAAATTGAAGCCCTTGGCTTGTAATTTATTTAAACTGTCTTGGTCGACGAGCAAGACAACAGCTGAATCTTTATAATTAGGAGAGAATATGTGCGACTGCATAATTTTTTTGTCAAAAATTTCGATTTGTCCAGTTGGATACTGAACAACAAAATCATAGACCTCCTTCTCCGTGTTTTGATTAATTGTAAAATACGTTTTTTTAACCTTTAAAATATCTGTGACATTGTCTGATTTATGAAAACCGAGATCATGCAAGATTTTTGCAAATTTTTTATATTCAATTTGATTATTGGCAATAACCAAACCCACCTCTTTTGAGCCTGCCAGTGACGAAAGAAACTTTTCAATTGATGTTTTATCGTTCGTTTTTGACATATGTTTGATAATTAAACAATACTAAAATTTATCATAATTGGCAACAACTTCCTCTATAAGATCAGCCAATTTTTCGGCCATCTCTTTAACCTCTACGTTGGCGATACTGTTTGGATAATACTCGCCAACATGCTCAGTTCCTTCACCAACACCAAGACCGATCAGTTTAATGTCGGTCTCTGCGAGGACTTTTTGAATAACTTTCCCTAATTCATATTTTGAACGAAGGTGCATTGCTGATTCTTGTGGCATTCCATCGGATAGAACAATTAAGAATTTTTGATCAGCTTTTTGGTGAGATAACCGCTCAGAAGCTTCTTCAAGAGCCCAGCCACTATCAGTATTGCAAGACCACTCATAATTATCAACCTCTTTAAGCATTCCACCCATATTTTCTCTTATTGGTTTTGACATAGGCTGGTCAAAATCTTTATATTCATAAATTCTAGTATTGAAACCAAGAATTTCAAAATTTATTGACAAACGATTCAATACTTCTGATAAAACAATAACTGCTTTAAAAGTTTCTTTAATTTTATTATCACAATCCATAGAAGCAGACAAATCTACAAGCAAGGATATTGCATAATCTTTTTCTTTGGGCAATTCGCGTTTTTGCCAAGCTTTGCTCTCCACTGTTGGAATTGACTTTGCTTTTTCTTGAATTCGTCTTTTGATATCAATGCGTTTGCCGGTTGTAAACCCAGTCTTCCACCCCTTAGCTTGTCTAGCCACAAAAATTTCTCGTAATTCCGTCTCAAGTTTATCTATCAGCGGTAAAACCTCTCGACGCATTTTCTCATAAATATTGGCATCCTTTTTTAATTCTTTTGCTATACGATCTTGATATTTTTTTAATTCTTCTTGGTCTATACCAGGCACTTCTTTTTTTGATTTGCCCGTTGGTGCATCTTGTTTTTCTCCAGATTCAGTATTTTTTTCTCTCTCTGCTTCTCTTTCCGGATTGTCTACTAGTTTACCCTGTAACTCTTCGTTTAGAGCATCCTCAAATTCCTTAATGGCTACCTGCGCTTTTTCGGCTATTTCTCGTTGCTGATCCTCGGGCAACGAATCAATATACTCCTTTATTTTTTGCTTAATTCCCTCAGGAAGCGAGGCAAGATCAATGGGTTTGCCGGATTCTCTCTCTTTTCTTTCTTGGGGTTCTTTCTGTTCTTTTCCATCCTCATTTTCACTTTTGGCGTCAGCTTCTTTCTTTGCCTCAGTTTTCTCTTCTCTTTCTTTGGCATCCTCAATGGCTTTCTTTATAGCTTCCTCCAAAGTTTTTTGCTCTTCTGGTGTTAATTTGTCTTTAAGTTCTTGTGGTAACCCCTGAATTCCTTCTCCACCCCCCTGCTCTGTCTGTGTATCTTTAAGAAACTCCTGAATCTTTTGATCTTCCATGTCGGCCTCAACTAGTTTTTTGAATTCCGGCCAAACTTCGTCGCGACTAATTTCATAAGATATCCTCGCATATTTTTTTATTAGTTCTTCGCTTTTATCTGCTTCCTTGCGTGATGGATATCTTAGCCAAGAGTCTCTTGCAGACTCAAGTGTCGCTTGTACTACCGCCCTGACATCCTTGGGGAGATCTGCCGATATTTTAGTTTCTTGGCCTTGTGTCTCTCTGAACCACTGCTTGATGTATTCAAAACCAGCTTGCATAAAACGAGGTAGTTGTCCCAGTCTTTGTGTAGCTTCTTCTTTAGCCCTTTCTTCAAGATCTAAATCCTGCTTATAGGCAAGGGCCATTTGTTCTTGAAACTTAGGATAACTTTCGGCTACAAAGTTATTGTCTCGAGGGTCTTCGATTGCGTTCATCATAAAAGAGAACCCCGGCTGTTTCCATTCCTCCAGTGGTATAAAATCGGTTCGAGTAATTCTACGATGGCCCCCCTCATGAGAAATGACAAATCGCAGATAATCCATCGGCTTCTCCAAGAGATCTTTAGGATCGATCCGGATCACGTTTTCCTTAAAATCCCAATGCCAGCCAGCCCCCGGTTTATTGAGCTCAACCGGAATACGAAAGTCTTTGCCAATGAAATATGCAAGCGACGAGAGAATCTGTTGTTTATACCTTATCTCTGCCTGTTGTTCTGGTGTAAAATCAGCGATAGGATTTTCCTCTTTCTTATTTTTTAAAGCCTGATATGCCTGCTCTGGGGCTTCCGGGGTCGCCAAATTATCTTCTTTCGGAGGTTCGTGAGGCATTTCTTCTTGGTGTGGCCTAAATTTTTCCATATCGTTTTGCCTGCTATATATTAGGATTATCTTCGCAAATTTAGATAATTTATAAAATTATTAAAACTGTAAAACATGCCTACAATGCTCGGTTTTTTCTATAGTTCCATTATATCGCACTTAAACTATTATTTGTCAATAATATACAATGGAAATAAAAAAATCATCAAGTCCATCAAATAACATAGGTATGAACAGCTTAATGGTAAAATTATACCAATCACCAAAAACAATCCCAATAAACAAGGATTTGGCCTTAATTTGGCAAGAATTAACCTGAATGCCAAGACGGCCTATTATGTAAAGCGCAAAGTTTTAGTCAGATTGACCAGGGGCATATTTGCCAAAATAAGGATTTTAACCCGAAAAAATTGGCAACCAGTATTTACACCCCCCATCATACATCAGCCCTGAAACAGTTCTCCGAGAGGCTGGTGTTATATTCCGGCATTACGAAACCATTTTTGTCGCAACCAAGTGGCCCACTATTGTGATCTCGCTAACAACAATCAATAAACCCTTTTATTTTTTCATCAAACCAATAACCCAACCTTCGGTATTGACTAAGGCCAAAACATCATTCTCGCCGAAACTATAACCCCACCCCTTTTCTAAACCAGACAAAAAAGCATTTTCAACATCCATTAGATCATTATCACAGGCCATTTCTGTTCTAGTAATTGGTCCATCGGCTACAATGTGGACATCATCAACTATTTTATAATTTCCACTAAAACTATTACAGATGCGGCCGGAGATTTCCTGGTCACTAAATTGAATAGAATTCTCATAACTGGATAAATCTAAAACATCTTGACTATTAGTTAAAGAAACAATTTGCCAAGTTGTGCCAATTAGCGGATTTACGGGATTCTCATCAGCCGGCTTATTGGCTAAGTCGGTAGATAATACTTGATCGACAATTTGCTCTACCTGCGCTTCCTGATTATTGATTTTTTTAGATTGCGCTGCCGACCAAATAGATAAAATTACAGCGATGACGGCTAGAATTGCCGCTATCCATATTAGTACTTTGAGAGTTTTTGACATAAAATAAAATTATTATATTATTTATTTGGCTCTTTAATAATAGCTAATAGTTTATTAGCTACCATTTCAATAGCCCCCGGCTTTAATGAGTAAATTAAAGATCTCCCCTGCCGCGACTGATTAACCAACCCAGCCATGAGCAACACTGATAAATGATGAGACAAAGATGGCGCAGTGATATCAAAATGACGGCCTATCTCCCCGGCCGATAAATTTCGCTTACTTAATAATTTAAGAATTTTCCGTCTTGTAGGGTCAGCTAATGCTCCCAATGCTTCATTGAAATACATAAAAATATTTAGATGATTAACTAAATTATATCTTAAATGTAGCTTACCGTCAACTATTGACAAAAATTGACTAATATAGTATACATATTACAAATTTGTACCTTAAAAGGAGGAACAATGTTAGAAGATCAATATCCTAGGGCTCCTTATATTTTACAATCAGGCAAATATAGGGGGAAAAGTCTGGAGTATGTATTACTCCACGATGTTTCTAGCTTCTTGGCTATGAAACATCGCCTAGAAGATGTGGCTCAAGGGCACCAGCCCAATGCCTATCATAGACACCTAGTGTGGCTAGTGACTGGTATTAATATACTTGCAGGCAATGTTACCTGCAGGGAATGCGGTAAATATGCTGAGTATTTACCTGCTAGAGGTAATTACCGGGAAGGACTGTATTTTCTGTCTGTTCCACTCTGCCGACAATGCGCCAATCAAGGTGAATGGGAAAGGACATTGAAATTTAATATCCTCCCCTGGCATATATGCTCTTTACCCCTGAGTAAGGCCGACCGGAATAAACTCTGGAAGGCTGAAAAAAATATTTTGAAAATTAACAATATGTCCGGTCAGCAACTTTTTGAGTTGCTGGTGGACATAAATTAACTAAAATCATGGCCCCTGTTTATTAAACGGGGCTTTTTATTTAATAGCTATTGCCATCCATGGCTATTTTTGTTAGTCTTTAGATAATCCGGAGAGGTGCCAGAGTGGTTGAATGGAACAGTCTTGAAAACTGTCATCCGTGCAAGCGGATCGCGGGTTCGAATCCCGCCCTCTCCGCCAGGACAATTTAGTATCGGATGGACCCACAAAGCCTCATGTTTACGAGGCTTTTAATATAATTAATAATTAATTAACAAAATAGGACAATGATGTTATGCTGTATATAATAAATTAATCTAAATAATTATGAAAAAGAAAGTAATAATTTATACATCTTTACTGCCTTTAGTTCTAGTGACATTTCTTGCCGTTATTTTCCATCATTACAATAAAGTTACCCCCCATAATTCAGTTGTTAGCAATATTTATAACAACATGAAGAAAGACTGTTTAGTGTCAGAAGCTAATAACAATAAATATTTAAATAACATTTTTCATTTAGAGTTTAATTATCCAAATAATTATGTCATTTGTGAAAAATATCCATTCAATGATAAAAAAGATGGCGCTGAAATCTATATATGGGATAAGGGTAATTTTGAATCAAAAGAATCTTTAGATGGTCCAGTTGCTATTATTTATATTAACAAAGCATTGTTGCTTAATAATGATTTGATGGGTTTATATAATCAAAATCATTCTTCTAGTTCAAAATTATATCTATATGACTTTGTGGTTGATAAAAAAGAAATACAAGACAAGAATTGTAATAACAATGCTTGTAAATTTACAATATATAAATTTGAAAACACAGAAGTTCCAATACTAATTATGAGTTATAAAAATATAGACAATATTTTAACTGAAACAATAGAAAAAAATGATCCATTGTCTTATTCAATTATAGACAGCCTCATATCTGTTTCAAAAGAGGAAACACAATTTGATTTCACGTCCAGTCAGTTACAATCATCTGCCTTAGAATGTGGAGTTAATAATGATTCTGATTATTTTGATAAACTAGTTTCTAAATTTAATAACACCCCTAAAATTGTCTATACTTTTAAATATAAAGAAAATTCACAAGACGATGGCATTTTTAAAGTTACTGTCTTGCCAAACAAACCAGGATATACATCACTTGATCAATTTAAAAAAGATTTTGATCTTTGTTTGGCTGGTGGTGATGCTTATCCTAAATTAGTTAATAAAAACTGGCTTCTTTTTGTTAGTTCTTGCGGCTCAGGCTTTGATGATGGCTCTGGCAGAGTACATGGCTGTGAAGAGATTAGAAAAATTGTTGAGCCGAGTTTAAAATTAAATTAAAATATTTACAAAGAATAGTATATAACTAATATCCTAAATAATCCCACGAGGAATTTTAGATTTTCAGGCGATACGCCAACTTCATTGGCACAAAATTCAGCGATAGCGGAAGCAGTTACAAAAAATATTAAATTTTTTTTATCTGCCTGTCATGAAATATTTTTTTAATTATCCAATCCAGCCAACGATATAAAATAGATTGCTGGTCACTTTTTAAATAAATATAACCAGCAACTGCCACTAACAAAGAACTAACACTGGCGCTAATTAGATCTCCCATAGTATCCATAAGGCCACTTTTTTGCATATTGGTTTCAAACACCTGATCCATAGTAAACTCAAAAATTTCCCATAATACCGCGACTGTTAATGAAAAGCAAAAAGAAAAAATAGCAATCCACGCCGGATGAGTCTTAATTTTTTCTGCTTTAAATAAAAGGAAAAAGGCGATAAAACCAAGAAAACAAAAAGCAATAGCCGAAAAAGTATGTAAAAAGATATCCCACCACCAAAAACGTCCATAAAAACCGCGGACCTCTCCCAGAAATAGGCAGGCATAAACAAAGAAAATAATAACAAACTCAAAATCTAAAGGAATATAAATTTTATATTTTTTCTCCACTAAGCGCGGCAAAAAAGTAAATACTAGGGTTATAACAATAATCAACAAATTAAACCAGCTGCCATAAATAATAGCCAACACGGCCGCCGCTAGTAAGGTTAATCGAAGTAAATTAACTAATAATTTAAAGGAGTCAATTATCTTCATGGTAAATTATTATATTAAAAAATGTTCGGCAATAACTAAAACAATCTAACAACATCCTTAATAGTAATTATAACGACCAAGGCTAAAAGTAAAATAAACCCGATACTATGGATAATGGCTTCAAGTTGGGCCTTGGCTGGACGACCAGTGACGGCCTCAAGTCCAATAAAAAATAAACGCCCGCCGTCTAACGCTGGAAACGGCAAAATGTTAATAAAAGCCAAATTAAGAGATAACAGGGCAATAAATTGTAAAAGATAAAGCCAACCCAGGTGGCTAATTTGACCAACTAAAACCGCTATACCTACTGGACCGGCAACATTATCAGACATATCCTGACCCTTAAATAATCCGGTAAAAAGCTGCCAAAAACCAACAGCAATATCTTTCAAGCTCAAAGCAGTTAATTTAATACCTTCCCAAATTGCCCTAGGCCAAGCATAGGATACCAATCCACTTTCTATTAAGGCTACCCCTAAACTATATTCATTATTATTACTAGCTAATGGCTCAGCGGCAATAGATAATTCCAAAATATCTGAAGAACGTCTTATTTTATAGCTCACCTCTTGACCAGCTGCCGTAGCGTTAACCTGACGCAACCCAGCAGCACTCCCAGCGGGCTGACCATTAATTTCAACAATAGCATCACCTGGTTTTAAATCTGCCCGTGCAGCTGGTGAGTTCGGTAGTACATCAGCAATCATTAATTCTCTGTTCCTGACTCTAGCACCAGGATCTAAATCTTCAGTGGACTGAGGCCAACCAATCATAAAACCAATAGAAAAAATTATTGTTGCTAAAATAATATTCGTTAGCACCCCAGAGGTAATAATTATGGCTCGCTCACCCACTGTCCTGTTGGCAAAATTAGTATCATCGTCTGGTTGAGACACTCCATCTTCACCCCGTAACTTTACAAATCCACCCAATGGGATAAGGTTAATAGAAAAAATAGTGTGCCGTTGCCGATGATGCTTCTTTTTCAATAATTTCCAATGACCATGACGATTCTTAAACCACCCCAATAATCTAGGAGGAAAACCTATACCAAATTCTTCCACCCCCACTCCAATAGCTTTAGCCGCTAAAAAATGCCCTAATTCATGGACCAGAACCAATACTCCAAGAATTGCTAAAAAAATTATTACTGTCATATAGTCATTATCTCCTTTTCTTTTTTATCTCTTAAGATTTTCAACTCCTCATTTTTCTGGGCCAAAAATTCATCTAATTCTTTAATGAAACGAAATTTATCATCCTCGCTAATTTCCTTAGCCACCATCGCCGCTTCAATCTTATTTTTGACTGCCTCACGCGCTTGCCGTAAAACAATTCTAGCTTCTTCCATTTTATCATTTAGTCGTTTAACTAAATCACGCCGATTTTCCTCATTAAGGAGTGGAACGGTCAAACGTATTTTATCACCTTCATTAACAATGCCCATGCCTAAATTGGCAGCTATTAATCCTTTTTCAATGTCTTTTAAGACCGTCTTGTCCCACGGTATTATTACCAAAGAACGTGATTCTGGCACGCTAATGTTGGCCAAAGCATTTATGGGATAATAATCACCGTAAGCCTGAATGGCAACATTGTCCAACAAACCAGGATTGGCTCTTCCAGTCCTTAAGGTCCCAATATCTTTTATAAAAAAATCAATAGCTTTTTGAAAATCAGCGGCTTGATTAATAATAAACTGATTCATAATATTTAGATTATTATTGAATAAAATTGAGGTCATTGTACCAGGCCATCTGTTTGTACTATTGTATCATCTTCCAAGCGGCTCGTCTTGGCTTGGGCAGTAAATTCTAGTCGTGCCTGAGTTACATTATCAATGGCGGTAACAGTAGAGCCGGACAATATAACAATAATCTGATTTTTTTGATCAGAGCGCGGAGTAATACCAATACTAAATTCACCAGTAGCCTCATGGTTATTGGCTGGCAACCGATCTATGTGCCATCTCACCTGCCGAGTTTCTTCATCATAACTGACCTCACCAATGGAAGACTGATTCTTACCGCCCCAGCTGACATAGTCCGGCAATTCTCCAACGACTTCAATATCCCGCAAATCATGAAAACTATTGTTAATGCGCCAATATACTTTTAAGTAAGTAGTTTCGCCTGCCACCATTGGTAATGGCCCTGAGCCAACGGCAATATTATCTTCATTAAAATAAACAACGGATTCAGCCAAACTTAAATCGCTATTTAATTGATTAACAATAGTATTGCTCTTTTCTTCATCAGTAGGTTTTTCAACAGTATTATCTCCTAGTTGGTAATAAGCATAGCTGCGAATTTCTCCCGGATCGCTCTTATCCCCGTTTGCCCAGTCTTTAACATTAATAGAAAAAATAATGGAACCGCTAGCCCCCGGTTTTAAAAGGGCTAAACTGGGAATTTCCTTTTTACTCCAGACAATACTTTGCCCGCTGATTTGTCCACCCTGGCTATCTTTTAAAGATGACCAATCTAACCATGCCCCCTCTAAAGAAGCAATAATTTTAACATCCTTTAAGGTTGTATCCCCCTGATTCATATAGTCAATGCGGTAATTTAAAGGTTTTCCGGCAAAAATACTACTGTCAGCATTACTACCATTAATTTTTAATAATAAATTAAGACGACTATTTACTAAGTGGCAGTCAAAATCACGACTGTCCACTAAATAAGTCTGCTCGCCAACGTTAGTCTCTAGTCTAAAACTTAATGTTTCTAGGCTACCCCCCTGTTCATTAGGTTTAATAAGTAATTTAAGATTCTTTAATTCACTGCTCGACGTCGGCAATGACCATCTAAAATTATTCTCAGGCTGAATTTCTTGATCACCATCTAGTAGCTTAACCTCAGCCCACTCCACATTATTCATTAATAACTGTAAATTATCTATGATATTATCTTCCTGCCCCTGATAGCTAATAATTACTTCATTATCACGACCAATGGCTAAAGTATCAGGCGCTGCGATACCAACCGCCAGAACCGAGTCAGTAAGAATAGAATTATAAGTAGTATTAACAACAAAAGTACTGCTTAAATTAGCTGGACGAAAATTAGTGGTCAGATGAACTTGGTTATTTTCTCCAATCTTATTAATTAATATTCCCTTAACTATTATTTGCCCCGAACTCTCACCTGGTATATGGCCAATATGCCATAAATTAGGACTAGTAGTGGCTGGGTCAGCTTCTTTAAATATAAAACTATTGGGCCAGTCAATCTTGATCTCTACATCTTCTAGGGCTACCCGGCCCTTATTGTGGTAAGAAATAACATAAGTAAATTCACGGCCAGCGACTAAGTTTTTATCCGTTTCAATTGTTACTGTAAATAAATCATCTTTAGCCTGATAACTAATATAATAACGATAGCTTAAATAAACCACAACAACAACGATGGCGCTATAAATTAGAAATAAAATTATTTTCAACCACCGCCGCCGTGGCCGGACAGAAATTTTTTGTACATCAATATTTCTACCCGACTCATCTTGATAAATCTCAGATAAACTATCTTCAACTTCTTGTTCTTTTAGTTCTTGTCTGCTCTTGTGGGTTTTGTGTTTAACTTCTTTTATTACTGGGCGACCAGCTTGAAACATTTGTTCAAAATAATCAATAGATGATTTTTTGTTAATGCTTTTTTTAGACATAATAAAATTAGTTATCTACTTTAAATAAGAAGCCAACAACTTGTCTGCTTACGACATCGTTAACTTGCCAACTGTTAGCTTTAATATTGTCCACGGAAGACCACAATAAATTCCACCTGGCCGGCCAACTCCAGGTTACTTTCCAAGTTGTCGGTAGCTGACCAGCCTGATTTTCAACAATGATTTGATATTTTCCAAGACGGCCTAAGCCTAAATGAGCTTTAATTTTAGAAAACCAGTCAGTTTGGCTACCAGCCTCCAACACATTAAATGGTAACCGATATCTAAAATTTAAGCGAGCCGTTTTGCCAGGATCAACCATTGACCAATTAGCAAAGACTGTCCGCCCCAGTTCATTATAAACTAAAGTGCCACTTGATGGCTCAATTTGCGCTGCCCCCTCCCCTGATTTAATTGCCGGCATATCTTCAGCAGTAACATCCTGGGGTTTAAAAAAATGGCTCTCAGGCGCTAAAAATCCATCAGCCGATAGTAATTCACTACCCTCAGGGACATAAAGCCTAATCCAATCTACATTACGCACCCCATAAAGACCCTCTCTCTTGTCACCTGTATGCTCACGAATAATAGTAACATCATTAATAACGCTACCATCTTCCTGAATTTCTACCCTTTCCTCAATAGTTTGTTTAATCTTTAAGTCAGTTTTGCCGCCCGCGATATTAGTATTAACTACTTGAAGATAATCTTGGCCTGATGCTAGGGTTTCTAACTGGCCAGCTAAACCAGTAAGCTGCCACTTCTTTTCAATGACTTCATCATTAAAATACAATAAAATATGCTTAGTAGCTAATTGCCTATTTACTTGCTCTACTAATTTAGTAATATTAGCTTTATTCTGTAAGGCTGGCGGTAATTTTTCTAAAATAGCCACTGCTAAATCACCAATTATTTTTTTTGGCTCTTTGGGACCACTTACCTTATTTTCAATATAGTCTTGGACTAAGGGACGAAAATTATCGGCAGTAATAACAACACCATAGTCTTTAGTCAAATCAATGGGGCCAGTAATGGTCAATAAACCTTCTAAAACATCAGGCGTTAAAGCAATAACCCCATCAACGCTTGGACCATTGCTTTCTAGCAAAAACCATTCTAATTCACGAGCCGAGGTGGGCCAATCCGGCCACCAATTAGCATCCCAAAACTTCCAATATGTACTTACTAGTCTTAATGGAGCCGGTGGGTTAACAAACCGACGCAAATTGCCATTTGTATCATAACTACCCCCACCCGGTATTTCTAAATTTTTAATTTGGCCACGACTAACATCTAACAAAGCATAACTACCGATAAATCCCCCAGTAGCCCGGGCTTCAGCATTATTTTGAAAAACTAATAAATAACGGCGGTCCATTTTTTCTCCTAATAAATCTAAGCTGGCGGCAGACCAAAATTGTACTTGTTCTAATAAACTGCTAAGGGTTTGCAATTTACTTTGCCAATTTTCTAATGGCTCGCGGTAATTTACCGGTAAACTCTGTGGCTTCAATTTATTTAAGATATTATTCAAAGCCACACTATCCGCTAGTGCTTGGCTACTGTCTATATTAATTTGACGAGCTAATAATAAAGGGTCGCCATCTCCTGCCTTATCTACAACATGCTGTACCAAGACAGTTAAGTCTCCACCTAGTTTACTAGCTAAATCACCAGCCTCAATAATGTATGGGGCCTTGGCTCCCAGACGAATCTGCTCATTGGGAATTATAGCGGCTAACTGCCAAAGCCAAGATTGAACTCCTAAAATATTCTCTTTAGCTTGGGCAAAACTGGCTGAAGCTTGAACAAACTCGTTACTAGCCGAAGTAAAATCTTCATTCATCAATAGTTGACCAGCTGCCTCAAGATTAACTAACCCTTCAGTTGAAGCATTAACCACCCTTGTCTGTGTTACCCGTAAATCTTCAATATATACTATTAATTTAAAGGGCACGGCAACAATTAAAAAAATAATCAATAAATGCAAAAGAGGACGTAAACTGGCCGGCCGACTAATTTTAATAGATAATCTAGGGCGTTTTATGGTAGGCCACTTAATTTTAACCCTTACTCCCCTTTTACCTAGTAAAGTAAATTTAGAAATCTTTGGCCAATGAAATTGCCGCTTCTTTCTCTTTCTAAGATGCTTTTTCACTAAGGGCTCATCAACAATTTGCTGCCGCAAATCTAATAAAAAATCAGATTGGGGAATATTATAATTATTATTGTGTTGTTTAGTCTTTTGTTTCATTTATTATAAATACCAAGTCATAAAACTTGTTGATAAATTTTTAGAGTCTCCCGAGCACAATCGTCCCAATTATATTTTTTTATTTGTTCCAACCCTAAAGTAATAAATCGCTGGCGGTAATTTTCATTACCTAATATCTTTTCCATAGCTTTCAGGGCTGACTCCATGTCATTGTCCTTAAAATAAACAGCTGCTGACCCTAAAATTTCCGGCAAACACGAACTATCACTAGCCAAAACCGGGCATCCATAGCTCATCGCCTCAAGCGGTGGTAATCCAAAACCCTCATAGCGTGAAGGAAAAACATAGACAGCAGCCTGGCGGTACAAGGTGGCTAATGATTCGTCAGGCACAAATCCCGGACAAATAATATCTCCCACTCTTTCTCCTTTAGATAAATCAGCAATAAACCTTATAAGACGTTCATAAAAATAATCGTGCTCCCCCACTAAAACTAATTGGTAACCAGTGTGCTCCTCTGACCATTTTATAAATAATTGAACCAGCCACTCTAAATTTTTATGAGGATAAGCGCTCCCGACATAAAGAAAATAAGGAGCCTTTATATTATAGCGCAAAAGTATGTCTCTGTCAGCCTTAAAGTCATAAGGTGAGCTTAATGAAGTAGTGCTAAGGCCATTATAGATAACCTTAATTTTTTCAGATGGCACATTGAATTGCTGAACAATATCTTTCTTTGTAAACTCTGACACGGTAATAATCATTTTAGCTTGCTTTACTGCCCGGGAAATAACTATCCGATAGGCTAAATTTTTAAACCAATAAAGCAGTGGTGATAAAGTGCTAGACCGGCGACTAGGGAATTTAGTTAAAATTAGATCATGAATAGTAATTACTAAAGGACAGGGACAAATAAGCGGCGCATTAAAATGCGGTACATGCAACATATCCAGATGATAATAATGAATTAAACGCGGCCAGACTAATTGTTCCGCCAAGCTGTACCAGCGTTGAGGCATAATAACCTTCTGAACATTGGCTTGCTCAATATGACAATCATTAAAGCTCCGAGGGCTTAAAAAAAGAATGTACTTATTTGTTGGGTCAAGAGCGACTATTCTCTTGGTTACTTCTTCAATATAACGCCCCAGCCCCCGGCCCGAAGGGCCATATAGACGTGCGTCAATACCAATGGTCAAAGAAGTGCTACGATGTTGTTTTTTCTGTTTCATATAATGATCACTTACTATCTACTGCTTGCTCTTCAATGGATTGTAAACGATATAGAGCAAATTCATTATAATCCAAAATTTTCTCTAATTTATAACCAAAGGGTGGCAAGCGACGATTATTGAGATATTCTAGGGCATCATCAGAAAAGCGAAAGTTAAAATAATAAACTGGCCATTTTTTAAGTAAGTTGCCATAATAGCGATTCATAACATGATTATCAAAAAGACCTACAAGAACCTGACGTTCAGGAAAAAATAATTTATCATGGTAAAGTGTAATAATAATGCTATTATCTTCGGTCCTAGATAAAACTTCAGACCATAAATCATAATCACTGACTTGCCGTTCAGCAGTAAATTTTAGACCTTCCTCTGATCCAACAGCCGTAAAGTGCAGCGACCAACAGCACAAACCCACAACGGCTAAGGCGACGATAGGTTTGACCAAACGGCGTCGGAATAAAAAAGTAGCCAGTCGCCACAACCCCTCAGCCGCCCAGGGCAAGGCCCCTAAATAAAACGGCAACCAATAGCGAGTATAAGAATTGCCAATAGTAAATCTACTAATATCAGGATTATCATTAAACTGCCAGCTGCCATAATATAGTACTAAAAATACTGAAACTAATATCCACAATAATAAATAAAGCCACTTACCCTTACTCCACTGCCGGCGGCTAAAAATAAACACTAATATACCAACCAATACTAGGGGTATTAACCAAGGAAACATCTCCACTACATAATGTTTAAACATTGTCAGTGATCGCTCGGGCCAAAAACCAAAGTGAAAAATAGTCTGCCATAAAACTGTAAATTTGTCAGCTAAATTATGAAAATTTAGTAAAGATAAACTAGTTTGACTAATGGTTTCAACAGATTGGCTCATGGCCGGATAACCACCGCCATACCAATGGTCATACAAAATAATATTCCAACAAACGGCCGGCAACATTCCAATCCAAGACCAGCCAATCCACCAGAGCCAACGGTACCAACCAATCTCTTTAAAATAAACTATTATTAAAATTAATACTACGGGTGCTAACCATAATAACTCAGAAGTACGCGTCGCTATGGCCCAACCCAAAGCCAACCCCGAAAGAGCTAGCAATATAAGAGCTAAGGGGCTGCTAACTGAGCGACGACGCGCCAATCGTAATTTATCTAAGGCCCGTAAGCCGCAATACCAGGCCATCAGACCACAAGACACAAACAAAACATTGTGGAACATGCTTTTAGCACTGAAATACCAATAAACCGGGAAGGTTGCAGCGAGGGTGGTCCCAATAATAGCTGTAGGCAAACTAAAAAGTCGGCGCATTATACTAAAAAAAGCCCATAGGCCCAACATGGCGAAAAAGGGAGTTAAATATGGTAAAATATCAACAGAAGACAACCGCGCTAAAGAACCATAGAGCAAGGGCAAACCCACAAAACTTACCGGACGTAAAGTGTCATCAACCACCCTAAAACTGCGCGGTCGAACAAGAACCCCCTCAGGGACATTAATTGGGCTTTTGGCTATAAGACTACCAGTTTCAGCCCATAATTTGCTAAAATAATAATTAGCAGTTTCATCCGGCGAAGACCATTTGACAAAACCAGGCCGCTGGATACAATATGGATAAGCACTAGTGCCCACGAAAAACAAACCCCCGACGATAATTAGAAAAGCGCTAATAATAACAGAGGATTTATTGAGTTTTAGTAATTTCATCATGAAAATATTAACATATTTCAAACAACCGTCAACAATTTTATTGATTATTAACTTAATCAGTCTTTGGGGAACAATTGCTTACTGGTTCTATGGCTTAAATTGGTTAGGACAAATAACTACTCTGGTATTAACAGCCCTAACCCTGTTTATTATATACCGAAAACAGCCACAAAGCAAAACAAAAATATCTCTTAGCCACCCAAGTTCTAAAATAAGTTGGTTGATACTTATAGCTATAGTAACAACCATCATCTACCTGTTAAGGCAAAGGACCACCCTGCCCCTCCTGTCTCCATGGACTCAAGTTAATCGATACTTTTGGCTAAGTTGCTGGCTGATTGCTATTGTTGGTTTAATAACCATTAAGGCTAATAAAAAAATATCCACTCTCACAATTATCGCCTGGTGGCTATTAATTTACGGAATAGCCAGCTGCCTATATTCTACGGCTTATGGCTTTGACCCCTTTATTCACCAAGCCGCCGAAAAAACCATTATTGCTCAAGGCCAAATTAGTCCCAAAACACCATATTATTTAGGCCAATATTCATTAGTTATTACTATTTATCATTTAACTGGTCTAGCTATTAGCTCCATTGAACGCTGGCTTTTACCCCTCTTAGTGGCTTGCTTCCTGCCATGGTTTATCATTGAATGGTTTAAACAAAATCACCGCTCAGAACAAGTTGGCCGTTTAGCTGCTTGGCTATGGCCAATATTTAGCTGGCCCATATTCATTGTTACTGTCCCACAAAATTGTGCTTATTTTTTGCTTGTTATTACTATTATGGCCGCCACCTGGCCTAATAAATCCTCTTTTCTTATTTGGTCTTCAGCTTTAGCTAGTTTAGCCTGCCACCCCCTTGCTGGTTTACCAGCCATAACTATTGCCCTACTAAGCAGTCTACCTCAAATCCGACAACATTGGCAAAAAATTATTAAGTGGTTAGCAGTGGCTCTAACAGCATTAGTTCTCCCCCTTTCCTTGTGGCTAACAAATTGGCAACACACTAAAAAATGGCAATTAGGAAAACCGCCAATTAATACTTTTCTTGCTAGCTTAAACCATGTTTTTACATTTTCTCATTTATGGCCCAATCAGGAACACTGGCTCCTTAATTTAATTTATGGATGGCAAGCCTGGCAACCAATAGTTGCCATAATACTTATTTTAACCGGCTGGTATTTATTAAGAAACAATAAAACTGTTTGGACCTCAATTCTTAAATCTCTCAACCTATCTTTAATTATAGCTATAATTTTTACAAGCTTGATCCCCTTTGATTTCGTGATTGACTATGAACGCTATAATTATTTAGCTAGATTCTCATGGCTAGCCATAATTATTAATTTACCGGCTGCATTTATGGCCTTCGGTTTATTAGCTAAAAAATGGCTAGATAGTCATTATAAAAAAATAATCTGGCCAATTATTATTGCCCTTACTGCCTTAATAATTTTTAGCCTCTATCTCACCTATCCCCGAGATGACCGCTATTCTCATGCTCAAGGCTTATCTACCAGCCAAACCGATTTTCTGGCAGTACAAATAATTGAAAATCAAGCTAACGACGACTATATTGTATTGGCTAATCAGCAAGTTAGCGCTGCTGCCCTGGCTCAATATGGTTTTTATACCGGAAAACATCAACGTTATCTTCAAGATGATATTTTCTATTACCCCATACCCACCTCGGGTATTCTCTATCCCTATTATTTAAAAATGGTCAATGATTATCCCTCACGGCAGACCATTGCTGAGGCTGCCAAACTAGCCGGCGTCCATCAAGCTTATTTTGTGCTTAATGACTATTGGTATGGATTTGAAAAATTAGCCGAGGAAGCAGCTGCTGAAGCTGATGAAATAATAAAAATAGCCAATGGGGCAATTATTATTTTTGTCTATAAAAATCTCTAACTAATATTTTGTAAAATTTTAGTAAGATAATCATTAGGCGTCATCAGCTCAACTCCTTCCCCTGCCGGCCAATAAGTTAATTTAGCTGCGGCTAATGATAATTGTGACCAAGCATTAAAAAGACTGTTTAAATTACCAGCTTCAAAGGTTAGATAGCCAAGGGCCTCGGCTAATTCTTTAGCTCCTCCATGGCTAACCACCACAGCCAAAGAACCCGAAGATGCTGCTTCTAAAAGAATGGTTGGCCAGTTTTCGTAACAAAAAGAAGGCACTATTAATACATCCGCCATTTTTAATTGATCAAGCACCATATCATGTTCTAAGCGACCCATTAAACGTAAGTGGTTATCTAAACTGGCTTCACGGCTTAAATAAGGCAACAGCGGCCCATCACCAATAATCGTTAAACTAGCTTCAGGAAGCCCGGCTGCTAATAATAATTTGTTAAAATCTGACCATTGTCCCGCTAGCCAATCAATGCCCTTGGCTGACGTGAGCTGACCAACAAAAAGTGCCTGACGTAATTGATTGGGTAGTCGATAGGCTGAGGATAAATGTATTTTTAGGGGATTACCTAATTTTAGCCAACAATTATCTTTTAACCAATTATGATGTTGATAAAAATCCATAAGCCACTGAGAGGGACTAATTAAAACCTTAGCCGGTTTTAGCCAGTATTCTGTTAAAGTTTTATAACCCCTTGCTAGCCAGTTATTAACTAACGCCTCTTCTTCCCCTAAAAGCAATAAACCACTAGGCTGAAGATACTGGACATCATGAACTACTTGAACACTGGGGATGCCTAAGCGGCAGCACAGATGATGGACTTGAAAGCCTAGGCCGGTTAAATTATTTAGCACTACTATGTCTGGTTTAAACTTTTTTAAAATTTTCCGCCACCTAAAATAGTTCCTAAAACCTAGCCAATCAGGTAAATGCCATATAAACCTCCGCCACTGGGATATATTAGATAAGTTGTAATAATTACTAGACCAATAAACTGTCTGGTATAAACTAGATTGATTCCTTATTTCGTTGATCTTATGCCCCCCAGGAGCCAAGGCCGCTACTATCACTCTGTGGCCTGCTTCAGACCAAGATTCAGCCAAGTAACGCACCATTTCTTCGGCTCCTCCCCGCTCATAAGGATAACAAACATTATTAGCCAATAAAATTTTCATAATCACTTTTTTACTGTTGCTCCATTATTTTATGATAAATTTTTACTAGGGAACTAGGGGCTGAGCTGGAAAAATACTCAATCGCTCTTTGCCGACTTGCTTGAGCCATTCTTTTTAATGTTAAATCGTCCGCCAACAATTGATGAATTTTATCAGCTAGGTCATCTACATTATTGGGCTCAATTAAAAGGCCATTATGTGGCGGATCAATGACCTGTCTAACACCTGGTAGGTTAGACGCTAGGCATGGCAGACCGCTCGCCATTGCTTCTAAAAGCACTAAACCAAAAGCCTCACAACTATTGATTGAAGGTAAAACAAATAAATCAGCTAAATTATAAATAGCTGGCAATTTATTCTGTTCAACCTTGCCAATAAAAACAATGTCTTGAGCTAAACCCAACGTTTGAGCCATTTTATAATACTTATCTCGCAAATTACCCTCTCCAACAATAATGCCCTGGCAATAATCTGCCCCAGCCGTAGTTTTCACTTTAGCTAAGGCTGATAATAATACTGGCACCCCTTTAAAATAATGGGCTCTGTCTAGTCCTCCTACCATTAAAATAATAGGCACTCCGCTTTTAAGGCCATAGCCTTTTAGCAGTTCTTGATCCTTAGGACGTGGCTGAAAAAGATTAGTATCTACGGTAAATGGTACAATAAATAATTTATCATCTAAACCATTTATACGGCCAGCCGATGAATGGCGCCAATAATCTAAGGATGCACAAGTAATGGCTTCGGCTTGGGTAAGTAATCTCTTTAAAAATAATTTCTGCCAAATTTTAAATATCCACCCTTTCCAACCGCCAGCCCGCGAATCCATGTGGTAATGAATAACTAACTTAGTATGAGGATATTTCTTTTTAAGATGCCAGGCCAAGGCATCTGTCCCATAAAATGGATAATGCAAATGTACTATATCTGCTGACTGCCATATCTTCTCTAGACCCTTAATAATCGCGGCATTGCCAAATCGTAGCCAGCTATGACTATACCTTACTAAATATAAATCACTCAATAGTGCTACTTCCTGTGGGCCATAGTCAGGACAAACTATAGTAATATCAGCCGAAGGGTCAGCTAGGGCCAATCTCTCCACCATCTCTTTTACACTATTGCCCATTCCTCCCTGATAAGGGGGAAAGGTGCAGACTAAATGGACAATCTTCATTGGTTATTTTTTACTTTCTGTTTTATTATTCTGAATTGGTTCTAAGGGCTTTTGCTGAGCTATTAAGCTCACTAAAGTAGTTAATTGGCGGTCTATTTTTTCTAGCCTTAAACGCAAACGAAAAACAAGATACAGCAAAAGAGCAAAGCCGACATAAAGCAAAACGTCGATTCCACTCCCCGAGAAGCCTAACCTTGCTACTAATTTATCAACATCGTCTAACATTAAAATAGCTATAGCCGAAAGTAGCCAGAAAATTAGCCAGAAAAAAAATTCTGTCCACGATAATCGCCGCTCATGCTGTTGCCATAATAGCTTAGCCAGAAAAAAAACAATAATAATTAAAGCCAAAACTTTTTGCAACATATAATAAAATTATTTAAGAAAACGCCCTAAAAATAAATCACCGATAATCTTCCAGCCACCAGACATTTTTTGTCCAAAATTATTATAATGGACCGTTACCCCCACTTCTTGATATTTAATTTTTGCCAGCCGAGTAAGCCATAAAATCTCTGAACAATGGGCCATTTTATCTTGCCGCCAATTTAATTGACGCGCTGCTTTGGCAGATAAAGCCCGAAAACCATTTTGCGGATCACGTACCCGCACTCCTAAAAACACTAAATTAAATAAACGAGCCAGTGGCAGTACAATCCTCTTTTTTAAAAATGGAATATTATTCTCCTCCCTTAAAAATCTAGAACCAAATACGGCCTCTACTTGTCCTTGAATTATGGGGGCGATAACCTGGGGAATATCCTGAGCGGCAAATTGACCATCAGCATCAAAATGAACAATAATATCAGCACCAATATTTAAGGCATATATTGTCCCCGTCCTTAAAGCCGCACCCTGTCCCCGATTAATAATATGAACCAAAACAATAGCGCCAGCCGATCTTGCCAAACTCCAAGTCTCATCTTCTGAGCCATCATCAACCACGATGACCTCATCAACATATTTTTTAACTTCCTGTACAACATTACAAATAGTTTTCGCTTCATTCCGTGCTGGTATGACACAGACTACTTTCATAATTTACCAATTAGTCGGTAATTCTTTTATGGTCTTGCTAGACCTTAAATCTGCTATGGTCTTATCTAATCCATGGTCTAGATTAACTATAGGCATCCAGCTAAGCTGCTCTCGAGCTAGCGTAGTGTCCGGTAAATTAAGTTCCGTCATAAATAACAACCTGTCTCCATGGATAATTTTAGATGATGATCTGGTTTTTTGAATAATTTTTTCTGCCACCTCAGTAAGCTTAACATTAATCTCCGACCCAATGTTTACTGGACCAGCTAGTTCGCTTTGCATTAGCTTTAAAACACCATCAATAGCATCAGACACATAGCATAAAGATGAGGTAAAATTTTCATCACCATTAATAACTAGATCCTTATTATCTAAAGCATTAACTACAAAGTCAGGAATCATGTGGCCTTGATTAATCGGCATTCGTGGACCATAAATTCGAAATAACCGCACCATCTTAGCATCCAGACCATAATAATCTCGATAAGTATTAACTATGGTTTCAGCAAAACGCTTACCTTCATCATAGCAAGCTCGCTCGGAAATTTGATCCACTATTCCCAAATCTGTTTCCGCTACTTTATTGCCACCATGTACTTCACGAGTACCATATACCACTGAAGAAGAAAAATGCATAAACTTCGCTTGATATTGTCTAGCCATTTCTAAAGCATTAATCACCGCCACTGAATTGGCTAATAAACTAGCTATCCGATTCTGCATAAAATCAATGGGTGACATTGGACAGGCTAAATTATATATCTCCTGGATACCTTGAAATTTAACCTTAAAACGATTTAATTCTGGTATGGCTAATAAATCTAAAGGCTCGCTCATGTCGTGGCGAATAAAAATAAAATCAGGATTAGCTAAAAGATGATCAATGTTGCGTTCACTACCACCTAAAAAATTATCAATGCAGATAACCTTGCTAGTTTTAATTAGTTCATCACATAAATGCGAACCAATAAAACCAGCACCACCAGTAACTAAAACATTTTTTTTATCAAAAATTTTTTGCACGGCCATATAATTATCAATTAATAAATTGTCTACTTAAATTAAGAGGAGCAATATTAACCCCACTGCTAGATAACGGATTATACACATACCACGACTTACGGAGCTCACCATCTACTTCAAAAACCCGTACATGCGGTCCACCACCTGGACCCGCAGCCGTCATAATCTCCATTAGCCCATCTCCATCAATATCACTTAAAGCCACAGCCAAGCCTTTCTGAAAATTATTATTATAGGCAAGAAAACTAGAAATCATTTTAGCACGACCATCAAAAATTCGCACCTCGGGTAAACGACCAGCGCGGGGAGATACTACAATTTCATCACGATTAGCTTTAGCTCCATAGTCAAAATTGCCAGCAAAAACTTCAATGCCTCCACGAAAGCTTGATTCATAGGCCATAAATTGTCCTAAAACTTGTCCTTTACTATTAAAAATCCGTACATGCGGTCCACCACCCTTACCAGCCCCAGTAATAATCTCCATTATGCCATCACCATTAATATCTCCGGTGGCCACACTAACACCACCCCTAAAATTAGCATCATAAGGCCTAAACTTATATTTTAATACTCCTTGAGCGGTAAAAACTCTTACTTCATTAGTGGCTCCATGGCCGGTGCCAACAATAATTTCCCCGGCTCGATCATTGTCTACATTACCAATAGCCACTCTAAGGCCAGCTGAAAAGTCTTTGCTAAAAGCAATAAACTGTCCCACTAATTTACCTTTATAATTAAAGATCTTAACCGCTGATTGACCTTTTTCATCGGGCACTACCACTATTTCTGGTGCACCATCACCATCCAGATCACCGCTGGCGACTCTCAAACCATAAGGAAAATTAGTCCCAAAAGCATAAAATTCTCCTATGGTGTGGTTATCAGAATCAAGAATTTTAACCGGCTGGCTGCTAGAACTTGCTGGCGCCACCAAAAAACGACTCACTCTATTAGATAATTGTAAGGAGGCATCATTAATAGCGGAGGCAATATTAAGCCGCCCTCTCCCTAATTGACCCAAATAATCCATATTCAGCCGGGTTATATCGTCAGCATTATTTAATAAAACTTGAACTACTTGATCTCGTTTTAAACTAGGATTTTTCTCCATAATTAAAGCTAATGCACCACTAACCATTGCCACTGACACTGAGGTCCCTGACCAATAACCATCATAATATTTATTGAGCAACCGACCATTAATTTGTTGATTAGGGCTATAAACCACGGTACTAAAAATACTCACCCCTGGTGCCGCGATATCTACGCAACGAGCACCATAGCTAGAAAATTTAGTCTTTTGATCTAAGGCATCGGTAGAGGCTACACCAATAACCATATTCTTACCTCCATCAAGACAAGCTGGATACATCGGCAATTTATCCAAAGAATGGCCATAGCCCCCTGATTCTTCATTGCCGGCTGCGGCTACAACAATTACTCCAGCTTTATATGCTCTTTCTATGGCCTCAGCTAAACTCTGACTATAATTATAGCCAACAAAACTTAAATTAATAATATCAGCTCCATTATTAATGGCATAATCAATGGCCTGAATAATTCTAAAAGTATCTCCTACTCCTCGATCATCTAAAGCCTTAAGGGGCATAATTTGAGCCCGCCAAGTGACCCCCGCCACTCCTGCCGCATTATTACCCATAGCGGCAGCGACACCAGCAATAATTGTTCCATGAAAAACGCCCTCTTCAGTAAAGCCAGGCTGAAATTTAGGATTGGGATCTGGAACATTATTAACAAAATCCCAACCGTTAACATCATCAATAAAACCATTACCGTCGTCATCTTTTTGGTTATTAGGTATCTCACGATTATTAATCCAAATATTATCTTTAAGGTCAGGATGATCAATCTGGACCCCCGAATCAATGATAGCAATAACAATATCCGGGCTTTCTCTTTGTTCCTCCCAAGCAATAGGGGCTTTAATTTTGGTGAGATACCATTGATTATTATAATGACTATCCGACGGTGATAAGGCTATTTTGTATAATTCATTAGCCTCAGCCTTACTGCCAATAAATAGGGCCAGTATAAAAATAATAAGGCTACTAAATATTTTATTTTGAATATTTATTAAATTAAGGCGAGTCATGACTTTTCTTTAATATCTCTAAAGTTTGAGCTGCCGCTTGAGACCAACTAAACTTAACGGCTCGCCTAAGACCGGCTTGAGATAATTGACGACGTAAGACAGCATCATCGGCTAACTGCTTCATTTTATCTAAAAGTTCATCTTGATCGGCTGGGTCAAAATAAAGCGCAGCGTGAGCTCCAATTTCTGGCAATGAGCCAACTCGACTAGCTAAAACTGGCACACCGCAAGCCATAGACTGGATTACTGGTAAACCAAAACCCTCATACCACGAAGGATAAATAAAGGCCATAGACTGCCGTAATAAAACCGGCAAATCTTGCTCCGGCACCCATCCTAGCTCTTTGGCTCGCCCTTTAATGATAGGGTCGGCTAATAAATTATTAATGGGGGCATAATCGTGGCTCCGTTGACCGGCTAATACTAACATGGTTTTATCATTAGGTCTTGCTTGGCAAAAATTACGAAAAGCATTAAGAAGACCAACGATATTTTTTTTGCTTTCCAGCCGGCCAATATATATAAAATATGGTTTCTCTAAACGATAATAATCTAGTATCCGGCTATCCGCTGTCCTATCAACAACGGGATGATATAACGCCTTATCATAACCATGATAAACTACCGAGATCTTGTCTTCTTGGGCCATTAAAAAATAGCGGAATATCTCTTGTTTAGTAAAATTAGATACTGTAATAATCTGTTCAGCTCGCGACAATGCAAACCTAGTAGACCATCGAAGATGAAGCCGCTCATAATGGCTATAAAATTGAGGATAAATCATAAAAGCAACATCATGAATGGTATTGACCATTTTAGCCCTTGAAAACAAAGGTAAGGTATGGGCCGGTACAAATAAAACATCGGGCGGTCTCATAACCATCTCCCAACTTAATCGACCTAGTGTCCAAAAACGTCTAAATGGCCAATGCAACACCATCTCTTTACAATTAGAATGCTCCCTACATAACCTCGCCAAATCATCCTTAAGCGGTTTATCACTATATAGAATATAATCATTATCATGATCCATCTCTACTAAATTTTTAATAATATAGTAGGCATACCACTCTACTCCAGTTTTATGGTCACGATTAGCTCGTGAAGCATCAATACCAATAATCATATTATCTGGTAGCAAAAATAGACCGTTTATAGCTATCTAAATTCTCTAAAGCCATACCCGTGCCTTTGGCTACAGAAGCCCAAGGATCTTCTGCCATAATAACCGGCACATCGGTGGTCCTAGATATTAATTGATCTAAATTTCTTAACAAAGCAGTTCCCCCACTTAACACTGCCCCCTTACTCATAATATCAGCAGCTAGCTCGGGAGGTGTCTCCCGTAAAATATTTTTAGCCGCCCCAACAATAGCCTCCAGCTCATGCTGAATAGCCTCAGTAACATCATCAGAAGAAATAGTAATAATCTTGGGTAACCCAGTTAAAATATCCCGCCCTTTAATTTCCATAAATAATTTATCTGTTAAATAAAGTGCACTACCAACTCCAATTTTAATCTCTTCAGCTGTCCTTTCGCCAATAGCTAAATTATATTTACGACGGACATATTCAATTATGGATAAATCAATTTTATTGCCACCTACTCTTACTGATATAGCCGTCACAACACCCCCTAAAGAAATTACCGCCATTTCTGCTGTACCGCCACCAACATCAATAATCATATGGCCTGACGCTGACCCTACTGGAATATCGGCACCAATAGCCGCGGCGACTGGCTCTTTAATTAAATAAGCCGCCCGAGCGCCTGCCGCTAAAGTAGCATCAACAACCGCCCGCCTCTCAGTAGAAGTAATACTAGCCGGCACGGCCACCATCACCTCAGGCCTAAATAAATGAATACCACCCAAGGCTTTATTGATAAAATAGCGAAGCATTATTTCTGTAGTATGATAGTCGGCGATTACTCCATCTTTTAATGGCCTTATAGCCATAATACTATCAGGGGTACGACCTAACATGTCTTTTGCTTCATTGCCTACTGCTAAAATTTTTTTGTCCGTCATTGATACTGCTACTACGCTAGGCTCATTAACCACAATTCCTTTTTTAGGTAGGTGGACTAAAGTATAGGTAGTACCCAGATCAATGGCAATACGTTTGATAAGCATTAAATAAAAAATTTAGACGATAATAAAACTGGCGAGTAACCTATTTTGAGTATAGCAAATGCGCTTAAAAAATCAATTTTTATCACTCCCAAAAGGCCAATTCTGGAATAAGCTCTAAGTGATACCGTTGTTTAATAGTTCTCTGAATATAACTGATCAATTGATGAGCTTCCTGGGCTGTAGCTCCTCCTCGATTAATTAAAAAATTAGAGTGCTGGGTACTTACCTGCATTGGCCCCACTGCATAACCAGCAAGATTAGCTTGGGCAATAATAAAACCAGCTGCCACCTCCTGACCATTGACTGCTCGAGCAAGCTGGGCGGCTGACCACAATTCTGGCGCCTGTTCCGCTACTTCATCGACTGGTACATTTTTAAACACACAACCAGCGCTAGGAAAAGTAGGGTGGTGTTCTCGTCGATAACGGCGATGGTCTTCAGCTATACTTTCTAAAGATGCACGGTCCGTCGAAATTAAACTAAAGCTAACCGACCAAATTAATAATTCCGGCCGTTTTTTAAAAAGACTATCACGGTAACCAAAATGGCAATCCGCCTTATTAAAAATTTCCAGTTTATTAGTTTGAGTATTATAAACCTCAACTATATTAATATTGTTGGCTATCCATCCACCAAAAGCTCCAGCATTGCCCCGTACTGCACCACCTACTTGGCCAGGAATACCAGCGGCCCATTCTAGCCCTTGCAGTCCTCGCGCCACACAATCACTAACTAATTTACTAAGGCCATAGCCAGCACCAACCTTAACCCCAGCTTCTGAAAAAACTGGCCCATGAGCTGTTAGAGCAATAACCAAACCATTAACCCCTTTATCGCTAATAAGCAAGTTGCTACCACCTCCTAAAATTCTTAAAGGCAATCCTCTCTCTTTAGCCCAGTCCACTACTAGAAATAATTCCTCAAGGGAAGAAAGACGGATAAAAAACTGGGCCGGTCCGCCAATTTTATAAGTTGTATACGGCGCTAAAGGAATATTTTGCTGAATAGCTAATGGCTCATTCATATTATTATTGTGGTGACAGGAGCGCTTGACCCACCCTAAATATATCCCCTGCCCCCATTAAAACTATAACTTGACCTTCGTCAGCAGACTGTCTTAAAAATTCAACAAGCTTTTCCATAGTTAAAAAATATGGCACTTCATTTTTTAAACCAGCCGCCTGTCGTCGTAAAAAAATTTTTTTAGCCAAATCTTGGCCAGAAACAGTCCCTTGTTTTTCTCTAGCTGAACCATAAATTTGTAAAACACCAACCTCGTCAGCCGCCATAAAACTAAGAGCAAAATCATCTAAAAAAGTAGCAGTCCGACTAAAAGTATGCGGATGAAAAAAAACTCTTATCTTAGCGTCTGGATAGCGTTCTCGCAGAGCCTGAAGACTAGCCTTAATTTCTGTAGGATGATGAGCATAATCATCTATAATCACAGCCCCCCTAAAATTACCCAATATTTCTAACCGACGGCTTACTCCTAAAAATTTAGCTAGCCCTTCCCTAATTTTATAAAGCGGTACCCCCAACTCTACACTGGCGGCTAAAACAGCTAAACTATTGCTAATATTGTGTTGACCCAAAAGAACTGTACTAAAATCTCCTAAATCTCCATGATTCTCCACGGCCAATTTGCTCATTTTTTCATGAATTGGACCTTGCTCTTCATCAACCCTTAATTTAACCTTAAAGTACTGCCGTCCATTAGTTAGCTGCAGTCCATAAGCCACATAATCAGCCTCATAATTTAGGGCATAGCTTACTAGCTGGCCCCGACAATGAACTGAAGCTAAACGACGTACTATTGGATCATCATAATTAACAATTAAATAACCGTCAATCGGAATTTTTTTGATAAAATCAATAAAAGCTTGCTCATAATCGGCAATGGTTGGATAAAAATCTACATGGTCGTAGTCAATATTATTTAATAGCACCATCTTAGGCTGTAAATAGCGTAATTTGTTTTGGTATTCATCAGCCTCAGCCACCATTAGGCTGGACTTACCTACCACCGAAGAGCCCTGAAATTGTGGAACATTAGATCCCACTAGAACATTGGGGGATAAACCACTCTGCCATAAAATAAAACCTAGCCAGGCCGAGACAGTAGTCTTGCCGTGAGAACCGGCAACAGCGATTCCATAATATTGATTAAAAATATCTCCCAAAGCCTCAGCATAGGTTATGGTTGGCCGATTACTTAAGGCCCAGGCCACTTCTGGATTGTTTAAAGTATATGCCGTAGAATAAATCACCAAATCAGCAGAACATAAATCTTCGTTGGGGCTAAACCCTGGCAAGATACGAATACCCTCAGTTATCAAAACTGAATCAGTCATAAAGGTATCAGCTATATCGCTGCCCACTACCTCATAGCCACGACTATGCAAAAATTGAGCCAGCATTGTCATGCCTACGCCCTTAATACCAATAAAATAAATTTTTTTAACTGAAGACCAATCCATATTAAAAATACTTTTTAAAAACTTCCAAAATTTCTGCCTCTTGAGCCACTTTAATAACTTTAGACCAATTATGGCCTAGCTCATTTTGTTTATGACTATCTAACAATAAATCCTCAATAGTCTTTATAAGCCCACCATTCACTAGGTCTTCTTCTTGGAGCATAATAGCTGCCTCGCCTTGAGCTGCCACCTTAGCATTATCCAGTTGATGGGAATCTGGCAGGGGTACTAAAATACTAGGTTTAGCTAGGGCTGCCAGCTCAATCATTGTCCCTAGCCCAGCTCGTGCTACCACTATGTCTGCTAATTTATAGGCAGTCATTATTTGCCGATGGTTTAAGAACTCAGCCGAAAAATAACCCTCCTGTTTTATTATCTGCCCCTTACCCCTGCCCGTTATATGAATGATGTCAGCTAGCTGAGTTAATTTGTCTACTTCCCGATATACTGCTTCATTTAAGGCTAGTGCGCCGGTTCCACCGCCCATAATTAAAACCACTGGCCGTTGCTGGCTGATCTTCCAGGGCAATAAAGTTATATCATCAGACATAACCGCCAGCTCAGGACTAACTGGCGCACCCAGCCAGACAGCCTTAGATCCATAATCTTGAAGTGACTTAGCAAAGGTTACCACAATACAATCCGCCGCCTTGGCCATTAATTTATTAGCTAAACCAGGACGATAATCTAACTGTTCAATTATTAAAGGAATGCCTAAAATTTTAGCCGCCCAAGCTATAGGTACACTAACAAAACTGCCAGCACTTACTACTAGTTTAGGCCGATATTTTATCAACAAATATTCTCCTTGGAAAAATCCGCCAATTATTTTAATAATGTCAACAATATTGTGCCAAGACCAATAACGACGTAATTTACCGGCAGCCACAGCCACAAATGGTATCTTGACCTCCTCTACCAACTGACGTTCTGGCCCCTTGGCTGTTCCCAACCATATAAAATGAACCTCTTTATCGTTATTGCTAATAATTTCTGCTATAGCTAATAATGGTGTTACTGAGCCAGCCGTTCCACCGCCAGTTAATATTACTAATTTATCATTCCCTTTACGATAATTCATGGATTTAACTTTTATAGGATAAATCGGTCTGACTAGAGATATTTGCTAAAATACCCAGACTCAACAATACAGCAATAAGCGAACTGCCGCCATAGCTTATGAGCGGCAAAGTAACCCCGGTCATAGGTAAAAGATTAAGAATACCTCCCAGATTAATAAGAACTTGGATTAATAAACCCCCGCTAAGTCCAATAGCTAAAATTTGACCATATCGGTCTGGCGCCGACCGAGCCACCATATAGCCGCGATAAAAAATTAAATAATAAAGACCCAAAAGAATTAAAGAAAACCACCACCCTAGCTCTTCAGCAATAACAGCAAAAATAAAATCGTTTTGCACTTCTGGCAGATAAAGATACTTCTGCCGGCTCTCTCCCAGTCCCCGTCCCCAAAAACCACCTGAACCCACGGCAATAAGAGACTGATTTACCTGATAACAACTTTTATCTGGACTATAGCCGGGCTTTAGCACGCACAAAAAACGATCTTTCTGATACCCACCCTTAATAAATATATAAGCGGTAAACATTATCAGCCCTAATAATGATATATAAATTACCCATTTTCGGTTACCACCGCCTACCAAATAAATCAAAATACTGGTAGCTACGATGATAACCAAAGTTCCCAAGTCTGGTTGAGCTAAAATTAAAACACTAACCGCCATAAGCACCAACCAAAAGATTATATTTAATCGTTTTTTTTCTCCTTCTTCTTGACTAAGGGCTAATCTAGCCATCAAAGCAGATAAATACAAAGTCAGCGATAGTTTTACAAATTCAGACGGCTGAAGAGAAAAACCAAAGATATTAAGCCACGCCACGGAACCGGCTCGTTCTTTAGCCAAGGGTGTAAATATGGTAAGCAAAAAAGCAATAGTAACTAATAAAATGAAACCTCCTAATTTTTGCCAGCGATGATAATTAATGCGGCTTAAAACATAAAATCCCAGACCGCCAATAATTAAAGAAAATAACTGCTTTTTTACCCAATAATAAGCATCTCCATAACTAGTATAAGCCACTACTGACGAAGCACTGGCCAAACAAAAAAGCCCTATACAACATAGTAATATAACTCCAATCGTTAAAAAACGATCAGGACGATGACGAACTAGACTAGGCTTCCCTTTGACTGGTGGGCGATTTTTTACCACTGTTACATTTTTTTTAGAGCTAGAACGCATCATGACTTTAACTTACCAGCTATGATCCAGTAAGAATAAACAAACACCCAAAGCCCCGCTAACAGCAGCAATAACCCAAAAGCGCATTACTATTTTTGGTTCAGACCATCCCTTGGCTTCAAGGTGATGATGAATGGGGGCTGAAAGAAAAACTTTACGGCCATGGCGTATTTTTTTAGATAAAACCTGGATAATCACTGACAAAGATTCAATTACAAAAATCAAGCCAATAATCGGCAAAATTAAAGCTGTATTAGTCAACATAGCTATTACTCCCAAAGTAATGCCCAGGCTCATTGAGCCAGTATCTCCCATATAAAAACGGGCTGGATTAATATTAAACCACAAAAAGGCCAACAAAGCACCACTAATTACTCCACAAAAAGCCGCTAGGTCATAACGTCCGGTTAAAAAAGACAATACACCATAAACCATAAAACTCCCAAGTAAAGTACCGCCAGCTAAGCCATCAAGACCATCCGTTTCATTAACTGAAAAAGCAGTACTAACTATGACTATAATAAAAACTGGAATATACCACCATCCTAAATTAAAATTACCCAAAAAAGGAACATGAAAAGTGTCCCAGTCTAATTTAAAATAAAACCACAAAGCCCCTACCAAAGCAATTCCGGTATAAATTAATAACCTAGCCTTTACTGTTAATCCTCCGCCACCTTTTGTACCTAGCCCGCGAACATCTAGCCAATCATCAAACAGGCCCACTAAAGCAACTAAAACTAAAATACCCAAGGGTAAATAAGTTTGGCTACGACTTAAAAAACTAAGCTTTCCTAGCCAAAAATCAGGCCATAACCACTGAATTAAGGCTAGTCCTAGGGCAAAGATAAGGGTGGTTACCCAAATTAACACTCCGCCCATGGTTGGTGTGCCACTTTTAGTAGCATGTAATTTAGAAAATATCGGAGTAGAACCATTATTGCGAATAGTCTTGCCCAATTTATGACGATATAAAAAATTAGTTAATAACGGCGTCCAGGCTATGGTAAAAATAAAAGCTCCTGCTGATAATAATAGCAACCGAATGATATAAAAATCTGTCATACAATTAATAAAAATTAATGAATAATAAACTGCCTAAGGCCACATTAACCAAAGTTGACACTAACAAAGTACCAATTAAAATTACCAGACGCAATTGTCTTGGGGCGGAATAATGAACCAACGGCAGAAAACTATTTAAAGCTATAGCCACAGTTAAGCCTAACGGCAACCAGTAAATCATGGCTGGACGGCCTATAAAATCAATGCCGAAGTGAACATTATAATGGAGAATCAATAATTTACTACCCCCTAAAAAATATAATACACTAGCCATAACCCAACTACCTAGCCATAAAATTCCATTAATAATAACCATAACTCGCCCGATCCATTCATGCCATATATCTAACCAGACTACTTGCCAGGCTTGACCTGTTATATAAAAATAATTAATAATTTTAGATAGAAATAACTTCATAATATCATATCGTCAAATTAGCAGATAAATGGCTCAGCCGCTGTACGATGGGCGGCAATTGTTCAAGAACGTAATCAATTTCAGCTGAAGTGGTCCATCTTCCCAAGGAAAATCTTAAACTATAATGTGATATCTCAGGTGTAATACCCATAGCTAGCAAGGTGCTAGACGCTTCTAGGTTGCCAGCAGCACAAGCTGAACCAGTAGAAACAGCAATACCCACTAAATCTAAAGCCAAAAGCACTGATTCCCCCTCCACCCTCATGATAGAAATATGAGCATGGGCTGGACTGGCTTGTGATAAATCAGTATTAACAACCACCCCGGGCACTTGGTGAATAAGGCCATCAACTAGACGCTGACGCAAACCACTGATGCGTTTAATTTCCTCTACTTGCTGGTCAGCAACTAATTCTAGCGCCTTAGATAATCCCACAATACCGGGTACATTAAGAGTGCCGCTACGACGATTGTTTTCCTGATGGCCACCTAGCTGGATCGATTTAAGCGGTGTCCCTGATCGAGAATATAATACCCCGATACCCTTAGGACCATAAATTTTATGTCCGGAAAAACTCAGCAAATCACAATGGAGATGGTCTACATGACAATCAAAATAGTTAATAGCTTGAGTGGCATCAGTATGAAAATAAATATGAGGTAGCCGTCGTGCCGAATCAGTACCTATATGAGGCTGTGCTGCTTCACGAGTCTTATTAATTTTTTTTAGCAATTCTCCAATTTCTCTAATGGGTTGCCTAGCTCCAGTTTCACTATTAACATAAATTACGGAAACTAAAATAGTGTTGGGTTTAATTAATCTCTCTACACTACTAACTTCAACTATGCCCCGACTATTAACTGGCAGCCAGCTAACCTCTATCCCTAATTGTTCTAGTTGACGAGCTGGCTGACGCACTGCATCGTGTTCAATACTAGACACAATAATATGAGGCCTGACCGAAAAATTATCAGCTTTCAAACCAGCAATAAGTCCCATAATAGCTAAATTATCTGACTCAGTAGCCCCTGAAGTAAAAATGATTTCTTGGGGCTGAGCACCTAAAAAGTCTGCTACTACCTGACGTGATTGATCCACTGCCGCCTGAGCTGCTTGGCCATAACTATGAAGAGAGGCCGGATTACCAAAAACTTGGCTAAAATAAGGCTTCATCGCCCTATAAACTGCCGGGTCAACTGGTGTTGTTGCGCTATAATCTAAATAAACTTTCATAAAATTAAACTACTGCTACTTGTTTAATATCAGGTAATCTAGAAATAAGCTCAGCCTCAACTCCCTCTTTAAGGGTAAATTCCATCATCGGACAATGAGCACAGTGTCCTTGAAATTCCACACTTAAAACTCCAGTTAGTGGATTAAAATCGACTAACCGGATATCTCCCCCATCTAACTGTAAACTAGGCCGAATTTCTTGCTCAATAATCTTTTCTAATTCGGGCCACCAACTTATTTGTTTAGTATCTATCATAAATATTTAATCATTAGTTAATAATACTTTATTAGTATGATTATTTTACAGCACCTTTCGTTTTTTGGCGATAATTATCAATCGCCGCATGCAAGGCATCAACACCTAACATCGAACAATGGATCTTTGCTGGCGGCAATCCCCCTAAATCATTAACTATTTTATCTTTAGTTATTTTATAAGCCTCATCTAGCGTCTTGCCTTTTACTAATTCAGTTAAAGCTGAAGAAACAGCAATAGCCGCAGCGCAGCCCAGGGTTTCAAACTTAATATCTTCAATAATTCCATTATTGATTTGCAGATAAATTTTCATAATGTCGCCACACACCGGATTGCCTACTTGTCCCACCGCACTCGGTTTATCTAAAACACCCTGGTTGCGTGGATGCTGAAAATGATCTATTACTTTTTCACTATATAACATATATAATTTATTAATCTATTTAATAATAAATATTTACTTCGGTTCCTATATCTACTCTATCATAAAGATATTTCGCTGGTCCAATACCTAACCTAATACAACCATGCGATACTGGCTTGCCTAGATGATCGGCTCCTTCCCGATAGCCATTGGGCCAAATGGGTAACTCATGAATACCAAATTGGCCGTGGTCTAATCCTAACCAATAAGGCATCCATAAACCGAATGGTTTTGACCAAGCCTTAGGATATTTATTAACAACCGTAAAATGTCCTTTAGGCGTTGGCGTTCCGGGCTTACCAGTCGAGACTGGAAACTGCTTAAATTTAACGCCATCTAACCAATAAGTCAATTCCTGCCGACTTAAAATAATATCTAGTCTCATGGGCAGTTTGGCCTTACCAGCCTCCCGCGGGTTGGTGGCTGCCTCAATTTCTTGGCCATCATTTATCCCATCACCGTCAGTATCAGCTACAATTAAATTAGTTCTAAAACGTAACTCCCAAAAATCACTTAAACCGTCACCATCCTGATCATTGTCCGCTAAACTAACTGGTTTAGGATTATGAGGTGAAAAACCAGCTAACAATTCCTCACGATCGCTATAACCATCTTTGTCAGTGTCTCGACTATAAGGATCAGTGCTATAAATATTAATTTCATCCTGATCAGGTACCCCATCACTATCATAATCGGGTAAGTTATTAGCTGATACTGGACTTAAAAATAATAATAGCCAAAATCCTATAAGATAAAATATACGACGCCACATAGCGTCAAATAAAAAATTATAAACAGAACCATAAAAGTATTATAACATATCCAACTCCAGCATTAAATAGACCTATACTGCACCTAGACAAAAAGTCATTTGGCTTGTATGATAATATAAACAATATTCTCATAAATTATTTAATTATGAATAAGGCCGATCAAACGATTAAAATGCCCCCCCAGAATCAAGAAGCTGAAATCTCGCTTCTCGGTTGTCTTCTTATTGATAAAACCGCTATTGTGAAAGTTGTCGATATCATTCAACCTGACGATTTTTATAATGATATCAATGGTCTTATTTTTGGAGCCATGATGGCCCTTTACCAGGACCATGAACCAATTGATTTAGTAAATCTGGCCGACAAACTTAAAACTAAAAATCAGCTAGACACCGTTGGGGGTCGCAGTTATCTTACCAGTCTATTGCAGAGCGTAGCTACTGCAGCTAATGTAGTAAGTTATGCTGAAATTATTAAGCATAAATCAACTCTTCGCCGCCTTATTACTGCCGCCTCAACCATACATGAATTGGGGTATAATGAAGATGACGATCTGGACCAAGTTCTAGATCAAGCTGAACAAACATTGTTCAGCGTCTCTCATCAATATCTTAAACAATCTTTCCAACCAATTAGTAACCTACTCCCTGAAGCTTTTAACCGAATTGATGAATTGCATAAACAAAGCGGCCGTTTACGAGGCCTGCCCACCGGCTTCATTGACTTAGATAAACTCCTCTCTGGTTTACAAAAATCAGACTTAGTTATTCTAGCGTCCCGTCCTAGCGTAGGAAAAACATCATTGGCTATGGATTTAGCCAGACAAACTGCCATAAAAAATCGGGCTAAAGTAGGTATTTTTTCTCTGGAAATGAGCAAAGAACAATTAGTAGATCGCCTCATTTGCGCTGAAGCCAATGTCAGTCTTTGGAAAATGCGGACCGGACAGCTCTCCGACCGTGAAGAAGATGATGATTTCGGCCGCATTAGCTATGCCATGGGGGCCTTAGCCGACTCCTCTATTTATATTGATGACTCACCCAATTGTAATGTCATGGAAATTCGTACTAAATGCCGCCGCCTGCAATCTGAGCATGGATTAGATTTAGTTATTATAGATTATCTTCAATTAATGGAGGGACGAAGCCAGAGGAGCGATAATAGAGTCCAGGAAGTAGCAGAAATTACTCGTTCTCTTAAAGGACTGGCTCGTGAACTTAATGTTCCGGTAGTTGCCTTATCCCAACTATCCCGCGCCGTAGAGCAGACTAAGCCAGCTATTCCTAAGTTAGCCCACCTTAGAGAGTCGGGTTCTATTGAACAAGACGCCGATGTAGTGATGTTCATTTACCGCAAAGCCGCCGACCGCAACTATGATATTGATAGCTTAAATGATTTTGAACGTCATGTGGCAGAAATTCATATTGCTAAACACCGCAATGGTCCCACTGGTAAAGTAATTTTATATTTTGATGAAAATACTGTTAATTTTAAAAATTTAGAAAAAAGCGGCTCAGAGGCCGAATAACAACTAACCTTATGTTTAATAAATTAAAACAATTCAAAGATTTGCGTGACCAGGCCAAAACCATGCAAAGCGCCCTAGCAACTGAAAAAGTTACTGCTGAGAAAAACGGAGTAGTTATAGA
>Ga0208694_1000274_pt1 | contig 81983 bp, 79 predicted proteins | sample AD_UKC078_MetaG_FD_184442 | JGI IMG/M metagenome (GOLD analysis project Ga0208694, IMG submission 184442) | Active sludge microbial communities of municipal wastewater-treating anaerobic digesters from USA - AD_UKC078_MetaG (SPAdes) (version 2) | ecosystem: Engineered > Bioreactor > Anaerobic >...
AATCTATACTAAAAGTTGATATGATTGAGCTTACCGAAAATGGCGAAGTTAAAGAAAATGGTTTAGAATTAGTTGATTCTTCAATTTCTGTAAACGTTATAAAAGACGAAAAAATTAAAAAAGAACTTATTGGCATTGAAGCTGACACTATTAAAGATATAGATATTAAACTTGCTTATCCTAACGAAACTGAATTATCATCTTTATTAGGTATTGCCAAAGAAGAATTAGAAAACACAAGCAATTTATTTAGAATTACAGTAAAACTTGTAAGAGAATATCAAGCTGGTGAATTAAATCAAAAACTTTTTGATGCTGTTTACGGCGAAAACGAAGTAAAAAGCGAAGAAGAATTTGTTGCAAGAGTAAAAGAAGACTTGATAGCTACTCATTCTCGCGATACCAATTATAAATTGTCTTTAGACGCAAAAGATAAGGTTGTTAAAAAAACAGAAGTAGCTTTACCAGAAGCATTCTTAGAACGTTGGCTTAAAGCTTCAAATAAAGAACTTAAAGAAGAAGAACTTAAAAACGAATTTCCAAGATTTCTTGAACACTTAAAATGGACTTTAATTAAAACAAATATTGCAAAAGCAAACGAATTAAAAGTTAACAACGAAGACCTTCTTGAAGTTGCTAAAGAAAGAATTAGAGCGCAAGTTGCTCAATATGGAATTATGAGTATTCCAGAAGAATTCTTAGAAAAACATGCTAAAGAAAGCTTAGAAGATAAAGAATTAGTAAATAAACTTTACGAGCAAGCTTTAGAAGAAAAAGTGATTGATTATATAAAAGAAGCAGTAAAAGTCGAAGAAAAAGAAATAAGCCTTGAAGATTTTTATAAATTATTCACCTAATTATTTTATTCAATCATCTTTATAAATTCCTCTTCGCTAACAATTTTAATATTTAGTTCTGTAGCTTTTTTAAGTTTTGCAGGACCTATATTTTCGCCAGCAACAAATAAATCTGTGTTTTTAGAAATAGAACTCACATTTTTACCACCGTGTTGTTCAATTACAGATTTTATTTCATCACGAGAATAATTTTTAAAAGTACCAGAAATAATTATTGACATTCCTTGCAATTTATCGCTAAGCGATTCATTTTCATCTTCTTGCATTTCGAATTGCAAGCCAGCATTCATTAAATCTGCAATAAGTTGTGTGTGTTCTTTATTGCTAAAATATTCTATTATGCTATCTGCAATTCTGTCGCCAATTTCGTCAACTTGCATTAGTTCTTCTTTACTTGCATTAGACAGATTTAAAATATTTTTAAATGCTTTTGCCAAAATTTTAGCCACAGTTTCGCCCACAAATCTAATTCCAAGAGCAAAAAGCACTCTATCAAAACTTACTTCTTTTGATTTTTCAATACTGTTAATAATATTATTAGCAGATTTTTCTGCCATTCTATCCAAAGGTAAAATATCTTCTTTTTTGAGTTTGTACAAATCCGAAATTGAGCGAACTAATCCAGTATCATAAAGTAAAGCAACTGTTTCTTCGCCAATATTTTCGATATTCATAGCTTTTCGCGAAATAAAATGTTCTATTTTTCCTTTTATTTGTGGTGGACAATGGTCAGAATTTGGACAAAAATGTCTTGCTTCGCCCTCTGGTCTATAAAGTTGAGTTCCACATTCTGGACAGTGAGTTATAAATTGCGTAGGCGAAGAATTTTCATCATGAGATTCTACTCCAACAATTTTAGGAATTATTTCTCCACCTTTTTCTACAAACACAATGTCGTTAATGCGAATATCTAAAAGTGCAATTTGGTCGGCATTGTGTAGCGAAGCCCGTTTTACAACTGTTCCTGCTAGTTGCACAGGTTCTAAATTTGCAACTGGCGTAACAGCTCCTGTTCTACCAACTTGATAATCAATACTTAAAAGTTTTGTGCTAACTTGCTCTGCCTTAAATTTATACGAAATTGCCCAACGTGGCGATTTTGCTGTAAATCCTAAAATTTCTTGTTGTGCAAAAGAATTTACTTTTATTACAATTCCGTCAATATCGTAACTTAAATTTTTTCTTTCCTCGTCCCAAAATTTAATATAATCATAAACTTCAGAAATTGTTTTGCAAAGTTTACTATGTTCCGAAATTTTAAATCCCCAAGATTTTAATTGCTGTAAACTTTCCCAATGAGTTGTAGCAGAGAGGTTTTTACCCATCATATAATAAAAATAGCAATCTAAATTTCGCTTAGCTACTTCGCGAGAATCAATCATTTTTATTGAGCCTGATGTTGCATTTCGTGGGTTTGCAAAAGGAGATTCTCCATTTTCTTCACGAATTTTATTCAATTCATCAAAAACTTTGTGAGGCATAATTATTTCGCCACGAATTTCAAAATTTTGGGGAATATTTTCGCCAGAAATAGAAAGTGGAATACTTCTTACAGTTTTTATATTTTCGCTAACATCATCGCCTTGCGTGCCATCGCCACGAGTAACCGCTCTTAAATATTTTGAATTTTCATAAGAAACCGAAATCGAAGCTCCATCAAATTTTAACTCGCAAACATATTCTGGCTCTACTTCTAATTCTTTCACAATTCTATTATGAAAATCATTTAGTTCTTCAGCAGAATATGTATTTCCTAAAGATAACATTGGGAATTCGTGAGTTACAGTTTTAAAGACATTGGAAATATCGCTTCCTACTCTCTGAGTTGGACTGTCGGCTTGTTTAAATTGTGGATATTTGTTTTCTAATTCTATTAATTCAGCCAAAAGTTTATCAAATTCAAAATCGCTAATGCTAGGATTGCTTAACACATAATAACTATGATTATGTTTGTTTAATTCTTCGCTAAGTTTTTTAATCCTAAATTCAATATTTTCCATAGTTAAAATTTATGTTTTGACAAATATAAAAAATATTAAAATAAGTTTAAGATTTTTTCATTAACTTAGTAGCTTAAAAATTTAATTATGAAAAGACTATTTTCTATACGATTTTTATTGAGCATATTAGTTCTAACAGTTGCTATAACTTCATGTTCAGAAAACAAAAAACCAAAAAGACCTGACGAAAAACAACACTCAGAGCAAGATAATATTGAAGTTTCTAAAAAACTTTTATATGTTTTTTTTGAATTATTAAATAAAGAAGATTTCGAAACTTGCTATACTCATTTTTCCGATTCTTTAAAACAAAATATTGAAAAAGAAACTTTTATTAAAACAATAAAAGAAAGAAATACAGAGTTCCCAAATTCTGATAGTTTAGGAATTTACTATACACAAGTTTTATCAACAGGATTAGGAAATGTTTATACATTTTATTACCGTGTATTTTCAAAATCAGAATTGATTTTTTATGAAAATCTTAGTATATGTTTTCATAAAGATTTACCAAAAATTTTAGGATATAATTATTCGAAAAATATTTTTTACACTCCAAAAATGGCAAACGATACTGATTCAGATTTAAAAATATTTTTAGAAAACACATATCAAATCTTGAATAGTGGAGATTTTGAAAAAGCATATGCTCTGATTGATGAGACTGTGAAAGAGAAAATGGATTATTCAAAATTAGAAGCTGGTTTTAAAGAAATAATATTAAAGTACAAATCTAATTATTCTTTTTCTGTAAAATCAATTTGGACTGAAATTTTATATGGAGTTCCTGTTTTAAATATAATTGTTGATGCTTCAAATTTTGGTGGTGATAGATTTTTAGATAAAATTATAATTTCAGATAGAAATGGAAAATTTTTTGTTGCATATCTAGAAAGAGAAGATTTTGAAAAAACAGAATTAGTAAAAATTGAACGGCTTTCAGATTCGGAACTGACCAAATATGCCGAAATTGCATCGAAATTTTATGAGTTTTTAAAAACTTCAAATTTTTATGAGATAATGCAAATGCTTGATATAAGTGTTTTTGTAAATAATGACTATGAAGTAATAAAATCATCGTTTTCGGCTAGAGAGCAATATTATGGTAAACCTAAAAATTTAAAAAACACTTTAGTAAAAACTTATTCTTTAGGAAGCAAAACTCTAGTAGAATTTAATTTTGATGTTGAAAATACAAGTGGCAAAATTTCTTACGAAAAAATTTTTATTTCTAAAACTTTAGAAAATAAGTATTTTATTTTTTCTTATGATTTTAGAGAAAATAGATTTTAAAAAAATGATAACTCAAAGCTACTCAACTTTTTTACCTTCCTTATACATTTCTTCTCCTACTAAATTTCCTTTATCATCATAAAACTGCCACAAGCCGTCGGCAAGGTCGTCTTTATAGCTTTTCATATATCTTACTTTTCCATTTTCGTAAAACACCTCGCTCTTGCCCTGTTTTAATCCATTCTCATAATATCCAATACTCCAAACTACTCCATTTTCATAATATGCTGTCCATTTTCCTTCTCTTTTTCCATCAACAAGCGAACCTTCCATAAATAAGTTTCCATTCTCATAATATTGCTTTTCATAAGCTTGTTTTTCATCATTTTTATCAACAAAATGAACTTTTAATGGATTTTCGTTTTCAAAACTTTCAATAATTTTCACATCTGATGACTGTGCCAAAGCATCAAGTTTTAAAATAGGATTATCCTGTGGCTTTGGTGTTGTTTCTTCGGTTTTTGGCTTATCTTTACACGAAGCAATCCCAAGTGCTGCAAGGACATAAACAAACAAAACAGCAATTCTAAAAGTTTTCATATTTCACAAATTTTAATTCGCCAAATATAAATAAAAGCCAAGATTTTTTCAAATGCTTTCTTATGATTTTCAATAAACATTAAATTTAATCTCAAAAATTTTCAAAATTCTTAACAAGATTGTATCTTTGCCAAGAAATTTTAAAAACTAGGTTTTATTTAAAACTTAATTATGATAAAACAAACGACTATTTCAAAAGAAGTTAAAATTGAGGGCTTAAGTTTACATACAGGCAAACCAGCCACTCTTTTGATAAAGCCGGCAGAACCAAACACGGGCTATGTATTCGTAAGAACAGATATTGAAAATAATCCTAAAATTCAAGCTGTTGCTGAAAATGTAATTGATACATCAAGAGGTACTACTATTGGTAAAAATGGAGTTAACGTTAGTACTATAGAACACTTATTAGCAACTACTTACGCATTAGGTATTGATAATGTAATATTTGAAATTAACGGACCTGAGGTTCCTATCTTAGACGGAAGTGGAAAACAATTTGTTGAGGCTTACAAAAACACAGAAATTATTGAACAAGATGCAGAACGCATAGTTTTTAATATTGAAGAGAATTTGTCTTTTATTGATGAAGAAAAAAACATAGAAATTTCTGTTTATCCCGACAAAACATATAAACTTCAAGTTTTAGTTGATTATCAATCAGATGCAATATCAAATCAATATGCTGTTTTAAATAGTTTAGACGATTTTAAAAATGAAGTTGCTCCTTGCAGAACTTTTGTGTTTTTAAGCGAATTAGAACCATTATTAAAACAAAATTTAATTAAAGGCGGAAGTCTTGATAATGCAATTGTAATCGTTGATAAAGAATGTGACCAAGCAGAATTTGACCGTTTAGCTAAATTATTTAATAAACCAAGTGTAGCAGTTCAGTCCTCGGGAATTTTAAATAATATAAAATTACAATTCAACAATGAACCTGCACGCCACAAACTTTTAGATTTAATAGGTGATTTGGCACTAACAGGATATAGATTTAATGCTAGTATAATTGCAAATCGTCCAGGACATTATGCTAATGTAAATATTGCTAAAATAATTCGCCAACATCTTAACGAGATGAAAAAAAACCTAGCAAAAGCAAATATTCCAATTTACAATCCAGACGAAAAACCTTTGATGGATGTAATGCAAATTCAAGGATTTATACCTCATCGCTTTCCATTTTTGTTGGTTGATAAAATTTTATCTTTAAGCGAAACCGAAGTTGTTGGCGTTAAGTGTGTTACTAATGATGAAAACTTTTTCCAAGGACATTTTCCTGACGAGCCTGTAATGCCCGGCGTTTTACAAGTTGAAGCTATGGCACAAACTGGTGGAATATTAGTTTTATCTACTGTTCCCGACCCTGAAAATTATCTTACATTTTTCTTAAAAATTGACAATGTAAAATTTAGACGTAAGGTTGTCCCTGGCGATGTCCTAGTAATGCAACTAACTTTATTAGAACCTATTCGTAGAGGAATAGCTCATATGCAAGGCAAAGCTTTTGTTGGCACAGAACTTGCTTGTGAAGCTGAAATGTATGCACAAATTGTTAAACCTAGTTAAGTAAATAAATATTATGAACCAACCTCTTTCTTTTGTTCATTCGGCAGCAAAAATTGCTAATAACGTTGTGATAGAACCTTTTGTTACTATTCATAAAAATGTAGAAATTGGAGAAGGGACTTGGATAGGTTCCAATGTTACGATTATGGAAGGCTCAAGAATTGGTAAAAATTGTAGAATTTTCCCTGGTGCTGTAGTTGGAGCAATTCCGCAAGACCTAAAATTTAGAGGCGAAGAAACTACCGCCGAAATTGGTGACGGAACAACTATACGCGAATTTGTAACAGTAAATAGAGGAACAGCTGCAAAAGGAAGAACTATTGTTGGTTCAAATTGCTTGCTAATGGCATATGTTCACGTAGCACACGACTGCCTTATTGGTGATAATGTGATTCTAGTAAATGGTGTTAACTTAGGTGGAGAAGTAATTGTTGACGATTATGCAATCATTTCTGCTAATTCTTTAATTCATCAATTCTGTAGAATTGGAGCACACACAATACTTGCCGGTAATTCATTGGTAGGGAAAGACGTACCACCTTATGTTAAAGCAGCTAGATACCCTCTTTCGTTTGCAGGAGTAAATTCTATTGGCTTGAGACGAAGAAATTTCTGCAACGATAAAATTAATGCTATTCAAGATATTTATAGAGTAGTGTATAATCGCGGTATGAACGTTTCGCAAGCTACTGCTTACATTGAAGCAGAAATGCCTGCAAGCAAAGAAAGAGACGAAATTTTATTATTTATCCGAAATTCTAAACGCGGAATTATTAAAGGATATTTTGATAAATGTAATTCTGATATATCTTTTTAGCTTAATCTCTATTCCAAATTTCCCAAGCTCTATCTGCTTGCTCGTATAGCATGGTTAAACCATTTATACATTTAGCTCCTTTGGCTTCACAATTTTTTAAAAATAAAGTTTGCTCAGGATTATAAACTAAATCAAAGCAAATATGAGTGTCTTTAATATATTCATAAGGAATATTTGGACAATTATCTACATTTGGAAACATTCCAACCGGACTAGCATTAATAATTAAATTATGATGCTTAATAACTGCCTCTGTAACGTTTTTATAAGATAATACAGATAAGTTTTTGGGATTTCGTGAAACAGTGGTTGATTTAATTCCAAGTTCTTCTAAAACAAATTTTACGGTTTTTCCAGAGCCACCACTTCCTAAAATTAAAGCTTTTGTTGTTGATGGTAGTTCTATTTTTTCAAAAGTCTTACGCAAACCATAAATGTCGGTATTATAGCCTGTTAATTTTATTTCTTCTCCGTTTCTTTCAATTTTTATAGTATTTACAGTTCCAATATTCAAAACTGATTTATCAATTGCGTTTAAATAAGGCAATACCTGTTCTTTATAGGGAGTTGTAACATTTAAGCCCAATAGGTTTTCTCTTGTTTTTATAATATTGAGCATTTTTGAAATTTCTGTTATAGGTAACAAACTATATTTTGCGTCATTAATTTTTTCATTTTTAAATTTTCCCTCAAAATATATTTGAGAAAAAGCATGTTTCAAAGGATAACCTATAAGTCCAAACTCTCTCATTTTTTTCTTTTGATAAGTTTACGAATAATAAAAAATAAAATAACTAAAACAACAATTACAACTATAGCTATTGATAATTCTTTATTGTATTTATCTATTAAATCTTTTTGCCCATGAGCTAAATAACCTAAAGCTGCTAAAACTATATTCCAAATCATAGCTCCAATAAAAGTGTATATGCTAAAAGCAAGAAAATTCATTTTTGCCAAACCTGCAGGAATAGAAATTAACTGACGAATTCCAGGAATTAATCTTCCAATAAAAGTAGAAGTTTTTCCGTGATTGTTAAAATATGTTTCTGCTTTTACAACCTTTTCTTTACTAAGTAAAAAGAAGCGTCCCAAGCGAGAATCTACAAATTTATAAACAATAGGACGACCCAACCATAAAGCCAAAAAATAATTTATATAAGCTCCTATTAAAGCACCTATTGTTCCAAATAAAACAACTAAAAATATATTCAAATCGCTTTTTGGGTCGCTTGCAATATAAGCAGCTGGAGGGATAACAATTTCGGAAGGAAAAGGCACAAACGAACTTTCAATAGTCATCAATAAAGTAATAGTTGTATAATTCATATTTTCAGAATACCAATTCTCAACTTTTTTTAACAAGGAAAGATTTTCTGTACTATCAACAGTATTCGCCTTTAAAGAAACAGTACAAGCTAAAATCACAAATATTAAAATTGATTTGAATACCTTTGTCTTCATCTATTTTCAAATTTTGCACGAAGTAACAAATTTATTAGTATATTACAAAGCAGTTTTTTTTATAGTTATTAACAAAACAATTAGAATTTCTCTAAAAATTTTTATTTTCTTACTTTAATATTTTTCGTTTGCATTATAATTGAAAATTTAATTTAACTTTGTCATAATTAAAATTAATAAATAATATTCACTATGGAACAATCAAAACGACAATTACAGGTTGGCAATTTAGTACAAAAAGAATTATCTCATATTATTCAACATAAATTTAATGGCTTAGTGCCAGGTAGATTGCTAACAGTTACAAATGTTAGAATGACACCTGATTTAAGTATTGCCCGAATTAGTTTAAGTATTTTTCCTTCAAACGATGGCGAAGCTATTATTAAAGAAATAAACAAACAAGTGTCGCCTATTAGATTTGAACTTGGCAATACTCTCAGAAACAATCTTAAAAAAATTCCAGAATTGGTTTTTTACTTAGATGACTCATTAGACCAAAGTGAAAAAATAGATCAATTATTAAAAAAGTAAAATTTGAAATTTTCTTTTTACATAGCCCGCCGTTACTTGATTTCTAAAAAATCTAGAAATGCAATAAATATTATTTCCTTTATTTCAGTTTTAGGAGTTAGTGTCGGTACAGCTGCTTTAATAACTATCCTATCAGTATTTAATGGCTTTGATAATTTACTAACAAGACTTTACAATTCTTTTGACCCTGATATTAAAATTGTTGCAGCAAAAGGCAAAGTTTTTAAATTTGATGATAAAGTTTCAGAAAAACTAAATTTAGATTTTATCGAAGAATACTCGCTTTGCTTAGAAGAAAACGCAATGTTTGCTTACGACGACAAACAAATTGTTGCAACAATAAAAGGAGTTGACGATAATTACAAAAATGTAACAGGCATAGATTCTATGATTGTTAGAGGCGATTATTTTTTAGAATATCAAAATGCTTTTTGCGGTGTTTCGGGTCAAGGAATAGCCTATAATTTGAATTTAGATGTAAGTTTTATGTATCCTGTAAAAGTTTATATTCCAAGCAGAACAAAAAAAATTAGTGCTGGTATGATAGATGCTGCAGACAATCTAAATCAAAGTTTAATATATAATGCTGGAATTTTTTCTATTCAACAAGAATACGATACAAAATATTTTATTGCACCTCTTTCGGAAGTTAGAAGACTTTTAGAGTATGAAAACGAGGTAAGTTCCATAGAAATTAAACTTAAAAAAGGTGAAAACATAAAAACTTCTCTAAATAAACTAACCGAAAGTTTTGGCGAAGATTTTATTGTTCAAGATAGAAATATGCAACACGAATATGCATTTAAAATAATGCAATCGGAAAAATGGGCAATTTTTATGATTTTGATTTTCATTTTGTTAATAGCATCTTTCAATATTATTGGCTCATTAACAATGCTTATAATAGAAAAGAAAAATGATATTAAAATTTTAAAAAGTCTTGGAGCAGAAGACAAAACTATTCGAAAAATATTTTTCTTACAAGGATTATTTATCAGTTTTATAGGTGCAATTGTTGGAATGTTGTTTGGAAGCGCACTTTGTTGGGCTCAAATAAAATTTGGCTTAATAAAATTAGGCACAGGAGGTTCGTTTATAATTGATAGCTATCCTGTTGCAATGCAAGCAATGGATTTTGTTTGGGTGTTTATTGCAGTAATGATTATTGGACTAATTGCCGCTTGGTATCCTGTGAGATATATTACGAAAAAATTCTCGGAAGTCAGTTAAAAAAATCAGTTAAAAGTTTTTAAAGTTCGTAAAGTTCGTAAAGTTGAACAGAGCGAGCGGGTTGTGCGAAGAAATCCAAGCGAGTTAGAGTATTAGAGTAATAAAATAAAGAACTTCTGTTAAAAGCTGCTACAAACAATTTTTTAATTATATTTGCTTCATAATTTATTTAAAAGAAAAAGTATTCTTACTTTTAAATATCGTAAAAAATGTAAACTATGAAGATTTTTATATTAGATACACCAGAGTTTAAAATTGACGGAGGAGCGTATTTTGGCGTTGTTCCAAAAATTATTTGGCAAAAAAAATATCCCTGCGACGAAAATAATATGTGTCCTGCTGCATGTCGTTCAATGCTTATTGATAAAGGAGACAGAGTGATTTTATTCGACACTGGAATAGGCGAGAAACCCGAAGAAGAAACTAATGACTTGTATTTTACTGATTATAGCCAAAATTTAGAAGAAAATTTAAAAAAAATTGGCTACCTACCAGAACAAATAACAGATGTTGTGTTAACTCATCTACATTTTGACCACTGCGGAGGAAATACAAAAATTGATAAAAAAAGTGGAAAAAGAATTATAGCTTTTCCAAATGCTAAATATTATGTTTCAAAAGACCAATTTCAAAATGCAATAAAACCAAATTATAGAGAACGCTCTTCATTTTTGCCCGAAAATTGGAATATTATCGAAAAAGAAAATGCTTTAATTATTGTTGAAAAAGATTTTTTTCTTTGTCCAGAAATTGAGCTAAAATTATTTTATGGACACACTCCAGGACTTATGCTTCCTATTATAAGGACTAATGACAAAACCATATTTTTCACAGGAGATTTAATCCCTGCTAGAGCATCAATTCCATTGGCATGGATTTCGGCTTATGATTTGTTTCCGCTAACAAGCATAGAAGAAAAACAAGAAATTTTAAACCAAGCAGCAGACGAAAATTGGCTTTTAGTTTTTCAGCACGATTATTTTTGCGAGGCTTGCTATGTGGAAAAAACAGAACGCGGAGTAAGAGCAAAAGAAGCAATAAAGTTTTCAGATATTAAATTATAAGTTTTTAAAATATTTATGAAGTCTATAGTCAAATTTATTTTTGTTACTTGCTTAACAGCAATACTGTTAACAGCTTGCGAAAAAGACTATAAATATGAACGAAATATCAAATTGCTAACCAAAAACATTTGGCAAATAAAGACTTTTGTAAATTATGCCGAAAACCAAACCACAATTACTAGAAATGCAAAATTCTATTTTAAGGAAAATAATGAGCTTGTAAAAATATACGACAATGGCGAAATTGCAACAGCAAAATGGGAACTTAGCCAAGATGCTAATTTTCTATTAATTGGAAACAATATGTTTAAAATTACAGAGTTAAGTAGAAGAGTAATGTCATTGCGACATGGAGATGCAGAAATATTTTTTATTCCTATAAAAGAATAATATGGAAGAAAACGAAATAAAATTTTTAATAATAAGATTTTCAAGTATTGGCGATATTGTACTTACAACACCAGTTATAAGAAATTTAAAAAATCAAGTCGAAGATGCTGTTATTCACTATCTTACAAAACCACAATACAGTTCAATTTTAGAAAATAATCCTTATATAGATAAAGTTCATGTTTTAAAATCTTATAAAGAAACTATTCGTGAATTAAAAGACGAAGGTTTTGATTATATTATTGATTTACACAACAATTTAAGAACTTGGCGTTTTAAAAATCGACTAAAAATTTTAGACTTTAGTTTTCCTAAATTAAATTGGGAAAAATATCAAATGGTTAGGTTCAAAAAGAACAAACTTCCTGATATTCACATAGTTGACAGATATTTAAAAACTGTTTATTTGTTTGACGTAGATAATGACAACAAAGGTTTAGATTATTTTATTCCAGAAAGCGATAAAATAAATATTTCACATTTTTTAAAAACTGATAATAAAGAGTATATTGCTTATGCCATTGGAGGACAACATTTTACAAAAAAACTTCCTGTAAATAAAATTTCTGAATTATGTTCAAAAATTAATAAACCAATTATTTTACTTGGTGGGAAAGAAGATTTTGAAAATGGAGAAAAAATTGCTCAGGAAAACTCTCATTGTATAAATTTATGTGGCAAACTAAATCTAAATCAATCTGCTTCTATTGTTGAGCAAGCATATTTTGTAATTTCTCACGACACAGGTTTAATGCACATTGCAGCAGCTTTTAAGAAAAATATAGCCTCTATTTGGGGCAATACAATTCCAGAATTTGGAATGTATCCTTACCAAGCAGGTAAAAATTGTAAAATATTTGAAGTCAGAGACTTAAAATGTCGACCTTGCTCAAAAATTGGATTTAAAAAATGTCCAAAAAAACATTTTGATTGCATGTTGAAACAAAATCTTGACGAAATTGCTCAATTCCTTAATGCTTAACGATTTTATGTTAATAAACATAAAACATTTTGGCTCGTTTTTTGTAGATTTTTAAACATAAATATTAGATATGAAAACCATAAATTTTTTTATAGGATTATGCGTTATTTTTAGTCTATTCGCATGTAATAACAAAAATTCAGATTTTATAGATGAAAATTCTGCAAAAAACACCATTGATTGGGCTGGCACATATTGGGGAATTATTCCTTGTGCCGATTGTCCTGGAATTGAAACAAAAATTAAAATCAATAGCGATGAAAGTTTTGTTCTTACAACAAATTACTTAGAAGTAGAAAATTCTGAAAATATTATTGAAGGAAAATTTACTTGGACAGACAATGGAAACAGCATAGAACTAAGTGCTGATTCTGAAAACGAAAACCTAACAATTCTAAAAATTGAAGAAAATCAAATCAAATATTTAAACTTAGATGGCACAGAAATCGAAGGTGAACTTGCTGATAACTACACTCTTACAAAAAATGGAAATTCATTAGTTGATAATAAAAAATGGAAAATTATAGAAATTTGTGGCGAAGAAGTCGAAGGCGATGAAAACGAACTTTTTATGAATTTTAATGCCGAAGATGCTAAAGTTTATGCTAAAGTTGATTGCAACTTAATGGATTGGGAATATGAAATACATAACAAATCAGAAATTGAGTTTTCGCAACTAACAACAACTTTAATGCTTTGTCCAGATAGCTTAGAAGACCAATTTATTGAAGCTATAAAACAAGCCGATAATATTTCTACTGACGGAAAAACTTTAAATATAAACAATGCTGACATGCTTAATGTGCTTGTCTTAGAGCTAATCGAAGAATAAAATTCCTATTACTTTTTCTGTATATTATATTGTTTTTTTCCTGCTAAACATTAAGTTTTTTCTTTTAAGTTTGCACAAATATATTTTTAATGAATTTCAATCTTAAAAATATTGCAAAAAAAATAAAGCAAATCCAAGTGAAAACAGGCTTGGATTCTTTTGTTATTGGAATTATTGGAGTAATTATTCTAGCGTATTTTTGGTGGCAACCTGGCGTTTATGAAGGAAAAGTTACTTTAAACGATATTGGAAATATTGGTGTTTCTTTAATATTTTTCTTCTATGGCTTAAAATTAAGTCCGCAAGAACTGAAAAAAGGCTTGTCGAACTGGAAATTACATATTGTTGTGCAAACTGCTACTTTTATAATTTTTCCTATTGTAGTTTTAGTGTTTATGGCAATTTTTGGCTCTTTTGGAAATAAACTTTTATGGTTAGGAATTTTCTATTTAGCAGCATTACCGTCAACCGTTTCTTCGTCGGTTGTTATGACATCTCTCGCTAGAGGAAATATTACTTCTGCAATTTTTAATGCTTCTCTTTCAAGTATAATTGGAGTTTTTATTACTCCTATTTGGATGGGAATTTTTATAAGCACTAGCGGTGGTGATTTTGACCTTACTAACGTTATTATAAAATTATCTTTACAAGTTTTATTACCTGTGGCTATTGGAGTGCTTTTACACCCAAAATTTGGCAAATTAGCCATAAAAAACAGCAATAAACTTAGAATATTCGACCAAAGTATTATTCTTTTAATTGTTTATGTTTCTTTTTGCGATTCATTTGCAAATAAAATGTTTTCGGGATATGCAACTTGGGAATTAATAGTTCTAGGAGCAGCAATGATAGTCTTGTTTTTCATTATTTATGGAATCGTTACTTTCATTGGAAAACTTTTAAAATTCTCAATAGAAGACCATATTACAGCAGTTTTTTGTGGCTCTAAAAAATCTTTGGTTCACGGAACAGTAATGTCAAAGGTTCTTTTCCCAGGAATTGCTGGTGTTGGTGTTATTTTATTGCCTTTAATGATATTTCATGCTTTGCAGTTAGTTTTAGCAAGTATGTTAGCTCAAAAATTTGCTAAACGCCTTGATAAATAAGAATTACCACTCTTTTTTTATCAGTATAAAGCATTTTAAAACCATATTTTCTACATAAAAATTCAAAACTTTTTAAACTGTAAAAACAAACATGAGAAGGATCTTTAATATAATACCAGTTTTCAAAATTGCTTTCATCTGCAACTAATTCTGTCATAATTCCTAAATAAGAATTAGGTTTTAATAATGAGATTATTAATTCAATTTCTTTTTTTGGTTCAAAAAAATGCTCAAAACATTCGGTTGCAGTTATAAAACTATAAGTTTTGTTTTTAACTAATTCGGGAAAAAAATAGGGGTCGTAAAAATCACAACTAAAGCCATGTTGATTCATTAATTCTGCCAAAACGGAATTTGGTCCACAACCAAAATCCAATCCTTGAAATGTAGGTTTTAAAAATTCTTTTAAAGGATTTATAAGCTGATTTAAAAAGTCAATATATCCTTGATTTTCAATTGTGTTTTGATGAAAAGTGTAACGCTTTTTTTCTTCTTCTTGATTCAAATAATGAGCTTTGTCCAAAAATATTAAATCGCATTTATGACATTTATAATAAAGTTTTGAATTTACTTCTTGAAAAACTTCTGTATTAACGTTATTACAAAGTGGACAAAACATATTAAATATTTTAAAAATTACAAAATTAAAATTTTTTACATTTTTTTAGCAAGCTTCACTAAATATTTGTATATTAGCGATTTAATTTTTATAAATTATTTTATTATGAACAAAACTATTTTTATTACTGGCGGTGCTGGATTTATTGGCTCTCACGTTGTTAGACTTTTTGTAACAAAATATTCTAATTACAATATTGTAAATATCGATAGTTTAACTTATGCAGGAAATTTAGAAAACCTTAGAGACATTGAAAAATTACCAAATTATAAATTTGAAAAAATTGATATAGTTGACGAACAAGCTATAAATTCTGTTTTTAAAAAATACAATCCCGATGGTGTAATTCACCTAGCTGCAGAATCTCATGTTGACCGCAGTATTAGCAATCCAACCGAATTTATTTTCACAAATATTATAGGAACAGTAAACTTATTAAACGCTTCTCGCGCTTGCTGGAAAGATAATTTTTCTGGAAAACGTTTTTACCATATTTCTACCGATGAAGTTTATGGTTCGCTTGGTGCAGAAGGTTTTTTCACAGAAGAAACAAGCTATGACCCACGTTCGCCATATTCTGCATCTAAAGCAAGTTCAGACCATTTGGTAAGAGCATATTTTCACACTTTTGATTTACCTGTTGTTTTATCTAATTGTTCAAATAATTACGGTCCAAATCAATTTCCTGAAAAACTTATTCCTCTATCAATTAACAATATTAAAAACATGAAACCAATTCCAATTTATGGAAAAGGCGAAAATGTTCGCGACTGGCTTTATGTTCACGACCACGCAAGAGCTATTGATATAATTTTCCATAAAGGAAAACTTGGCGACACTTACAACATTGGCGGAAATAATGAATGGCAAAACATTGATTTAATAAAAGTACTTTGCAAAGTTATGGACAAAAAACTTGGCAGAAAAGAAGGCAAATCGGCTTCGTTAATCACTTTTGTTAAAGACCGTGCAGGACACGATTTACGTTATGCAATCGACAGTTCAAAACTAATGAAAGAACTTGGCTGGGAGCCATCTTTACAATTCGAAGAAGGACTAGAAAAAACTGTTGATTGGTATTTACAAAATGAAGAATGGCTAAATCGCATAGTTTCAGGCGATTATAAAAGCTATTACGAAAAAATGTACGGGAAGTAATTCAGTTAAAAGTTAAAAGTTGAAAGTTAAAAGAGGCTGACGCGTCTATTGCTTCGCAGAGTTCACTTCGCTCACTCTGCTCGCTAGTGGGTTGATGCGTCTGAAAAGTGCGACATTTAATTTTCACACTTTTTTTACATCCAACTTTACCTTCGGTGAGCTCGCAAGCTCGGTTTGACTTTCTGCTTTCGACTTTTAACTTTTAACAGATATTCTTAAAACCAGAATCCCACTCTCAACACAACATATCCTCTATGATTATTATCAAATACACGCCCTTCAAAATGTCCGGATAAATCTAAATTATTTCTTAATTTTCCACCTAAGCCTACTGAATATGCAAAAGATATACCCGAAGTGGATATTTTTTGTGTGGAACCTCCCCATTTGTATTTAATTACTGAAAACGAATTTTCAACACCTAAACCAACTTGAGGATAAAATCCACTACTTCCACCATTGATGTAATATCTAGTAATAAACATTATTGGAATATCAAAAAAATATCCTTTAAAATTCAACATTTGACGATAAGCAATAAATCCACCAATGTTAATGCCATTATCTAAGTCATAAAGATACAATAATCCCACTCCTAAAGAAAGATCGGCGTTAGAATATGTAGGAATTACAAAATCTACATTTCCGCTCGCTTCTTGAGCTATAGATGCAAAACTTACAAAAACACAAAAAATCGAAATTAGAAGTGTTTTTTTCATACTTAAATTTTTAATACATATTTATCAAAAAATATTTATTAAATTCCAAATCCAACCCTTAACAAAACAGCTCCACTATGGTGTCCATTAAGTATATATCCTTCAAAATGCCCAGATATATCCAAATTGCTTTTAAATTTTCCGCCTATACCCACTACATACGAAAAACATGTAATTGAATATGACTCTGTTCTGTTTAGAAATTTATTTTTAAATACATTAAACGTAGTGTTAAAACCCAAACCAGCTTGAGGATAAAATCCTCTACCTCTACCGCTAGTATAATATCTAGAAACAAGCATAATAGGAATATTACCGCTAAAACTATTAAAATTTAATCTTTGACGATAAGCAGCTAATCCACCTATACTTATACCATTTTCTAATTCATGAAGATACATTACGCCAGGACCCAAAAAAGGGACAGTATTTTCTTTTGCTGGTATTAGTAAATCGACAAAACCACTAAACTGAGCTTTAGATGCAAAACTTGCAATAACACAAAAAATCAAAATTAAAAATGTTTTTTTCATACTTAAAATTTTAAATTTTTTAATACAATTTTCTACGAATACAAAAATAGTCTTTTTTACATATAAAAAAATTTATTTTAGTTTTTTTTGATAGCTTTGGTCTAGTTTTATAAAATAGCCTTTTAATTTATATTATTCCAACAAATTATTAAAATTTATTTTTATTTTCTTCTTCAATTATTTCTTCTAAACCAAAAAGTTCGGCAACAAGTTTATAAACCATTGTACAAGGATTATGAGTAGAATAGTTTTGTTGTCCAACGTATAGTTTTTTAAGTTTTACAGCGTTTTTAATAGCAAAATCTCTATTTGCATAAGTTTTCAATAGTGAATACATTTCTGTACTATTCTTATTGTATGTGTAATTTTTTAATCCCTTTTCCTTAAATTTTTTTCAATCAACTCTTGATACTGTTTTCTACTTATTCCTGTATTGTAATAATGAAAATGTAGCAGATACCAAAGCTCAAAAGCTTCGTTTGTCCAAGCACAATCAACCTCAGGATTTTTTGCCATACAAGTTTGAATAGCTGCATTAAAAGATTGATCTGAAAAACTGTCTTTATCAAAAACTATCCATAATTTATCAATAGGTTTTTCTATTTGCATTTGCCATTGATCACGTAATGCCATTGCTCGTTTCACTAAAGAAACTGTATTATTTCCTGTCCCTTCAATTCTAAAATCGCAAACATTTAAAACGCCTTTTGGTAAATCATTTTTCAGAGATTCAAAATAATTTGGTTCAGTTTTTTCACCTTCACATACAATCAAATAAAATCTACGTTTAGGTTTGACATTTTCTAAACGTTTAGATTCAACTCTCTCGTATCTTTTTTTAATATGATTTGGTATTTTTACTTTTTTTGCCATTCTAATATAATTTTGGAAAAATCACCAATATATGGAACAGCACCATACCTACCCTGAATATAATCTTTTTCAAAAGAACGATCTTTGCGAACTTTTTTTCCATCTTCTTCACGATACTCAACCAATGAGTACAAATCTGATGCACCGTATTTATCTTTTTCAACAAAATAAATTTGGTCTCTTCTATACTTTCCATATGAAAATAAGTTTGTATCGTGAGTAGTAAAAATTAATTGTGCGTTTTTAGAATTATCTTTTTTTGAGTTGAAGAGTCTTGTAATAGCCAATGTCATTAGCGGATGTAAACTCGAGTCCAATTCATCGATTGCTAAAACACCACCTTTTTGTAAAACATCAAAAATTGGTCCTGATATATTAAAAACTTTGTTAGTACCTGCAGATTCTTGACTACGCATATCAAATTCAACGTATCCAACTTTATTATTGTTGTTATCATATTTTTCATGCATAGTTTTTATTTTGAAGCGAAAAGCACCTTCCAAATCTTTAACTAACAATTTTACCAAAGACTCTGGTGTATCTTCTGAAATTCTTTTAGGATTGAATTTTTCTTTAGAAACAGACAAATCTTCAAAACCTAAATCTAATTGATTGTAAAAACTACCAAGAATATTAGCTGTGTTTTCTTTTCCTAACATTTCAAATGTTACTAATTCATATTTTTCATGTGTTAATCCTGAAATGGTAATAAAATTGTTGAACCAATTCATTATTCTTTTAGCAATAACACCATTAAACTGGTCGATTACAGACAAGAATAATGCATTATCTCTTGTTTTGCTTTCTAAATTTTCTGCTTCTTTATAAGAAGGTGCCACTTCTATCCCATCTTTTTCTCTTAGAAATAAGAATTTTTCAACATTTTTCTTTGATTCGTACAACCATTCTCCAATAACTTCTTTATTTGTTACTTCAAAACCGTATCTATAACGTATTCCTTGTGCTTCAAATAAAACTTCAAAATATGATGGACCTTGTTCCGTTTCAGTATTTAATAAAAATGGAGTTACGCCTAAATCTTTGGTTGATGACTGATAAAAAGATAACAACACTATTCTTCTCATTGTACTCATAGCACGAACGAAATTTGATTTACCACTTGCATTTGCACCATATATAACAGCACCTTTTAAAACTACATGTCTTTCAGAATTAATGGTATTTGCTTCTTTATAGTCGTTAATGCTTGAAGCTACTAAGTTTAAAGTTTTTCTTTCTCTAAAAGAAAGAAAGTTGCCGACACTAAATTCAAGTAACATATTTGTCTTTTTTTGAGATTATTTCGCAAAAATAAACATTTTTATTAAAAAATCGCAAAAATATGAGAATTTTTCTCATAATTTGAACTTTATTTCTACTTCCTTATAATCCAAATATCTTGTGGTAACCATTTTCCTGTTTCATCTTTTGTTTCAATATGTTCTAAAATTTCAACATTATTAAATAGTTTTTTCATAAATTCTTTAGGGTAAGTATTTTATGGGTAAAATAAATTTTTGTCAACTAATTTTTAATAAATTTGCCTGTCCAAATTATTTTACCTTGATTTTTAGCTATAATAATATATAAACCTGATTTAAAGTTAGCAATATATATTTTGTTTTTATTTAATTCATTATTATAAAGGAGTTTTCCATGCATATCATAAATTTCTATAAATGAATTGTCAGGAATATTGTTTAACTCCAAATAGTTTTGTGCAGGATTTGGAAAAAAATCAAAATTAAAGTTTGATTGTTCAATTGCTTTTACAATATAGTTCTTGCTTTGAAAATAAAATGTTGTAGTATCTGAAAAATTTGTATTAGCCTGAGAATAAGCCACAATTGGCATTGTATAATATTCACTAAACCAATAATATATGTTTGCTAAACTATTAGGTAGAGGTAGTTCCGATCCATACATAATAAGTGATGATTCAAATGAATGTACTATTTTGACACGATAAACATTTTCATGAATTGTCCCATCTGGCAATAACATCGTACCATATCCATCTACTTCAGCATCAACTAAGCCATTTTTTAATATCCAATCCATATTACCAGAATAAACTACTCCGCTACCAGCAAAATTGCAAGTGTAAGTGTCCCCAAGTGATAGTGGAAAAGAAACAAGCAAAAGTGAATCTTCCTCATAATTCAAGAAAAATAGCTCACTATATTGGCTCTTATTTGATAATGAATTTGGCTTAACACTTGCATGTAAAGTATCATTTCCATTAGTTTGTACAATTAAAAGATTTGATTGAAGGTTGTCTTCATAATGTGGCGACTCAACTGGATCAAGGCAAAATAATCTTGTTGGAGCTACAGTACTTAATACATTTACTTCAGAAAAGTCCCAAATTTTTTGATTTAATGTACCCGTTCCATCAAGATTAATTCCTGTTGTATCAAGATGAAAATAAGTTATTGTATCACCTATTTGTGGTAATATATATTGACCAGACATAGGTGCTTGTGCAAATGTTGTTATTGTTGCTAATGATATACTTATCAAAATAATGAATATCTTTGACATATAACTTAAATTAAAAAGTCAATTAACTTATCTCTTTTTTTACAAGTATAATAAAATAATTTTTAAATTCCAAACTTAAATTGAGTTTTTCTACTAATCCCCACAACTCACCCCTATCTCCTCAATTTAGTATTTATCTTATTTGTATTTATTCTTTCTGTTTTTTCTTCAAATTCTGAAGCGAGGGAATTTAGTCGCGATTTTAATAGTATTTTTCTTCCTTCAATTGTTCTTGTATAAATCAATTTGCATGAGCCAACAAATCTTTTCCATTGTCTTGCGAAATATTCAGCTGATTTTTTGTTTTGACCAAGTATTTCTGGTACAGAATGATAATCTTTTTGTGATATTACTTTTAAAAACAAACTTTTTCTAATAATTAAATATCGAGGATTATCAATATTTGCTAATATTTCTTGCATAGCCTTTATAAACAAAGATTTTTCGTATGTAGTACCTCCATCAAGATGGCAATAAATAGCTCCAATATCGTCAATTGAGGTTTTTACAAACAATTTTGAATACTCAGTTTGAATTGCTCCAACCTTTACAAGCGATTCTATCAAAGCCTCTCCAATTTGATAAGCATCTTTAGAAATGTCTCTATACTTAATGTATATCCGAAAAGTTCTATAAAACTGCCACCCAAACAAAAGAACGCCAATAATACCAAAAACCATTATAAATGCAAACAAATCGTTCATAGAACGAATATTTGATATTGATCTGCCTAAAGTTTCTAAAAAAGTTTTAAAAAAGACAAATAAACTTGCTCCCAATGTTGCTAAAAGGTAAGCAATAGTTTTGTAATAGTATAATGATGTTAACTTTTTGTAATCCTTATCATCAGGGAATGGAACTTTTATTTCTTCTACTATATCAACACCATTTAACAGTGCATCGCTCCATTTCTTTTTTAAATTTTCTCTCTGACTTGCTATTTGAATAGTTTGTTTATTATAATTTGCAAGCTCTAAGTCTGTAAAATTTTTAGGCAGATTTAGTCTGTCAATTCCATTTTCTACAAAAACTTCTTTTTTATTGTTTATACCAACAAAAGATTTAAAACGCCTTTTCATTAAATGCAAATCACTGCCTCCGTCATTTGCTGTATGGTCAACACAGACTAAATGCCAAATATTGCCTGTTTTATTTGGATTCTTTCTATCAGAACGAATTGCTCTACCTCGCATTTGATTTGAAAGAACATAAGAACCTACAAAACTTGCCAAAATCAAAGAATTTAAAGTTGGAGCGTCCCAACCTTCTCCTAATAATGATTTTGTACCAATAAGAACTTCTATTTCTCCTTGCTCAAATATTTGAGTAATTAAATGTACAATGTTGTGTTTAATGCTTTCGTTGGAGTTTACAATTAAATAATTATTGTCGTAAGCTAAATTTGAAAACGAAAGATTTTCAACACCTAATTTCTGTGAAGCTTCTGTAAGAGCTTTAGTTGCTGTTTTTGGTATCACAACTAAAGAACCAGAAAGAATTCCTAATTTTATATTTTTATCATTAGCTCTTCTAAGTTGTTCAAATATTGGCAATACGCCTATTTTATTTAAAACTAAATTGTTTTGACTTTCATTAATCAAAAATTCCTTGCGAATATAATCCGTAAGAATTACCATTCTCAGATTGTTTCTTAACATACTATACTCAACATCTACAATAGTCTTTATGCTTTGTAATTTGCTCAACGATGTGCTAATCAAACGATCTACTTTTTGATTATACTGGAAATTTATTCTTTTTCTCTCAATTAATCCATTTCTCTTTAATTTATTTATCAGTTTTTCTTTGTGATCTTCATAGGCAGTAAAGTTTTCTTTATCTTCAAAAAGGTAAAACGATAGAAGAATTTCAAGCCATTCATAATTTAGCTCTGGCAATCTAAATTTCTTAGTATCAATTACTTTTAAATGGTCTTTTGTAACAAATTTGCCTATAGAATTTAGAAAAATTAATACTGAGGAATAATATTCAAGATTAGTATATATCCATTCGAGGTTTTCATAAGGATTTAGGAAAATTTTATGATTAGTAAGAGCTTTTATTAATTCCTCATCGTTTTTTATTTCTTCATAAATATTTTGTGTTTTGTTTCTTTGGTTTTGAATTAGCGAAAATTCTTCCTCAGTAGGTTCTGATAAATAAATATAATCTTGATGAGGGCACAAATCATTTTCAGCAACAAGTTCTGGAACAGATATTTCAGCATCGACAGGACCATTTAAATCAATATATCTTTGCCACTCAGTATAAGAAACATCATAAGGAGGAGTTGCTGTTAATCCAACTATTGTAGGTTTTAAAGCTTTTTTAACTACATTAAGACATTTCCACCATTCATTTTTTAAATGATGTGCCTCATCAACAACAATAGTTTTCACTCCTTTGTCTTTAAGTGAGTTTACAATATCTGTAGCATCAATAATTTTTACAGTTTTTTCATTTTCGCCGTTTTCAAAATCCTCATCTGCATCGAGAATTTCTGAATCTTCTTCAACAATGGTGTTTGTTACTGCTGCATGAAGAGCCTGATAAGTAACAACTGTAAGAAATTTTGGATTTTTTATATCTATAGAAATCCAGTCGGGCATTTCGTTTGTTTGAAGAAATAGTTCACAAAGTCTTTGAATCCATTGGTTTCTAATTGCGATAGTTGGAGCAAAAATCAAGCTTGGTTTATTTAGTCGAATAGCAACTTCGAGTCCAAGCACAGTTTTTCCTGAGCCTGGTGGAGCAATAATATGCAAATGATTATCATCAAGATGTTGTTCTAAATCATCAAGAACTCTTTTTTGATAAGTTCTCCAGCTGTATTTGAAATTTATATTTTTGGGAAATTCTTTCAATTTAGTGTTGTGTATTTAATCAATTTGATATATTTCTTCAATTATACTCCAAATTTCCCTCTCAGTATCATCATTATAACCCCCTAATTGTTTAATTGAATTAAGAATTTCACTTGTTTTCTGATTTATTAAATTTAAAACATGTTTTTCAGGAATAATAAATGGAATTTTCTTGATATAATTGGCAGGATTATTTGCCGATGGATTTATTGTTCGAATGAATTTATTACAAGTAGGCGAATTAAAAAATGCTAATAAATAATACGTTAAATTTTCGTCTTTTGGAAAGATTCCAACAATACTTTGATCAAATAATTTGTATTCAATTAATGATGCAGTAATGCTACTGCTACTAATCATTGGTACGCCTATTCCAAATTTAAAATAAAATTGAGGGTTTTGAAATCTTGCTTTCTTATCAGTTTTATAATGCTTTACAGCTTCCTTGCTCCAATTCATAAACCACCCTTCTGACTTCAAGTATTTTACATTTCCACCTTTAACAATTGGTATAAAATATTTTGTTCCAGTAATACCATCAAGTAAATTGGAAATATTTTGATAATCCCTATTTATTGAATTAGGATTAACTATATTATAATTTTTTGCATTTTTCAAATCCGTATTACTAACTTGCAAAAATGTTTTATCATCTCCTGAGTAGAAGCCAGTTACACAACTTGCAATATCTCCTATTTTTAGTTTTGAATTATTAATTGCATTTATTATTTCAAAATTATCAGAAATTAAAAATGCATGGTCAGGGTTTGTATAAATATCCTTTTGATGATAAATTTTTATATTTAAATCTGTTTCCGAATTTATATCCGATAGTTGTTCTACGTTTTTGAATCCATTAATTATTTTGAAATTATTATTTAAACATTCTTTCTGGTTAAAACATTTCTCAAGTGTAATTATAGATAAATTTGCATAACCAAAATTTACACCAGGGAAAAATGAAGATGGAAATAGTGCAAGTTCTTTTATTTTGGTTTTTTTTAAAATATGCTTTCGCAAATCTTTATGCATGTGCAAATTTAAATATGTGTCAGGAATTATGAAAGTGAGTAATCCTTTATCCCTCAATAGTTCAATACTCCTATAAAGGAATAAACCATAAGTTTCTTTTGTATAGATATTTGGAAATAATTTCTTTAAAACATCTCTTTTTTCATAATCCTGCCATGCTCCATAAGGTGGATTTGCAATAATTTTGTCATAAATTCCCCCAAAGCTTGAATTAAATATTAATTCTTCGTCTAAAAGCGTGTCGCTATGTTTTATTCTTACATTAGGTAAATATGAAAATTTTTTATTTAATATTTTTATAGATTTTTCATTCAATTCATAAATATCAACATATGCATATTCATTTTTATCAATAATTGATTCTACAAAGACCCCATCGCCTCCGCATGGTTCTAATATTCTATCATCAGATTTTAATGATAAGTTTTGCACCATATAATCAACAATCGGAGTTGATTTGGTATAAAATGCCTGATATTTTCTTGCTTCCTGAAACATTACCAAATTAAGTATTGGTCAAGATTGTTTTGTTTAGATTCAATTAATAAATACAACATTTTCATTTCACAAATATAGTAAAATAATTTTTAGATTTTAAATTATAGATTAGGTTTTTAGGTGGTTAAAAATAAAAGCTAAGGTTTATATGAAAACTCTTTTAAACGTAAAATTCTATACTACAAATATAAGTAGTTATTGCTAATAAAATAAATCTAGACACCCAAAATCTTTTCTTTTTAATAATTCATTTACAGTGTCAATGTCAAAAAATTGTGGATCAAATTCTTCTCCTAACCAATCTCTAAGCTCTTCATAATCTTCATGTTCTGGATCTTTCAACACTTCAAGCATGTCTGCATAACCCCAGACTCCTCCGCAATCTTCGGGTGGACAATTCATTTTACCTTTTACACAAATCGGATAAACTAATTTAGTATCATACGGAAGAATTTTTTCTAACACGATATCATGTTCCCAGTCATCACCAAAATCATATTCATAAATAATTTTATCCTTTTCGAAACTAAGTAAGTCTGAAATTTTAATTTTTGCATAATCAATATCACTATTATTACCCACAAAAACATCATCTTCTGTCTTATGTACATAATATGATCTACCTTTGACAAAATGGTGCAAATGAGAATTTGTCCAGCCCATTGTTGTTTGAATAATTTTATGAAAATCGGGTAATAATACATTTTCAGGAACTAATATCCTTCTCCAGATTTTTGGTCTAAACCCTTTTAAAGCAATTTGAATTTGAAAAATTCTCATATTTACTCCTTTCTTTTAATAATAATTAAAACAGTTTTGGTGTTGTGAAAATAATTTCTTACAAACTAATTTATCCACACCAAATTTTTTCAAATATACAAGATATTATTTTATAAAAGTAAGATTTTGTAGAGAAATTTTTTGGGTGGGGAAAGTGAAAAAGGGAAAAAGTTTAGCGGGTTTTAGAGCTAACCTTTAACTTTTTGAAAACCAATAATATATTATTAGTCATAAATTGTAAAACTTATTCCACATCATTATCCTCATTTTCATAATCCTCATAATTGAATTCTATTTTACTTTGAATGATTATTTCAGAAAGAATATCGTTTAATTTGCCAAATTCAACAGCCTTATTAAATCGTAAAGCCAATTCTGGAATATTTATAATTTCCTCTATGCAAGACATGTAATTATCTACAACTGCTTTGACAGAATATTGTTTCTCAGCATTACTTTTGATGTTAGATAGCAACACATCAGAAGTTTCTTCCGACTTAATCACAAAAGTTACAGGAAATTTTTCAAGTTTGTCTATGTCTAAAAAATACTTTTTAACATCTGTTGTTTCTGTTACTTGAAAGAAACGACCTAATGGTTTCATTACAAAATCGATTCCGCCATCATTAGCATTAGTTCGTCCTGTTTTGTATAATTTTAAATTTTCTTCTTCAATGTCATTTATTTCAAAACCAAAAAATACCGTTTGGTCAAAATAAAAATACTTCAAAATTGCAAAACTTACAATTTCAAAAATCCTTGCATCTACATTTGGTGATAACAAACTTAACACAAATTCATAACTTTTAGGATTTTTTTCTTCTTCCAATTCTTTCAGCTTTTCACAAGTGCTAATAAAATTTTCAAACGCCCCTCTTTTTACTTCTACATAAGTATCAATTATTTCAAGAATAGCATGCGAAATATTAAATATTAGTTTATTCACTTCTACATTTATTAGATTTTCGTTAATCCAATACCTATTAGTTTCAACAACTCGAATAATTGGTGTAAACTCACATGTGGGGAAGTACTTTTTAAATTCTTCGTTCATACGATGATTTAACGCATGATTTTGCAATTTAGAACCAAATGGCAATTCTCTCTGTCGTTTAAAAAGATCAGAAAACTTGGCTCCTTCAAAGTCAGAGTAACCGTCTTTTTTGTCATATCCATTTGATATATAATCTTCTATAAGCACATAAATTGCATAAAGATTTCCAAAACTTCCTCTTGATTTTGAACCTCTAGTTGCTGATTTTGTTTTTATGTTAATATACTTAAGAAGCTCACTATTATTATAAATTTGTTTAAAATCATCAGCAAAATGATTTTTTAAAATTTTATCAATTTTATCAGTAAAAGAATGTCACATAATTAAGGTTCAAATAAAGTTTGTTGTTGAAAATTTTTTACTTCATAAATTTTTGGTTCTCTATATAACTTTTCACCATTGAATTCCCGCATTTCTTGAACTCTTCTAAGTCCAATTTTAATGAATTCTTCATTAATTTCAATTCCTATTGATTTCCTTTTTAATTTTTTAGCTACATATGAAGTAGTAAAACTTCCAGAAAAAGGATCAAGTATTGTATCTCCTTCATTAGAACTAGCCTTAATTATTCTTTCAAGTAAAGCAATTGGTTTCTGTGTTGGATGATTTTCATATTCCTCCATTCTGTATCTCACTCTTGCAAAATCCCATACATTTCCTGGTACTTTCTCATTACTATATGGTTGTGGTGGATTTTTTCTATAATCAATTAAATTTCTTCTAGCACCAGTTTTAGCTTCAACTAAAATATCATTTGAATTAAATGTATAATTTTTTTTGTCTTTTACACAAAATAAAATTGGTTCATACATAGAGCCATAAAAATTTTTTGCTTGCACGCCAGAACTATCATAAGACCATACAATTCTTGATAAAATATTAATTTTATCTCGCAGAAAAATGTCAAAATATGGCATAAACTGAGTTGAAGTCATTACATAAAAACTACCTGACGGTTTCAGTTTTTTAAGACAAAGGTCTATCCATTTATAGCACCACTCTAAATATAATTCATCAGTTGCCCATTTGTCTTTTAATCCATTAAAATCTTTACCAATATTATAAGGAGGATCAACAAAAATTAAATCAACACTTGAGTTTCTAATTTCGTTTTCAAGTATTTTTAAGGCATCACCCTGATAAATAATATTGTTTTCGTGTTCGTGTTTTATCATACCACTTTCTTTTTTTAATGATCATATAATGAAATTGTGTTCCCTTTTACATTTTCTCTAATCTCATTCACACTTCCATATTTCCACAAACATACAAAATATAATCCAACAATCCCCTACTTTTCCAAATTTTTTTTACCAACAAAATTTGTTGATAGCAAGTAAATTCATATGTGCCTAAAATTCCAACTTCACATTCTTCACAAACTCCATTGCTGATAAATATTAATTAATTAAATTTACACCGTGAAGATTTTTTTAAATATATTATTCTTTTTGCTTATTGGTTTTAGCGTTTTTTGCCAAAACGATGAGTATGAGTTTACAAGATATTTTTATCCAAATGGAAATATATCGGCTGAAGGTTATATTCGTGAGGGAAAACCTGATGGTTATTGGAAAAATTATTACGAAGACGGTACTCTAAAATCTGAAGGAAATCGACTGTTTTTTGAATTGGACAGCATTTGGAATTTTTACTACCCTGACGGACTTATTGAAAACTCTATAAACTATCGTAAAGATAAAAAAAATGGCTACTCTCTTCACTATAAATATTTTTATGACGAAGATTCTGTACAACATCACTACCTGTTTTCAAAAGAACTTTTTCTAAACGGTCTGCGTGAAGGGACTTCATTTTACTACTCAACTGATGGAAAATTACAATACATATTTTCATATAAAACCGATAAAAAAGATGGAGATGCTAAAGAATTTAACAAAGACAGCACTGTAATTACTCTATTCAAATATTATAACGGCTATGAGGTTGAAGCTAAAAAAATAAATAGAACAGATGCCCAAAAACGTAAACAAGGAACTTGGATTGAGTTTTATACTAACGGAAATAAAAAAACCGAATACAACTATATAAACGATATTTTACACGGCTACCATAGGGAATATGATGTTGATGGTAAAATGTTAACAGAACAAAGATATGTAAATGGCGAATTGTACGTTCCAGAATTGGCACAAGAAGAAGAAATTGTTTTAAAAGCTGAAATTAAAAAAGCATACTACCCCGATGGAAAAATTAAATTTGAAGGGGCTTTCCTAGATGATAAACCCGTTGGAATTCATAAAGAGTATGACGAACAAGGACATGTAAAAATAGCAAAAGAATATACTTCCGAAGGCGAATTTTTGGGTCAAGGTTTGTTCGATAATAACGGTAAACGTACAGGATTGTGGAAATTATATGATGATTTTAACTCATATTATTTTGGCGAAGGAAATTATGTTGACGGAAAACAAGACGGAAAATGGATTTTTTATTATAAAAATGGAAAAGTCGAACTTGAAGGCTATTACTCTGAAGGTAAACCAGATAGAGAATGGATTTGGACTTATGAAAATGGAGCTACAAAAAGAAAAGAAAACTTTATCTACGGAAAACGCGAAGGCGAATATGCCGAATACGACTCTGTAGGAAATTTAATTTTAGCTGGTCAGTATTTTGACGATGCACGAAAAGACGAATGGATAATTTATGTGGGAGAAATTGAACAAAAAGGAAATTACAATTTAGACGAAAAAACCGGCACTTGGAAATATTACTATATCGACAATAATAAAATAAGATTTGTAGGAAATTTTAAAAATAACGAACCAGACGGCATCCACAAATGGTATTATCCTAATGGAAATATTGAAATGTATGGTGCTTATCGCATGGGTAAGAAAAATAAAGATTGGAAAAAATACAATCCTGACGGCTCACTGCTTACTACCTACACTTACAGAAATGATAAACTAATCAAAATAGACGGAGTAAAACTTTATAGAGGAAGAAAAAAGTAAAAAACTAAGGCTAACAGCTATAAAATTCCTTTGTTAAAATCTCCTATTTTCAGCATTGTTGCACCAAAAATAATAAATCACAAAATTAATGAATGTTGCAAATAAAGAGCAGAAAATAAGAAGTTGTGCTTTTGCCAAACAATTACGCCTTGTCCGTAGGACAACATGTGATTAACCGTAAGATTTATCTTGCGGTGAAGATACTCCCCCAACCCCCTCGCCCGCAAGGGCGACACAATAAAGTCAGTTAAAAGCATTGCACTGAACGTAGTTAAAGTGTTAATAGCATTGTGTTGCCCTACGGGCAAGGCTTTCGAGGGTCTAACTACCGCAGGCTGCGCCTACGGTTAATCACATGTTGTCCTACGGACAAACTCTTGATAGTCTTATATTGCAATTAAAAATATATATTCTCTATTTTTAACATTGCTACGCCCAAAATATAAATCACATCTGATTGTCAAAATGTTAACGAGTGTTGCAAAAAAGTTGCGTAAAATAGGCGATAGAGTAAAACTTTATAGAGGAAGAAAAAAATAAAAAACTAAGGCTAACAGCTATGATTTTTTGTTAAACCATAATTTTATTTTCTATTCATTTTTGCATCCATACTAAGTGTTGCATGAGGAACAGCTCTAAGTCTTTCTTTTGATATTAATTTTCCTGTTTCTCTACAAACACCGTAAGTACCTGTTTCGATTCGCGCAAGAGCTGCTTGTAAATGTTGAATAAATTTTAACTGCCTTTGAGCAATTTTGCCAATTTCTTCTTTAGATAATACATTTGCACCTTCTTCCAAAACTTTAAAAGTTGGCGATGTGTCCATTATATCGTTAGTGTCTTCGTGACTTAACATGCTTTTATACAATTCATAATCACGATTTGCTTTTTCAAGTTTTTTAAGAATAATTTCCTTAAACTCCATTAGCTCTTCATAGCTGTATCTGGTTTTTTCTTCTTCGGTACTCATATCAAAATTTTTTAATTAAACCTTTTTTACACTCAATAGCGTTTCAAAATTATTTACTTCTACGGAAATATTTTCTTTTTGTTCCATTTTATCGACAATATTTATAGAATTTGCTAAAGTTTGAGAACAAATATATTCATCAAACTTAGTGATAGCAGAGTTTAGATTAGGATTTGAAAGAATGTAAATATTTATTTTATCAACCACATTAAATCCACTTTCTTTTCTTAAATTTTGAATTCTATTTACAAATTCTCTTGCAATTCCTTCTTCTATTAATTCTTGTGTTAAATTTATGTCGAGTGCTACAGTAATTTTTCCTTCGTTAGCAACTAACCAACCTGGAATATCTTCAGAAATAATTTCAACATCATCTAAGTCAAGATTAATTTCCTGATTTTCAATAACAAAACTAAATTTGTTTGTACGTTCAAATTCTGCAATTTCTTTTTGAGACATTCCTGCAATTTTTGCAGCAACTTGTTTCATCAATTTACCGTATTTTGGTCCTAAAACCTTAAAATTAGCTTTAATACTCTTAACCAAAATACCAGAACTATCAGATAAGAATTTTATTTCTTTAATATTTGTTTCAGTTTTAATAATTTGCTCTACTTTTTCGATTTGCTCAACAAAATTATCAGAAATAATAGGCATCATAATTTTTTGAAGAGGTTGTCTAACCTTAAAATTAGCTTTTCTTCTTAAACTTAAAATCATCGACGAAATAGACTGTGCCATTTCCATTCTTTCTTCAAGTTCTTTGTCAATAATTTCTTCGTTTACTTCTGGGAAATAAGCTAAATGCACCGAGCTTACTTTTTCTTTATCGTTAACCGAAATTAAATCTCTATAAAGTTTATCCATGTAAAATGGTGCTATTGGCGATGCTAATTTTGAAACTGTTAGCAAACAAGTATATAAAGTTTGATAAGCCGAAATTTTATCTTCATCGTATTCTCCACCCCAATAACGTTTTCGTCCAAGTCTTACATACCAGTTGCTTAGGTGGTCAATTACAAAATCTTGAATTAAACGTCCTGCTCTTGTGTTTTCGTAGTTTTCGTAAGCATTTCCCACATCTTTAATTAAAGAATTTAGCAAGCTTAAAATCCATTTATCAAGCTCTGGACGTTTTTCAAATTCTATTTCTTTATCTAAATTTCTAAAGTTATCAATATTTGCATAAAGAGCAAAGAAGTTGTAAGTATTGTAAATAGTTCCAAAAAATTTACGTCTTACCTCATCAACTCCAGAAATATCAAATTTTAAATTATCCCAAGCCTGAGAATTTGTAATCATATACCATCTTAATGCATCTGCACCGTATTCGTCCATTGCCGAAAATGGGTCAACAGCATTTCCGAGGCGTTTAGACATTTTGTTTCCGTCTTTGTCGAGAACTAAGCCATTTGAAATAATATTTTTAAAAGCTACCGAGTCGGAAACCATTGTTGAAATTGCGTGTAAAGTAAAAAACCATCCGCGAGTTTGGTCAACACCTTCGGCAATAAAATCGGCAGGATAAAGATTTGGAAATTCTTCTTTATTCTCGAAAGGCCAATGCCATTGTGCATAAGGCATAGAGCCAGAATCAAACCAAACGTCAATTAGGTCGGGTTCGCGAAACATTTTTTCACCTTTAGAAGAAACTAAAACAATTTCATCAACATCAGGACGATGCAAATCTATTTTTTCATAGTTTTCTTTTGAATAATCGCCGGGAACAAAGCCTTTCCAAAAATCTTTAGACATAAAACCTTTTTCAACAGAAATAGCAATTTCGTCCATTAATTCTTTAACACTTCCCATACATTTTCTTTCGCTTCCATCTTCTGTACTCCAGATAGGCAAAGGTGTTCCCCAATATCTCGAACGACTAAGATTCCAGTCAACCAAATTTTCTAACCATTTTCCAAATCTACCTTCTCCAGTACTTACAGGTTTCCAATTTATGGTTTTATTTAGTTCAATCATTCTGTCTTTAAGTTCTGTAGTTTTAACAAACCAAGAATCTAAAGGATAATACAAAATTGGTTTATCTGTTCTCCAGCAATGAGGATAATTGTGAACATATTTTTCAATTTTGAAAGCTTTGTCCTGCAATTTTAACATTACAGCAATATCAACATCGGTTGAAATGTCGGGATTTGCATTTTCGTCGTATTCGTTTTTAACAAATCTGCCAGCAAAATCTTTATATGTTTCAACATTTACATAGTTTTTAACAAAATCTGGATGTAAATCTTCTATTCTAAAGAATTTTCCTTGTTTATCAACCATTGGACAAATATTTCCGTCTTTATCGTCGAGTATAAGTGCGGGAATACCTGCTGCCTTTGCAACGCGAGCGTCATCAGCACCAAAAGTTGGAGCAATATGCACTATACCAGTTCCGTCTTCGGTAGTTACGTAGTCTCCTGCAATTACTTTAAAAGCTGGTGATTTTGGTTTTACCCAGTCTATCAATTGTTCGTAAGAAATTCCAACTAAATCTTTGCCGGAATATTCTTCGATAATTTGCCAAGGAATATTTTTATCACCAGGTTTATATGCTTCAAAATCAGCATTTTGCATATCAGCTTTAAAATATGCAGAAATTCTATCTTTACATACAATAAGCGAAATTGGATTCCCAGAATAAGGATTAAAAGTATTTATTTTCACATATTTTATTTCTGGACCAACAGCAAGAGCGGTATTTGAAGGAAGAGTCCAAGGTGTGGTAGTCCAAGCTAAAATATAAAGATTTGGATTTGCATTTTTATAAAGTTTTTCAGAGATTTCATTTCTAATCACAGAAAAAAGAGCAACTACAGTAGTGTCTTTCACATCTTTATAACAACCAGGTTGATTAAGTTCGTGAGTACTTAAACCTGTTCCAGCTGCTGGTGAATAAGGTTGAATAGTATAGCCTTTATAAAGTAAATTTTTATCAAATAAATCTTTAAGCAAATACCAAACTGTTTCAATATATCGGTTGTCGCAAGTGATATAAGGATTGTCCATATCTACCCAATATCCCATTTGTTCAGTAAGTTTTTCCCACAAATCTTTATATTTCATCACCTCTTTGCGACAGGTATTATTATATTCTTTAATAGAAATTTTCTTACCTATATCTTCTTTAGTAATTCCCAAAGTTTGTTCTACGCTAAGCTCTACAGGCAAACCGTGAGTATCCCAACCTGCTTTACGGTCAACGCAATAGCCAGTTAATGTTTTGTAACGGCAAACCACATCTTTTATAGCACGAGCCATAACATGATGAATGCCAGGAGTTCCATTTGCAGAAGGCGGACCTTCAAAAAATATAAAAGGTTTATTATCTTTACGTGTTTTTACACTTTGTTCAAAAGTATTTTCTTTTTTCCACAACTCTTGCATTTCAGCATTAATTGCTGCTAGGTCAAGTTGCTCATATTCAGCAAATTTCTTATTCATCTAACTATAAACTTTAAAGTTGCAAATATATATTTCTAGACCAAAATATCCAAATCTTAAAAATGATTTGTTTTTTATCGGTTTTTATAAATGTGTAATGTGGATTTTTTTGTATTTTTGAGGAATAAATTAAAAATAATTTCATTATTTAATTATGTTTTATATCTTTGTAGACAGTTTTAAGCTGACAAATAGACTATGAACAATAAGTCAATATCAAAACAATCTAATGCAATCCTCACATATTTTAATGAGCAGGACATAAAATGTTTTGATTATGAGCAAGCAAAAAAAGCTTTACCAAAATCCAAAGACAGTAGTTTGAGAGAGTTGCTCAGAGATATGACACGCAGAGGATTGTTAATGAGAATAAAACGAGGCATATATTACATTATTCCGTATGAGGAAAACCCTGAGAATTTTATGCCTGATTGGCACCTTCTTGCGGAGTATTTAGTAAATGGAGCAAATTATTATATTGGGTATTATTCCGCTTTACAAATACATAATTTAATTGTTCAGCCTTCACTGAAAGAACAAATTGTTGTTTCAGAACAAGTAAAACCCTCAACTTTAAATATTAAAAGTGTAGATTTTCAATTTATTTATCATAATAAACAACATTTTTTTGGTGCAAAAAAAATATGGATAGACAACTATAATAAAGTGATTTGTTCTGACTTAGAAAAAACATTTGTTGATTGTTTATTTAAGCCTGATTATGCTGGTGGTATTGTAGAAATAGCAAGGGCAATTTATATTGTACGAGAAAAAATTAATTATGATATCTTGCTAGATTATGTTATTAAATTTAATTCACAAGCCGTTATAAAACGATTAGGTTTTTTATTGGAGATATTAGAAATAAAAACTGCCATAATTGACGACTTGCAAAAACTAAGAACAGATTCCATTATAATTTTAGATACAGAACTACCAAAATCAGGAAAAATAACAACAAAATGGAGTATTCAGCAAAATATTGAAACAGAAACTATAAAAACAGCAATATACACATGATAAAATCAGGAGAAATACAAAAGATTGCACGAAAAGTAGGTGTGCGTGACCAACAAATAGAGAAAGATTATGTCTTATCTTGGATTTTGCAAGGTATTGCCACGCACAAAGTTCTTTCAAAATCAATAGTTTTTAAAGGAGGAACTGTATTAAAAAAAGTTTATTTTGAAAATTACAGATTTTCAGAAGATCTTGATTTTACACTTCTTGACAATAGTATTTCTAATCAACAAATATTTCAATATTTTAAAGAAGTGTTTGATTATATCAAAGAGGAAACAAATATTCCATTAGAATTTGCTGATTATAATGATCTTAGAGAAATAAATTTTTACATCAAATATGTTGGACCATTAGGTGGTATCGGAGCAAATAAACGAGTAAAAGTTGATATTTCTAAAAATGAAAAACTATTCTTTGTTCCTGATTTTAAAGAAGTTATTATTACTTATTCTGATCAGGAAAAACACAAATTGCTTTGTTACTCACTTGAAGAAATCCTTGTTGAAAAATTACGCTCTGTAATGCAAAGAATGCAAGCAAGAGATTTTTATGACATATGGTATTTGTTAGAAATTCAAAAACTAGACCTTAAATTTTGTAAAAATGAATTTATTGCAAAATGTAAAAGTAAAAACATTAACCCTTTTGATTTTTTAAATAAATTAAAACTACGTTTGCCACAATATAAAGCCAGATGGCAAAAATCAATGAAAGACCAAATTAAAGACTTGCCAGATTTTGAACAAGTGGAGCGAGAAGTAATGAGACATTTGAAAAACTTAGATATACAATAATCTTTTGTATTTTTGAGGAATAAAATTAAAAATAATTTAATTATGTTTTATATCCCCATAAACAGTTTTAAGCTGACAAGCAAGATATGAATAATAAGTTATTTTAAAATTATTTAATACAATTTTACCTATTTATTCGGATTTAGTTACGCTGAGCTTACTTCCAACACACATGACGCTCGCTCGGATTTGCAATCCGAGTGTTGGTAATGTTACACTCGGATTGCAAATCCGAGCAAGCGGGGTTGTGCGGGGAAAATTTGCACGAGCAGGATTGAGCGGTAAAAATGATTTTATTTTTTAATGGCATAAATATTGTATATACATCATAAGTTAAATAATTTTTTTCTTATTTTGCTACAAAATTTACTTTTATATCAAATAAATATTATACTTTTGTTGTTTAAAATCTTATTTTTATTAATTTTACATGTTTAAATTAAAATTTAGCATATGAAAAAAATACTTTTTTTGTTTTTCATCTTAACAACAAGCCTTTGTTTTTCGCAACAAGTAGTTAGAGGTTACAGTGTTTTTTATTCTTATGGTTTATTAAGTTATGCTGATAATTTTGAAATAAATTATGAAGATACTTCATATATAGCTACACCACGCAACGCTACTGGACATAATATAAGTTTTGGTTTTCCTTTTGATTTTGGATATAAAAGACATAGACTAACATTAACTCCAGGGCTAGATATTTCGATGGCTTATTATAATTTGAATATTGATCCAGATATTCCAGTTTTTGGTAATAATAGCGATAGTTTAAAATTATCATCTTTAATGATAAATCCCTTTGTAGGTGCTATGTATAAATTACATTTTTATGTTTTTAAATTTCATTTGGCTTTAAGTATTGGTGCAGATTTTAAATATACTGTTAGCAATGCAATTACTATAAATGATCATAATGGTTCACCATTTTTAACATATCCAAGTTTAGATAAGAAAAGTAGTGATAAAATCATTTTTCCAAAAAACAGCATGTTTAACAGTCTTAGTAATATTGGTTTTCAAATATGTCCAAAATTTGGATTCGATATTTATCCAACAAAATTTTTAGTAACTCATTTGTTTGTGAGTTTTTCGCCATTAACAACATTTGCAAAAACACCTGATTTAAGAGGTTATGCTGGTTTTGGTATAAGTTATTTAGTTCCTTTTAAAAGAGAAAACGAGTCAAAAATTTTACAATTCTATAAAAAATAATAAACGCTATGAAAAAATCAATTTACATATTATTTTTATTATTGCTTAATACTTTTTATTTAAGCTCTCAAACAATTGTTCCTGTTGTTCAAGCAGGACACACAGGCAGTGTTTTGTTTGTTGAATGGGATCCAACATCTAGATATGTAGCAAGTATTGATTCTAATAACGAATTAGTAATCAACGACTTAATATCTGGGAAAGTATTTTATTCAACAAAAATTCAAACTTACGATAATCTAGTTGCTTTAAACTTTAAAAGCGAAAGAGATTTATATGTTTATGGTCAAATAGAAGTTTACCACTTTGATATGTTGAATTTAAAATTAGAAAAATCTTTTGGTTCATATTCTTCTAGACCTCATGCCAATGTGTTGAAAATGAAAGGAGCTGTAGTTAGTAAAGGCATGTCTAAACTATATAATCGTGATACATATACTGATTTTAGTTATTCAACAACATCTAACGATGAAAATATTATTGTTGCTGGAGACGAAAAAGGCGGTTTGTATTTTTGTAATAATAAGTTAAAAGTTAAAAAATTTACTAAATCACACTATGCAAGAATTAACCATATCGCTTTTTCGCCAAATAATAAATATATAGCAGTAGGTTCGGCAGACAGGTCAATATCTGTTTGGCAAATTCCAAGTTATAATTTAGAAAAACGAATTATTCCACGTAGTTTTAATATTTCAAGTTTAGAAAGTTTTAAAGATGATAATTTAATTGCTTTTGGAGACGAACTTGGCTTTGTTTATTTACTAAAATTTGAAGAAGACAAAATTACTTGCGAAGGAGTTAATGCACATAATGGTAAAATAAACGATATTTGTTTCTCGCCAAATTCAAATGTAATTGGCACTGCAGGAGGCGACAATAGAGCTGCAGTAGTGGATTTTGAAAATAAAAAAGTTTTACAATATTTTATCTTGCATCCTAAATCAACAAAAGCAAAACAAACTTTCAATATTAAAGGAATACAAGCAAGAGCTAGTAGCGATGAAAAAACTCGTAAAAATTGGTTTGATGAAAATGTCTATTCAGTTGCAATTAGCCCAGATGGTAAAAACATTGCCTATTCAGGCGGAAAATGGGGTTTATCAAATCCTGTTTTGAAAGTATCATCAATATCTGGTTTAAAAATTAATTTGCCTAAAGAACAAAGAAAATCAAAAAGAGTAAATTTGGGTTTAGGCTCAAAAGATAATAAACATATTTTTAAACAAATAATTTTTACTGATAATAAAGATTTTATCGGATTAGGCGAAGAGGAAAATCGTGGAATTATATTTAATATGAATATTACTGGCTATAAACAAAAAGAACGTAATAGCACTAGTAATTTATTAAATAAAGAAAATCCTAATAATCTTTTAATTACAGAAATTGAAAAAGAAAAATCACCTGATTCTTATGATTATATTGTTAAAAAAGACTATAGTAATGGCGATATTTATACTTGCAATGGTTTTGAAATTTCAAGACAACATAATGGTAAAACAATAACTTTTAAAGGACATAGAGGACCTATTAATGATTTTCAAATATTAAAAGGTAAAGATTATTTAATTAGTGCTGCAGAAGATGCTTCAATGAACATATGGAATTTATCAACAGGAGAAATGTTGCTAAGTATTTATGTTGTTGATATGGGTAAATTAATTTTTATTACCCCCGACAATTACTACATGGCAACTGGTGATGCACTAACAGGAATGGGATTTAATTTTGACGGAAAAGTATTCCCTGCCGAACAATTCGACCTTAAATTTAATCGTCCAGACTATATTTTAGAATCTTTTGGATATTTTGACGAAGATATTATTGATGTTTACCATAAAGCATATCAAAAACGTTTAGCAAAACTTGGTTTTACCGAAAAAATGTTGGACGGCAAAATTGATTTACCAGAAATAAAAATTGCTAATGCTGCAGATATTAGCTTAAAAACAACTCAAAATATTTGTAAGTTAAATTTAGAAATGCTCGACCATAATTATGTTTTAGATAGACTAAATATATATGTAAACGATATTCCTATCTATGGTACAAAAGGATTATCTTTATTAGAAGAAAATTCAAAATCTATAACTAAAGAAATAGAAATTCCTTTGTCAGATGGCGATAATTATATTTATATTTCTTGTCTAAATTCTAAAGGTGTAGAGTCTTTAAAACAAGAAATAAAGATTTTTTATAATAAAGCCATTAAAGAAAAACCTAATTTATATTTAATTTCATTAGCTGTTTCTGAATATGAACAATCACAATATAATTTAAGATATACAATAAATGACGGTGATGGTTTTATGAAACTTTTCCAAAATAATAAATCTTTTAATAATATAAATATTTATTCACTTCATAATCAAGAATGTACAAAAGACAATGTTTTGGCATTAAAAGATGAATTAATGAAAAGTAAGGTAGATGATTATGTTTATGTACACATTGCAGGACACGGTCTGCTAGATGATGAATTAGATTTTTATTTTGCAACTGTTGATATAGATTTTGACGATCCAGCTAAAAATGGTTTAAAATATGATGAAATAGAAGGCATTTTAGACGGTATTCCAGCACGAAATAAATTATTATTAATGGATGCTTGTCACTCTGGCGAAGTTGATAAAGATGATGATTTTGCTACAGACGATAAAAATAGCGAAGATGATACTAGGGGTGTAACAATGTTTACAAATAAAAACAAAAATAAGCCAAAAACAGGATTAAGAAATTCATTTGAATTAATGCGTTTATTATTTGCTGATTTGAAAAAAGGAACAGGAACAGTTGTTATTTCAGCTGCTTCAGGAAGTGGTTACGCTTTAGAAATCGAAAAAATTGAAAACGGTATTTTTACATATTGCTTAATTAACGGTATTCAAAAAGGAAAAGCCGACACCAATAAAGACAAAATTATAAGCGTTTCCGAATTAAGAAATTATATTTTTAACGGTGTTAAAGAACTTAGCAATGGTAAACAACAACCTACTTCACGACAAGAAAATTTAATGAATGATTTTAGAGTTTGGTAAATTACACCGCTGGCTGTTGTTTACGAACAAACCATTAACTATCAAACATTTAGCTTCTTTAAAAACTTTATGAACTTTAAAAACTTTCAACTGACATTTTTTTATCAACAATATTACAAACCTGTTAATTTACTGTTACATAAACAATTAAAAAACCAAAAATTTTTAAATGCTTGATTTACAATCTTGTAAAATATTAACAACTTATATAAAACAATAAATATTTTGTCGATAACTTTTAATAAATTAATTTTTTTAATTCAAACAAAACTTAGATATAAAAAATTTTAAAAATTCCAAAATACTTAGCACAAATTTTTACAAAATAATTAACAATTTTATACACGAAAATTAAAAAAATAATACTTAAAAATGCTTTTAATAAAAACTATTAACAGTTGTGAATAAAAAAATTAAAATATTGAAAATCAAAGAAAGTTTGAAAATTTCATTGTTTATAAAATTTAATAAGTGATATTTGCAAGCGAATTAAAATAAATATTAATTATTTTTAAACAATATTAACAACTAATAATAATAATCATATTTTAAATTAATTAATAAAAACTAATATTATTATGAATAAATCAGATTTGGAAAATTTTGGGTTTTTAAAAATTGATATTCCAAAAGACATAAATTTAGTTGAGGAAATTCAAAAATTAAAAAAGGAAAAAAATGCTGTAATTTTGGGGCATTATTACATAGAGGGAGATTTACAAGATGTTTCTGATTATGTTGGCGATAGTTTACAATTGTCGCAACAAGCAGCAAAAACTGATGCAGATATTATTGTTTTTCTTGGAGTTCATTTTATGGCTGAGACTGCAAAAATTTTATCTCCAAACAAAAAAGTTATAATTCCTGATTTAAAAGCTAGTTGCTCTTTGGCTGAGTCTTGCCCAGAAAATGATTTTGCAAAATTTATACAAGATAATCCAGGACATACAGTTATTTCTTATGTAAATACTACTGCCGCTATAAAGGCTTTAACCGATATTGTTGTTACTTCGTCAAATGCTAAACAAATTGTGGATAGTTTACCAAAAGACGAAAAAATTATTTTTGGTCCAGATAAAAATTTAGGAAATTATATAAACAGTATTACAGGTAGAAATATGCTTTTGTGGGATGGAGCTTGTCATGTTCATAAACAATTTGATTTAGAAGCAATTTTAAAAATAAAATCAGAAAATCCGGATGCCAAAATTATAGCACATCCTGAATGTGAAAGTCCTGTACTTGTTGTTTCAGAACATATTGGAAGTACATCCAGTTTATTAAAGTTTACACAAACAGATACATCAAAAAAGTTTATTGTTGCAACAGAATCAGGTATTTTGCACCAAATGATTAAAGCTAGTCCTGATAAAATTTTTATTCCTGCTCCTGCTCTTGATTCAACTTGTGCTTGTAATGATTGTAATTTTATGAAACTTAATACTATGGAAAAATTATATAATTGTTTAAAATATGAATTGCCCGAAATTACTATAAATGAGCAGCTTAGACAAAAAGCAGAAAAATCAATTATAAAAATGTTAGAAATTTCTAAAAAGTTAAATATAAAATAGTTATATTTGCATTTTTAAGTTTATAATAATATTAATTTTAAAATTAAAGTTATGAAAAAAATATTTTTAGCAAGTCTTTTTATTTGTTTTATTTTTAAAGGATATAGCCAATTTTATTTAGGTGGGTAAATTGCATATAATAATACTTGGCTATTAAATAAACAAGTTTTTGCAGAAGGTCCTGAAATGGATGTTGAAGCTTCGTTTGGACATTATTATGGTTTTATTGCAGGATATTATTTTTCTGATATAGTTGGTTTAGAGTTGAATATGAATGTAAATAAAGTAGCACAAAAATATAGAGGTGATTTTAAACTTATTAGTATAACTAATAGTGATGAAAGAGCTTATTATAATTCTTCACTTGTTTTAAATACTATAGATTTTCCAATATTATTAAAATTAGGAAAAGTTGCATATTTTGAATTAGGTGGAATTTTTTCACTTGTAAATAAAGCAATTTATAACAAAACATTTGAAGAAGATTATAGTTATCGTATAGGTATCTATAAAGATATACCTTTATATAATGATTTTAAGAATGTAGAAAATTTAGATGTAAAATATGCATTTAAAGATTTAGGTATTGGAGCTGTTGTAGGTTTTGGTGCAAATATTAACTTAATTGAAGATGCTTTAAAATTTAATTTTGGTTTGAGATGTAATTTTATTATTACTGACTTAGAAGGAGTTAATGCTTTAGGTTATACTAAAGATAAAAGACCTTGGGTTAGTGAAAAAGAAACTAAAACATTTAAAACAAATCCTTTATATCTTGGTTTGAAAGCGGGATTGATTTATGAATTTAATTAATAAAGACGATATTTTATAAGTATCTTTTTCAATATTCGGGTTTAGTTACCTATAATGAAAATTATAAAATTAGAAAAAGTAAATTCTACAAATTTTTATGCTAAAGAATTATTAAGCAAAAAACTTGTTTTTGAAAATACTTTAATTTACACAAATTCTCAATCAGAAGGACGAGGAATGGGTAAAAATACTTGGTTTTCTGATGATTATAAAAATTTAACTTTTTCTTTATTGTTATTTGATAATTTTAAAGCAGACCAACATTTTAATATAAGCATAATAGTTTCTTTAAGTATTTTCGATTATTTGAGTTTAAAAGGTGTTTTAAGCAAAATAAAATGGCCCAATGATATTTATCTAAAAAACAAAAAACTTGCTGGAATACTTATCGAAAATACAATTACAGGCAATATTATTACCAACTCGATAATTGGAATAGGTTTAAATTTGAATCAAAATAAATTTCCTCAAGATTTACCAAATCCTATTTCTTTAAAAAATGTAACAAATATCGAATATAATATTGATGATGAAATTCAATTATTAACAAATACAATTGTAGCAAATTTTGAAAAATATAAGTTTAAAGATTTTAATTTTCTTAGAGATTTATATTTGAGTAATTTGTATAAATATCAAGAAAAATCAAAATTCAAATCAGAATCTCAAGAGTTTGAGGGAATAATTCGTGGTGTTGATAATTATGGTTATTTACTTGTTGAAGTAGATAGTAAAATTGAAAAGTTTTATTTTAAAGAAATAGAATTTTTGGAATAAATTATTGTAATAATGTGCTATCAATAGCAAATACATAATTTTCGAAAATATTTATTTTCTCTGCAAATTCGCATCCATTAAATCCAATAATTTCTTCGTAAGAAATTTGTTTTTTATATTCTTGTAAATAAATTTTAGAAATAGGTAAATATGTCCAGTGCCATTTTTCTTCGTTGTATCCTATATATGGTTTATTTGTATAAACTTGATAAAATCCAAATTTGTGAGCATTTTCACATAACCATTGATAAGCTTTTTTGCCTTCTTCTGTTTCAAAATATCTTAAATGTACACTTAATAAATCTATATCTGTTCCCCAGTGGTGTCGTGAAGTTCCTGGCATTGAAGAATATCTAAGTATTGAATTAATTACTGTAATTTTATCTGAATTTCCATGAAATTGTCTATTCCAAATATGCCTTTGGTTATTGAAACTTCTGAAAGCAGAAACTATTTTTAGGTTAATTCCTTGTTTTTCTGCTTTAAAATACATTGCAAGATAAGGTTTAAGAGCTTCTTTATGGATATACTCAGTTCTTTGCAAGCAACATTTTCTTGGAATTTTTACTAAAATGCTGTCTTCTTCAGGTTTTACTTTACCAAGAAGATAATTTTTATCAATATATGAATATTGATTTAATTTACTGTTTTGAGGTGTATTATCTTGATTATCATCAACTTTAGTAAATAATAAAAGCGTAGTACATAATATTATTGAAAATAAAAAAGATTTAATCATTTTTTAAATTTGGTCATCAGCATACCATTCTGCGTATGAACTTGCTGTTTCGTGAAGTTTTAAGCTATGAAGTTTTATATTTTCTGGTAATAATTTTTTAATAATTTCAACAAAATGTAAAATCATATTTTCGGCAGTAGGTTGAAAATCAAATACATGTATTCTATCAAACATTGGATTATTATTTTTAAATGAATTTATATTTTCCATTTTATTTAATAAAATACTATGGTCGAATTTGTCAACTATATTTTCTTTTACAATATTTTTTAATATGCCAAAGTCCATAACCATACCGAGTTTGGGTGAATTTGTTTCCGTATTTTGTTTTCCAATAACTGTAACAGCAAGTTTGTACGAATGTCCGTGAATATTACGACATAAGCCATCGTAATTATACAAGGCGTGTGCTGCTTCAAATTCAAATATTTTTGTTAATCTAATTTTTGTCATTTCTTTATTTTATTTAACAAAAATAGTAAAAAAAATGTTTTAAGAGAGTAATTTGGGAATGAATTTGTTAAAACCATTTTTTTCTACGAAAATACATAATCATTGTAAAGAAAATGATGATAATAATTATCCATATTGCAAAGTAGCCATATTTCCATTTAAGTTCTGGCATATTTGAAAAATTCATTCCGTAAATACCTGCAATAAAAGTTAAAGGAATAAATATAGTTGAAACTATTGTAAGTGTTTTCATTACTTGGTTCATTCTATGTCCTTGCACTGAAAAAAACAGATTTGATTTACTTTCTAATGATGAAAGAATCATATCGCAATTATCGATAAGGGTTAGGCATAAATCTTTTATTTCGGCAAAATATTTTAAATTATTTTTTTGAACAGCTTGACATTCAGCACGTTCTACCAATTGAGTAAATTCTTTTATTGGAAGAATAGATTTTTTAATAAAATTAATCAGCTTTTTATTATTTTCTATGATTTCGAGTGCATTTGGTGATGGTTCTTTTTTAGTATTAGTAAAATTAAACTTTTCAGTGTCTTCATCTAATTTTGTAAGAGTTTTAAAATAATTATCAAGAATAGCTTCAAGCATTGTATAAAGCAGGTAATCCATACTTGATTCTCTTAAAATGCCTTTATTATCTCTTAGTCTAACTCTTAGGTGTTCAAAAAAGTCTGCTCTTCTTTCTTGAAAAGAGATTAAATAATTTGTGGCAAAAACAAAACTTATTTGTTCTGTAATCATCTCATTTTCTGTAGGGACAATTGATTTTAGAGTGAGAAATGAAAAATTTTCAAATTCTTGAAATTTAGGTCTTTGGTTAACATCAAGAATATCTTGAATTACTAAGCTATGTATGCCTTGTTTTTCACAAATTGAAACTATTTTGTTTGTTTCGCTTAATCCATAAATATTTAGCCAGTAATTATTTTCATCTTTTTCGAGTTTATTTATGTCTTTTGGTAAAATGTTTTTAATTTCTTCACATTCTTCCTTGTTATACTTAAATAATTGAATATCTAATTCATTAATTTTTAAATTTCCCGTAAAAATATATTCTTTTGGGTCATTCTTTTTTCTATTAAGTACTGATATAATTGGTTTATTTTGTCTTGGTTGGTGCATGATTTACGATTTTGGATTTATGATTTGAGATTTATGATTTGAGATTTTAATAAATTCTGCTTTCCAAAATCCGAAATCCGAAATCTATCATCTTTATTATTCCCATTCACAATCTTCAATATTTTCATTTTTTTTGTTTTTAGCATTTATTTTATTTCTTACTGTTTTCGCTGTAGCAGTGAATATTGCAACAAGTTCATCACATTCTTTAATAAGGTTATCCAATAAATTTTTGTTTAACATTTTTCTTTCTTTTAATAATTCAAGGTGCAGCTTGTATGCAAGATTGCCTTCCATAGTGTTTTTATATTCTGTAACCGTCATATCTTATAAGTTTTAGGATAATTCTCGTTCAATGTCCTCAATGCTTGGCAGTGTGCTTTTGAGGGGTTATCATTGCATTTGTCTATAATATAGCGATGGTGACCCCACGGAATTTGCAATAATTCTTCAAGTATCTCAGAAAATAGCGAAGGGCTTGAGGATTTCCCCATCTCTTTTAATTTTCCCACAGCTTGTGGGAAAATTGAAGAATCACCTGCTTTTTGTAATTCTTCCACAAGTTGTGGGAAATATTTATTTGATTGACAATAAAGCAGATAAAACTTTTTCGTATAATAGAGATTTTGTATTGACAATCCTTTTACTCTGGGTAATGCCTCTTGTAAGTCCATGCTCAAATTTTTGAAAAAGCCTTCTCCCCATTTGCTTTCCACTTGTTTTTCTACAATATCACGTCCGAGTTCCCAATAGAATTTCAATAACTCGCCGTTCACTTTTACGGCAGCCTTTATTTGACTTTGGCGGAAGCGCAGACTTAAATCCTTTATCCACCCCGCATATTCTTCGTTTATTCTGATTAACTTGCTCATTTTACGTAATAATATTAATTCCTACTATGCAATGCACTCCTGCTTTTTCCACTTAGCAAAGATGTCGGCAACTAAAATGGTTTGGTCATTCACTCCCTTTACTTGTCGTGTCTCTTTGCGATATACAACATTCCCTGCCGAATCTTTTTCGGCAATTGTCTCTTCTTTTTCCATCATAATAACGTTGCCCTTTTCATCTCGTTTAAAGATAGTGTTGCCGCGTTTGTCGTGTCCAATATGGTCAATCATGGTCATAAATATACTATAATCACTCATCTGAAATCTGCATTTTTTTCATCTACCATTCCTAATCTTCATTGTTATAATAAACCTTATAAAACTTACCACGTTCGTCTTTGTTTTGATTAATAGTATTTTGTTGTTTTTAAAAATTTATAAATCGAGTATTCCAAAGGTTTGATCATAGGGTATATATAGATTTAAAAATTCAAATTTTAGATTTATTTTGTTATTAATTGCTTTGTAAACATTGAAGCTTTGTTTATCAGAAGATAAGTAGTATTTTATATATTCTTCACAGTCTGCTTGTGCAAAGAGTTTAGTATCATTTGGAATAATTTTTCTCTCGTTTACTTGGAGTTTTTCTTTTTCCTTTTCTGCAAAAGCAATTTTTGCAAGTTCACCTGTTCTTTTTGCATGTTTTAGATTGAAAGGCATTATTTGTAAATTTTTTAATGGCAATTCAGCAATATGCCCACCTACGCAATATTCTGCAATACTAATTGTTGAAATAACCATATCTATGTTTTCTTGCAAGAAGTAGCGAAAATATTTATCTGCATTATTAAACAATGGATCTTCATCGTTTAAAAAACGAAGAAAAAAACTGGTATCTAATAAAACAGCTCTTTTATGCGTCATAATTTCTTCTTATTTTATTTAGCCAATTGTCAGGTTCAATGGATTGAAGCCAATTTTTCTTTGCTTTATCCCTAAGTGATTTTAAATATTTCTCATCATATTTGGGTTGATAATCAATTAATTCAATAAATTTAAGAGTAGATTTATCGATTTCGCCTGTTTCTGAGTTTTGTTTACCTGTGGTACGTATTCCAAAAGTTTTGTATAGTAAATTTTCTTCGTAATCTTTTAGAAAAATTTTTGGTGTTTCTATTGTTATTATTCCAAATTCGTCTGTTGCAAGATGTATGTTAGCTTTATCTTTTCCTCCAGCATTAGTAATTTTTCCATAAAAATAAAATTCTGCGTCTGCCCAAAATACTTCTGTTCTATAAAAATGTGTTGTATTATCTAAACGCACTTCATTAGTTTGATTGAGCGATGTTTTTATATTAAAAACATAATTTTTCTTTTTGGCGATATTTTGTATATTTTCGAATGCTTTAGCAGTTTTAATATCTAAAAAATCTATGTTTTGTGATTCGTTAATTTGTCCTATAATGGCATTAAAACTAATTATAAACTGCATAGACATTTTAAAAATGTGTTTTACTGAGCCTTCTTCTATTCTATAACTTATAGTTGGACGATTTTTTTTATCTCCAGAATAAAGTAATCCTTCAGCATTTTCGAGCATATCAATTACTTCTCTGATGTCGTAATTGTCAGGTGAAAGATCGAAATTACCTATTGATCCTGTTATTATGATTTCTATAGAACCACTTTTTTCCATATTACAAAGATAATAAAAATGATTTTATTATTGCTATTTATAAAAAAAATTTTATATCGTTCTCCTTTCTCTTATTTTCCCCCCTCAAACGCCTCATGCAACAATGCTTTTAGTAGTTGCTCTGTGGATTCTTGGTTAGATGTAATATATTTTTTAAGTTCTTCGGTTTTAGCTAATTGCTTTTCTATTTCTGCTACAATTCGCTTTTGCTCGAGAAGTGGCGGAAGAGGGATAGGAATGTTGTATACTTCATTTCTATTAATTCCCGGTTTAACTCCTTTTGCAAGTTCTTCTATTTTTAAAGATTTTAATAAGTAGTAAGTGAAATCGAAATCTGATAAAGTTTCTTCCTCGATGTAGTATGCAACATCTGTTGTCCATGAAGGTGTTTGACATACATTTAAAGCACCTGCAGAACCTTTTCTTCCAACTATTATTGTTCTTTTATCTGTAAGATATTTGTCGTGATAACCAACAATACCATTAGAACCAAAAACAGGGTATTTACCATTATCGGTACGCTGTGTTTTTATTAAACTTTCACCATAAAACATATCAATAATCTCCCCCAATCTACACCACATCCAACTATCTGGAATTTCAAATGGAATTTCTTCGGGTTTTATTGGTGGTAATGGTTTTTGTTTTTTGGCATTATCTACTTTCTTTTTTTCTGCTTTTATTCGTTTGAGCAGTTCTGTTGCAGGCTCATCATTAGGGTCTTGTGGTACTAATTTGCCTTGTACTGCTTCTTGCAAAATAGCTTGAGTGAGGTTTTCGATGTGGGTGAGTTGGTGGGAAATATGTTCATTTATTTGATTTATAAGAGCTTCCTTTTTAAAATATGTAAAAGCAATGGTTTTTTGGTCTTCGATGTTTTCAGGAAAATATACCTCTAGTGGCAATAAATGTTTTGGTTTAATTTCTGTTTTTATACCACCTGGAACTTGTTCTTTTAAGAGTTGTATAAAATCGGGACTTTTTAAAAATATTTTCAAAAAATCAATATCAATTTTATTTTTTTCAAAAATATATGATGAATAATGGATAGTTGCTAAAATATCTTCATTTCCTTCATAAATTGCTAACGCCCCTTTTTCTACGTTAATTCCAGAAATGACTAAATCACCTTTTTTTATAAGAATCATATCAGTGTTTGATTTTTTTTCGGAAAGGTAAATTTCACCTAAAAAATTAATTTTATTAATTCTTTTTAAACCTGTAATTGTAGGGTCGTTTGGTTTATATCGTCCCTCACGATTTTTTAAAATTTCGCCCAGTTTAATTTTTTTCCAATTCATTTTTTCAATTTTTTTATTATTACTGCATGTCAGTTCAGGTCGCGACTTGAACCTGTCATGCTGTTTTTCAAATTATACCTGAACCTGTCATGCAGGTTTTTTCCCAATTCATTTTTTTTTCTTTTTTTTATTCCACTGCGATGGATTGTTTATGATATAATTTATTATATTTTCATAAGCATTAACGGTTCGAATAATATGGTCGTGAAAGGAACGTTGCCATGCAAAATTGTTGTTTCCTAATAAATGTATTTTTTTTGATGTTGTGGTTTTATACGCACCCATTAATTCTGACAATGATTTGATTTTCACGTTAACAGCATTTTTTGAATTAATTTCCAAAACACCGTGTATATGGTTTGGCATAACAACAAATGCATGAGAATTTATGTATGAATATTGATTAATTAACCAATCCCATTGTTGATAAGCTATTTCACCCATTGCATTCAATATCATTTTGTTATTATCGATTTCTCCAAAATAATAAATTTTATCTTTTGTACAACTCGTTACAAAATATAAATTATTTGTGCTGTAGTCAAAGTTTAACATTCTATTTCTCATTGTGTCATTGACTTTAATTCATTTAGAATTTCGGTTATTTTCACTTGATTTTTTTCAATCTTAGAAATTATTTCTTTTCTATCATATACCACTTCTTCCACAAGTTTATTAGGATTTTTAATATCTAAATCGTAATCTCGCTCAATAATGGTTTTAATAGGCACTTTCCATGCTAGTTCATTTTCAACGCGGTTATTCCACCATTTTTTTATTTCATCAAACTCAGAAAGTTGTATAGGTTTTGTTTTGCTGTATGCTTTATATCCTTCGGGTAGTGTATGTTCGTAATACCAAATTTCTTTGGTTTCTTTGCCTTTTTCAAAGAAAATAAGATTGGTGTTTACTGTTGCATAAGGTGCAAAGACCGATTGTGGCAACCTAACAATAGTGTGTACACTGCAATCTTCTAATAATTTTTGTCTTATACGCTGTTTTACACCATCGCCTGTTAAACTTCCGTCTGGTAGCACAATTCCAGCACGTCCACCTTGTTTTAACATTTGTATAAAAAGTATTAAAAACAAGTCTGCACTTTCTTTTGTACGGAAATTCATCGGGAAATTTGTTTCCATGCCGTCTCCTACCACTCCACCGAATGGTGGATTTGCTACAATAATATCTACACGGTCTTTTTGTTTTATTGAGGTAATTTCACGACTTAAAGCATCGGTGTTATCAATTTTTGGTATTGCAATATCGTGAGTAATAAGATTTATTACACTCAACATAAAAGGTAGTGGTTTTAGTTCTGTACCTGTTATAGTTTTTTGTAAAATTTCATGGTCGTTAATGTTCTCTACTTGTTTTTTCAAGTGTTCGACTGCACATACTAAGAAACCAGCTGTTCCACAAGCAGGGTCGCATATTTTTTCGCCTAATTGTGGGTTTATCATATCAATAATGAATTGTGTTATAGCTCTTGGCGTGTAAAATTCTCCAGTGTCTTTTTTGGCTGCCAGTCCTTGTAAAATATCTTCATAAATTGCATTAAACAAGTGATGTTCTTTACTGATGTTAAAGTCAATTTCGTTGAGTTTATTTATAGCTTGTCTAAAGGTAGTACCGCTTTTCATATAGTTGTTGGTGCCTTCAAAAATCTGCCTAATGATTATACCTAACTTATCTTCAACGCCAACTTGTAATTCTTTCAAAGTAGGAAAAAGTTGGTTGTTGATAAAGTTAATTAGTTCATCGCCAGTGATACCTTCGTCATCTTCAGCCCAATTGCGCCATTGTAATTCTCTATGAATAGGCGATTTGTAATTCAAATCAAGTAATTCCTTTTCTTTGTCTTTGTCATCAAAAAGTTTTAGAAAAATCATCCAGCCCAATTGCTCTATGCGTTGTGCATCACCACTTAAGCCAGGGTCTTTCCTAAAAATATCCCTAATAGATTTTATTATTCCACTTATGTTAGTCATGATTTATGATTTTCTGCAATTGCATTAATAATATTTTGTACATAGTTTTTGTTCATTTTTGTAAAAGCAAACCATTTTTTACCTAAATCTTTTAATGATGCTCCTAAATGATACATTTCTGTATTATCTATGATAATAAAACGGTCATGGCTTAAAGTAAATGTTTTTATTTCAAAATTACCATATTGAGCATTAGCTTTTTGCACATCAAGTTGTAGTTGTTTGTTAATATTTTTTGTCAGTAGTAATATTTTTACATTTTTATTTTTCTTTGCCAAATGAGTTAATGTAGTTTCATCTATATAGTTGTCAATCAGCACTATACTGTTTTTAGCAGAACGAATAATTTTTGAAGCTAATTCATAAGCATCAAATACTTGTCCATCAAAGAATACGCCTTGTGTAGGCAATTCACTTGTTTTTATTTGGAAAGAAATTTCATCTACTTTTTCAGCAAGTTTTTCCACTGTGTTTTCAACGCGATTCATTCTTTGGTTAAGTGCATAACCTTTTAATAAATAATCTTTTAAAACATTGGTAGCCCAAATTCTAAATTTTGTACCTTGTTTAGATTTTACTCTATAACCAACGGAAATAATAACGTCAAGGTTGTAGTATTCTACTTGTTGAGTTTGCGTTTTTCCTTTAATTGCACCGTGTGTAGTGGTTGTCGCAAATTTTGCGACAACCAGTTCTTTTATTAATTCTTCTTCATTAAAAATATTATTAATATGCTTGCCAATAGTTTTAATATCTCTTCCAAAAAGCAATGCTAATTGCTGACGGTTAAGCCAAACAGTTTCATTTTCTAACCTTACTTCAATACGTTCAGTTAGTTCATTTGATTGATATAATAAAATTTCGTTACTCATAATCTATTGATTTTTCTATGCTATTTTATACAATTCGTTTTGCAATTCTTTGATAGCTTTTTTGTATTTGTCGCGATTGCCAAATGCTTTTATAATTTCTGTAACAGAGCCTATTTTATTAATTGGTGGAACATTCAAAATGTTAATATTTTCCATATCTTCAATTCCTTGGTCAGCGTATTTGTCAAGTAAAGCTTCTAACACTTTTCGGGCTTGTTCACCATATTTTGTAAAATAGTTTCTCTTTTTTACGTTGTTTGCTCGCTCTTTTCGTGTTAGTGGTGGTTGCTCATAAGCAACGTGGCAAATTAAATCAAATAAATCAACTTCTCTATCAACAGCATCATAGAGTTCATCTACCATTACACCTTGTTCTGTCAATTCTGCTATAATTGCTTCTTTTCGTTCAGTTTTGTTCCATTTATTTAAAAAATCATCTAACGTAGCATAATGATTTTTAATAATTTCTCTTGTATGGTCTTTAAGACTCGTTGTTATTGGTTTTCCGTGCTGATCGAAATACAATTTACGGCTAATCAATATCGAAACGTCAACACCATTTACATAAACTTTTTTTCTTTCGTTTACTTCAAGAGGTGGAAACTCATGTTCAGGATAGGTGATTTCAGTTTGTGTAAATTCTATTTCCTCACCACTTTCTTCATCAATTATTGGACTGATATCTTGTTCTTCTTCATCAATTATATTACCTAAGTTAATGTCTTCGGAAACAGGTTTTATTCGTATTGGATCTCCATCAAACTCCGTATCGGCAAATAAATCCGTTGCATTTCTAAAGTCGAGAATAGTAAAGTATTGTTTACCATATTCTTCGTTTATTCTTGTACCACGTCCTATAATTTGCTTAAACTTTGTTGGTGAATTTATGTTGGTTTCTAACACAATTACTTTACATGTTTGTGCATCAATACCCGTTGTCATCAATTCTGAAGTAGTAGCAATGACAGGATATTTTTCTTCGGGATTAATAAAATTATCTAATTCTCGTTTTCCTTCATCGTTATCGCCAGTAATTTGCATAATATATTTGTGATTTTCGGCAACTAAATCAGCGTTTTGTTTTACTAATGCTGTTCTCATTCGCTCAGCGTGTTCTATATCAACACAAAATACTATAGTTTTGGCAAAACGGTCGTAGCCTTTCAAAAATTCGCTTATTTTTTGTGCAACAACATTGGTTCGTTCTTCTATGATTAAATTTCGGTCAAAATCTTTGCGGTTGTATATGCGGTCTTCTACTTCGATATTATCTTTATCTAATTTGCCTTGTTCGGGTCGCCAACCTTCAACATCTACATTTATTGCCACTCTTATAACACGGTATGGAGCAAGAAAACCATCTTCTATACCTTGTCGCAACGAATAAGTATAAATTGGATCGCCGAAATATTCAATATTTGATACTTCATTAGTTTCTTTTGGTGTGGCTGTTAATCCGATATGTGTAGCATTTTTAAAATAATTGAGAATTTCTCGCCATGCACTATCTTCTTTTGCACTTCCACGATGGCACTCGTCAATTACAACTAAGTCAAAAAAATCTTTAGAAAATTCTTTGTAAACATTGGCAGACTCATCGCTTCCAGAAAGACTCTGATATAAAGCTAAATATATTTCAAAACTTTTATCTATTTGGCGGTGTTTTACTACAGTCATTTTATCTTTGAAATGTCTAAAATCACCACGTCTTGTTTGGTCAATAAGTGCATTGCGGTCTGCTAAAAATAAAATTCGTTTTTTTGCACCACTTCTCCAAAGCCTATAAATTACTTGAAAGGCAGTATAAGTTTTACCTGTACCTGTTGCCATTACAAGTAAAATTCTGTTTTGTCCATTAGCAATTGCTTCAACAGTTCTATTTATTGCAATTTGTTGGTAATATCTTGGAGTACGACCAGTACTATCAATAAAATATGCTTGCGATGCAATTTTTTGGGCAGTTGGTGTTATTAGTCCTTTATATTTCATGTATTTTTCCCAAAGCACATCAGGACTTGGGAATTCATCTATACTTAGTTCTTTTTCTATATTTTCATCAGTTGCTGTTTTGTCGTGAAAAAGGAATCCGTCTCCATTGCTACTGAACACACAAGGAATATCTAATATTCTTGCATATTCTAAAGCTTGTTGCATTCCAGTTCTTACCGAATATTTATTTTGTTTAGCTTCAATAATAGCAACAGGAATATTGGGCTTATAGAATAAAATAATATCAGCTCGTTTTCTTTCTCCTCTTTTTGTGAGTTTTCCTCTAACATATATTCTTCCATCGGTAAAAGGGAATTCTTCTAACATTTGCAATTGCTTATCCCATCCAGCTTTTTCAAGAGCAGGTATAATCAATTTAGTGCATATGTCCCTTTCGCTTAGATCTTTTTTATTCATTTTCTTGTAAATTCTGATTGTTCATATTTTCATGAAGAGTAAAATTTCGCAATATGCTTGTTGCCCACTGTCTGAAAGCTGTAGCACGTTTGGAATTAACTCTATATCCTACAGAAATAACTGCATCAAGATTATAATGCTTAACTATTCTACGAACTTTGCGATTTCCTTCTATTTGAACTACCGAGAAATCCTCGGTAGTTGATTGTTCAGATAATTCTTTTTCTGAATAAATATTTTTTAGGTGCAAACCAATATTATCACTCGAAGTATCGAAAATCGTAGCCATATTTTTTTGCGATAACCAAATAGTTCCATCTTGCACACGAACTTCGACACCGTCTCCTTGAGACTGATAAGCAAAAGTTAAATATTCAGCTGTGCTATTCCGTATTTGCAAATTTTTATTTGATTTATTTATTTTAGCCATAAATTCAATTTATATATTGGTTTCGAGTTAGATTTTATTTTAAAATGCTAATATACATTTTTTTACCTTTATTCATATGGAAGAAAGTTTTTATTTTTAAGTGTAAAAGTAAAATTTAAAAAATTATTTTATTTGTTTATGATTTTCCACAATTGCATTAATAATATTTTGCACAGAGTTTTTGTTCATTTTTGTAAAAGCAAACCATTTTTTTCCTAAATCTTTTAATGATGCTCCTAAATGATACACTTCAGTATTATCTATGATAATAAAACGGTCATGGCTTAAAGTAAATGTTTTTATTTCAAAATTACCATATTGAGCATTGGCTTTTTGTACATCAAGTTGTAGTTGTTTATTAATATTTTTTGTCAGTAGTAATATTTTTACATTTTTATTTTTCTTTGCTAAATGAGTTAATGTAGTTTCATCTATATAGTTGTCAATCAATACAATATTATTTTTAGCAGAACGAATAATTTTTGAAGCTAATTCATAAGCATCAAATACTTGTCCATCAAAGAATACGCCTTGTGTAGGTAATTCACTTGTTTTTATTTGGAATGAAATTTCATTTACTTTTTCAGCAAGTTTTTCCACGGTGTTTTCAACGCGATTCATTCTTTGGTTAAGTGCATAACCTTTTAATAAATAATCTTTTAAAACATTGGTAGCCCAAATTCTAAATTTTGTACCTTGTTTAGATTTTACTCTATAACCAACGGAAATAATAACGTCAAGGTTGTAGTAGTCTATCATTCGTTTTACATTTCTATTTCCTTCTTTTTGAACTGTCAAGTATTTCTTGACAGTTGAATTTTTATCTAATTCTTTCTCTCGAAAGCAATTGTTGATATGTAAACTAATGTTTTGCTTTGTTTGTTGAAACAAAGTTGCCATTTGCTGTTGTGATAGCCAAACTGTTTCATTTTCTAATCTTACTTCAATACGTTCAGTTAGTTCATTTGATTGATATAATAAAATTTCGTTACTCATTTTTATACTTATTTATTTCAATGCATATTTTGCCACCGTGTTTAATCCATTGAGGGTGAGCATTTTATCAAATTTATCAAATATTGTTGTTATAGGTGTTAGCACATTATTAAAACCGCCTGTAGCTATAGTAATGATATTTTGTGGATTGATATTTTCTTGTTTTTGCATATCTTTTTTCATCTGATTTATAATGCCTTCTACTAATCCTTTATAGCCAAACATCATTCCGCTTTGGATGCACATTGTGGTATTAATGCCCAAACTTGTTGTTGGAATTTCTAATGGAACTGACTGAAGTTGTGCAGTATTGCTAAACAGCGATTTAAAAGCTGTACCAATGCCTGGAGCTATGGTAATGCCTAAAATATTAGCTTTGTCGCCAACAGCAACAAAAGATAGAGCTGTTCCAAAATCTACAACAATACAAGCTTGTTTATAGGTTTCCCAGGCTTGTACTGCATCGCAAAGCAAATCTGTACCTATTTCATACACTGCTGTCGGTGGTATGCTTACAGGCAGTTTGTGATAAATATCTGGATTTATTATAAGCGGTTCTTTGTTTAACAAGCGTTTTGTTACAATCTCAAAAGCTCCTATAAGTTGTGGCACTACAGAACTTATTACAGCGTTGTTTATACGTTTAATATCCAAATTATAATCTTTAAATAGAACATTTATAAGTGCAAAATATTCGTCCCCAGTGCGACTTCTATCACTGCTGATACGCCATTGCTGCACTAACTTGTCTGATTCAAATACTGCAACTTTAATATTTGTGTTGCCAATGTCAAATGCTAATAACATATTTTATTGTTTATTTTTATTTCAAAAGTAATAAATTGTTTTGAATTTAGATTGTTATAAAAGAGAAGAATTGTAAATTATATTTGCTTTCACTCGGTATTGCAATATGTTGAGTGGTTGTTCGGAATTTCCGAACAACCAGTTTAGTCTTGTTATTTTTCGCTTTGTTTTATGTTTTTGTTGTTTTTCAGGCTATTATCATTTGATATAATGCCTTGTTTAGCATTTAAAGGAGAGATTACTTTTTTACCTGTTTTTGACTCCAATTCAATTCTTGCGTTGTAGGCTATTTCTCCTCCTTGACGTGCTACATCGCCGTGCTCTTCAATAGTTTCAGGGTTTGTAGTTTCAGAAATTCGTGTAGTGGACAATTCTGCTAACATATTTAATACTAACTCTGTATTGGTCATGTTGTCTCTTAAATTTTCTTTTTTTAAACCTTTAAACTTTTTATATTCTTTAGCTGTTTTTCCTGCCCAGGTTTTGTAGATGATATCAGTAAGAGAAGCAAATTGAACACCTTCTTGTAATCCACGCTTTTTCCATTCATCTGTAAGTTCTTTACGTATTTCAATACTTTTTAAACGTTGGTTGATCCAGTTGTCGGAATAGCCAAGACGTTTATAATCTGTCATTGCTTGTTCTATTGATAGTTCTGGATCTTGCATTTGATCTAAACGCTCACGTGCTACTTGTGCAATCCACAATTTGAATGGTTCTGCTTTTGGAGAGGGTATAGATTGAATCAAGCGGAAAAGTTGCTCTGTATCAGCTACATCAGTTAAATACATCTTGTTGTCAGACGACCGCATTTTCAGTTGACTACAATTTGTAGCCAACTCGCTGCCTTCCTTTTTTAATCGAGTTTTTAGAACACTCCAATATTTTCTTGGATTTACACTATCCGTTAATATTGCAATAGTATCTACTATTGAAAAATACCATTTTTCTTGTTCTTCGTCCCAAACAGTACGGACTTTTTTTTCTTCAAATAATTGTATGGATTGCTTTTGTGTCATGTTGTTTATTTTTTTTTTGATCTTAATTATTATAGTACACCTTATTTCATTTTCGTTAAAATGCTAAGTTACGTTTTTTTTGCCTTTATTCCTATAAAAGATAAAATTTTTATTTGGAAAATATATTGTAGGATAATTAGCGAAAGTAAAATAAAAAAAATCTTATTTTACTTTCAGACGTAAAAGTAAAATATAAAAATGTTCTTTTGTTTATTTATACGATTTAATAACATTTTTAAATAAAAATGTCAATATACTGTTTAAAAACAAATATTCGATTTCTGGTTTGGCCTGTCATTTCTGTAAGATATTCATCTTCTTGCATTTTTTTTACTAAATCATTTGCCGCTTTGTAGGATAAATTACATGTTTTAGTAACATCGTCGATTGTTATAAAAGGATTTTTAAATAAATCGTGTAATAGCATAAGAGCTACATTACTTCTTCTTCCGTAAGAAAGACGTATATTTTCTTCAATATTTGTCTTTAAACTAATGATTTTAGATAAAGTGTCAACGGCAAGAGTTGCGGTTTGTTCAACACCTATAAGAAAATATTTAATCCACTGCAACATATCGTTTTTTATTCTTGTATTATGTAGATTGTCGTAATATAATTCTCTGTTTTTTTCAAAATAGTTTGAAATATACAATAATGGTTTGTCTAAAATCTTTTGTTCAACAAGGAAAAGTGTTATAAGCAATCTTCCTATTCTTCCGTTACCATCAAGGAAAGGGTGAATAGTTTCGAATTGATAATGAGCTATAGCTATTTTTATCAAAGCAGGAACCTCTATATTGTCATTATTAAGAAATTTTTCCAAATCTCCCATCAAGTCATCTATAAGTGTGAAGTGTGGTGGAATATATTTCGCATCAGCTATTGATTTACCTCCTATCCAATTTTGGCTTGAACGGTAAATACCTGGCAATTTATGTTCTCCTCTCACACTATCTAACAGTAACTTATGAGTAGCTTTAATAAGTCGAGATGAAATAGGTAGTTTTTCTAAATTAAGTATTGCATTATCAATGGCATTAATATAATTATTTACTTCTTTCCAATCATTTCGTCTTTCAGGACTAATTTCATTTTCTGGTAATAAAGCTTCGTCAATCTTTGTTTGTGTACCCTCTATTCTGCTTGATACAACAGCCTCTTTAGTAACATGCAATTTTATAAACAAGTCGATATTTGGCACTAATCGTGAAAAAGAGTTTAATTCTCCTAGTTTAATAGAAGCTTTCTCCAAAAGATAATTTATTGTTGGTGTGGTCCAACTCCATTTGACATTTATCTTATTTGGTACAAAGTATTTATATTCTATACCTTGTTCGTAATGACCAGCTTGAAAATTTTCTACAATTATCATAATTATTTAATGTTATTTAAGAAAAAATCTTATTTTACTTTCAGGCGTAAAAGTAAAATATAAAATTCTTATTTTACTTTAAAGCACAAAAGTAAAATAAAAAAACCATTATTTTACTTTCTTTTCAATTTTTTTGCCTTTAATTCTTGTGAAAGAAAATTTTTTTATTCATACATAAGTAAAAAAAGATATATTTGTAGTCTGAAATTATATAGTGAAGAGTTTTAAAGAAATATCAAAAAATATTAAGTTAGACCTTGAAAATTTTGAGGTTTTATTGAATGAGCTTTTTATTGATGAAGATGAGAGCTTAAAGGAATTTTTTGATTTTATTTTTAAAATTAAAGGAAAAAGAGTTAGACCAGCTTTGGTTTATTTGTTTGCAAGAATGTTTGGCGAAACTAATTCTACTACTAATGTCGGTGCATTGTTGGTAGAATTGATACATACAGCTACTTTACTTCACGATGATGTTATTGATGAGGCGGTTTTACGTAGAGGTGTTGAAAGTGTAAATAAAAAATGGGATAATAAAACTGCTATTTTACTTGGCGATTATCTTTTGGCAAAATCAATGCAAGTAACAACTAAACATCAAGAATATAAATTATTTGATATTATTACTCCATCTGTTTTAGCACTGAGTTTAGGCGAATTAGAACAACAGATTTCTAGTTTTAAAAATTTTGAAATTATTGAAGAAAAATATTTTAAAATAATTAAAAATAAAACTGCCTCATTACTCTCTGCTTGTTGTAAGGCAGGAGCTTATTCCACTGTGAAAGATGAAATAATGTTGGAAAAAGCTCATGAATTTGGTGAAAATTTAGGTATAATTTTTCAAATTAAAGATGATATTCTTGATTATGTTGGAAACGAAAAAACAGGCAAGGAAAAAGGAATTGATATTAAAGAAGGTAAAATTACTCTACCATTAATTCGAGCTTTTCAAAATATGTCTGAAACAGATAGAGTTAAACTGAAAAGTCTGTGGAATAAGAGTTTTGAGGATTCTGAATTGAGAGAAGATATTATAAATATAACTATTAAAAATGATGGAATAAAGTCTGCAGAGCAAGATATGCAGATTTATAGAAATAGAGCATTAAATATATTAAAAGAATTCCCTAAATGCTCTGCAAGAGACGCTTTAGAAGAATTAATAGACTATGTGATTGAGAGAGATAAATAATTTTAGAAATATCCTTCAAAATCAGTTTTTTTGTCAAAACTTAAAATATCTTTTAATAAATTATTCGCTAATCTTGTAGCACCTATTCTAAATAATTTATTATTTAACCATTCTTCTCCAAGTACTTCTTTTACAATTAGATAGTATAAAATTGCTTCTTCAGCAACTGCAATACCTCCGCTAGGTTTTATTCCTACTTTTCTACCAGTTTTTAAGTAATATGTTTTTATTGCCGAACACATTGTGTAAACAGCTTCGGGTGTTGCTGATACTGATGTTTTTCCTGTTGATGTTTTTATAAAATCAGCCCCTGCTTCCATAGATAATAGAGAAGCTAAATATATATTTTCTATTGTTTTAAGTTCGCCAGTTTCTAAAATCACTTTTAGGTGTGCTTCTTTAATTGCAGATTTTATAATTTTAACTTCGTATGCAGTTTTTTCTAAGTCTTTTTCTAAAAAGCTACCCAAAGATAAAACTATATCAATTTCGTTTGCTCCTTTTTGAACTGTTAGGTCGCATTCAGCAGCTTTTACCGATAAAAATGTTTGTGATGCTGGAAAACCTGCTCCTACTGCTGTTATTTTTACAGATTTATCTGTTAAATTTTCTTTTACAACAGGAACTAAAGCTGGATAAACACAAATTGCGGCAACATTTTTATATTTAGGAAATTCTTTTGAAAAATTATTTACCTTTTCTGTCATAGACTTAATTTTGCCGATAGTATCTGTTCCATTTAAACTTGTTAAATCTATTAAATTTAAAATGTCAATCAAAATATCTTTTCTTTTATAATCTTGAACTTTAGATTTAATTTCAGCAACTTTCGTGTTTACAAGTTTTTCTGAAGGTGTTTCTTTGATGTAAGGATTTTCCATATTATTTTAATTTTAAATTTTTGTTTAGCTTTATCTTTTGCAAATATAATAATTTCTATTTAATTATTTATTTTTAGTGTCTATAATGATTGTAACAGGACCATCATTTATAAGTTCAATCTTCATATCGGCACCGAAAATGCCTGATTTTACTGGTTTTTTCAATTCAAGTTCAGTATTTTTTATAAATTCTTCATAAAGTGGAATTGCTGTTTCGTGTTTTGCTGCTTCGATATAAGATGGGCGATTTCCTTTTTTTGTTTTAGCGTGCAATGTAAACTGGCTTACAATTAAAATTTCTCCATCAACGTCTAAGCAACTTAGATTCATAACTCCATTTTCGTCATTAAAAATTCTTAAATTTACAATCTTTTGACTAAGCCATTTGCCGTCTTCACTCGTGTCATCGTGAGTAATTCCTAACAAGATTAATAAACCTTCATTAATTTCTGAATGAATTTTTGAATCAATTTTCACATTTGCTTTTGACACTCTTTGAATTACTGCTATCATTTTATTTGTTTTAAACTATTGATAATTAGAATGTTATGCTTTGTTCCACGTGGAACAATTAGACAAAAAGTTCTGTAAATTCAAATTTTTTCACATCGAATAGTCCCTTATCTCCTATTTTTAGTTTTGGTATTACCAATAAAGCCATAAACGATAAGGTCATAAATGGAGCTGTTAATACAGAGCCATTTGATTTTATTATTTTATTAAGAGTTTCATATTTTTGTGCTACGTTTTCCGCATTGTCTTGAGTCATTAGTCCTGCAAACTCTAAGTTTAAAGTGTAATAGTCTTTATTTTTGACATAGGTTAAACCACCTTTGTTTTCTATAATTTCGTTAATTGCATTACAAATATCTTGGTCTGTGTTTCCTATGGCTATTATATTATGGCTATCGTGTGCTACAGAAGTGGCTATTGCACCATCACGTAAACCAAAACCTTTGATAAAACCAATTTGTGGTTTTGAATTTTCTTGATATCTATTATAAACAACTATTTTTAAAATATCTTTTCCAATATCTGAAACTAAATTATTGTTTTCAACTTTTGGCTTACATATAATTTGGTTAGTGATTAATTCATTATCTATTACTTCAATTACTTTTATTTCTCTGTTAGATTTTTCAACTCTAAGATTTTCTACCGAAATTAGTTTTGCATTGAATTTATTAATAGGTTTAATTTTTTTAGTTTTAAATAAAATTCTATTATTTGAGTAAACAGTTTGACCATTAATAATTGTTTCTAAAATATTAAAATCTTTTAGGTTGTCGATTATAATAAAATCTGCAAAATCATTTTTACGTAAAAGTCCAACTGGTAATTTATAATGCAAAACTGGATTAACAGAAGCTGAAATTAGTAGGTCGAAAATGTCAATATTTTGTTTTATTCCCATTTTCAATATTTTGTTTATATGCCCATATTTAATTAGGTCGTCAGGGTGTGAGTCGTCTGTGCAAAGCATGACCATAGTGTTGAATTTGGAAATAATTGGAAAAAGTTCATTAAAATTTTTGGCAGCAGAGCCTTCACGAATTAAAATTTTCATTCCAAGTTTTATTTTTTCTATTGCTTCATCAATAGTAAAACATTCGTGGTCGGTGCTAATTCCTGCTTTAACATATTTTTCTAAATTTTCTCCAGAAATGCCTGGTATATGACCGTCAATTATTGCATTATGTTTTTTTGCAACTTCTAATTTTTTTAGAACATTTTCATCACCATATATTACTCCTGGGTAATTCATCATTTCACCAAGACTTAGAAGTTTATATTTAGTAAAAAGTTCGTCAATATCTTCATGGTTTAATTTTGCTCCAGAAGTTTCAAAATCTGTAGCAGGTACACATGATGGTACAGAGTAAAAAACTTTAAGAGGAGTATTTTTTGAATTTTCTATCATAAACTCCACACCTTTTTTACCTAAAACGTTTGCAATTTCATGTGGGTCTGAAACTAACGCTACTGTACCATTCTTAACTGCTAATTTTGCAAACTCTTGCGGAATTAACATAGAACTTTCTATATGTACATGTGCATCTATTAAACCAGGAAGAATGTGAAAATTACTATTATTGTCTTTTTCTTTAATGTCAATAATTTTGTCTTTTTCTACTATTACTTCTCCTTTAAAAATTTTTCTGTTGAATAAATCAACAATATTCCCTTCATATTTCTTCATAATTAAATATTTTAATTTCAAGTTTTACTTTAATTGTTCCACGTGGAACATTTTTTATCTACCCATAAAAACTAACAAAACACTAATGTCTGAAGGTGAAACTCCCGAAATTCTTGATGCTTGTCCTATGGTTTTGGGTTTAATTTTCGTTAACTTTTGTCTTGCCTCAGTAGAAAGAGATTTTAAATCTTCATAATTAATTTTATCAGGTATAATTATGTTTTCTAATCTTTTTAATTTGTCTGCCAATAATTTTTCTCTTTCTATGTAACCAGAATATTTTACTAAAATTTCTGCTGAGTCAATATATTCTTGAGATCTTTCTCCATAAGAATCTAATAGTTTTTGTAATTTAGGAAAAATATGGATAATATCATTTGTTTTTATTTGAGGTCGAGTCAAAACAGAATTTAGTTTTATTGCTTGTTTTAATTCCGAAGCACCACGTTCTTTTAAAATTGGATTTAGCTTTTCGGGCTTACAACTTTGTTTTGCATAGAATGATAGAAGCTCGTCTCGTTTGTGAACTTTGTTCAGCATTGTTTCAAATCTTTCGTCAGTGGCTAATCCAAGTCTATGCGATAATTCTGTAAGCCTAATGTCAGCATTATCTTGGCGTAATAAAATTCTAAATTCTGCACGAGAAGTAAACATTCTATAAGGTTCGTCCACTCCTTTTGTAACTAAGTCATCAATTAAAACTCCTATATAAGCTTGGTCGCGGTTTAAAGTAAATTCAGGTTTTTCATTAATTTTCAAATGAGCATTTATCGCAGCTATCATGCCTTGAGCACCAGCCTCTTCATAACCTGTAGTTCCATTTATTTGTCCGGCAAAATATAAATTTTCAATATTTTTAGTTTCTAAAGTATTGTAAAGTTGGGTAGGGTGGAAAAAATCGTACTCAATAGCATAACCAGGTCTAAAAACTTTTACATTTTCAAATCCTTTAACTTTACGCAAGGATTGAATTTGTACTTCCCAAGGCAAAGACGATGAAAAGCCATTCAAATAATATTCTATTGTCGTCTCTCCTTCTGGTTCTAAAAATAATTGATGTTTATTTTTATCAGGAAAAGTTACAAGTTTGGTTTCTATACTTGGGCAATATCTTGGTCCAATACTTTGTATGGTTCCATCATAAAGTGGTGAGTCGTCCAAACCCAAACGTATAGAATCGTGAACTTCTTCATCTGTATATCCAACGAAACATGGACGTTGTTTCAAAAAAGTTTGATTGTAATTATGTAAATATGAAAAAGGAATTATTTGTTCGTCTCCGTTTTGGGCTTGTAGTTTTGAAAAATCAACAGTTCTTCCATCTATTCTCATAGGTGTTCCTGTTTTCATTCTGTCGGCAGTAAATCCCATTGAAGTTAAACATTCCGTAATTCCATAAGAAGCAGGTTCGGAAATTCTACCTCCTTTTAGTTGAGTGTGTCCAATATGCATTAAGCCATTTAAAAAAGTTCCTACTGTAAGAATAACAGATTTTGCATAAAAAGTTATTTTCATCTCTGTTTTTACACCAACAACTTTATAATTCTCAACCAAAATTTCGTTTACAGAATCTTGCCAAAAATCAATGTTTTCAATTTTTTCTAATGTATTTCTCCATTCTGTACTAAAAACTATTCTATCACATTGAGCACGTGGACTCCACATTGCTGGACCTTTCGACATATTCAACATTCTATACTGAATCATTGATTTATCGGTTATAATTCCAGAATATCCGCCCAAAGCATCGAGTTCTTTAACTATTTGACCTTTTGCAACACCTCCCATTGCTGGATTGCATGACATTTGAGCAATTTTGTTCATATCGATAGTGATAAGAAGAACTTTGCTCCCAAGATTCGCCGCTGCTGCTGCTGCTTCACAGCCTGCATGTCCAGCTCCTACAACAATCACATCATATTTAAAAGTCATTTGTAAAAATTTTTACAAAATTAATCAAAATTTTATTGCTACAACTAAAACATCATCGGTTTGTTCAGTTTCGCCTTTCCATTTTAAAAATTCATTTTTTAGAATTTCTGTATTATCAAGTTTTGAATTTGACCAAATTTTTAATATCTCTCTAAATTTTTGATATTTTAATTTACCTTTATCATCATCTCCAAATTGATCTGGATAACCATCACTTGATATGAAAATTATATCGTTTTCATTGTAACTTAACTTATTTAAACAAAAGCTTTTATTCTCTTCTCGACCAATAATAATATTATCAGTTTTAAATTCAAAAATTTCTTTTTTTAAATTGTCAAATTTCCATAACTTTTGCTTAGACCCAGAGTAAAGTATTGAATCTTTAGTTTTTTGAATTATTGTAATACTCAAAGATTCTCCTTTTAAATATTCACTTTTACTGATTTGAGTTAAAAATCTGTTGTTAAGTTGATTAAGTATTTCGTTAATTTCTAATTTTTGGTTTAATATTTGGTCTATTGTATTGATAGAAAAAATAGAAAGTAAAGCTCCCGAACTTCCGTGTCCTGTGCAGTCGCCTAAAATAAAAATTTCACTATCAAAATAATTTCTATAAATAAAAAAATCTCCGCCAACTTCGTCTTTTGGTAAATCTAAGATTAATACATTGTTAGGTAGTGCTTTATTTGCAATTAAACTCAGTTGAATTTGTTTTGAATATTTTAAATTTTGCTTTATTTCTTGGTTTTTAGTTTGTAATAAAGTGTTTAGATTATTAAGCTTTTTATTTAGTAATTTAGATTTAATGAAATAGTTGATTAACAATATAAATAAAGTACTTATTAAAAGTATAACTATAACTAAAAAATTATTTATTTTTTTCTTATTTTCTAATTCTTTGTTTTTTATTAAATTTTCAACTTCTAATTTATCTAATTCATATTTAGTTTTATATTCTCCAATAGACTGGCTTAAATTATCTGTGTACATACTGTCTTTCAATTGAATATACTTAGTTTGGTAATCAATTGCTTTGGTATAATTTTTTTGTTCGTTGTATAGATAAAATATTTTTTCGTAAAGATTTAGCCTTGCTTTTTTGTCGTCAGATGTGTTCAGAATATTTTCAGAAATTTGTGCATATTTTTCAGCTTGCGCATAATTTTTAAGTTTAATCTCCGTAGCACAAAGATTTGTGTAAAGTTGATTTCTTATTGAGGATTTGCTATCACCTGATAATTCAATAGCTTCGAGTAAGGTTGATCTTGCTTCTTCAAAATTTTCTAAAGCCATGTTTGCTACAGCAATATTATTTAGTGTTACAATGATATGCGAATTTGCATCAGTTTTGGATTCTTTAAATAGTTTTAAAGTTTGCTTATAATAATGTAGAGCTTTAGAAAAGTTACTTTGACCTAAATAAATATTTGCTATATTATTTAAACACATTGCTTGATTTATACAATTATTTTGTTTTTCAGCCTGTTTTAATGCTTTATTGTAATACTCAATAGCCAAATATGTTTCATTTAGATATTTATAAATTATACCTAAGTCTAAATATATAGAGTGAAGCAAATCTGGATCGTTTATTTGCTTACTAAGTTCTAATGCCGTATTAAGACTTTCTAAACTATTCTCCCAATTTCCATTTTCTTTAGAGATTTCTGCAATCAAAATTAAGGCTTCTATCATTTTTGAATTATCATTCTCTTTTTCAGCTAATTTTAAAGCTTGATTAGCATAATAAAAACCTTTGTTTCCAATAGAATCTTTGTATTGTTCTGCTAATTCAAAATAATATTCAAAATTATTCTTATTGTTTGAAGATAAGTTTGTTTGGCAGTATGAATTGAAGTTAAAGTTTAATGTAAATAAAAATATAGCACAAAATATTTTAATTGCACTTGCTAGATTTTGTTTAATAGACAAGTTGCTTTTCGATAACTTGGTTTTTGGAATATTAATTTCCTTTTTTATCATTTCTTTAATTTACATTAATTTTCTATATCTAATTCTCTTAGGTCCTTCGTCTCCAAGTCTATTCTTTTTATTTTCTTCATATTCAGAATACGAGCCTTCAAAGAAAACCACTTGAGAATCTCCTTCAAAAGCAATTATATGAGTTGCAATTCTATCTAAAAACCATCTGTCGTGAGTGATAATTACTGCGCAGCCGGCAAAGTTTTCCAAACCTTCTTCTAAAGCTCGTAAGGTGTTGACATCAATATCGTTAGTAGGTTCGTCTAAAAGTAAAACATTAGATTCTGATTTTAATGTTAACGCTAAATGCAATCTATTTCTTTCTCCTCCAGATAAAACTTTACATTTTTTTTCTTGGTCGGCACCACTAAAATTAAATCTTGCTACATAAGCACGAGCATTTATTTGTCTTCCACCAACACTTATAAATTCTGAATCGCCCGAAATTACTTGATAAACAGATTTTTCAGGATCTATTTCTGTGTGGGTTTGGTCAACATAGCCAATTTTTACTGTTTCTCCAATTTCAAAATGTCCAGAATCGGGTTTTACTTGATCCATAATCATTCGAAAAAGAGTTGTTTTTCCTGCTCCGTTTGGTCCAATAATTCCAACTATTCCTGCAGGTGGAAGCGAGAAGCTAAAATTTTCAAATAACAGCTTGTCATCAAATGCTTTAGTAATGTTGTTTGCAACAATTACTTTATCTCCTAATCTTGGACCGTTGGGAATGAAAATTTCGAGTTTTTCTTCTTTTTGTTTAGTGTCTTCGTTCAACATTCTATCATAAGCCGAAAGACGAGCTTTAGATTTTGCATGTCTTGCTTTAGGACTCATTCTCACCCATTCTAATTCTCTTTCAAGGGTTTTGCGGCGTTTCGACTCTTGTTTTTCTTCCATAGCTAAGCGAGTAGTTTTTTGCTCTAACCACGAAGAATAATTACCTTTCCATGGAATTCCTTCTCCCCTATCCAATTCTAAAATCCAACCAGCAACATTATCTAAGAAATATCTATCGTGAGTAACTGCAATTACTGTTCCTTTGTATTGTTGTAAATGTTGCTCTAACCAATGTACAGATTCTGCATCTAAATGGTTTGTGGGTTCGTCTAAAAGTAAAATATCAGGTTCGCGAAGCAAAAGTCTGCAAAGCGCTACTCGTCTGCGTTCCCCACCCGACAAATGTGCAACAATTTCGTTTTCATCAGGACAGCGTAAAGCATCCATAGCTCTTTCCAATTTGCTATCTAAGTTCCAAGCATCGTGTTGGTCAAGCAACTCTGTTAATTCGCCTTGTCTTTCAATTAATTTATTCATTTCATCGTCAGACATTGGCTCAGCAAATTTTTCATTTACTTCTTCGTATTCTTTTAACAAAGAAACAATTTCGTGTACGCCTTCTTCAACAATTTCTTTTACAGTTTTATTATTGTCAAGCACTGGTTCTTGCTCTAAATAACCAACAGTATATCCGGGCGAAAAAACTACTTCGCCTTCATACGCCTTGTCAACGCCGGCAATAATTTTCAAAAGTGTTGATTTTCCAGAACCATTTAAACCAATAATTCCAATTTTAGCACCATAAAAAAATGATAAATAAATATCTTTTAAAATTTGTCTTTGTGGTGGAACTTTTTTCCCCACTTTTACCATAGAAAAAATTATTTTTTCGTCGCTCATCTGTCAAAAAAATTAAATTTGTTGAAAAGCAAACTTAATAAAAAATTTCTAAAGGAATAAAAAATAGTTTTGGATTATTTATATTTAGATAAAAGTTTTATCTTATCTTCTAACTGTTTCAAGCTTTAGCTTGTCTTTAATCATATCTATAATTTTGTATGTTTTTAAAATTTTGTCAACATCGGCTTCAGGTTCTTTGTTGTAAACTATAGATTTTGCAAAAGAAGAAAATTCGTCAAAATAGGAATTGTTAGGTTTTATATTAATTTTTTCAACAATTAAATCTCCAATGTTTTCTTGGAACAAGTTTACAGAAGATTTTGGATCTCGTTTTTTTAGCAAATTAGCATTATTATTGTATAAATCTAATTGAACATAATTTTTATCGCAATAAAAACTTATTTCATGAGAATTTTCGGCTGCAATTCTTGAAGCAGTTAAATCTGCAACACTTCCATTCATAAATTCCAATCTAACATTAATAATGTCGGGATCACTGTAATTCAAACTTGTTGCACTTGTTTTTATGTTTTTAATATTTGATGAAATGAGACTTATAACTATATCAATGTCTGGTATCAGCAAATCCATTAAAACAGAGTGAGAATCAATATCAAAATTAAAACGTTTGAAATTTTTAGATTGAATAAATTTAGGTTTTTTAATAAATGGTTTTGCTGATAAAAATGTATTGTTAAATCTATGATGCAAACCAGCTTGAACCTTAACATTTGCTTCGTCAATAATATTATTTAACTTATTAAAATCTTCTGTGTAACATTTGCTACTTGGTTCAAAATAAACGTGTTTAGAATTTTTTACAAGTTTTTCTAAATAAAAAGAATCTGTTAAAGGCGATAATGCTATAACAGCATCAACATCATTTAAAAGCGACTCAACTTGTGTATATGACTTAATTTTAGATTTTTCTTTAAATTCTTTTGTATGCAAGTCGGGACTATAAAAACCAACTAAAGACAATTCAGGAATATCTAAAACATTATCTAAAATTTTGTCATTCTCATAAATGTCTCCGCATATACCTGTTCTTACCATTGTATTAATTTTGATGTAAAAATATAAATATATGTTTTGCAAATTACAGCTAAGCAGATAGACTTTTCAACTGATATATGTTAAAATTAGGAATTTTTCAATTTTTTTGTGTGATATTTGATTTTTAATAGGTTTAAAAGAGTGTTTTAACTGCTTGATTATAAGATGAATAAAATATTTTTAAAAATATTTTGTTGAATAGATATTATTTTATAATTTTGCAAGCCAAATAAATGGTCTAGTAGCTCAGCTGGATAGAGCAACGGCCTTCTAAGCCGTAGGTCTCAGGTTCGAATCCTGACTAGATCACAAAAAATCTATTGCAAACAGCAGTAGATTTTTTTTATGTTTTTAAAGTTTTTGTTAATTTTGACAAAAATTTGAGTATGAAAAACGCAATAATTATAATTAGCTTAGTTTTTATAACACTTTTGGCTTCGTCTTGTTCAAACAAAGAAAGCGAAGTTGTTGTAAATGGAAAAATTATAACACCATCTGAAAATGATTATCAGGGTGAAAAATTAGTTGTTACAAATAAAATCATGTATGATGTGCAAATTCGCAATGATTTGATTGGTGATAGAAGTATAAATAATCCCGATTGGTTTTGGGAAAATTTACCAAGTCCCCAAGATGACGAATTTCTAAAGGATTTTCTTAATGATGCCATTGTAGGAAAATTAAAAACTTATTATTATGACCTTAATGGTGATTATAGCAGTTTTGAAGAAATTCCAGAAGCCGAACGTGCAAAATATATGGAAAAATGTTTGAATTATGAGTTTGAAATAGTTGATACAACAGTGTTGCCAAACGATGTTACTAAAATGAAAATTCAGCTAGATCACACTAATATTGTAAAACTTAGATTTTTAGAAGAATGGTATATAGCAGAAGGCGTTTTTAAGAAAAGAGTAATTGCTGTTGCTCCTTATTTTTCATTTTTACGTCCTGATAATGAGCTTATTACTTTTGTATTTTTCTGGGTTCTTGTTGATGGCAAATAATTTTTATGTATAATACAGAATTAATTTACACTAAGGAAACAATAGAATTTGCGGCAGTTGCAAAGGAATTTCTATCTTTTTTAGAATCTTCGCAAGCAAGTTCTAAAGATGAGTTTATTGATACTTCGTTAAAAATTCTTCCTTTGTTATATTTAAAAGCTTTGCAATTACCAAAAGTTGAAGATTTTGATGATGATTTTTCTGAAAAATTTGTTGACGAAGCTACTTGGTCTTATATTCAACAAGTTGCTGCTGCAAAATTAGGCGAAGACGACCAATATGTTCAAGTTCAAGATGCAACAGTTATGAATAGTTTAGACTCTTTAAATGTCGGATTATCAGAACTTTATGCAGATTTATATCAAGACATAGGAGATTTTATTGGAGCTTTTAGGCTTGGAATTGATGAAACTATGCTTGCTGCTTTGTTTTATTGTCAAGAAAATTTTAAAACATATTGGGGAATTAGAAACTTGATATTACTGAAAAATTTACACGAAATTAAATTTAAAACCGAAGACGACATTGATTTATAGACCAAACATTAGTAACGAAGAAATTCAGCATTTACCTTTGTTTTCTTTCGAGGGCGAAGTTGTTGTTGTTGACAATATTGAAACTTACAATAAAATTAAAGACGAACTTTTTTTAGAAAATATTTGGGGATTTGACACGGAAACCAAGCCTTGTTTTAAAAAAGGAATGGCAAACAAAACGCCAGTTTCTTTATTGCAGTTGAGCAGTGCTGAAAAAACCTATCTTTTTCGTTTAAATAAATTAGAATTACAAAAAGAGCTTATAAATATTTTATCATCGCCAAAATACTTAAAAGTTGGTGTGTCTATAAGCGATGATTTAAAGGCATTGAAAAAGTTGAAAAACTTTAAGCCACAAGCATTTTTCGAGTTACAGAACTATGTAAAAGAGTTTGGAATAGAGGAGATGAGTTTAAAAAAATTAGCAGCAATAGTTTTAAATGTTAGGGTATCGAAAGCACAACAACTTAGTAATTGGGCAGCCGAAGAATTAACCGAAAAACAAATAAAATATGCAGCTACAGACTCGTGGATTTGTAGAAAAATTTATTTACACTTAAAATATTCGCAAAATGATTGAACACGAAATGAAGTATAGGGTTCTATATGCAGATACAGATGCAATGGGAGTGATGTATTATGCAAATTATTTAAGAATTTACGAAGCAGCCAGAGGAGAATATATGCGAAAGCTTGGTTTTTCGTTTTCTGAAGCCGAAGCAAAAGGAATTGTTTGTCCTGCGATAAATGTAAATCTTGAATATCATAGATTTGCACAATTTGATGAAGAAGTTACAGTTAAAACTTGCGTAAAAGAAATACCAAGAGTAAAATTAGTATTTCATCAAAATATGTATGATAAAGACAACAATTTATTAAACTCAGCTATTATAACCTTAGGTTTTGTAAATACCGAAAAATTTAAAGCCGTTCGCTGCCCAGAGTGGATTTTGAAGTATTTTGAGGGGTAGGGGGAGATGTTTATTATTTTTTTGTTTTATGTTTAGAAATGTTTTATATTTGTTTTTGTGAATTATTAGATGTTAGTTACAATTGCTAGAGGCGGGTGTATTGACATCAAAAAACGAGAAATGAACTAATATTTTAAATAAATATGACAATAAGTTTATGAATGCAGTTTGGGGAAGTATAATTGAAAATTTGAGAGCAATAGAAATAGTTCTTGAAAAAACACCTGAATCTTTTACAACAGATAGAATTCAAACAAGCAATGGAAGGGAATATACAATTCAAGAATTTGTTTCAAGATACTTCCCTCAAACCTACTTAGTAAAAAAGGGGCCTATCTATTCATTGACTTCTTGCTCAAGTGAAATTGATTGCGTTATATTAGCTCCAAATCACCCAAAGCTAACAACTCCAATCAGAGAAGTTATTATTGCTGAAGGTGTCCATGCAGCGATTGAATTAAAACCCGATATTTCAAATCTATCTGATGCTGAAGGAACTGAAATTAAGCGAGCACTAAAGCAAATTCAATCTGTAAAAAAACTTGAACGAAAAGTTATAAAATTAGATATATCTTTGCCTGGACAGCGAAATCAAAATCCATATTTTGACAAAATTCCGACTTTTCTTTTTTCTTTCGTTTCTAAACCTGTAAAAGAAATTATTGAATTTTTGGTTAAACAGGTGAAAGTAGGAGTTTATGATTTTGAAGACTTTCCTGATTTTATTGTAACTCTTGATAATGGGGTTTTGTTCTATACACCTTATGCAAAAGAATGTATGTATAAAAAAATGTTAAATAATACTTATAGTTCTTTTCCAAACAATTTATTTTTACATTTTCCATTAGACAAAGCAGAATCATTAGCAATGTTCTTAATTGCACTTTATAGTGTAAATCCACCAGAAATTTTAGTTTCCGATTTTATACTTAAAAATTATTTAGGGCATTTTCCCAAAGGGTTTTCATGTCAACCTATTGGAATCGGAAAACCAAATTCAGAAGCATCCACTATTTTTATTCCAAGAAAAAAATTAAACTCATAATGGCAACATTGAAATAATTAAATTTTCCATTTCTTTATTATATCTCATTGATTTATAGACATATGCTTATGGAATATAACATTTAAAATTTTATTTGTTAAATATTTACTAATGTTTTATTTTTGTTGCATAAATTATAAGTTGGCCATAATAGATAAAGAAAATTACATTTAGAATACATTGAATAAAAATTGAAAAAAGAAAAATTTATCTTAAAAAACAAAAACTCTGAGATAACTATTAAAAAATGGAAAAGGATATGTTTAGTTCCAATTCCAATGGTTAAAACATTAGGATTTTTATATCATATAATTGGAAAAGGAAGACGTGTTATAATTTTATTTAAAAAGAATCAAGATAAAATTTCGTTAAGTTTAATGTTAAGTTCATCTGATTCAGATTTTAAATTAATACATGAGACTTATAATGAATTTCTTAATTTTTTAAAGACTCTTAATGTTAATGAAGTAGAGACTATTTTAGTGAACAGGCGATTAAGTAATAAAATTATGATGAGATTTGGTTGGAAATATTATAGTGATAATTGGTACGTTGGAAAAAATACAAATTAAAAATAAAATAGAAATGAGTACATAATTTAGGTATATTTTTGGTAATAAATCCAAAGAGAAAGCAATTATAAAAAAAATGATTGAGAAATTAGATTTGTTTGAGTATCAAAAAGAATATCTTCTTGGACGTTTTGTTGATATTATGTATGATGATTTTGATATTACTGCAATAAAAAACAAACTGGCATTCCATTTTTTTCGATTTACAGCTCTTGTTGCTGGGATACTTGTTCCTATTGTAACAAACCTTAATGATAATATTATACTTAGTTTTAACAAAACTTTAGTTTTAACAATTTTAGGACTTCTCTCTTCTATTTCATTTGGATTTTTACAAATTTTTCAAAATGAAAAAGTTTGGTTGCACCATAGAGAGATATTTGAAGTAATAAGAACAGAGGGATATATGTTTTTAAATTTAGCAGGAGAATATAGTAATAAAACACATAAGGAATCATACCCTGAATTTGTATGTAAAGTGGAGGATTTGATAAAATCTGATATTAGGAAATACATTCAAATTATTGATAAAAGAGAGAAAAATATCAAATGAGTGAATAAATTACTATAATAAATATACGTTTCTAAAACATAGCATTTTTTGCAATTTGCAAGTGTAGTATTAGTATTAGGGATAAAGTAGTAGTCTGGGAGTTTACCACGTTTCATATACTCATCACAATAAAATAAATATTTTACAAAATTTGGTTGTTTACTATTTAAAAATGTTTTATATTTGTTTTGTAAATATATGTTGTGTGAAACTTTAAAACAACAATAATATGACACTAATTTACAATCGACAAGGACAGACAATTGCATGGATAAACAGCACTAATATTTATAATTTATTAGGTCAACAAGTTTTAGGATTTATTAAGAATAATTTTGTTTATACATATAAAAATAGACATTTAGGGCGATTTAAAAATGTTTTTTTGAGACAAAAGAGGAAATGCTTTTGCTTATATTCTAGGTGCGAAAGGTGGGTTACTTCCTCATATTCCTCAAGTTTCTCCGATATCGTCATTATCAGTAATTCCTCTCGTATCACCAAAAGACAGTTTTTCTTGGTCTATTTGACATGGGGAAATATCATTAATTTTTAAATTAATTAACATGATAACACAAAAAGCTTTTTGGATTTCTTATGACCTCGGTTTAAAAGGTGATTATTCTGGACTTTACACTTGGCTTGACACAGTTAAGGCAAAAGAGTGTGGAAACGGTATTGCTTTTTTCTCCAAAGCATATAAAAACGACTTTATTGAGGCAATAAAAAATGATATTAAAAAATTTGTCAAACTCAATAAAACTGATAGGGTGTATTTGATTTATCGTGATAACGAAACAAAAAAAATAAAGGGGAAATTTTTATTTGGAGGGAGAAAAAGGGCTCCTTGGGAAGGTTTTGCTACTGGTATTCAAGATGTAGATGAAGACTTTGTTTAATGAATAAAATAGTTTTAACAGATACTTGTTTTTGGCTTGGCTTAGTTGACCCTAGGGACCAGTTTCACACTTCATCATTAGCAATTGCTGACTTGATTGAGAATTATGATGTTATTTTCCCTTGGCCATGTTTATATGAAACAATATCAACACACTTGACAAGAAACAGAACAAGGCTTTTATTTCTTGAAGAAATAATTTCAAAACCAAACATTGTGCTTTTGGAAGACAGTAAATATAAAGATGAAGCTTTAAAACAAGTGTTTTTATTTAATAAAATAAATGGTTTTACATATAGCCTGACGGATAGTGTAATAAGAGAGATTTTGAGAGACATAAATGTAAAAGTACATTATCTTGTAACATACAATGAGCGAGACTTTAAGGATATCTGTGATCAACGATTAGTTGAAATAATCACTGAGTAGCTATATTATAATACACATTTGACTTAATGGAAGATAATTAAAAATTTTACCTTGGATCAATTTCTGTGAAACTTGATAGTATTTTAGCCCCCTAATTCATCGGACAAAATTATAGTTTAAAAAATATAATTAATTTTGTTTTTATGAAGAAAAGACATTTTACATTAGAGCAAAAATTGGCTATTTTAAAAGAAGCCTCTGAAAATGGAGCAAATTTAACTCTTAAAAATTACCATAAGTTGTTCATTGTGTTGCATACATATAATTTTTTTTTCTATGTTTGCACTGTGGTTAATAAATTGTCCGAATAATAGGGGGGCAAACCAGTAGCCTATATTTGATTTCCGCTTACCAAGCTCTTTATCAATCAGTTTGGACAAACCACATTGCTCAATTTTTTCATTAACTAAAAATATTCCTCCGAAAGGTGTTAAAGTATTAGAAATTTTCTGTATTTTTACTATATTTGTTTTAAAATTAATATTACCAAGTTTAGTGATTTTTTTTAACTGCAAAAACCTAAAAAATAAATATTATGTCAAATTATATTTTATTAGAAATAGAAGGGAAACACTTGGAAAGTGCTTATTCAGTTTATATAATTGAGGTAAATAATAAAGAAAATAATAAAGAATCTAAGTATTATTATATTGGTCAAACAGGAGATTCCCAATATATTACAGCAAGGTCTCCTTTGAGAAGATTAATGGGGCATTTAACAGATGTAAAATCTTCAACTCAAAATCAAATTTTTAAATATTTTGCAAAAGAACTTCTTAAAAATCGTAAAGATGCTAACGAGCCATATTCTGGTGAAGAAAAACAAAAAATAGAAAGTTTTTTTGTTAAAAGTACAATAAAAATGTATTCATTCCCATTAAAAGAGTTTTCTTACAATGCAAACAAAAAAGATCATCACGAAAAACGCAAACAAGTTGTTGAATTTGAAAAACAAGTGATAAAATTATTTAAAGAATCTGGCAAAATTTTAATGAATAAAAATATGCCTAGTAATGTAAATGATACCATACAATTTGTAGAAGAATATAATGAAATAAAAAGGCTGTTTAATTTGTAAGTTGTTTACAGAAGGTACATTATTTATATTCTTTTATCTTTGATAACATTTTAACTTTGTTTCGTAAATATACTGGTAGCTATTAAAATAAACTAAATGAACAACCTGTATTTTTCCATACCAATTATTGTTTTTTGTGTAATAGGATACTATTTCTCATGGAGATATTATTCAAAAAATAATTTTACAATTGCAGTTCTTTTACTTATGATTTGTGGACTGGCACTTCGATTTTATACTTCTTGTGATTTTTTCCTACACTCATGGGATGAACGCTATCATGCTCTTGTTGCAAAAAATCTTATTAATCATCCTTTAATACCTACACTTTATGATAATCCAATTTTGCCTTATGACTACAAAAATTGGTCAGGAAATCATATTTGGGTTCATAAACAACCATTACCACTTTGGGCAATGTCAGCAAGTATGTGGCTGTTTGGAGTAAATGAAATAGCATTGCGACTCCCTTCAATTATTCTAACTACAGTTGGAATTTGGCTCTCGTTTTTTATTGGTAATTATTTCTGCAATAAAAAAGTTGGTTATTTAACAGCTTTCCTTTTTTCCATAAATGGTTTGATAATAGAATTAACAGCAGGAAGAGTTGCAACCGACCACATAGACATTTTCTTTTTGTTCTTCATCGAGTTAGCTGTTGTATTTAGTATTCTTTTTGTACAAAGAAAAAAAATGGTTTTCAATTTTCTTGCGGGAGTTAGTATGGGTTCTGCAATTTTATCAAAATGGTTACCAGCATTAATTATTTTACCTATTTGGTTGTTAATTGTACTTGACTCAGAAAAATTTAAACCAAAAGAGGTCATTTTAAATTTCATCATTTTAATTACTACCTGCTGTTTTGTATTTCTACCTTGGCAATTTTACATCTTCAGTGCATTCCCTCTTGAAGCAAGCTGGGAAGCAAGTTTCAATATAAAACATATTACCGAAGTTCTTGAAGAAAGAACAGGTCCATTTTATTATTTTTTTGACAAAATCAGAATAAATTACGGAGAGCTGATTTATTTACCATTAATTTGGTATATATGGAAATATGTGAAAAACATAAAAGATAAGAAACGATTGGCAATAATTATATGGGTTTTAGTTCCTCTTTTCTTTTTTTCAATACCAAAAACAAAAATGCAGGCATACATTCTTTTTATTTCTCCCGCTTTATTCTTGATGACTGCTGAGTTTTTCTTTATGTTAAATGATTATAAAAATAACCACAAGTTAAAATGGGTTTTCAATTTGATTCTAGTATTGTTAATTGCTTTACCTATTCGCTATATGATTGAAAGAGTAAAACCATTTGAGCAAAGCAATAGAAATCCTGCTTGGGTAGTTGACTTGCGAAAACTCAACGATAAAAATATTTCTAAAGGAGTATTGTTAAATTATGACAAGCCAATTGAAGCAATGTTTTATACAGATTTCACTGCCTATACATATATTCCAGACAGAGATACAATTGCCAATATGATAAACGATGGATATACTGTAATAATTAATGACGATGGAAAAATTCCCAACGACATTAAATCTATTGAAGGTATTATGATTCAAAAATTTAACAATCATTAACATAAAACTCAAAATCACCTTAATAAATATTTTATGATTTTTGTTTTATCTTTAAGAATATTTTAACTTTGTTTCGTAAAAATATGTTAGTAGCATTTTAAAAACAATATTGGATAAATTTCAAAATAAATATCGAAATGGGTCAGCACGTGCTCATTGGTGGGATTATGGATGGAATGGTGCATATTTTATAACCATTTGCACAAGAAATCGAGGACATTATTTTGGTGAAATTTATGATGGAAAAATGGAATTATCCCATTTGGGTATAATTGCCAATGTTTTGTGGCACGAAATTCCAAATCATTCTGTATCCGTTGAATTGGGTGATTTTGTGATAATGCCAAATCATATTCATGGAATATTGATTATTGATAAACCGAATGTGGTTGTAGAAACAGGGCATATTGTAGGTTCAGAGCATGCCCTGAACCTACGTGCCCAATCCCCACAACCACATGGAACGCAATCCCTACAACCCGGTGACACACGATTTCAAAACATAGGCAAAAATACCATTTCATCAATTATTGGGTCGTACAAATCGGCGGTTACCAAACATGCCAATAGATTAAAATTAAAAAATGGATGGCAAAACCTATTTCACGACCGCATTATTCGCAACGATGAAGAATATCAACGTATTTCCAATTATATTATTAACAATCCTATCAACTGGGAAAAAGATAAATTAAATTTATTATGAAAGCAGATTTACATTTTTATTATAAATTTTTAGGTTGTTGTTGTTGCAAAGAATTACTAAGTATGGCATAACAACAAAGTTTTGTTAAAACATTGCTTTATTAGGCAATAAATCAAACTATTGCTTCTTTAAGCAATAGTTAACTATATCGCTTTTTGAGAAGTATTTTATATTTAAATTTTAAGACAGAAAATTAACAGAATATGTTTTAATAGGGACATTACTAAGTTTTGGAATTGCAATAGCTGTAGGAATAATAGTAATAAAGATAATTGAAATAGTTTAAAAATATTTGAAAACAAACAGTTTAGCAACTTAGTAAACGAATTAGGGATGAAAAAAATATATAAACAATTAAATAAATCATGCAAGCTTGTTATCATCTATTCGTGATTGTAAAATTTTACAAATTTTTATTTGTTTTTTATTTACGAATTTTCTAATTTTGTTTTATAAATCACACATTAAAAAACTTAAATTAAATATAAATGGAATCCAGAAACCATTTGAAAAAACGGGGCGATGCTGAAAAACCTTATGAGTAGGACTAACTAAAAATTAAGTAAAATGAAAAAATTATTAGCAATTAGCTTTTTTCTTATCACGTTGGGACTTACTAATGCGTATTCTCAAACAGTAAATGACATTCCTTTGAAAGACATTGATGTTGAGTATGTTCAAATTGTTGGAACATCAAAATTTATGAGCACTAAAGTTGTTGTTTATATTGATTTTGGACAAAGCACAAAATTGTTTTCAGGTGGTAAAGAAACTGTACTAAAAGATGAAAACGGAAAAGTAATGGACTTTAACTCTATTATTGACGCTTTAAACTTTATGGCTAAGAATGGATATGAATTTGTAGATGCTTATGCAATTGTTCTAAACAATCAATACACATATTATTATATTTTGAGAAAGAAAAAAGAGTAAAACTCAAAACAAACACTCAAACTTTTGGCTGATGTGATATTTGCCATATTCTAAAAACGTGATAATAAGCAATTTAGAAAATTTATTTGCCTAAGTTCAATTAGTAAATGCAACTTTTAAAAAATTAGAGATGGTATTGACAAGTAATAATTTTTTTCAAAGAAAGGATAGGATTTCCTGTCTTCAGCGTTGCAGCACCCTAAAAAAATTATTAACTAACTCTATCAATTCTTGTTGTTGCTCATCCATTTTCAGAAGCATAGATTTTGTATGTTTACTTTGTGGTAGTGTGTATTGTATTTGATACATATTGTGTGTAAGTTCTGCTGCTTGTTTAAGCGATAGTGAACTATTATTTACGTATAAAGCCCTTTCTAGCTCTTTGTACACACAGTATGCTGCAAATGCGATGCAAATATGGGCTTCAATACGATGTCGTTTATAATGAAAAATAGGGCGTATTCGCAAATCGGTTTTTGACATTCGAAAAGCTTTTTCAATTTGCCAAAGTTCCTTGTAGTTATCAAAAATAGTTTGATTATCAAGTTTTGTATTGGTCAAATAGCCTTTTAACCCTAACTCCGCCCTTTTAGGTAGTCTATATTTATTTTTTCAAATAATTCCCTTGTTTTTTTAGTTGTTTCGGCAGTATGCCATTGGTTGTTAATTTTAATTTTAAATATGGTTTTAGAAATTTC
>Ga0208694_1000277_pt1 | contig 81872 bp, 64 predicted proteins | sample AD_UKC078_MetaG_FD_184442 | JGI IMG/M metagenome (GOLD analysis project Ga0208694, IMG submission 184442) | Active sludge microbial communities of municipal wastewater-treating anaerobic digesters from USA - AD_UKC078_MetaG (SPAdes) (version 2) | ecosystem: Engineered > Bioreactor > Anaerobic >...
CGATAATAATATAAGTATCGAAATTTTCTTATGCAACTATATAATATATAATAGTTACCGTGCAATCGCGCAGCGATTTCGTGAAACAGCCGTGTCTCCCGTGTTACCCGTTACCTATGGCGCATTATTCTTCTAATATGAAAAAAAAAGTTGCAATTTGAGCATAATAAATGTATTGTTATATAGTTACATTAAAAAAGATTGGAAGGTAGTAAATGAAAAATCTGAAGTTTGAAGAATTAAATTTATCCGATGAGATTTTAAAGGCAATAGGAAATAAAGGTTATGAAGAGGCAACTCCGATACAAGCCCAATCTATTCCTTACATAATGGAAGGAAGGGACATAATAGGCCAGGCTCAGACAGGAACCGGCAAGACAGCTGCTTTCGGTATACCGATTCTGGAAAAGTTTAACCAGGGAGAAAAGACAGTTCAAGGGATAGTGTTATGCCCAACCAGAGAGCTTGCCATACAGGTCGCTGAAGAAATCAGGGAATTGGCCAAGTTCAAAAGGGGAGTAGAGGTACTTCCCATATACGGCGGTCAGCCTATTGACAGGCAGATAAAGGCATTGAAAAGAAAACCGCAAATCATTGTAGGGACGCCCGGAAGGGTTATGGATCACATGAACAGAGGGACACTGAAAATAGACAAGGTCAGGATGGTTGTGCTGGATGAGGCGGATGAAATGCTGGATATGGGATTTATAGATGATATAGTTACCATATTAAAGGTTGTCCCGGAGGAACGGCAGACGATGCTTTTCTCGGCAACTATGCCCAAGCCGATTCTGGAGCTTACTAAAAGGTTTCAGAAGGATCCTAAGCATGTAATGGTGGTGCATAAGGAACTGACAGTACCCAAGGTTGAGCAGGTATATTTTGAGGTGAAGGAAAAGACAAAACTCGAAGTGCTGTCAAGACTTATAGACATGTATAATCCAAAGCTTTCGTTGGTTTTCTGCAATACTAAAAGAAAGGTAGACGAGCTGGTGGCAGAGCTGCAGGGCAGGGGGTATTTTGCGGACGGCCTCCATGGAGATATGAAGCAGGTTCAGAGAGACAGGGTGATGTCAAAATTCAGGAGCGGAGCTGTAGACGTACTGGTAGCTACTGACGTTGCTGCCAGAGGTATAGATGTGGATGATATAGAAGCAGTATTCAACTATGATCTCCCCCAGGATGAAGAGGATTATGTACACAGAATAGGACGAACAGCCAGAGCCGGCAGGGGAGGAAGGGCTTTTACCTTTGTTGTGGGCAGAGAGATATTTAAATTAAGAGATATTCAGAGGTATGCAAAGGCAAAGATTACCCTGCAGAAGGCACCTTCCTCAGAAGATGTGGAAGAGGTAAGGACAAATTTATTTTTGGATAAAGTAATAGAAATCATGGATGAAGATGATCTCAGCCAGTATGTCAGTATTATAGAAAGGCTGGCAGGAGAAGACTATACCAGTATTGAAATCGCCGCCGCACTTCTAAAGATGGCTGTCGGGAATAAGGATAAGGAAGTGCAGCATGAGGAAACTGATTTTAATGACACCGGAGCGGAGGACGGAATGGTAAGGCTGTTCATCAACATCGGCAGAAATCAGAAGATAAGGCCGGGGGATATTGTCGGAGGTATTGCAGGGGAAACAGGCATTCCCGGAAAGCTAATAGGAAGCATTGACATATATGACAAATACACCTTTGTTGAAGTGCCGAGAGAATATGCCGGCGATGTAATAAGAATAATGAAGGATAACCAGATAAAAGGCAGGAGAATCAATATTGAGCCTGCCAATGCGAAACATTAGCATATTATTAATATTGTATTACAATTTTGCTTGCTGATTGACAGTAATGAAAGGACTGGAGTATACTTACAAGGGTAAAGGAAAAAATGGAAAAGGAGGTTGCGAATATGAGAATTAGTATAATTGCAGACATAAAAAATAATATAGTGTCGCAGCCTGCTTTGAGAGTTTTTTAGGGTTGATGGATATATAACTGCGGGCTGCTCTAAGGAGGAGACACCGTGAAATTTTTGGCCATGGAATGTGTTTGTTCCATGGCTTTTATTTTTTTATGAGAGGGGAAGTACAATATGTCGTTGATAAAGGATTTAATCAGTCCCTATAAGGGTATGCCGAGGGAAATATACATAATATTCATATCCCGTATAGTGAATGCCATGGGCTGCTTTGTAATGCCGCTTATGACAATAATAATGACCGACAGGATAGGCTTGTCAAACGAGGCTGCGGGCTTTTTCCTGAGCCTGAACAGCATGGTTTTTCCCGTGGCTTCAATCCTTGGGGGAAAGCTTGCCGATACCTTTGGGAGGAAGCATCTTATAATAATATTTGGAACCCTTGGGGCTTTGTTGTATATGTCCTGTGGTTTTATTAAACCCTCCATGCAGCTTATATATGTCATCCTGGGGGCAAGTACGCTTATGTTTGTAGCCGGACCCGCACATGATTCCCTGATAGCCGACCTTACCACGCCGGAAAACAGGGCAAAGGCTTATTCATTAAGCTATCTTGGCTGGAACATGGGCTTTGCTGTCGGCCCAATATTCGGAGGTTTGCTTTACAGGAGATACCTGCCCCTTGTATTCATAGGGGATGCAGTAACTGCGCTTATAGCAACAGGCCTTATTTACTTTTTTATCAATGAGACCATAGAAAGCACAAAGAATGATATAACGGATGAAAGCAGGAAGCTCGAAAAAAGGGAAAAGGGCTCAATTATTTCAGTGCTGCTCAGAAGGCCTATTCTTATTTATTTTTCAATTATTGCATTAGGATATGAATTTTCATATTCCCAGTGGAATTTTTTGATGCCGCTGCATTCCGTAAAGAACTTCGGTGAAATGGGTGCTCAGTATTTTGGATGGATAGCGAGCTTCAACGGCTTGGTGGTTATGTTATTTACTCCGATTCTGACCAGGCTCACAAGAAAAACAAGGGGCATCAGAATCATGGTCCATGGCATACTGCTTTATGCCATAGGCTTCGGAATGCTGGGGCTAATATACAAGCTACAGTATTTCTTTGTCTCCGCTCTGATTTTCACTTTGGGAGAGGTGCTATTGACAATAAGTGTCATGCCTTTTATCGTGAATCATACACCGGCATCGCACAGGGGAAGGATGAGTGCGGTATTGACTACCATAACGGGTACGGGCTATGCGGTTGGCCCCATGGCTATGGGCAGGATTCTGAATTTTATTAGCATAGAAAAAGCATGGATATTTATTGGGATATTTACGGCCATGACTGCTGTTTTGATGTTTGGACTTGAAAAGTATGAGGACAGGGAGAACACAATGCGGGAGAAAGAAGGAAGTGCCGTGAAAGTGCAGCAGTGACGGCAATAATTTGATCCATTTGCCCTGAAGGCTGATTGTCTTATTGATTTATACCTGAAAAATGGTTACTATAGTAGTAATATAATATTGCAGAGAGGTGAGAACATGATGGATACGGTGCTTTTGATTGATTCCTGCTCAGACCTACCGCGCAGCTATGTGGATGAAAATGCGATACCTTTTGTCAGTCTCGTATGCAACTTTAAAGATAAGGAATATAAGGACGATTTTGGCAAGTCTATCAGCTATAAAGAATTTTTTGATGCAGTGAGAAGCGGTGAAATGCCTTCAACGGCACAGGTTAACGTTTATGAATATACTGAGATTTTCAAGAAGTATGCAACAGAAGGTAAATCAGTTATATATCTGGGTTTTTCTTCTGCTTTGAGCGGAAGTCTCGGCAGCGCATATCTTGCAAGGGATATGGTTATGGAAGAAATCAAGGATGCTGATATTACAATAGTTGACAGTAAAAGTGCCTCCCTCGGGGAAGGGCTCCTGGCCTACAATGCAAATGAGATGCTTAAGGCAGGAGCTTCAAAAGATGAAGTGGTAAGCTGGCTTGAGACAAACAAGCTCAAGGTGAACCATTGGTTTACGGTAGATGATTTGGGGCATCTGAGAAGAGGAGGACGGTTATCCGGAACAGCTGCTTTTCTGGGCACGCTCCTCGATATCAAGCCTGTTCTTAAGGTTGATGACGAGGGAAAGCTGATACCGATATCAAAGAATAAGGGAAGAAAGAAATCCATTAAGACGCTTTTTGAAATGCTTCAGGAAAATATAGAGGCTCCTGAGGAGCAGGTAATTGCCATCAGCCACGGGGATTGCATCGAGGAAGCAGAATATCTTAAGGAAATGATACTGAAGGAATATAATGTAAAGGATGTAATAATAAATCATGTAGGGCCGGTTATAGGAGCACATACCGGGCCGGGTGTAGTGGCACTTTTCTTCTTTGGAAACAAAAGATAGAGGGTATACAATAACAGGGGGACGGAAATGTCCCATTCCATAGGGACATAATGTGAACCGTGGGTAATTTGCCGAGGCAGGCAGCAGATTAAGCTGGCTGCCTTTACTGTTGCCCCAGTACTTTCTCGGCTTCTTTGGCACTTTTCGGAGATAGTTGCTAAATTTGGCATAAATATGATAATTCTGACTTTTTTTGTGTTAAATAGATGTATTCGAGCAAGGGACGTGATATAATCAACATAGGTAAATCCGGAAGAGATTTATTTCGAGGTAAATTACCATGGCGGTAAGCTGCAATAAACTTTGGACGCTGCTTATTGACAGAAAAATGAAGCAAATCCTCAATCCATGTTGATTGCTTAGCTCGGAAGGAAGTAAGTTCATGAAAAAGCGAAGAACACTTAAGCGTGAGCGCATTAACCGTGAACTCACGAATATATTTAAATATCCGCTGACGATTGTGGAAGCGCCCATGGGCTACGGCAAGACCACTGCAGTGAGTGAATTCCTTGCTTTAAAAGGCGTGCCTGTCATATGGACTTCCTTTTTATCCGAAGAAGACACGGCGCATGGTTTTTGGGAAAGGCTTGCGGCCGAAATCGGTAAATTTGATAAGGCGGCGGAGAGCAGGCTTAAAAGTCTCGGCGTTCCTGCAGACACACCGCAGACAACAATGGCTGTTTCCATCATCAATGAGATGGGTTACAAGCCCGATACCACGCTCGTCATCGACGATTTCCACCTTGCAAGAAGTATGCGGGTGACTGCACTTTTCAGACGCTTTGTAATGGAAATGCCGGACGATTTTCACATTGTCATCTTGACCCGTGATACGACAAATCTTGACATCACCGAGCTTTCCGCAAAAGGGCTGTGCTATATTGTGTCTCAAAATATGCTGCGGTTTACAGACAGTGAGATTCGGGACTATTGCGCCCTGATGGGTTTCACGGCCAGCGAAGGCGAGATAAGAAAAATCGGAGATTACACGGGCGGCTGGATTTCATTGATTTATCTTATCATGCTCGGTATGGAACGGGGCATTCCCGTGGGCCGAAACGGCACAATCAATGAGTTGGTGGAGAAGGTGCTCTATAACGCATACGATGAGCGCATCCAAAGGTTTTTGCTGTGCCTTTCCGTGATGGACAGCTTCACGGCGGAGCAGGCTGTGTTTGTAACGCAAGAAGAAAAATCGGAGGAAACCCTTAAAAAGTTGCGCCGCGAAAACGCATTTATTGCCTTCGACGAGGCGGCAGGGGTCTATATAATACACAATGTGCTGCTGGATTTCCTTCGGGGTAAGCAGAAGGATGAAGAAGAACGTGCCGCGCTCTATCGTCGGCTTGGTGAATGGTACCTTGCACAAAGGAAATATAGAACTGCATACGGTTATCTCTACCGCGCGGGTGAGTCGGAGCGAATCCTCGCGCTGCTGGACAACGGGGATACCATCACCAGCGATTCCGCCACTTTTGACGGCGCTTTAGACTTGTTTGCCGCAATGCCCCGCGAGATGCTTCATAAATATCCGCTTGCTTATTTGCAGTATATCGCCATCATTTTAACAAACGGCGATCCCGACGATTTTCAGGACGGTGTGATACGCTTAAACGAGTTGCGGGAGGCTTGCGAGCGGGCGGAAGACCCCGTCCCGCACGGCAGAGACCGCGTTCTTGCGGAACTTTATCTCACTCAGATTTTTGCCGTGTTCAATGATGCTAAGGAAATGGCCGCTTGTATAGAGAAGGCACAGCGCCTGCTTGACGGTGATGTTTCCTTCTTGCAAAAGCGGGAAGCAGAGTTCACCTTGGGCTCTCCCCATCTTCTCTATACCTGTTACAGGGAGCCGGGCAGCCTCAAAGAGCTTACAGAGCTTATGGCATCGGATTTTCCGATTTTTGCCGAGCTTGCCGATGGCTGCAGCACCGGCTGCGACTATGTGGTTCGAGCCGAATACGCGCTGGAAACCGGCAACTGGCAGGCGGCGGAGTTGGATGCCTTTAAAGGCATTTATAAAGCGCAGACAAAGGAACAGATCGGTCTTGTGATCTGCGCTTATTTTGTTTTGATCAGGCTGTATCTCTATAAGGGGAAGACCAATGAAGCATTGGAGCTTCTGCGGCAGCTGAGGCAGGATGTGAAGCGGACGAACAACCTCTATTACAACACCGGGCTTGAGATCGTGGAAGGGTACGTTTACGGCTGCCTCACCCGGCTAAACAGCATCCCCTTGTGGCTGCAAACCGGGGATATGTCCCCCGCGCAATTTTTTTACGAGGGTCTGGGCTTTAAATATATCGTCTACGGCAAAGCGCTTCTGCTTTCAAAGAATTACATCAAACTCGAAATGCTCACTGAAGAATTTGCGCGCTGTTTCGCCGTCTTCCACAACCAGCTCGGCTTTCTGCACAATCAGATTTTCAGGGCAACTGCGAAATATCCTCTTTACGGCATGGAGGTTGGCTGCGCAGCCCTCCGCGAAGCATTCAGCATGGCCCGGGAAGACCACATCATCCTGCCCTTCGCCGAGTATGCGCCCGCCGTCATAGACATGGTCAGGCACATCGCCCATGCTGATTCGCGGGACGCATACATAAAGAAGGTTCTTGAAGCCTGCGTGCATTATATGGAGAGCCTGAAGCACTCTATACAGAGCGCAGTTTCCCTGTCGGCAAGAGAGCTTGAAATCCTTACCCTGGCAGCGGAGGGCCTCAAAAGGGACGAGATTGCCGGAAAGCTTCATGTTACCGCAGGCACCGTACAGACTCATCTGCATAATATCTACCTGAAACTGGAGGTCAGCGGCAGGATGGCAGCCATAAAAAAGGCGCAAAAGTTGAAGCTTTTGTAATTTTTCGAAAAAATATACCGTTCGGTAGATATAGAAATAAAAAATTATCCCCTATACTTCTCAGTATGGGGGATTTTTTATGTCCGAAACATCCGCCAAATAGAAGAAGGAGACTTCGTATTATGAGTAAAATACTCAAGGTCACGCCCAATGAAGATTATACCCTGCTGGTGGAATTCGAGCACGGCAACAAGATCATCTTCAATATGCGCGATATCATAAAAACAATACCTTTCAGCAGTCTGGAAGATTTAAACCGTTTCAAGAACGTCACAGTGGAGGAAAAAGCCATAAGCTGGCCCGAGCCGGTACCGGGCGAGAAAAGTATTATGCCCTTGCGTCTGACGGTGGATAACATTCTGTTCGCCATACGGGATTAAAACATTCAGAAATGAATTGAGAATTGATATAAGAAAGGGGGACCATTTAACATGGTAAAGAGAATAATAAGTTTTTTGCTTGTGATGTCTATGTTGCTGCTCGCACTGCCAACGGCTGTGCTTGCGGACAGTTTAAAACAAGAACCCGAAAATGAGTACATAGATGTTAACAAAGCCGACTGGTTTTATGAATCTGTGATGTATTGTTTGGAAAATGGCATTTTTGGCGGTACCGGTGAAGGTACATTTTCGCCGGGTACTTCCTTGACGCGCGCGATGTATGTGACCGTGCTGGGAAGGGTTGCGGGTGTTGATACAAGCCAATACAACACATCGGCGTTTAAAGATGTGGCGGTTGGCGCTTGGTATGCACCTTATGTGGCATGGGCAGCAGAAAACGGTATCACCCACGGCACAGACAATGATACTTTCTCGCCGGATGAAGCTATTACAAGAGAACAGATGGCAACAATGACGGTAAGATATTTTAAAAGCTGTAATATATCTTACGAAGCTGAAAGGCAGATAGCATCCGGACCTAAAGATGCACCCGCCATTTCTTCATGGGCTCTTGATTCTGTATTAAGCCTTTGGCATGCGGGGCTGCTTGCAGGAGATGAGAATGGCAATTTTAACCCTGCATCCAACGCTACCCGCGCTGAAGCTGCAGCTTTCTGCATGCGCATAAGCAAGACGGTGAAGCAGCAAGAGGAGAAAAAACAACCGACGCCGGCACCGGCGCCGACACCGGCGTCATCACAGGGCTCAGGAAACGATAGGGACGAAAGCAGATCTGACACTAAATATACCATTACTTTCGTAACAAATGGGGGAGATGCAATTGATAAGCTGAGACTAAAACCCGGGACCGCACTTGACAATCTCCCGGTTCCATATAAAATGGACGCTGTTTTCCTGGGTTGGTATAAGGACAGCAGCCTTTCAACGCCGGTGAGCAGCACCGACATTATTACCGGAAACATGACGTTATATGCCAAATATGCGGCTTCAACCGGTTTCACCGAAGAGCTGAGCGTCCCGACGATAAGCAAGCTTGACCAGGATAAGACCTTTACAATAATAGTTGTGGATTCAACAGACGGAATGACCGCAGCGGAAGTCAAAGCGGGCATGACCTTTGATTCTCCCTCAAATCCCGGTTTTGCGGGCATTCAAGTGGATGAATCCTCTGACGGAGAATTCATCGTATCTGCAATTGGAGGCGCTTTTGACGAGGGCGGCACCTTTAAGCTGACTCTCGATAACGACAACCTTTCCTTCAAGGGAGAGGACGAATCCACGAGGATTTGCACTTTCACCATTGCCAAGTCGCCCGTGATGAATCTCAGCCTCAACAAGAATATGAAATACCTATCTGCCGGACAGATATCCGATTTGACGCAAAATGGCTTTTCCGTCAAATCACTATCCATTCCGTTGGTACGGGTAGCCGGCGACGGCGAAGGCCTGAGCGGTATTGACGCCGAGGGGGGTACCTTTGTATATGACGGCGGCGGCATCAATGTGGGCGATACGGTTGCCATTTATGAGGGAATCAGGCCGGACCAACGCGATCTTGATACGAGCGGTGACGATGCGGGAGACATTGCCTATGTTACTATCACTGCCATCAGCGGCACAACCTATTCCTATGTAAAAGCGGATGAAAAGGATATTTTATTTACGCCGGATGTCCTGCCGGTCAGTACCACAGCAGACACGGACGGCTCTTCCGATAACAACTCCGTCACCGTCCCTCAAAGTGTTATGGCTTATACCGATGCCATATATGCGGATATTGGACTTAACGCCGCTACCACTGTTGACGTCGGAGACTTTATCGCCTTCCATACCGGCACCTTTGGATCGGCGGATGCGGAAAATGCCGGTTATGCGGAAATCACGTCTGTGACTGTTTCCGGAGATAACTATATTATAGCCTACATATCCACGACACCGGAGCAGATGTGGGAGGCAACGGATCTGTATACCACAAAGGAAGTTGATGGCGATGAACTGCTTGAAAACGTGGATATAGCCGCGTTAGAAGAGAGCGTTGAGCGGCAGGCGATAGAGAGCGGGTTTGCGGACGAAGCCGCCCAGTATCTGGCGGAGATGGCGATGAAGACAGATAGCTTTAGGCAGTTGAATCTTACGGCTATGGCTGACACGTCCTCCTATGGTGCTATGTCCATGCTTGAAGCTTTCGGCACCGGGCCTGAAGTGAAAAATCTCAAGGTTAACGCTAGGGTCTTCAATTATCTCCAGCATCTAGGCGGAAGCGGCGCCCGTGTGACGCTGACCATCAGCTGCGATATCGTGTTTCAGGCGGCAGGAGAGGATAATAATATTGTCATACGTCTGTCCGGCGCCTTTGAGCAAGAGGTAAAGGTCGATCTGAATGTCAGCTGCGAAACGAAATGGACATTATTAGATGGATGGTTTTGGTGGGCTGAAGACACTCTTGTGACCGCGAGTATCGATACTGGAACTTATACCAGTATCAATATCAACGCCAGCATAGGCACTTTTGAAAAAGGAGCGCAATATGACTTAAGTAAGTTCCAGGATATTGGTAAGCAGATAAAAGACATCATGAACGGCAAAAAGCCGGAGGACAGTGCTATAGCTGATACCCTCCGGGAAAAATACAAAGCCATGCTTGAAGATGACAGCGACTGGGTCGACATATACAAAAAGGAGATATTTACCTTTGAACAGGCGATTGACCCCTTCCACATCGTAGTCTTCGGGATGGATGTAGACTTTGTGGTAGGCGCAAAAATGAACGTGTCCATTGGCTGCAATTTCTCCTATGAAAGCGAAAAGAGATATATATTCTCGCTATATATAAATGCCCAGACTGCCACCAGCGATACAATAGATCTTAGGCCGGAGCAGTATAACTTCACGTTTTATATTATGGGAACGCTGGGCTTGCGCGCGGGTATCAGCATTGAGATTAAAGTAGGTTTGTTTTCTTTAGACTTGGCGAGTATAGGTATTGAAGGCGAGGTGGGCGCTTATGTGCAATTATGGGGATATTTTTACTACGAGGCAAGTTATCGGCAAGCAACAGGCTTGACGTCCAAATATGGCGGCGCGATGTACCTGGAATTCGGCATTTATCTTGAAATAAGCTTTGTTGCGCAGGCGATTGACAATATGTTTGAATACGAGGCGACGCTTTATGAAAACCAGTGGCCGCTGCTAACCTTCGGGTCGCAGGAGGATGTCTATGACTTTGAGTATAGTGCCGATAAGGCACCAACCGCTTTCATGGCCAAGCAGACAAAAAGCTTTGTCCTGCCGGACAGCGTCTTCAGCATGAATTATATGGATATGAAAACGGGAGATATTGAAAGCAAAAATTATGACCCATCTAATTTTGATTATAGTACTACAAACAGCGATTTTACGTACGATCCGGCGACGAAAACCGTCACAGTTGCGCCAGGCGAAAAGGACATCACCGAAGGTGCGTTGGTTCTCATATGGAAGGGCAATCCTGTTGCCTTCACTTCCGTGCCCATTGCGCGCGCGGTCCCGCTGCATTGGGAAGACCTGAAAAGCGCGTATACTATAAGCTTCAATTCACGCGGAGGCAGCGCGGTGGACACCATCGCATTACCTTATAAAGGAGTAATTACACCTCCGGCGAATCCTGCAAAGGCTGGCTATGTATTCGGCGGCTGGTATAAGGACGAAGCCTTGACGCAAAGCTATACCTTCCCTGCCACGATGCCGGCTGAGGACACTGTACTCTATGCCAGGTGGGTACCGGCTCCTAACACTAAGTACAGGGTGGAGCATTATAAGCAGAACCTCGAAAACGACCTGTACACGCTGGCAGAAACAGAATATCGTACAGGCACGACCGACTCAGTAGTTCACGTTTCACCAAAAAGCTATGAAGGATTTTCTTTAGTGCCATCACCGGAAATCGTCCAGATTTTGCCTGACGGCAGCACTGTGCATGTGTTTCATTATAACCGCAACAGCTATAGCGCAACATTCCAACCGAATAACGGTAAGATTGGCGCGGACGTCGAAAACACAGTCAAGTTCGGCGGAAAAATCAACATACCTGTCTTTACAAGGGCAAGGCACTCTTTTGCCGGCTGGTCTCCGGCTGTCCCCGAGACAATGCCCGCGCAGAATATGACTTTCGAAGCCCAATGGACGACGGTGGGGCAGGTAGCCTATAAGGTCGAACATTACAAAGAAGGCTTGGACGGCAGCTATGCCTTAGCCGAAACGGAAAACCTCACCGACGTCGCAAATCAGATGGTAACGGCAACAGCAAAAAGCTATGGCGGATTTAGCTATAACCGTAACGCCCCGGGTACGGTTCCGTCAGGTATAGTCACATCTGACGGCAATCTCGTACTCAAGCTGTACTATACACGGAACAGCTATACGCTGACCTTTGACGCTAACGGCGGTACGGGAGGCATTACCCGCCAGGCGAAGTTCGGCGAACCTATCAGCGCGCCCGCAGTCGCGAGGGAAGGCTACAGCCTGACCGGTTGGTCTCCCGCTGTCCCGGCCACTATGCCGGCGGAGAATGCAACCTATACGGCACAGTGGCAAGCTGTTGGGCTGATTCCGTATAGGGTGGAGCATTATCTTGAGAATCTCGATGATGGCTACATTCTTACGGATATCGAAAATCTAAGCGGGGCTGAAGGAGATACGGCGACGGCAAGCACGAAAAGCTATAACGGGTTTGAATATCTTGCCGATCCTCCGACCGTTGCTTCCGGAACGATAGCAGCTGACGGCAGCCTTGTCCTCAAATTGTACTATATGCGAAAAGACGTTACGCTGGAGTTTTTGGCTGATGGCGGCAGTGCGGGAGACAATGAGCTTGATTACCAATACGGCGACTTTTTCAATGAATTCCCGCCGGGAACAATAGAGGGCTATGCCTTTAACGGTTGGTCCCCCGCCTTTATGGGAACAGCTCCGGCGGAGGACACAACCTATACCGCACAGTGGACGTCAAATATTTCGGAAGCGCTTGACGTAACGACAGCGGTATATGCCAATCAAGACTATACAGCCGGCGGTGTGTACTGGGATTACGAAGCCCAAACCCTTACATTGACCGACGTAGTAATCACATCGCCGGATTCTGCTGAGAGCGGGGTTGACAATTTTGCCTTAAAGGTACCTGACGGCACGACTATCATATTGGTCGGCTCCAACTATCTGCAATCGGGTAAGGGACCAGGAATAAACAGTTACGGCATTCTGTGTGACGGCGACTTGATAATTCAGGGGCCGGGCACGCTCACCGCTTTGGGTACACCAAACTTCATGAGCTTAGCCGACCAAATCGTTTGCTATGGTATTTACGCAGCCGGAACCATCACTATAGAGGACGACGCCGCCGTAATAGCTAAAAGCACGGGAGCTACCGGGAACAGCTGCGGCATTTTTGCGGAAGACGTAGTTATCACAGACAGCACGGTCTTAGCTTCAAGTAATGAATCGGCAAATGGCATCCGCTGCGGTATTTACGCAAGCGGGGATATAGACATTACCAACAGTACAGTAAATACGCCCAGCGGTATTTACGCATCCGGCGACGCGGCGATTAGCGAAAGCACGGTCAACGCGCTCAACTCCGGAATTGAATACCCCGACGACGTATTCAACTATTACGGAATCTATGGGGACAACGTGGCAATCACCGGCGGAACGGTATATGTCACTTCGCAGTCTGCTGATGGCTACGGAATTTACGCCGCCGCCGGGGTCGAAATCACCGGCAGCGCAGCGGTAACCGCAAGGTGCAGTGATTTCGGAGGACCCGGCACAGGCAGCGGTATTTATGCGGGGACAGGTTCAATTAGCATATCCGGCAGCACCGTCATAGCGGCAGGCAAGGATGCGCTGGCGATGAACAAGGCTCCTGTACTCAATAATGCTGAGGCTTTCTGTGCCAGTACAAGCGCAGACGGCTCGGGCGGAGTCATCTATGATTCAGGCGACATAGCAACATATAAATATATACAAATACGGGCTGACTGATGCTGATTGCCGGAAAACAGATAAAGCAAGGCACTTCCTTCGAAGTGCCTTGCTTGTTTCATTTTATTGTTTTTTGAAGAATTCATATTGCAAATGTATTTGTGGAATACTTCATATGATTGTATTTAAAATCATAAGGAAGTGAATCTTGATAAAATGGGAAAAGATACAAAGCAAATAGCAATAATAGGCGGCGGTTACGGAGGAGTTCACGCAGCAAGGCTTTTAGGCAAGGCTGCCCGAAAAGGAGCGGATATAAGCGTGCTGCTGGCGGACAAAAAGCCGTATCACACCTTGATGACGGAACTCCATGAGGTGGCAGGAAACAGAGTAGAGGCTGAATCGGTACAGATAGACCTTAGGGAGATATTCGGTGCATCAGGGGTTCGTGTGGCAACAGAGGAAATCAAGAGCATAGATTTTAAGGGCCGGAAGCTTGAGTCTGAATCAGAAAGCTATTCCTACGATTATCTCATTATAGATACAGGAGCGGAACCCGCTTTTTTCGGAACACCGGGAGTAAAGGAAAACGGTTTTACCCTGTGGTCCTTTGAAGACGCAATAAGGATCAGGGAACATGTGAAAAATATGTTTGACAAAGCCAGGACAGAAAAGGACCATAGCAGAAGAAGGGCAATGCTTACATTTATCGTAGCGGGGGCAGGCTTTACGGGGATAGAGACAATGGGGGAGCTTCTGGAGTGGAGAAAGGAGCTTTGCAGGGAATACGAAATTGACAGCAGGGAAGTGAGCCTTATGGTTGTGGAGGCAATGGGCAGCATACTCCCCATACTCAATGAGAGGCTCATAAAGAAATCCGAAAGATATATGAAGAGGCATGATGTTGAAATAATAACATCAGCACCCATAACAGAGGTAAAAAAGGAGTCCATAATACTGAAGGACGGAAGGGAGATACCTGCCAGAACCCTCATCTGGACCTGCGGCGTGCAGGGGAGCGACTTTGCCGCCAAAACAGAGCTTACTCACGGAGGCAGGGGGAGGATACAGGTTAATGAATACATGCAGTCGGTAGATTACCAAAATGTCTTTGCCGTAGGAGACAATGCATTCTATGAAGAGCCGGACGGCAAAGGCGGAAAGAAGCCAATCCCCCAGATTGTAGAAGCGGCACTCCAGACTGCGGAAACAGCGGTGCATAACATACTTGCGTCAATTGACAAGAGGGGCAAAAAGCCCTTAAAGTCCAATTACCACGGGTTCATGGTGTCCATAGGAGGCCGGTATGCGGTAGCCAACATAGGGGGAAGATCCATGGACGGATTCTTCGCAATGGCGCTGAAGCACCTGGTAAATATCCACTATCAATATGGGGTGGGAGGATTTGCAAGGATTTGGGATTATATAATGCATGAATTTATTTATGTGAGGGAGGGCAGGTCCATACTGGGAGGACATTTGTCCGCCAGGACGCCTATACTGTGGCTGGCCATACTCAGGGTATATCTAGGTGTTATATGGCTCATTGAAGGTGTGAAGAAAATAAATGAGGGTTGGCTTGACCCGGGGAAAAGCTTTATTGCGGCAATGCCGAGGCCCGAGGATGTCCCCCTGGAATCTACCGATGCCGTAACTAACGCAACTCAGGTTACACAGTATTATCCGGAACCGCTGCTTAAAGAGCCCCCCCGGGTATTTCAGTGGTTCATGGAAACCTTTATAGAGCCGAATGCCTACCTGTTCCAGGTCCTGATTGTACTTACAGAGGCAGCTATAGGCCTTGCACTTATTGCAGGATTATTCACCATACTTGCATCTCTGGGCTCCATATTTCTGTGCCTGAATTTCATATTATCGGCAATGGCAGGCTCTGAAATATTCTGGTATATATTTGCCGGCATTGCAATGTTCGGCGGCGCAGGGAGGGCTTTCGGCCTGGACTATTATGTGATACCGTGGATCAAGCACCGGTGGAAAAGAACCGCTTTTGCACGGCGTACCCATTTATATGTAAGGTAGTGTTCACATAATAATATGTAAAACACGGCGGGCATATATTATAATTAATATAAATGATGAAATATTTTGTTGGAGGCTGGAAAGGGATGCAATTTAAAGTTGGTGACATATATCACGGTTTCCGGTTGGTTGAGGAAAATGATATCAAGGAAACAAATTCGAAAGTTAGACTTTTTAGGCATGAAAAGAGCGGAGCCAGACTCTTTTATATGGAAAATGAAGATGATAACAAGGTGTTTTCGGTTACTTTCAGAACACCCCCCAGGGACAGTACGGGACTGCCCCATATACTGGAACATTCCGTGCTCTGCGGCTCCAGGAAGTTTCCCACAAAGGAGCCCTTCGTAGAACTGGTGAAAGGCTCCCTGAATACTTTTCTGAATGCTTTTACCTTCGGAGACAAGACGATGTATCCGGTAGCAAGCAGGAACGACAAGGACTTTGAGAACCTGATGGATGTTTATCTGGATTCAGTATTCCATCCCAACATATACAAATATCCGGAGATTCTTAAGCAGGAAGGCTGGCACTATGAGCTGGAAGACACTTCCGGGGAGCTGAAATACAAGGGTGTCGTATATAATGAAATGAAGGGGGCACTCTCATCGCCGGAATCGGTGCTTTCGAGAAAGCTCCAGGAGACCTTGTTCCCGGACGGCCCATACGGTTACGAATCCGGGGGCGACCCTGAGGTGATACCGGAGCTTACACAGGAGGGGTTTATTTCCTTCCATAAAAAGTACTATCATCCTTCAAACAGTTATATGTTCCTGTATGGCAAGCTGGATGTGCTTGGACGCCTGAAGTTTATTGATGAAGAATACCTTAAGGGTTTTGAAGCAATCCATGTGGATTCAGCCATACCGGTGCAGAAAGCTTTTGAGGAAATGCAAAGCTATGAACTGGAATACCCCATATCCGCCCAGGAAGATGAAAGAGACAAGACATATCTCAGCCTGAATTATGCCGTAGGGCTGTCTACCGATCCCGAGCTTTATATTGCAATGGAGATATTGGAGCATATACTGCTGGCAACTCCGGCATCTCCTCTGAAGAAAGCATTGATTGAAGCCGATCTTGGCAGGGATGTTTTTGGTAAATATGACAACAGCATACTTCAGCCTGTTTTCAGTATTATTGTAAAAAACTCAAATACAGAAGTCCTGGAAGATTTTAAAAGAGTGGTCTCAAATACCTTGGAAGGCCTTGTCCGTAATGGGCTGGACAGTCAATTGGCGGAGGCGGCGGTCAACCTGAAAGAGTTCCAACTGAGGGAAGCGGATTTTGAAGGTTATCCCAAGGGTTTGATATATAATATAAAAATCATGGACAGCTGGCTTTACGACAAGGACCCCACAATGCATCTCCGTTATGAGCATATATTTGAAAAGATTAGAGCAGAATTCAATAACAGATATTTTGAAGGTCTGATAGAAAAATACTTGCTGAAAAACAACCACAGCTCGCTACTGGTGCTTAAGCCCAAGAAAGGCCTGTCAGAGGAGAAGGATAAAGAAACAAAAGAAAAGCTCAGGAGCATCAAGGCAAAAATGAGCGAAGAGCAGCTTCGGGAGTTGGTGAAGGAGACAGGAGAGCTTAAAAAGTGGCAGAATACTCCTGATACACCCGAGCAGCTTGCGCTTATACCGATGCTTTCAATAGAGGACATAGACAGGAAGGGCGAGGTGCTTCCTCAGCAGGTTAAGGAGGAAGCGGGGGTTAAGGTGCTTGCACACCACATGTTTACCAATGACATTGTATATGCCGGCCTTTTATTTGATACAACGGCGGTGCCCCAGGAGCTGCTGCCGTATATTCCTTTGCTGTCAGGGATACTGGGGAGAATAAGCACTGAAAACTACAGCTATGGGGAGCTTTCAAAGGAAATTGACATGCATACCGGAGGCATCAGGTTCAGCACACAGGTCTACGGCGAAAAGGATGATGACAGCAAATACCACCCTGTATTTTCAATAAGGGGCAGGGCTCTTGCAAGCAAGACGGAAAAGATGTTTGAACTCATAAGTGAGATTGTTGCAAGGTCTAAATTCGATGATTCCAGAAGGATCAAGGAAATAATACAAGAGAACAAGTCCAGAATCGAAATGAGGATATCCAATGAGGGATACACAATTGCCTGCAAAAGGCTGTTCTCGTACTTCTCCCAGGAAGGGAGCTATCTGGAGGCTATTTCCGGGCTGACTTATTACAGGTTCATCGCCGATATAGAAAGGAATTTTGAAAACAGAATAGAAAAGGTGAAAGAAAACCTTCAGAAGCTGAAGAGACTGATATTCAGAAAAGAAGGCCTTATTGCAGGAGTGACCTGTGAAGAGGATGATTACAACAGGTTTGCCGGGGGCCTGGGTTTGGTGCTTAAGGATTTAAGCAATGAGAAGCATCCGGCGTTTAAATACGCTTTTAAAGTTGAGTCCCTTAACGAAGGGCTGATGACCCAGGGTAAGGTTCAGTACGTAGCTCAGGGTTATAACTTCATCAAACTGGGTTATCCCTATACGGGGAAACTGCAGGTATTAAAGACAATATCCAGATACAGCTACCTATGGAACCGTATCAGGGTTCAGGGGGGAGCTTACGGCGCTTTTTCAGGCTTTGAAAAGAACGGCAATATGTTTATGGTTTCGTACAGGGATCCAAACCTGAAGGAAACCTTAAAGGTATACGATGAAATGTATGACTATATGAGGAATTTTCAGATTGAAGAAAGAGAAATGACAAAATATATTATCGGAACAATCAGCAAGCTGGACTTGCCGTTAACCCCGTATATGAAGGGGGAAAGGGCCATTGAGAATTACATGAGGAAAATCACATCAGAGGATTTGCAGAAGGAGAGGGAGGAAATTCTCGGCACAAGGCAGCAGGATATCAGGGAACTGTCCGATATGATGTTTGAACTTATAAAGAGACGGAGCTATTGCGTATTGGGGAGTGAAATAAAAATCAGGGAGAACAGTGAACTGTTCGGAAGTCTTGTGGAGGTTTTTGAGTAATAATATTCTGAAGGGAGTGTAATCAATGCCACTGGAAATTATCTGCAACGATATAACTAAAATGCGTGTTGACGCTATTGTAAATGCAGCCAACAGCCGCCTGCAGCAAGGGGGTGGTGCCTGCGGCGCAATTTTTGCCGCAGCCGGAGCGGACAAGCTTCGGGATGAATGTAACCGAATCGGCTATTGCCCGGTTGGAAGCGCGGTTATTACCGACGGTTATGCGCTCCCTGCGAAGCATATTATTCATACCGTCGGCCCGGTATGGCAAGGCGGCGGTTATAACGAGGAAAAACTTCTTTCCTCATGTTATACAAATTCTCTGGAGCTTGCTTTGAAGCATGGGCTCGGTTCCGTTGCCTTCCCTCTCATATCTTCCGGTATTTTCGGATACCCCAAGGACGAAGCTCTGAGAGTGGCTGTATCGGCCATCGGAAGCTTTCTCCTGAAGTACGATATGATGGTTTATATTGTCATATTTGACAGGGCGGCATATAAAATAAGTGATAAATTATTTAAGCCAATTAAGGCATATATAGATGAGAAGTATGCGGAGAAGCATACTTCACGCATAAATCCGGACGATGTGGGAAACCGTATCGGCGAGAGCTTTACCGAAATGCTGCTTCGGCTTATCGATGAAAGCGGTAAAGCCGATCCGGAGGTATATAAACGCGCCAACCTTGACCGAAAGCAGTTTTTAAAGATAAGCAGCAATCTGAAGTATAAGCCCGGCAAGAACACCGCATTAGCCCTGGCTGTTGCATTGGAGCTGGACCTTGACCGAACCGCCGATTTGCTCCGCCGGGCAGGATATGCCCTATCTCCCGGCAGCCGCTTTGACCTGATTGTGGAGTATTTCATAAGAGAAGGAAATTATAATATCTTTGAGATAAACGAGGCATTATTCGCTTTTGATGAAAGTTTGCTGGGGGCATGACAGGATTGCATAAGAGGCATATCATTATGGGATATGCCTCTTTCTGTTACTTTACTTCCACTATCCAGCCTTCGGGAGCCTTTACATCTCCGAATTGGATTCCGACAAGCGTATCATATAGCTTCTTTGTTACAGGCCCTACCTCAGTCAGGCTGTGGAATACATGTTTTTTGTCCTTGTAGGTAATGCTTCCTATGGGCGAAATAACTGCGGCCGTTCCGCATGCCCCTGCTTCAGCAAGCTCATCAAGCTTGTCGAGATATATGTCTCTTTCTTCCGTTTCAAGCTCCAAATATTCTTTTGCCACATGCAGAAGGGAATATTTTGTTATACTGGGCAAAATGGAATCAGATATGGGAGTGACAAACCTGTTGTCTTTTGTTATGCCGAAGAAATTCGCAGCGCCTACTTCCTCAATCTTTGTATGGGTCGCCGGATCAAGATATATGCAGTCGGCATAACCCTCTTCCCTTGCCTGTTCATGAGGAAGCAGACTTGCCGCATAATTGCCTCCCACCTTGGCCGCACCTGTTCCCTGAGGCGCTGCCCTGTCATAGTCCGAAACCGAGAAATCCAAAGGTGTCAATCCGCCTTTAAAATATGGGCCTACCGGCATGCAGAATACTGTAAATATATATTCAGTGGCGGGTCTCACACCGATATTGTCTCCGATACCAATGACCAGAGGCCTGAGGTAAAGTGTAGCCCCCGTTCCGTAAGGAGGAACCCAGGCTTCATTGGCTTTGACTACCTGTATACAAGCATCAATGAATTTTTCTTCGGGTACTTCCGGCATGAAGAGTCGTTTACAGCTCTTTATCATACGCTTTGCATTCTGGTCGGGCCTGAAAAGCTGTATTTTGCCTTCCTTTGTGGTGTAAGCCTTCAAACCTTCAAAGCACTGCTGGCCGTAATGCAGGCAGGGGGAACCCTCGCTGATTGTGAGAGTGTTGTCGGAAGTAAGCTTCCCATTGTCCCAGGAGCCTTCCTTCCAGTATGAAATATAGCGGTAGTCCGTTTTTATGTAGGAAAACCCCAGCTTATTCCATTCGATATTAACAGCATTTTTCATTAATTCATTCCTCCAAGTAAATAATGTTAATAAATGATTATATCAATATCATAAGATAATAGCTTCCCTTTGTAAATAGTATGCTGTAGAATACTGTAAGTCCAGGGTATGTATGGAAGGAACACTAAAGTGTATGAAAGCCTTCCGATAGTGAAATATTATTTAGAAGGCTTTATTTTTCTGACATATATGTTATAATTAAATGGCAAAAATAGCCAGCCGGGAGGAGAATACATGATAGAGCTGATTAATGTAAACAAGTCATACAGCGGTATTGTAAAGGCAGTGGATGATCTGACTCTCACCATCCCGGAAGGTCAGATCACAGGATTTCTGGGCCCCAATGGGGCGGGAAAGACAACTACCATAAAAATTATAACGGGAGTACTGAATGCCGACAGCGGAAGCATAACCATTAATGGGAAAAATATCAGGGAGAATCCTCTTGAGGCAAAAAGGCAGTTCGGTTATGTCCCTGATAACCCCGATATGTTCCTTCGCTTGAAGGGTATGGAGTACCTGAATTTCATGGCTGACATTTATAATGTCCCCGCTGAACTGAGAAGGGAAAGGATTAAGGGGCTTGCTGAAAGCTTTGAAATGGAAGCGGCCCTTACGGATCAGATACAGAGCTATTCTCATGGAATGAGACAGAAGATAGTCATTATGGGAGTGCTTATCCATGATCCTTCGGTGTGGATATTGGATGAGCCGATGACGGGACTCGACCCCAAGTCCTCCTTCACTCTCAAGGAGATGATGAAAACCCAAGCAGCCGCCGGTAAAACGGTGTTCTTCTCCACCCACGTCCTTGAGGTGGCAGAGAAGCTGTGCGACAGGGTGGCCATTATCAATAAAGGCAAGCTGCTGTTCTACGGTACTATGGAGGAGATGCGGGAAAACTTCAGAAGCAACGGGTCTCTTGAAAAAATATTCCTGGAGCTGACGGAAAATGAATAGATATATGGTACTTACCGGAGTAATGCTGAAAAATTTCAATTTGCTGAATTTGAGGCCGGGGAAATCCGGCAAAAATCCCATAAGGGGAATATTGCTATCCCTGCTGATATTTGCCGCGTTTTTACCCATGATATTAGGTATCGGCAGTCTGGCCATGGTAGGATATGAAGTGCTTTTTGAGATCCGGCAGGAGGGTCTGATCCTTGTAACAGGCTTTTCCATATCCAGCCTGACAATATTCTTTTTCGGCATATTCTACGTTATGAGTGTTTTTTATTTTTCCAAGGACATCGAAAGCCTGCTGCCGCTGCCTTTAAAGCCGTCGGAAATACTGGCGGCCAAGTTTACAGTTGCTATGCTTTATGAATACCTGACAGAGGCGATATTCCTGGGGCCTATTCTCATAGGCTACGGAATTGCAAGCAAGGCGGGGTTGTTATACTATTTATACGGTACCCTTCTGTTTCTTGCGTTGCCGGTGCTGCCCCTTGTATATGCCTCTGCAATAAGCATGCTGGTAATGGGGTTTACCAACCTTGCCAAAAATAAAGACAGGTTCAGGATAGCGGGCGGGATAACAGCCATGTTTTTGGCTGTAGGGATAAACGCTTTTGTAACAAAACTCACCAGTTCCACCACGAGCGCCCTGGAGCTTCAGAAACTGCTGGAACAGGGCAACAATTCCTATGCGGAAATCATATCGGGTATTTTTTTCAGCAATAGGTTTGCGGTGCTGGCGCTGCTGAACAGTGAAGTACTGAAGGGCTTTGTGAACCTGGCTCTGTTTATGCTTATTTGTATGCTTTTTGTGATTTTGTTCCTGAGCTTTGGAGAAGGAGTGTATTACAAAGGTGTGGTGGGCATATCGGAGGCTTCCGTAAAAAGGAAGAAGTTTTCAGAAACCGAGCTTGAAAGGTACGGCAGGCAGAAGCCGGTTCTGAGGGCATATACCATAAAGGAGCTTAAGCTGCTTTTCAGGACTCCTGTATATTTTATGAACTGTGTGCTGACGAGTTTAATTTTTCCGTTATTTATTATACTGCCTTTTATTGTGCAGCCTGATGCAATGAAGGAGCTTCAAGGATTAAGCATATATTTAAGTGGTGAAAGAGGGAGTGCCATAGCTTTGGCGGCGGCCTTCGGCATAAGTGTTTTTGTCACTTCAACAAATGGAATTGCAGCTTCCGCAATATCCAGGGAGGGCACTAACATATTTGTGTGCAAGTATCTGCCTGTAAGCTATAAGACTCAGATAACGGCAAAGGTGCTATCCGGTATGAGCATAGGTATGGTTGGCACACTTTCAATGCTGTTGACAGCTTCAGTATTTATAACGGTTCCGGCCTACCTCATGCGGCTTATTGTTGTTGTAAGTATTTTTGGAATAGCTTTCAGCTCCTTTGCGGGAATACTTATAGACCTGAACTTTCCAAAGCTTATATGGGATAATGAACAGAAGGCGGTAAAGCAAAATTTTAATGTTGTGCTCAATATGCTTGTCAGTGTATTAGTCGCGGGTATACCGATTTTTACAATTATAGCATTGCACTTTACCCTGTGGATGACATTGCTTACACTGGTGCTGGTCTTTGGGATATTGGACCTGCTGCTGTACAATATACTCTCAACGATAGGGGTAAGGCTTTTTGAAAGGATAGAGGTTTGAAACCAGTCATTTGTTATTTTCCTCTTTACATTTATTTCACGGAAAGATAAAATTAGAGTTACAGTGCACATATATCCTCAGGGCACACATTGGAAAGTGTGCTGATACATTGAACAGCAGGAAGCAGGGTATGTTAATAAAGTATTTGCACGTTTAAAATTGCTAATGACGGACAGAATAAACATAAAAAGGGGGAATTTTTATGAAAGATTACAAAACGGAAAACCTAAGGAATATTAGTTTATTTGGCCACGGCAGCGCCGGAAAGACAACAATAGCAGAAGCTATGCTGTTTAATACCGGAGTTCTGGATAGGTTCGGAAAGGTTGATGATGGAAATACTGTTACAGACTTTGACCCGGAAGAAATCAAAAGAAAAATTTCCATTAGTGCGGCAACAGCTCCATGTGACTGGAAGGAATGCAGAATCAATGCAATTGATACTCCCGGATATTTCGACTTTGTAGGTGAAGCAGTCGCAAGCCTGAAGGTTGTTGACGGAGCGGTAATAGCTCTTGACAGCATCGGAGGAGTTGAAGTAGGTGCGGAGAAGGCTTGGGATTTTGTTAACGAAGGCAAGAAGGCATGTGTGTTCTTCGTAAACAAGCTTGACAGAGAAAATGCAAGCTTCTCGAAGGTTGTTGAACAGCTTAGGGGAGTTTTTGGAAATAAAATAGTTCCTTTTGCTCTTCCGATAGGATCAGAAGCAAGCTTCAAGGGAATAGTCGATATTATAGATATGAAGGCCAAGATCAGAGAGGGCAATAAAACTGTTGAAGGGGATATTCCCGCAGAACTCAAGGCTGAAGCCGAAGAATACAGGAATGCGATAATAGAAGCAGCGGCCCAGACTGATGAAGAACTTATGGACAAATACTTCGGCGGCGAAGAGCTTTCAAGAGAAGAGATAATAAGAGGGCTGAGGCTTGGAGTTGTAGCCGGGGATGTAGCGCCGGTACTATGCGGCGCTGCAATAAAGAATATAGGAATAGATGTGCTCATGGACGCTGTAATGAATTATATGCCGTCACCGGCTGATGCACAGGCTCCTGAAGCAGTCAACCCAAAGAGCAATGAGAAGGTTAAGATTCCCGCTGATGTAAATGCTCCTTTCAGCGCACAGGTATACAAAACAGTTGCCGACCCCTTTGTCGGAAAGATTTCAATGTTCAAGGTAATGTCGGGAAAATTGACTGCAGATATGGAAGTATTGAACAGCAGCAAGGAAAAGAAGGAAAAGCTCAGCAGCCTGTTCCTTTTAAGAGGTAAGAAGCAGGTGGCTGCAGATAAGCTTGTGGCAGGAGATATAGCTGCAGTTGCAAAATTACAGTTTACTACTACAGGAGATACCCTGTGTGATGCCAATAATCCGGTAGTATTTGAACCCATACAATTCCCGGCTCCAAGTATTTCAATGGCTATTGAGCCCAAGGCAAAAGGGGACGAAGATAAGATAGGAAACGGCCTGCAAAGGCTTGTTGAAGAAGATCCTACGTTAAAAGTGGAGAAGAACACCGAAACAAAACAGACTTTGATTTCGGGAATGGGCGAGCAGCATCTTGAAGTTGTAACAAAGAAGCTGCAGAATAAGTTTGGCGTGGAAGTGGTTCTTAAGGATCCCAAGATACCTTTCAGAGAAACCATAAGAAAATCGGCTAAGGCTGAAGGGAAGCATAAGAAGCAGTCCGGCGGACATGGACAGTACGGCCATGTTTGGGTTGAGTTTGAGCCGATACTTGACGGAAGCGCTGATTTTGAATTTGTTGACAAGATAGTTGGAGGCGTAGTTCCAAGACAGTATATACCTGCAGTTGAGAAGGGACTCAGGGAATGCATCGAAGAAGGTGTGCTGGCAGGTTATCCGGTTGTTAATCTCAGATGCACTCTTTATGACGGATCCTTCCACCCTGTTGACTCGGCGGAAATGCCTTTTAAGATTGCGGCATCTCTGGCATATAAGAAGGGTATGGCAGCTGCAAGCTCCGTATTGCTTGAGCCAATATATCATGTGGAAGTGCTGGTTCCGGATGAATACATGGGAGATATAATCGGAGATTTGAACAAAAAGAGAGGCAGGATTTTAGGAATGGAACCCTGCGGAAAGATGCAGAAGGTTTCTGCGGAAGCACCTTTGGCTGAGATGTTCAAATATGCTACCGACTTAAGATCTATGACCCAGGCAAGAGGAAGCTTTACGATGGAATTTGAAAGATATGAGGAAGTACCTGCACAGATAGCCCAGAAGATTATCGAAGCGGCTAATGCAGAAAGAGAAAAGGAATAGGGAACAGAAACAACATGGCAAATTAAAAACTTGCCATGTTTTTTATTGCTTTTTTTTATTTTATAGGAAAGGATACTTTCCTATAAAATGGGGGGATGCAAGGGGGAGAATCCACCTGCCGTGGAAGGAGGGTGCTCAGGATGCATTCTGCATCCGTCGAAGGGAACCATAGGGTTCCCTAGCGAAAAAAAACGTCGTGAGACAGTTTTTTTTGTTGTGTATATTTAAAAAACAGTTTCATAAACTATAAATGAGCAATTTCATGGATTTTTGTGAAAAGCACTCAATAATAGGAGGCAGTTGAATGGTTGAGAGGATGATAAGTGTTGGAGGAAATGTTACGCTGAACGATGTGAGAAGAATTGTTGATACTGTCAAGCATATGGATTCAAATGAACAGTTGGTGGTATCAATGAACAGTCAGGATTCATACAATGCTCAAAATATTTTTTCAGTACTGGAAAAAAACAACTTTGAGTGGTCTACCAAAGGCGGACATGGGGGCAGGGACTACTACATCATAGCCAGAAAAAAGTTATAAACTACCATAAGGAGGAGTAACATGGATCAAAATGATAATAACAAGGAACTTGAAGACAAACTTAACGATATCAGCTTGTACGGAGAATTCATGTCTACCTACAATTATTGGGTGAGTTCAGAAGAACAGAAAAACAAGGCTCAGCACTTGCAGTCCATAGGAAAGCCCAAGGGAACAAAAAACAGAAAATAAATTGTATCAAAAAAGGGGTTTCGCAATACTATCGAATATATAGTTTGCGAAATCCCTTTTTGCATCAGAAGAATAATGCGACGGGGACATGGGGACACGGGGACACGGGGACGTTTCGCGTGTCCCACTGGAAGTGGGACAGGGGAAACGTCCCCGTGTCCCTGCGTCCCCGTCGCATTATTCTTTTATGCTGCATAAAGATAATATTTTTATATAGTACTTGTAAAAATGATATTATATATTATATAATAGAATTAAGGTCAAAGAAAGTCAAAGTCAGAAAGAGTGATGATATGTCAAGGATTAGTGATTTAATTGAAAAGTTCATAAGTGACATGATAGAAGAGAGCAAGGGTGTTGTTGAGATTCAGAGAAATGAAATGGCCAATTATTTTGACTGTGCCCCATCACAGATAAACTATGTGCTGATGACAAGGTTCACTACCGAAAGAGGTTATTTCATAGAATCCCGGAGGGGCGGCGGAGGCTGTATTAAGATCACCCGTATTGACATTGACAAGGATGATTATCTGATGAATATGCTTTCCACCAGTATAGGGGACAGCATCAACAAGGAAGGGGCTTTTGCCCTGGCGGAAGCTTTGTACAAGCAGAAGCTGATTGACTGTAATACTGTGAATATTCTTAAGGCAGCAACCGATGACAGTACCCTCTCCAAGGTGGGAAAACCATACAGGGACAATTTGAGGGCAGAGATATTGAAGGCTGTAATTGTTGCAGCACTGGTTTAGATTACTTCGTTAGGAGGTTATTGTTTTGATTTGTGATGAATGCGGGAAAAGGCCGGCAGCGGTTCATATAACAAAGGTTGAGAATGGGAAAAAGTCGGATATGCATTTGTGTGAGCAGTGTGCCATGCAGAAGAACCTGCTGAGTTTAAGCACAAGCTTTTCGGTGAATGATTTATTGGCCGGATTGTTGAATTCAGGAGGAGCATCTCATATTAAGACCGAAATGGTGAATGATATCAAATGTAATGTTTGCGGATTGTCCTATGGGAAGTTCAGGGAAACCGGGAGATTCGGATGCGGTAATTGCTACAAAGTATTTGGTGAAAGGCTTAATCCGCTTTTTAAAAAGGTTCATGGCAATACCGGCCATACAGGCAAGATACCAAACAGGGCAGGCGGCAGGATAAAGGTGCTGCGGGAGGTCGAAAAACTCAAACAGCAGTTGGATGAGGCAATACGAAATGAAGAGTATGAAAAAGCCGCAGCTATAAGGGATAAGATTAGGGATTTAAACAAGGCAGGAAAGGAGGAAGCATGATGAAAGGCTGGGTGCTGGGCAACGGCCCTCAGAGCGACATAATTTTGAGCAGCCGTATAAGATTGGCCAGAAACATAGCGGATATTCCGTTTCCGCCAGGATTAAGTGCTGAAAAAGCAAAAGAAGTTGTGGATAGCGTCAGAAACAGTCTTTCCAAGCCGGAATCAAAATTGGAATTCAAGGAATATATCATGCAGAAGCTTCCGGCCTTGGAGAGACAGTGTTTTGTGGAAAGGCACCTTATAAGTCCGGGGCTTTCCAGGAACTGCGCCGGAGGGGCGGCGCTTATAAGCAGCGACGAAATGGTAAGCATAATGGTCAATGAGGAGGATCATATAAGGATACAGACAATACTTCCGGGGCTTCAAATAAAGAAATCCTGGGAAATGGCCAGTGATATAGATGATATTTTGGAGCAGAGCCTTGAATACGCATACAGTGAAAACTGGGGCTATCTTACAAGCTGCCCTACCAACGTGGGAACAGGTATGAGAGCATCTGTAATGGTGCATCTGCCGGCACTCAATATAACGGGCAATATGAACAAGATACTTCAGACAGTAGCTCACATAGGCCTTACAATAAGAGGTTTGTATGGCGAAGGCACAGAAATTGTGGGTAATATATTTCAGATTTCCAACCAAATAACCCTTGGAAGAGCGGAAGAGGAAATAGTAGAAAATCTCACTGCCGTAACAAAGCAAATAATTGACAAGGAAAAGGAAGCAAGAAGGGTACTGCTGGAAAGCAACAGGATAAAGATAGAGGATAAAATTTGGCGTTCCTGGGGTATTATGAAAAATGCCAGAGTGATGAGTTCGCAGGAGTGTATGAAGCTGCTTTCGGATGTAAGGCTGGGGGTGGATTTGAATATTATCGGCAATATTCCCACAAGGCTTTTGAATGAAATCATGATAGAGGCCCAAACGGCAAATATACAAAAGAGCAGCAGGAAAGAATTAACTCCGGATGAGAGAGATATAATAAGAGCAGAGATGGTAAGAAGCAAACTTGATAGTTAGATACGGGAATTTCAAACAGGGCTTCAACGGAAGAGCTAAGCTGCGAAGCCCGCAGCAAGACATATAGGAGGAAATAATATGGGATTATTTGATAGATTTACTGAGAGAGCCCAAAAGGTAATGGTATATTCACAGGAGGAAGCTATCCGGCAGAATTACAACTATATAGGCACTGAACACATATTGCTGGGTATCCTAAGGGAAGGAGAGGGCATTGCCGCCCAAGTGCTTAAAAATAAGGGAGTTAATTTGGATACTGTGAGACAGCAGGTGGAGGCCTTAGTCGGAAAGGGGCAGCAGGAAGTTGGACAGGTTGTAGGCTATACTCCGAGAACAAAGACGATTCTTGAACTGAGTGTAGAAGAGGCAAGAAGCTTGGGGCAAAACTATATCGGAACTGAACATCTGCTTTTGGCGTTAATCCGCGAAGGTGAAGGTGTGGCGGCACAGATACTTGCGGCAATGGGCCTGAATTTCGACAGTATAAGGCAGGAGATAATAGGACTGCTGGACAGCGAAGGGGCAAAGGGCAAGCGCGGCGAGGCATCGGCAAAAGGCTCCAACACACCGAATCTGAATCAATACGGCAGGGATCTGACTGAAATGGCCAGGGAGGGGAAGCTGGACCCTATTATAGGAAGAGAAAAAGAAATAGAGCGTGTAATACAGATATTGAGCAGAAGGACAAAAAACAATCCGGCCCTGATCGGCGATCCCGGGGTAGGCAAAACAGCCATTGCAGAAGGATTGGCCCAGAAAATAATTGAAGGGAATATTCCCGAAATACTAAAAGGGAAAAGGGTCGTTACATTGGATTTGTCTTCCATGGTGGCCGGCTCCAAGTACAGGGGAGAATTTGAGGAAAGACTCAAGAACGTAATGAATGAAATACGTGAATCAAAGAATGTGATACTTTTTCTGGATGAAATGCATACCATTATCGGAGCAGGCGGAGCTGAAGGGGCTATAGACGCTTCCAATATATTGAAACCTGCTTTGGCAAGAGGTGAAATTCAGGCAATCGGGGCGACAACTCTTGATGAGTACCGCAAGCATGTTGAGAAGGATGCGGCACTGGAAAGGCGTTTTCAGCCTGTGATGGTGGGGGAACCCACAAAAGAGGAGGCTTTGCTTATACTTGAAGGCTTAAGAGATAAATATGAAGCCCATCATAAGGTTAAGATAACCGATGAAGCAATAAAGGCGGCAGTCGAATTGTCCGACAGGTATATTGCAGACAGGTTCCTTCCCGATAAGGCCATAGACCTGGTGGATGAAGCTGCGTCCAAAGTCAGAATAAAGATATTTACCGCGCCTCCGGATCTTAAAAAAATGGAGGAGGAGCTTGCAGCTTTGGAAAAGGAAAAGGCTGAAGCAATAAGCCTTCAGAATTATGAGAGGGCGGCAGAGCTTCGGGACAGATTGCAGCATATCAGGCAAAAGCTTGAGGATGGCAGGAAGAACTGGAATGACAAGGCCAGCTCAAAGGATTCCGTTGTTACCGAAGAAGATATTGCTTCCATCGTATCCGGCTGGACCGGGATTCCTGTAACCAAGCTGGCAGAGGAGGAATCCAATAGATTGCTTAATCTGGAATCAATATTGCATCAGCGGGTTATCGGGCAGGAAGAGGCGGTATTGGCAGTTTCCAAGGCAATCAGAAGGGCAAGAGTAGGGCTGAAGGATCCTAAAAGGCCGGTGGGTTCCTTTATATTCCTGGGCCCCACAGGAGTAGGGAAAACCGAGCTTTCAAAGGCTCTGGCAGAAGCATTGTTCGGTGATGAAAATGCAGTAATCAGGATTGATATGTCCGAATACATGGAAAAGCATACAGTATCAAAGCTTATAGGTTCCCCTCCGGGCTATGTGGGCTATGAGGAAGGGGGGCAGCTGACTGAAAAGGTAAGAAGAAAGCCATATTCGGTCATACTTCTTGATGAGATAGAAAAGGCTCACCCGGATGTATTCAATGTACTGCTTCAGATACTCGATGACGGCAGGCTGACTGACGGCAAGGGAAGAACGGTTGACTTCAAAAACTCAGTTGTTATTATGACCTCCAATGTTGGGGTAAGTACAATAAGAAAGCAGGCTGTTCTTGGGTTTGCCACATCATCTAACGAGAGAGAAGATGCCTATGAAAAAATGAAAGAAAATGTCCTGGAAGAGCTTAAAAAAACCTTCAGGCCGGAGTTCCTGAACAGGGTCGATGAAATTATCGTATTCCACCAGCTGCAGGAAGAACATATCCGAAAGATTGTAGATTTGATGCTTACGTCGCTTCTTGTCAGAATCAGGGAAATGAATATCAATGTGGAAGTTACCGACAAGGCAAGAGAATTTCTGGCAGAAAAGGGCTATGACCAGACTTATGGGGCAAGGCCTCTGCGCCGTGCCATACAAAAGATGGTAGAGGATCAGCTATCGGAGGAAATGCTTAAGGGGGAAATAAAGCCGGGTTCGGAAGTGTTGGTGGATATTGAGGATGACAAGCTGATTTTCAGGAATAAATAAAATATCCGGGGGGTATCGCAAAAGAAGAAAATTGCGCAGCAATTTTCTTCAGGTTGCGAGGCCTCGAGGTTACGGGGTTGCGGGGTATGCTTGGGTATTCCTTACGGGTAAATAACGCATAACACTGAAAACACTGAAAGCCACTAAATTCACGGCGGGGAAATATATAGTTTTCCGTGAATTCCGTGAAACAGCCGTGTCTCCCGTGTTACCCGGCATTAATGGCTTCGAAGCTCTGACCTAAACCTCGCGCCTCGTACCTCGTGCCCGAAAAATGCGACGCATTATTCTTCTATTGTCAAATATAGTATAATAAGAATATGTTTCAGTGAAAAAAGTTGGAATGATTGGGAAATACTCATATTGATTTACAAAATCTGTGAAAATTCCGATATAATTCTTGAGGTGTTTAAATGGCTAAAATAAGAACAAAATTTGTATGCAGCGAATGCGGAAGCGAATCACCCAAATGGATGGGCAAATGCCCCGAGTGCGGACAGTGGAATACTCTTGTTGAAGAAGTGGAACAGAGGGATTCCCAGGCTCAGCAAAGTTTTGCAGGAATTCTGTCGAAGCCGGAGTCCCTGTTGGATATTTCGGAGGATATTGAGGAAAGACTAAGCACAGGCAGCTATGAATTGGACAGGGTTCTGGGAGGGGGCATTGTCAAAGGTTCCCTGGTACTCGTAGGAGGAGATCCGGGAATCGGGAAGTCAACCTTGCTGCTTCAGATTGCAAACAATATAGGAAACAACGGCAAAAAAGTCTTATATGTATCCGGAGAAGAATCAACCGCGCAGATAAAGCTGAGGGCATTCCGAATGGGCATCAGATCGGGGAATATATTTCTGGTATCCGAAAACAACACTCAGAATGTTGATATTTATGTCAGGGACATGAAGCCTGATATTCTGGTGGTGGATTCTATACAAACAATGTACAGCCCTGTAATAACATCGGCTCCCGGCAGTGTCAGCCAAGTCAGGGAGGCGACCCTCGGGCTTATGAAAATTGCAAAACAGGACGGTATAGCGACTTTTATTGTGGGGCATGTGACAAAGCAGGGAGCAATAGCAGGCCCCAGGGTGCTTGAACATATGGTTGACACTGTTCTTTATTTTGAAGGAGAGACCCATATGTCATACAGAGTGCTTAGGGCTGTTAAAAACAGATACGGCTCCACAAATGAGATAGGAATATTTGAAATGGGAGATAAAGGGCTTACAGAGGTGCCCAATCCTTCTGAGATGCTTTTGTCCGGAAGAATGGAGGGAGCCACCGGATCCTGTGTTATTTCTGCTATGGAAGGTACAAGGGCAATGCTGGTAGAGGTTCAGGCTTTACTCAGCCATACAGGTTTCGGGGTTCCAAGAAGGAATGCTACGGGAGTTGATTACAACAGGGTTGCGCTGCTGATGGCCGTACTGGAGAAGAGAGTCGGTATGCAGCTTGGGAGCAGTGATTCATATGTGAATGTAGTAGGAGGGATCAAGCTTAACGAGCCTGCAGCAGACCTTGGAATAGTTGCAGCTATTGCCTCCAGCTTCAGAGACAGGGAAATTGACGGCAGCACTGTAATTATTGGAGAAGTAGGGCTTGCCGGAGAAGTAAGAGCGGTGAACTTTGCCGAGAAGAGGGTAAACGAAGCTGCGAAGCTTGGTTTTAAAAGATGCATAATACCCGCGAACAATTTAAGCAGGCTTAATGATAAATCAGGCATAGAGGTACTTGGGGTGTCAAATGTAAATAATATGCTTGACATAATAATAGGAGGATAGGCATATGAGAGATGAAATGGGAAGGGATGACGGCCTTCAGAGCTGCCTCAGGATGATTGCTCCCGGCACTCCTCTGAGGGAAGGCCTGGAAAGCGTACTGAAGGCGAAAACAGGCGGACTCATTGTGGTTGGTGACAGTAAGGAGGTTATGTCCCTTGTAGATGGAGGCTTTCATATCAATTCGGACTTCTTGCCGGCGTACATGTACGAGTTGGCAAAGATGGACGGTGCAATCATACTCAGCAGGGATTGCAAGAAAATACTATATGCCAATACTCAATTGATTCCCGATCCTTCAATACCATCTTCCGAAACCGGTATCAGGCACAGAACAGCGGAGAGGGTTGCACGGCAGACCGGGGAATTGGTTATTTCTATTTCTCAAAGAAGGAACGTCATAACTATTTATAAAGGATATCTGAAATATGTTCTTAAGGATATAAGTATAATACTGTCCAAAGCCAATCAGGCGCTGCAGACCCTGACCAAGTATAAATCGGTGCTGGACGGAACCTTGGCGAATCTTGGGGCTTTAGAGTTTGATGATATTGCAACTGTGCTGGATGTAGCGCTGGCAGTACAGAAAATTGAGATTGTAAACAGGATTGTGACTGAGGTTGAACAATACATATATGAACTGGGCGTTGAAGGAAAGCTTGTCAGTATGCAGCTGGAAGAACTTGTTGCAGGCCTGAAGGAGGAGGAAGTACTCCTGATCAGGGACTATCTGCCCAGGGGAGAGGAAAATAATTATAAGGAAATAACCAGAACCTTGAGGAACCAGTCTTCAGAGGACCTTCTTGAGTTGCCTTTTGTAGCCAGGATATTGGGATTGGGGAATAATATCAATACTTTAGACCTTCCGATATCAACAAGAGGATATAGGATACTGAGTAAAATTCCAAGGCTGCCCATGAACATAATTGAAAACCTGGTATCTGATTTTGAAAGGCTGCAAAGGATTCTTGGGGCTTCCATCGAGGAGCTGGATGAAGTGGAGGGCATAGGAGAGGTCAGGGCCAGGATAATCAAGGAAAGCCTCAAGAGAGTATATGAGCAGATACAGACCGAAAGGCATATATAATGAGACAGGGGGATGAGACAGGGGGACGTTTCTCTTGTCCCGTTTGCGGGACAAGAGAAACGTCCCCCTGTCTCATTTATTTATTTAAAACAAATTGTAAATTCCAAGGGTATGCATTTTTTCATATTCCTTCAGAAGTACGTCATACATGCTGATATCCATTATGTTGCATAGAGCTGCAATATAGAAAAGATTATTGCCCAGCTCTTTTTCAATAACATCTCTGCAATTCGCACAAAGGCTTCCCTTAAGATGGGTATCCATATAATTCTTCAGCTCCTGCAGCGTTATCTCATTATCGTAGTTCTGTTTTTTCGAGTTGATTTCTATACATCCGCAGGAGGTTACCGCCTTAACCACAGCTCTGCTCACTCTCGACTGCGACTCCTGATATTTCGTCAGCACATCAAGAATACTTTTGTGGCGTACCAAGAGTTCACCAACGCTGTCCTGGAAGTTATCATAAAGCAAATCTTTCATCAGGTATCACTCCTATATAAAAGTAAACATAAAATATAGTATCAAACTGATATTGTCAGCTGCTGTTTCAGCTTTGTTATATATCCATTATAAGTATAAGGAATTCCAATGTCAATTTATAATTGCAATGTGGACATTCTATCGGCTATAGAAGATTATGGAAATCAAGTAAGATTGTAAAAATCGACTGGAGGCAAATCAATGTTTAGTATAGGTGATATGATATATTATCCCCGTCATGGGGCAGGGATAATTGAAGGTATTGAGGAAAAAGAAGTTCTTGGTGAAAAATGCAAGTATTATGTTATAAGAATTGCATTGGGAGATATGAAGGTGATGGTGCCCATAAGCAAGACGGAATTTCATGGCATCAGAAATATAACATCCAGGGACAGAATTGACGATATATATAATATACTGTCGGGAGAAACAAGCTGTATGTGCAAGAGCTGGAGCAAGAGGTACAGGGAGAATGAGGCAATAATAAGGAGGGGCGATGTTTTCGAGATATCTGAACTTGTAAAAAACCTTACGGTTGCAGATCGCGGGAAAAAATTGTCCACAGGGGAGAAAAGGATGCTTGAAAACGTAAGGCAGCTGCTGGTAAGCGAGCTTATGCTTATGTTGGATGAGCCCTATGAGAAAATAGAGAAAAAGGTGCTGGGCATTATAAAATAGTAAATTATTTATATATTTGGTTTAAATAAATAGGCAATTGTTATTTTTTAATGCAGATTTATTTGTTATAATATAATTGGTCTTATAATTGGTTTATTATAGCTTAAAAAGTATCAAACTGGATATACTAGATAAAAGGAGGTGAAGTTGTAAATGCGAAAAGTTATTGTTTGGGTGTTAATGATTCTGGGTGCCGCTCTGGGTGCGGAGTCGGCATATCTTCTTACGAATTATTTTAAAGTGACACGGTTTCTCGGTTTTGACCTTTCAGGTTCAGGTTCTATTGTGCCGGTTTTATTCGGCGGGGTTATTGGTGGAATTATATTTTATTTTATATCTTCCTGGCTGATTAATTTTGGTAAGGAGTCTACCACAAGAGTTGAGAGAATGCTTCAAAAAATACCAGCCGGCGAAATGCTGGTGGGAGCGATAGGGCTGATTACAGGGCTTGTTATTGCTTATCTTATAAGCAGCGGTCCTATAAAGCTTATACCTTTTGCATGGTTGGGCACTTCGTTGTCAATACTGATATATTTGCTTCTGGGATACCTGGGAGTAAGTATAGCAACTAAAAAAAGGGAGGACATATTAGGATTGCTTATTCCTTGGAAAAGATTAGTGCAGAAGGACAAGGAAAAGCAGGCTGCAAAGGTTGGAAGCGTTATGCAGCCCAAAATTCTCGATACAAGTGTTATCATAGATGGAAGAATAGCGGATATATGTAAGACAGGGTTTATTGAAGGCCCGCTTATCATACCTGCATTTGTCCTGGAGGAACTCAGACATATTGCGGATTCATCGGATGCATTAAAAAGAAACAGGGGCCGCAGAGGTTTGGATATACTAAACAGGATTCAAAAGGAACTGGATATAAACGTAGAAATAGTGGAAAAGGATTTTGAAGAACTGACCGAGGTTGATACCAAGCTTTTGAAGCTGGCTCAGTATATGAACGGCAAGGTAATAACAAACGATTACAATCTGAATAAAGTGGCGGAATTCCAAAGGGTGCCTGTTTTGAATATCAATGAGCTTGCAAACGCGGTGAAGCCTGTTGTACTTCCGGGAGAAGAAATGGTAGTGCAGGTAATAAAAGACGGCAAGGAGTTTGGCCAAGGAGTCGCATATCTTGATGACGGGACAATGATAGTTGTAGATGGCGGAAAACGGTACATTGGAGACACTATTGAGGTTGTAGTGACAAGCGTTCTGCAAACTGCAGCCGGAAGGATGATATTTGTAAAGCCAAAATCCGCCGCAGATAAAGTATCGTAAAACATTGCGGCGCAAGCCGCATTTGTTTTACCCTAAGCAGAAATAAAGTCCGCTTAGGGTATATTTATTAAAAAATGGGGGATTGAAGGGCTATGAATACTGCAATTGTACTTGCTGCAGGCAAAGGGACCAGAATGAATGCAGGAATGAACAAGCAGTTTATGCTGATAAATGATAAGCCCCTTCTTGCACAGACTCTGGCGGCTTTTCAAAGCTGCAGTGCAATAGACAGCATCATACTTGTTGCAGGCAGGGAGGAGCTTAAGACCTGCAAGGAGCAAATACTTGATGTCTATGGCTTCGATAAAGTGGACAAGCTGGTCTCAGGGGGCAGTGAGCGCCAGCAGTCGGTTTACAATGGTATACTGGAACTGGAAGATGATTGCAGCATAGTTGTAATTCATGACGGAGCCAGGCCTATATTGCCGGAGGGAATTATTGAAAAGTGCATTGACGGTGCAAAAATTTACGGAGCGGTTTCCGCCGGTATGCCGGCAAAAGAAACTATAAAGATATTGAATGAAGAGGGTTTTGTGCAATATACGCCTGAGCGGGGAAAGGTATGGGTTACCCAGACGCCTCAGGCTTTTAAGAGGGATATAATTGAGAAAGCCCACAAAATGGCCAATATCAAAGGCATATCAGGCACTGACGATGCGTTTCTGGTTGAGTGTATGGGGATAAAGGTAAAAATGCTGGAGGGAAGCTATGAGAATATCAAGATTACAACTCCTGAGGACATAATTCTTGCTGAAGCGATAATGAGAAAAACTGTGGAATGAGGTGAAAGCATGCATGGATTCAGGGTTGGAAACGGCTACGACGTACATAAGCTGGCAGAGGGAAGGAAGCTGATACTGGGAGGCGTAGAGATTCCTAATGCGAAAGGCCTGTTGGGGCATTCGGACGCAGATGTGCTTGTGCATTCAATAATGGATGCATTATTGGGTGCCTGCGGGGAATCGGATATAGGCAGGCACTTTCCTGACAGTGATATATCCTATAAAGGGATATCAAGCCTTGTTCTATTGAAAAAAGTCAAGGATATTCTTTATTCCAAGGGATATCGGATTTCAAATATTGACAGTACAATAATAGCTGAAAAACCAAAACTTTCGCCGTTTGTAGATGAAATGAAGGCAAATATAGCAGCAGTGCTGCAGCTTGACAAGGATTGCATAGGTATCAAGGCCACCACTTCGGAAGGTTTGGGTTTTACCGGCAGAGGTGAAGGAATTGCGGCTTATGCCGCAGCAATCATATATAAATAAAATGTCCGTAAGCGTCGCAATACTGAGTTGTCTTGCTCGCTTCCAGCCATTTTATACGAAGGGAGGCGCCTGAAAATGTTTATAATAAGAAATAAAGGCAGCGGAAATAAATTCACGCTTATTTCGATTATAATGATAATTGCAGTCATATATATTTTTAGGCTTATTTCGCCCCAGAAGGAGATAGAATATCCCGATACAATGCATTATAATAATGTAAAATATGAGTATGCGGAGACTGTGAAGGGTCTTCCGTTTATGTTCGTGAGGAAGAGGCCGGTAAGCGAGGAAGGATTTATAATACTTGTCCGAAGAGGTACCGACACTCAGGAAGAGATCTTTATGTACGAAGGATTTCGTAAATACAGGCGCTATGAGGCGTTAAGAGAATAGAGGATAAGAATAACCAAGAAGCGACATCCTAAAAAAGGAAATTACGAAAAGATTTTCATAAAATCGAACATATGTTCTTGTTTTGTGCTAATGATCATGTTATAATTGAGAAAAATAGCAATAAGCTGGGAGATTCAAATTAATGACTTGGTAAGTATAAAAGAGGAGTCATAGCATATTAATAAAAAAGTCACAGAAATCAAATATTTCATATCTGATTGAATATAGGAGAACTAATAAATAAAATATGTAAGGGTGATAAAATGAATCTTAACAGTGATGATATTAACTTATATTTAAATGAGAATATTGATAGGATATATAAAAAAATTATACGAATAGCAGAAAAGAATATAGGTAAAGAAGAAAATTTCAGAATAGATATAGCAATATTAATTAATGATATATTTAGGGATTTAGAAATTGAAAATAGAATTAATCCGGAACAAGAATATAGTGTTACACAAGGAAGAATAGATTCCCTATATGGTAATATCATTATAGAATACAAAGCTCCAGGGAAAATATCAAGTAATAATATTTCAATTAATGAAACTTTTATTGAGCAGGTACAAAGGCAAATAATAGGTTTATCTAAAAGAAATAAAGTGGATATAGAAAAAATCTTAGGTGTTGTTTTTGATGGATATAATATTATATATGTAAGACACAGGAATAATATTTGTAGCGTATCAAAAGTTATAAAAGTTAATAAAGAATCAATACAATTATTTTTGAAAAGATTATTATCTTTAAGTATTGAGAAAAAAGCCTTAACGATAGAAAATCTGCTAAATGATTTTAGTTCGGATAGCGAAAGAACAAGAAAAATTGTATCTTTGCTTTATAAAAAGAGTTCCAATAATAAAGATTATAATAGGCCTAAGCTATTATTCGAGCAATGGAAGCATTTATTTAGAGAAGTTTGTGGTTATGACTTTGATACATTGGACTTAAAAATTCAAGACTTAAAGCAACATTATAATATTAGTGAAGATAATGTTAAAATAGACTATTTAATATTCTCTATACAGACCTATTTTTCGTTAATTATTAAGTTTTTATCTATTGAAGTTTTAACATATTTATCTGATAAGAAAGATGATGGGTTAAATGTATTAATAACAGATAACCAATCAAAATTAAAAGAACAGCTTGAGGATATAGAATCAGGTGGAATATATAAAAGATTAGGAGTTACTAATTTTTTAGAAGGGGATTTCTTTGGCTGGTATTTATCTCTATGGGATGATGATATTTATTTTGAATTTAGAGATTTAATCGAAGAATTTAGGAAATATGATTATAGTAGTATTAACCTTGAACCAGATACCGCTAAGGATTTGCTTAAAGATGTCTATCACAGCTTATTCCCTAAAGAATTAAGACATAATTTAGGAGAGTATTATACACCAGATTGGCTGGCTGAATTTTTGATTCAGGAGATGGATATTGAATATTATTCAAGCAAAAGCATACTTGATCCAACTTGTGGCTCTGGTACTTTTATTGTTTTATTAATTAAAAATTATGTAAGCTATAATAAAGGAAAAATAGAAGATAAAAAAATTCTTAACAGTATTATAAATAATATTAAAGGCTATGATTTAAATCCATTAGCTGTTATTTCAGCAAGAGCCAATTATGTAATTGCATTAGGTGATTTATTTAATGAAAGGGTTTGTGAAATAGAAATACCTATATATCTTTGTGATTCTATGTTAACTATATTAGAACAAAAACAATTAGATAGAGATTGTCATACTGTATTTACAAAAGCAAAAGAATTTCCAATTCCGGTAAGTCTAATAGACAAAGGTATAATGAATAAAATATTAGATATTTTAAACGAAGCTGTTAATTTAGATTATACAGAAGATAATTTTATACAACGAATAAAAAATGAAAATATCATAAATGAAGAGGGGCTAAACAAAGAGAAAGCTATCTTAAAAGAATTGTATTCTATAACGTATAACCTGGAGAAAGAAGGTTTAAATGGCATATGGGGCAATATTATTAAAAATGCATTTGCACCTATTTTTCAAAAAAAAGTAGATTATATTATTGGGAATCCTCCTTGGATAGTATGGCAAAGTCTTCCGGAAGAATACAGAAGGTCTATTCAAAAATATTGGCATGAATATAGGGTATTTGAGCATGCCGGACTAGATGCTAGATTGGGAAGTGCACATGATGATATATCAGTTTTAATGACATATGTTATTATGGATAATTTTTTAAAAGACAAAGGTAAATTGGGTTTTGTAATAAATCAGAATATATTTCAATCAAGCGGAGGAGGGCAAGGTTTTAGAAAGTTAATGATTAGGGACTCAATACCAGTAAAAATAGAAAGAGTTCATGATTTTGTAAAAGTTGAGCCCTTTAAAGATTTAGGTGCAAGTAATAAAACGGCAGTATTTACTGCAATAAAAAATGAAGAAACAGAGTTTCCAGTTGATTATATTGTATGGGATAAAAAAGTAAATGGTACGGTAGACTCAAGCGAATCATTAGAAAATATTTTGACAAAAATAATAGGATATAAAAGCTTAAAGGCTAAGCCTATTAAAGAAAAAAACTCTTCTTGGATTATCGGAACTGAAGAGGAATTAACTATATATGATAAAATGGTAACTTGTCAAGATGTGCACTACAAAGCAAGAAAAGGTGTAGATACCAGCGCAAATTGTATTTATTGGGTAAAAGTAAAAAAAGGTTTGCCAAACAATCAAGTTTTAGTAGATAATAGTCCGGAAGCCAGCAGAAAACCTATTAAACAAGTTGAAAATACACCTTTGGAGGAAGATTTAGTTTATCCATTACTAAGGGGAAAAGATGTTCAAAGATGGAATGCTGAAACACATTACAATATAGTTCTTCCTTATACAAATGATGGTAAAGTGATTGAGGCAGAAGAGCTAAAGGTTAAATATCCAAGAGCATATGAATATTTTTATAAAAAGGAAAATGGATTTATTGATATTTTAATAAATAGAGCTATTTATAAGAAACATTATTTATCCCTGAATACAAAAAAAATAGCCCCGGAATATGTATTATATAATATAGGCCCATATACATTTTCACCTTATAAAGTAGTTTGGAAGGCTTTGGCTTCTGGTATGATTGCCACCACAATTTCTACAAATAATAATAAATTAATTATTCCTGATCACAATGTCATAATGATACCTTTATATGATGAAGATGAAGCTTATTATATATCTGGGATATTAAATGCTGAGATAGTGAGCAAATTTATTAATGCATATATTTCATGGTTTTTTTCAACTCATATTCTTGAGAATATGTATATACCTAAGTTTAATCCGAATAACAAAATTCACAAGAAAATAGTTGAGTTATCTAGGGAAGCACATGATTTTGCCATACAAAAGGATAGGAAGCTTCATAATACTGAAAAACAAGTTAATGAAATTGTTGAATCCTTGTTATTAAATGAGTGATCTGCTAGGGCTATGCCCAATCAAAAGCAAGTATGGTTGAGTAAATATGGTGTCAGATTACAGTCCGTCAAAATACCAGGGTGAGCCTATCGAGCCGGACGATAGGAGAGAATAGTAAGGCATACAACTTTACAGGCTACAATTGGAATATTGTTATAAAAAGTATTGACATAATATCTATTAACTATAATAATATATATAATTGAAGGTGAAATTACAATTGAATAAATGATGCGCGGATCGGGAAGAGTAAATCAGAAAGGCATACAGAGAGGAACCTTCGTCGGTTGAGAGAGGTTTCATGATACGCTGATTGAAGTGCACCCGTGAGCACCGGAGAGGAAGCTGAATGCTTGTAAAGTGGTATTCTCCGGCGGATTACCGTTAATTCTTGAGAGTATCAAAAGAGTGGAACCGCGGAATTGCCCGCCTCTTTAAGAGGCGGGTTTATCTATTTTGATATATGCCTCAAGCTTAATATTTATGTATAGGAAGGTGTTAAAAATGAAGCTGTACAACACAATGACAAGGAAAAAGGAAGAGTTTGAACCGATGACGCCGGGGGAAGTAAAAATGTACTCCTGCGGGCCGACTGTCTACAACTTCTTTCATATAGGAAATGCAAGGCCATTCATAATATTCGATATTCTAAGGAGATATCTTGAATATAGAGGGTATAAGGTAACCTTTGTTCAAAATTTTACGGATGTAGACGATAAAATAATCAAAAGAGCCAAGGATGAGAACACAACAGAGAAAGAGGTATCTGACAGGTACATAAAGGAATACTTCAAGGATGCTGAAGCCTTAAATATTAGGAAGGCTGATTATCATCCCAGGGTTACCGAGCATATCAAGGAAATAATAGACATAATAAAAAGGCTGGAAGCCAATAGCTTTACATACACTGTCGGCGGAGACGTATATTATGATACTGCGAAGTTTGTCGGATACGGCAAGCTTTCCAAGCAGAATCTCGAAGAGCTGGAGGTAGGCGCCAGGGTAGATGTAAATGAGGTAAAAAGGAATCCCTTTGATTTTGTGCTTTGGAAGGCTCAAAAGCCCGGAGAGCCTGCATGGGAAAGCCCCTGGGGAATGGGCAGGCCGGGATGGCACATTGAATGCTCCGCCATGTCTATGAAATACCTGGGAGAGACTATAGATATCCATTCAGGAGGACAGGACCTGGTATTTCCCCATCATGAAAATGAAATCGCACAGAGTGAAGGCGCGACGGGAAAGCCTTTTGCCAGGTACTGGCTGCATAATGCGTTCCTCAATATAAATAATGAAAAGATGTCCAAATCCCTGAACAACTTTTTCACAGTAAGGGATATTGAAGAAAAATTTGACCTTGAGGTCTTCAGGCTTTTTATGATTTCGGCTCATTACAGGAGTCCTTTGAATTTCAGCGCCGAGCTTTTGGATCAGGCAAAAAGTGCACTGGAAAGGCTGTATAATGCAAAGAACAACCTTGTTTATCTTATGGATAAGTCAGAGAAGAAGCCTTGGGTTCAGGATGAGAAGGATTTCAAAGAGGCTCTTTTGGGGTACAGGAACAAGTTCAACGAGGCTATGGATGATGACTTGAATACCGCTGACGGATTGGCTGTTATTTTTGACATGGTAAGAGATATAAATTCCAACGTCAAGGCAGAATCCTCCAGGGAACTGGTGAAAGTATCCTATGACATGCTTATGGAGCTTACGGGAGTACTGGGCTTGCTTTACAAAAAGGAAGAAAGTCTGGATTCGGAAATCGAAAAGCTTATAGAGGAAAGGCAGAAGGCAAGAAAGGAAAAGAACTGGGCATTGGCCGACAAAATAAGAGATGATCTGAAAGAACAGGGAATAATTCTTGAGGATACCCCCGAGGGAGTCAAGTGGAAAAGGGTATAAAATTTAAATAAAGGAAGTATAACCATGTCTGATATAATGCTTTATATTGTCATAGGCTTGCTTGCAATAAATTCAATTATTCTTATTATCATAATGAATACCAGCCCGGCTGGTAAGCTGATAAAGCTTGAAGCCAGGCTTGATGCCATTGAGAAGAGCATTGACAATCTGGACAGGACGATTATGGAGGGGATGCTGCAGAACAGAGAGGAGATTTCAGGCTCGATAAAGATATTTAACGAAATGATAGCCTCTCAAATGTCGGAAATATCCAATATGCAGCGCAACCAGCTGGACATATTTTCCCAACAGCTTGCAAATCTTACGCAGACCAACGAATACAGGCTTGACAGAATGAGGGATACAATAGAGGAAAAGCTGAAGTATCTGCAGGAGGATAACAGTAAAAAGCTTGACCAGATGAGGGCAACTGTGGACGAAAGGCTAAGCTCCACCCTTGAGCAGCGGCTTGGGGAATCCTTCAGGTTGGTAAGCGAAAGGCTGGAAATGGTTCACAAGGGACTGGGAGAAATGCAGACACTGGCCTCGGGAGTGGGGGACCTAAAAAAGGTGCTTACCAATGTCAAGGCCAGAGGGACCTGGGGAGAAATCCAGCTTGGCAACATACTGGAGCAGATTTTGACACCGGAGCAGTACTCGAAGAACGTGGCTACAGTAAAGGGTTCCTCTGAAAGGGTTGAATTTGCAGTAAAGCTGCCGGGGAGAGATATAAAGGGGACAGAAACGGTATGGCTGCCTATTGATTCCAAGTTCCCTCAGGAGGATTATCAGAGGCTGCTGGAGGCGCAGGAGAATGGGAATCCCGTTAAAGCGGAAGAAGCGGCAAAGGCTATGGAGTTTAAGGTAAAAGGCTTTGCCAGGGATATAAGGGATAAATACATAAGCCCCCCCTGGACAACTGACTTTGGAATAATGTTTTTACCTACGGAAGGCCTTTATGCCGAGATTTTAAGAAGGCCGGGGCTGTGCGACTGTCTGCAGCGGGAATACAGGATAGTTATAGCCGGGCCCACAACATTGATTGCATTATTAAACAGCCTGCAGATGGGCTTCAGGACTATTGCGATAGAAAAGCGTTCCAGCGAGGTATGGAGCCTCCTTGGGACGGTCAAGACAGAATTCGGAAAGTTCGGTGACATACTGGACAAAACACGGAAAAAGCTTCAGGAGGCAAGCAACACAATTGAAGATGCTGCAAGAAGATCCAGAAGCATAGGCAGAAAGCTGAAGAATGTGCAGGAGCTGGCATCGGAGGATGCTGAGATGCTGCTGGAAGAAGCCGATGACGAGGACTTCTCCCAGATAGCTTCCGCAAAAGAGGATTAGAGATTGGAATAGTAGGTATATTATGGGAAATGATTATTTGGAAAAGAACTACAAAAAACTGCTGGAGGAGCTGCATCAGCTTATGATGGACAGCGGCAAGCTTTCGGCTACGGATGTCAAGATGCTGAACCCTCTCGTGCTTGCATATGCGGGGGATTCAGTCTATGACACTTTCGTCAGGACCCTGCTGGTATTCGGAGGCCACGGGCAGGTTGCGAAGCTTCACAAAATGTCGATTGAGTTTGTGAAGGCAAAAGCCCAGGCGGATATTCTGTGGGAGATAAATGAGCTGTTGACTCCCGAAGAGCAGGACATTGTACGGAGGGGAAGAAATACAAAGTCGTCAACCATGCCGAAAAACGCAGACATTCTTGACTACAGGTATGCTACCGGTTTTGAAGCCCTGATAGGATACTTGTATCTGACCGGACAGATTGACCGCCTAATGGAAGTAATAAGGATGGTAATCAATGTAAAAACAAGCCGGCAGAAGTAGAATTGTCTGGACATGGGATGGATTTTACGGGTAGAATGTAATAAATAGGATGTTTTTGCAAGCCCGCAGGATAAAATGTAAGTGAGGTGTTTTGTATTGAGTAAGGTTGATAAAATATTTATTGAGATGTGTAAAGATATTTTAAAAAACGGTTTTTCAACAGAAGGGCAAAATGTGAGAGCCAAGTGGGAGGATGGCAGTCCGGCCCATACGATTAAGAAGTTTTGCGTAATCAATAGGTATGATCTTGCAGAAGAGTTTCCGATTCTTACATTAAGGCCGACAAACCTAAAAGCTGCAATTGACGAACTGCTTTGGATATGGCAAAAGAAGTCCAACAATATCAAATACCTTAAGAGTCATATTTGGGATAGTTGGGCGGATGAGAGCGGATCCATAGGAAAGGCATATGGATATCAACTGGGTATCAAGCATAAATATCCCGAAGGAGAATTCGACCAGGTTGACCGGGTATTATACGATTTAGAGCATAATCCTTACAGCAGAAGGATTATGACTAATATATACAATCACAGCGATTTGCATGAAATGCACTTATACCCCTGTGCTTACAGCATGACTTTTAATGTTACGGGCAGGAAGCTTAACGGAATACTTAACCAGAGGTCACAGGACGTTCTGGTTGCCAACAATTGGAATGTCGCACAATATTCAATTCTTATGCATATGATGGCACAAGTTAGTGGCCTTGAGGTTGGGGAGTTCGTGCACGTTATTGCGGATGCCCATATATACGACAGGCATATCCCGCTAGTTGAGGAGCTTATTCAAAGGAACCCTTATCCGGCGCCAAAGCTGTTGATAAACAAAGAAGTAAAAGACTTTTATGACTTCAAGGTTGAAGATTTTGAGTTGGAGGGGTACCAGAGCGGCCAACAGATCAAAGGTATTCCTGTTGCTGTGTAATAAGGAGAGATGGCATGAAGGCAATTGTTGCTGCAGACATGAATTGGGGAATAGGGTATAAAGGCAGCTTATTGGTGAGGATTCCTGAGGATATGAGGTTTTTTAAAGAGATGACGTTGGGGAAAGCTGTAATTATGGGAAGAGAAACCTTTGAATCATTACCGGGCAGGGAGCCCCTTAAAGACAGAAAAAACATCATATTAAGCAGGAAGGAAGGCTACGGGGACGGCAGAATTACTATATGTCATTCGGCAGAGGATATTTTTGACATGCTGAAGGGATATAAGAGTGAGGATGTGTTTGTAATCGGCGGAGAATCAGTATATAAACAGTTTCTGCCCTATTGTACCGAGGCTTATGTAACAAAAATAGAGCACAAGTATGAAGCAGACAAATATTTCCCGGATTTGGACAGCAAAGAGGAATGGGAATTGGTATCAGTAAGTGATTTGCATACATACAAGGATATCAATTATAGGTTTACAAAATATAAAAACATTAAATTTTTATAAAAAAATTACAGATAATAAGCATATGAATACCGGAACTATACCCGAGGCAAAACTAACTATAAAGGATGAGAATTATGGCGTTTAATAAGAATTATTCAAAACCTTCAAGGCCGGGAAGGCCGGGAAAAACCCAAAAGAAAGACAGCAGGTTTGTAAAGGATGAAGGCAGGTATTCCAAGGGTTCTGTCAAAGATAAAAAGACAGAGAAGCCTTTTGAAAAGAAAAGGCCTTTTGAAAAGGCCGCACCTTATGAGGCAGGTAAGCCGAAGAATATGTTTAAAGCTGACTTCCGGCAGGAAGAAGATGATGATGACAATATCAATCTGATTGAAGGAAGAAATCCTGTACTTGAGGCACTGAAATCCGGCAGAGAAATCGACAAGATTTTTGTACAGAAGGGTGTCGGAGAAGGTTCAATAAGGCAGATAATAGCCATTGCCAGAGAAAAGAAGATACTTATAAAGGAAGTGGACAAAGCTAAGCTGGACGGCCTTTCAAGGACAAGGAACCATCAGGGAGTGATAGCTTCGGCAGCTTTGTACAAGTATTATGAAGTGGATGATATTCTGCAAGCTGCAAGGGAAAAGGGTGAAGATCCCTTTATCGTAATACTTGATGAAATAACCGACAACAATAATCTTGGCTCAGTGATTCGAACAGCTGAAGCGGCTGGAGTTCACGGCATAATCATACCAAAAAGGAGAGCTGTAGGACTTACGCCTGCTGTGGCAAAGATTTCTGCAGGCGCAATTGAATATGTGCCTGTTGCAAAAGTAACCAATCTGAACCATACAATAGAGTATCTGAAAAAAGAAGGCCTGTGGATTGCGGGGGCTGAAATGGGAGGAGAACCATATTACGGCAAGGACATGACCGGCCCTGTTGCATTGGTAATCGGCAGCGAAGGTGAAGGACTCGGACGCCTTATCAAGGAAAACTGCGATTACCTTGTCAGCATCCCGATGAAAGGAAAGATCTCATCGCTTAATGCAGCCGTTTCTGCCGCGATTATACTGTTTGAGATTCAAAAGCAGCGGGCAAACCGCTAAAACTTGACTAAAATTGAAGGTATATGTATAATAATAGTGTGGTTTTCTATGTCTGATACATGGAGGCGATAGATTGGAAGTAAATGCAGAAGAAAAATACGTTGAAAGATACGACAGCATGTTTGATGAAGAAATAGTGCTTAGTGCCAGGGATGGGAATGCCACATCTCTTGAGTATATTATAAACAAGTACAAGAACTTTGTAAGGGCGAAAGCCAGATCCTACTTCCTGATAGGCGCCGACAAGGAGGACATAGTACAGGAAGGCATGATAGGATTATATAAAGCCATAAGAGATTTTAGAAATGATAAGCTGTCTTCCTTCAGAGCCTTTGCAGAGCTTTGCATCACCAGGCAGATAATAACGGCTATAAAGACTGCCACGAGGCAGAAGCATATTCCGCTTAATTCATATGTTTCGCTGAATAAGCCCATTTATGACGAAGAATCAGACAGGACACTCCTTGACATACTTACCGCAACAAAAATAACAGACCCCGAAGAGCTGATAATCAGCAGGGAGGAGCTTGTCTCAATAGAATCCAAAATTGGTGAGATATTGAGCGAATTGGAGCTTGAGGTGCTGATGTCATATCTTCAAGGGAAGTCCTACCAGGAGATTGCCTGTGATTTGGACAGGCATGTGAAATCCATCGACAATGCACTTCAGCGAGTGAAGAGAAAGCTTGAAAAGTATCTGGAAATTAAAGATATATAAAAAAATGCGTCGTGAGACGCATTTTTTATTCCTTTATTTCAATTGTCATGCCTTCCATATGCCTTTTCCCCATTGCTTTTCTCTTCTTTCTGTTTTCCTTGCTCTCCAATATCACATCAAAATCATAATCTTCCGGGTAAAGTTCCTTTGAATTTATATAAAGGGAGAGCCTCTTTCTGTTTACTATGAACTTCTTCTGCATCACCATGACTCCGAGATTCCCTTTTCCATCCTCCTGCTCACACACGATTCCGGTGCGGTTCATAGTGCTTATATACACACAATCGCCAATTTTGAAAGAGGTTTGGCGTGAGATTTTTTCGTAATTCTTTTTATCCTCCTTGAGTTTAATGCTTTTATTTGTCTGTTCCGCGTGTTTTTGAACCATTTCGGTGTTCTTGACCTGAGTTATCCTGCCTAAGGGCATGAATTCATCGTAAGCTTTCCTTTCTTTATATGTGATTTCATGGGCCCTTTCAATTATATCCCGTTTCATTCCCAATCTTAAGGCAATAAGAAAAGCATTGCTTTCACCCGGTTCTCCTATCTTCAAACTATACAAAGGCTGCAGCGTATCAAGGTCAAATTCCATGCAGCCGTTTTCAAATCCATCCTTTTCATATGCGTAGTGCTTTATCTCGCTGTAATGGGTAGTGGCAATTGTGACCGCACCTTTCCTATATGTTTCTTCCAGAATTGCAATGGCAAGGCCCATGCCTTCACCGGGGTCTGTGCCTGCCCCCAGTTCATCCAATATGACCAGTGTATTGCTGCCTGCACACTCTACGATGCTTATTATATTTCTGATGTGGGAGGAGAAGGTGCTTAAGGATTGTTCAATGCTTTGGCCGTCTCCGATATCGGCAAGTATGTCGGTAAAGACGGCAAATTCACTCCCGGGATCTGCAGGTACATGAAGTCCCGACTGTACCATAAGCGTCAGCAGTCCTATAGTTTTTAAGGCCACAGTTTTGCCTCCTGTATTAGGGCCTGTTATGACCAAAGTCCGGTACGAATCCCCGATGCTTAAATCCAGAGGCACGGCTGACTTTCCTATTAAGGGGTGCCTGGCTCCGCATATGTCCAGCCTGCCGCAGGTATTGACGCTTACAGGGTTGGCTTCCAGAGATCTGCTGAACCTTCCCTTGGCGAACAGGAAGTCATAATATGACATAACCTGTATATTGGTTGTTATTTCCTTTTTGTATGATTCTGCAAGATTTGTGAGCATTGACAATATCCTGCAGACTTCTTTTTCCTCCTCTATCCTGCAGTGATTCAGTTCGTCCTGGAGCTTTCTTACTTCCGAAGGCTCAATGAAGACAGTAGACCCGCTGACTGAACTGTCCATCACTTCCCCGTCTACATTCCTGCGATACTCTCTTTTAACGGGTATAACATATCTGCCGTTTCGGGAGCTTATTATTCCGTCCTGAAGATACCTGGCATAGGCCGGGGATCTCAAAATGCTTTCAAGCTTGCCCTTTATCCTGTCTTCAAGTATTATTATTTTCTTTCTTACTCTGGACAGCTCGCTGCTGGCCTTATCAGCAACCGCTCCGTTCTGAATGCACCTTTCTATTTCCTCGGACAACTCCTCAAGCTCATAGGCGGACAAGGCAAAGCTGCTTACTATAGGGGCTATTGCAGATTTATCCTCCATGAACCGCTTAAGCTTGCCAACCTCCTGAAGCAATCCAAGTATTACTTCGAATTCTTCGGGAAGCAGAGTCATATTCTTTCCTAACTTGCCAACGATACTTTCTATACCGTTAAGGCTGTGGATTGGTACGCTGCCGCTCCTCTGCAATATGGCACAAGCTTCGGTAGTTTCATTCATCCACGACAATATGGTGTCAGTATTCAGAGATGGTTCAAGCTTATCTGTCAAATCCTTTCCCAGATTGGATACTGTATAGGTTTTCAGCAGTTCCTTGATTTTATCAAATTCTAAAATTTTTATAGCTGTTGAATTCAATTTATATTCCTCCTTAAATGGGAAAAGGCCGTAATCAGACTACGTCCAATCACAACCTTTATATCCGGTACAGTCATACGTATCCTGCAGATAAACGCCAAATATGAAAAAACCGTGCAAAAGCACGGCACTGTACAACATATACAATTGGTTCCGTGTCCATAATATCAAAAGGGCAACTAACCAAGCCTATTAATGCGCAAAGCAATTAATAGGATTCCCTTTCGATGCTAGATTCATTTATCTAGTTATGAACACTCTCAGACATAAAATACCTCGAACTTTAATTTTCGGCGTTTATCAAATTATTGATTTCTACGACTTTCATATTTTATTCTATGTAAATATCTGCAAGATGTCAATGTTTATTTACTCAAATTCCCTGAATAAAGCTTCAAAGGCTTCCTTGCTGTCTATTGCATGGTATACATGGTTGTCTTCGGGGAATTTTTCCTCTTTGACATCTGCCACGTATTCTTTGAATGCATTAATAATAACTTCAGCTACGTTGGCATATTTTTTGACGAATTTTGGAGTGAAGGCCTGGAAAAGGCCCAGCATATCCCCGCATATTATTAACTGGCCGTCGCAGGGAAGTCCTGCACCAATGGAATATACCGGGATAGTCAATTTATGGCTTAAGTATTCTGTCAATTCCGGAGGAACTGCTTCCAGAAGCAGTGCTCTTGCTCCCGCTTCCTGAATTGCGAGGGCATCCTTAATCAATTCTCTTGCACTGTCAACTGTTCTTCCCTGTGCTTTGAATCCTCCCAACTGTCCTGAGCTTTGAGGTGTTAAGCCTATATGCCCGAATACAACGATTCCTGCGTCAGAAATTGCTTTAATCCTGCTTAGTACACGAATTCCGCCTTCAAGCTTTATGGCATCCATATCGGCTTCCTTCAGGAATCTGCATGCGTTTCTTACTGCTTCTTCATCAGATACCTGATATGAACCAAAGGGCATATCACCTATTGCAAAAGTATTCGGAGCACCTCTTCTGACAGCCTGGCAGTGAGATATGCAATCGTCCATTGTAACCGGAACTGTACCTTGATATCCCAATACAACCATACCTAAAGAGTCACCCACAAGGATCATGTCCATGCCGGCCTGTTCAGCAAATGAGGCCATCGGAAAATCGTAGGCGGTAATCCATGAGACTTTTTCCCCCGTCTTCTTCATTTCATAGAAGTCGTTGATTGATTTTTTCTTTGCCATTTGAATTCCTCCTTAAATTTTAATATTTTATAGATTATTATTGTCATACCCGAGTTTCATAGATATTTCCCCAGTGTAATTCATTAATGTCACACTTGCTTCCTTTCGGAAGATCTCATCCATTCTAAAGGTTGGGCCGGACAGACTTATAGCGGCAAAGGGAATATTGAAGTGGTTATAAATGGGTGCAGCTATGCAGCTTAGCCCTATCTCAAGCTCTTCGTTATCCTCTGCATACCCTCTGTTTCTTGTTAATTCAAGGGATTTCATCAGCGAGTTTCTGTCAGAAACGGTATTGCCGGTGTATTTTCTGAATTCCATCCTTTTGAGTTTGCTGTTAAGCTCCTCCGGGGGAAGATTGGCCAATATCGCTTTTCCCACCGCAGTACAATACAGAGGCAGCCTGCCTCCTACCAAGGTGCTGATACGCATTGACTGTGTGCTCTCAACTTTTTCAAGGTAGATAATGGAAAGGTCGTCCATAACAACAAAGTTTGCTGTTTCCTGATACATTTTTACCAGCTGTTCCAGGTATGGTACGGCTATGTGCCTAAGGGCGGAATTAACCTTGGTACCCAGCCTGAACAATTCAAGCCCCAATCTGTACTTTCCGGTAAGCTCATTCTTTTCAATCAATTTGTTTGCTTCAAGTGTGGATATTAAACCAAAAGCAGTACTTTTATGAAGCCCAGCCATTTTGCTTATTTCGGTAACTCCCAGTTCTTCATTTTTTTCAAAACAGCGAATTATTTGTATTGCTCTGCATACTGACTGTATTACATTTTCACCGGATTTATTCAATACGATCCCTCCCCGCCAAAACGTACTATAATGAAGAACAACATTCTATAATATAGTACACTATTATTGTAACCCAATATATATTTAATTTCAATACCTCTCTTCAGCAATTGTGTAATACATTCAGAGAAGCATTACAAGGGAAATTTGTGCTTTCTCATGTGTTATCAAAATGCGTTAATAAATATTATAAAAAGTTTCATAATATTTATGATGAAACAAAATTAAAAGCAAGCATATATTCCCGCCCGGACATTATATAAAAAGTATTAAATGTCACATTAATTGCATGTAATATACTCTTGAGTTATATATTTCTCTAGGCTTTAACCATATTGACAAAACTATAAATTAGCATTATAATACCATATTGTACGGAGAGGTTCCCGAGTGGCCAAAGGGGGCAGACTGTAAATCTGTTGTCGCAGACTTCGATGGTTCAAATCCATCCCTCTCCACCATTTGCGGGCATAGTTCAGTGGTAGAATACCAGCTTCCCAAGCTGGCTATGCGGGTTCGATTCCCGTTGCCCGCTCCAATATAATGTGTTATGCTCACGTAGCTCAGTAGGTAGAGCACTTCCTTGGTAAGGAAGAGGTTCGGCGGTTCAAGCCCGCTCGTGAGCTCCATCTTTATATAGACACACACGGATGAGTTTGCTGTAACTCTATGGCGGCTTTAGTGAGCAGCCGGATTGGAGCCGGCGAGTATGCTGTACAGATAGTTTCGGGCTGTCTGCACGTTTAACCTATAATCTTGAAACTTAGAGGAGGAGAAGTATAATGGCAAAGGCAAAATATGAAAGGACCAAACCCCATGTAAACATAGGGACAATAGGTCATGTTGACCATGGCAAGACTACACTTACGGCAGCTATAACAGTTGTGCTTTCAAAGTATGGTCAGGCAACTGCAACAAAGTATGACGAAATAGACAAGGCACCGGAAGAAAAGGAAAGAGGAATAACAATAAACACAGCCCATGTTGAGTATGAGACAGCCAACAGGCATTATGCCCATGTTGACTGCCCGGGCCACGCTGACTATGTAAAGAATATGATAACAGGAGCAGCACAGATGGACGGAGCAATCCTTGTCGTATCGGCGGCAGACGGTCCGATGCCTCAGACAAGAGAGCACATACTGTTGTCCCGTCAGGTAGGAGTACCCTACATAGTGGTATTTCTGAACAAGGTTGACATGGTAGATGACGCAGAACTTATCGAACTTGTAGAAATGGAAGTAAGGGAACTGCTTACAGAGTATGAATTCGATGGAGATAACACCCCGATTATAGCGGGATCGGCATTAAAGGCACTGGAGTGCGGATGCGGAAAAGAAGACTGTGAATGGTGCAAGAGCGTACATGAGCTTATGGATGCAGTAGATACCTATGTACCCACACCACAGAGACAGACAGACAAGCCGTTCCTTATGCCTGTGGAAGACGTATTCTCGATAACGGGAAGAGGAACAGTGGCGACAGGAAGAGTAGAAAGAGGAACAGTAAAGGTATCGGATACGGTAGAAATAGTAGGGCTTGCAGATGCGCCGAGATCCACGGTAGTAACAGGAGTGGAAATGTTCAGGAAGCTTCTTGAGCAGGCACAGGCAGGAGACAACATAGGAGTACTGTTAAGAGGAGTACAGAGGAATGAGATAGAAAGAGGGCAGGTACTTGCAAAGCCCGGATCAATAAAGCCTCATACACACTACAAAGCACAGGTATACGTACTGACAAAGGAAGAAGGCGGAAGGCATACTCCATTCTTCAACGGATACAGGCCGCAGTTTTATTTCAGGACAACAGACGTAACGGGAGTAATTGAATTACCGGCAGGAGTAGAAATGTGCATGCCCGGTGACCATATAGAAATGACAATAAAGCTTATCACTCCGATAGCAATAGAAGAAGGCTTGAGATTCGCTATACGTGAAGGCGGAAGAACAGTCGGATCAGGTGCTGTTGCATCGGTAATCGAATAGGCTGCGCCTATTCGCAGGATCTCAGAGAAGAGCTTCAGAGTGCAGAGTTAGCTAAGGACTAGGTCTTTGATCCTAGTCCTTTAAAAAGCATAATACCTGAAAACTTAATTGCAGATTTAAGCCGGATTGGGCTTATTGCGATTAACATGTCTAAAACAGGCAATACTATAAGCAGGGCAACGTCTCATGTATACTGCTGTTATGCATGAGGGAGGGCACAAAATATTATTGACATTGAAGTTAAATTATGATAGATTTTATTGAGTAGTCTCAAAATGCAATTTTTATGTATTTTTGCGGCATTTTAGTATCTTTATTATACAGTATTGTAGTGCCAAGTCGTTGGGAGGTGTAGATATGAGAGTTAAAATAACACTTGCTTGCAGCGAATGCAAACAAAGGAACTATGATTCCATGAAGAACAAAAAGAACAACCCGGATAGAATGGAAATGAACAAGTACTGCAGATTCTGCAGGAAGCATACATCGCATAAGGAAACGAAATAGCCTGTAAAGGATGTGAATGGCATGGCTGGTGCAGCAAAAAGATTTGATGTGGCAAAATCTTTTAAAGAGACAAAAGCAGAAGTCAAGAAGGTTACCTGGCCCAACAGGAAGGAGCTTTTACAGCATACCGAAGTGGTTATTACTTCAATTATACTGGTAGGAGCAGTTCTTTGGGTGATAGACTTTATATTTGGGAAAGTGCTTAACCTTTTAATTAAATAGAAGGGCTTCTGTATAACCATATTATTGATTAGGAGGAAAACCTTAAAGATACTTTAGGGTTGTGCATCTATGGAAGAAAGAGGCAAATGGTATGTAGTCCACACTTATTCGGGCTACGAAAACAAGGTAATGGCTAATATTTTGAAGATAGTAGAAAACAGAAACATGCAGGATGTTATCTTCGAAGTAAAAGTGCCGGTAGAAGAACAGGTCGAAATCAAAGGCGGTAAGAAAAAAATAACCCAGAAAAAAGTATTTCCGGGATATGTACTGGTCAAGATGATTATGACGGATGAATCATGGTATGTTGTTCGGAATACAAGAGGGGTTACCGGATTTGTAGGACCTGGATCTAAGCCTGTGCCTCTTACCGATGCGGAAATAAAGAATTTAGGCGTTGAAAAGATTCCAATCAAGTTGGATGCGAAGGTTAAGGATCATATAAGAGTTATTTCCGGGCCTTTTGAAAATTTCGTCGGTGTAATACAAGAGATCAATAACGAGAAGCATAAGGTAAAGGTTATGATTTCGATGTTCGGGAGGGAGACTCCTGTGGAACTGGAGTTTACTCAGATTGAAAGGCTATAGACCCGGATAGACATATATCATTTGCTGAGAGGAGGTGTAATAATGGCAAAGAAGGTTTCAGCATTGGTTAAGCTGCAGGTTCCGGCAGGTAAAGCAACTCCGGCACCACCAATAGGCCCGGCTTTAGGTCAGCATGGTGTCAACATCATGGGATTCTGCAAAGAGTTCAATGAAAGAACGGCTAAACAGGCAGGACTTATTATTCCTGTAGTAATAACTGTTTATCAGGACAGATCATTTACATTCATACTCAAGACTCCGCCGGCATCGGTACTTATAAAGAAAGCGGCCGGTATCGAAAGCGGATCAGGTATACCGAACAAGACCAAGGTAGGAAAGATTTCAAAAGCCAAGGTCAGAGAAATCGCAGAGATGAAGATGCCTGACTTGAATGCAGGAAGCATTGAGACGGCAATGAGCATGGTTGCCGGTACGGCAAGAAGTATGGGTATATCAGTAGAAGATTAATATCAGTGGGAGGACATGTTCCGCTAATACCACAAGGAGGAATTTGTAATGTTTAGAGGAAAGAAATATCAGGAAAGTGCAAAGCTTATTGACAGAACCAAATTATATGACCCTAAGGAAGCTATGGAGCTTGTTCAGCAGACAGCAAAGGCTAAATTTGATGAGTCTGTTGAAATTCACGTAAAGCTTGGTGTTGATCCAAGACATGCAGACCAGCAGGTCAGAGGAGTTGTTGTGCTTCCCCATGGTACAGGCAAGACCCTTAAGGTCTTGGTATTTGCAAAAGGCGACAAGGCCAAGGAAGCAGAGGCAGCAGGAGCTGACTATGTAGGTGCTGAAGAATTGGTTGCAAAAATCCAGGGTGAAAACTGGTTTGATTATGACGTGGTAGTTGCTACTCCGGATATGATGGGTGTAGTCGGAAGACTTGGTAAGATACTTGGACCTAAAGGCCTAATGCCAAACCCGAAATCCGGTACGGTCACCTTTGATGTTGAAAGAGCCATCAATGAAATCAAAGCCGGTAAGGTTGAGTACAGGGTAGACAAGACATCAATAGTTCACGTTGGTTTTGGGAAGGTCTCTTTCGGTACGGAAAAGCTTCTTGACAACTTCAGGACTCTTATGGAAGCAGTTATAAAGGCAAAGCCGGCAGCTGCAAAGGGTACTTACCTTAAGAGCGTTGTAGTTACAAGCACTATGGGACCGGCTATAAAAATCAATCCTACCCGCGTAACCGATTAGTGCCCGTGTTTGAAACGAATATATACCGTAGACAGTAGGTTGGCTCAGGCCGTAAATTCCTGCCGAGGTTTGTCATAAAGATATTATGACCTCTCTATGTCTACGGAGAGGTCTTTTGATTTTATGAAGGCCTTATCCATAAGAGAGATTTAAGCTTTACCATGAGGAGGTGTAAAAATGGCAAAAAACCTTGAACAGAAAAAACAGCAAGTAAGTGAAGTGAAAGAAAAGCTTCAGAAGTCCAATGCAGTTGTATTGGTGGACTATAAGGGAATAAGTGTTGAAGATGTGACCGATTTGAGAAAAAGGTTCAGAGAGGCCGGCGTTGACTATAAGGTGTACAAAAATACCCTTTTCAAAAGAGCAGCATCAGAATTGGGCATGGAAGCGCTTCATGAATATCTTCAGGGCACAGTTGCAGTTGCTTTCGGATATGACGATGCAGTTGCACCCGCGAAGACCATCAATCAGTTTGTTAAGGATAATCCCAAGACGCCGATATCAATAAAAGCCGGATATATTGAAGGCAAGATTATGAACGTTGATGAAGTAAAGGCCTTGGGAGACCTTCCATCAAGAGAAGTGCTCATTGCAATGCTCCTTGGAGGATTACAGGGTTCAATCAGAAATCTCGCATATGCGCTTAATACTATTAAAGAAAAGAAAGAAGCGGAAGCTTAATTAAAAAATTAGGAGGTAATTTAAAATGGCAAGTGAAAAGACTTTAAAGTTTATTGAAGAAATAAAGAATATGACAGTTCTCGAACTGGCTGAATTGGTTAAGGCAATTGAAGAGGAATTCGGCGTAACAGCAGCAGCTCCTGTAGCAGTTGCAGGACCGGCAGCAGCAGGTGCAGCAGCAGCTCCGGCAGAAGAACAGACTGAGTTCAACGTAGTTCTTGCAGAAGTAGGAGCAGAAAAGATCAAGGTTATCAAGGTTGTTAGAGAAGTTACCGGTCTTGGGCTCAAGGAAGCAAAGGATCTGGTTGACGGTGCTCCAAAGCCTGTAAAAGAAGCTGTAAGCAAGCAGGAAGCAGAAGAAATAGCTGCAAAGTTTGCAGAAACAGGCGCAAAGATAGAAATAAAGTAAGTCATACCAGGTATAAGAAGCCGCATTTATTGCGGCTTTTTTATTTGCAATTATTATGCAGGAAAAATATTTTCCTGCACAGTGGGGGATGTAAAAATACAGTAAATAGACTGTATTATTCATTCGTATAATAGGACATACCAAATATATCATATATATACAAAAATTTCTAGTATATGCTATAATTTAACAAAATCATATAAAATTTGTATAAAATGTAATATGTTATACAATGCAATTGGGAGTGATTGCAATAGTATTTAAGCTGATTATAGTTTCAATGCTTATGCTGCTTGCATTAGTATCTGATTTCAGGACTTACAGTGTTAAAAATTACATTACTTACGGCTTCATGCTGATAGGACTGGCAGTAAATCTTGCAATAGAAGGTATTGGGGGCCTGGTATTTTCACTGCAGGGCATTATAATTCCCGCCGCATGCCTTTTTGTCTTATATATTACAAGGATTGTAGGAGCAGGGGATATAAAGCTTTTATGCGCTGTAGGAGCGGTAATGGGCGCAGCATTTGCCTTATATGCCGCAATATATTCATTTATCTTTGGAGGTTTTATTGCTTCAGGCCTAATGCTGACAAGGGAAAATGCTTCAGAAAGATTCAATCATCTTTTTGTGTACCTCAAAAGTTGTTTTCTGACTATGGATATTCTTCAATATACCGACTTAAAAAATAGGCAGGACGGAGGGAAGTTTCATTTTTCAATAGCTATAGCATCAGGAACTGCGGCAGCCATAATAATGAGGGGAGTTTGAGTATGGCAAGATTGAATCTGGTTATCGCAGATTGCGACGAAAGTTATGCAAGGGGGCTGTTTGAATATATCAATTCAAATCATTCCTCATCCTTCATGGTCAGCTGCTTTACAAAGCTTGATTCTTTTGCCGGATATTTTGAGAAGCAGCCTCAAACCGATATTCTGGCAATCAGTTCCGATTTTTATGATATTTCGGTTGAATATCCGAATATTAAGCTTAAGGTAATACTTTCAGGGGAAGCTTTGAACAGGGAGTATCCCGGGTTTCAGGCCATCAGAAAGTACAGTACCGGAGACAAGCTGATTCGGGATTTGCTGTATTTGTACTCCAGGGCCAATCCCCAAGAGATTAGGCTTTCATCCTGTTCAAAGGATACTGAGTTCATAGGTGTATATTCTCCTGCAGGGGGTACAGGAAAAACTACAATAGCGACATCCTTATCAACACAATGTGCCGAACTGGGCTTGAAATCATTTTATTTGAATCTAGAGTCCATTCAATCCACCGGAATGTTTTTCGGTTTAGGCAGCAAAAGAAATCTTTCTTATGTTTATTACTATATCAAAGAAAAAAGCCGGAACCTCTCCTTTAAAATGGAGGGGATAAAAAGTACTGATGATGGGGTGGAATATTTCAATCCTCCTGATAGCCCTATGGAATACGAGGAAATAAATCCGGAGGAATTGGAACAGCTTATAAAAGGGATAAAAGGCATGGGATGCTGTGACTATGTTTTTATCGATATGTCCAGCAATTTTGACTCAAAAAATTACAAGATAATGAAATTATGTGACCGTATTGTACTTGTTACTTTGCGGGAGCCAATTGCATCGTATAAAGAAAGAGTATTGCTGAATGAGCTTGCCAAGCTGCGGGATACGGACGGTGGAAGCATTTCCGATAAATTCATTACAGTGATAAACAAGTATAAAAACAAAGGGGATGAAGACTTCGAAAGCTTTGGAGAAAATGCCGCTGCAGCAGTTAAGATTCCTGAATACTCAAGGACACTGATCAGAGAGGATGGGAGGATTTTTATTGAAAATGATGATTTCAGGAAAGCCGTTAACCGGATTATTGATATTATAACGAGGCGAAAGGATGTTACCACTTCTACAAGTGACGGGAACCCCTTTCGTTGCCCCACAGGCAGTGAGCATATCTCGCCTCGTTGAAACGCTCGGGTAGGTTTTTGCAAGTATGCAAAAACCCTCATTGAAATCTTGTTATAACTGGCCGTTGAGGTGGAGTACATGGATGATGATGCGAAAAACTTGGTGATAAATAATTTGAGAAAAGAAATAAGAGAAAGTCTGGACATTAAAAGCCAAGTCACTGATGAAGATATAAATGAACTGATAACAGATAAGGTTTTTGAGGAGGCCAGGCTGCGGTCTTTGAGCATTAGGGAAAAGCAGGAACTTATATCCGTGCTTTTCAATTCCATACGGAAGCTTGATATACTGCAGCCTCTTATTGATGACAAGTCCATAACCGAGATAATGGTAAACGGTGAGGATAATATTTTTATTGAAAAACACGGAAGGACATACAGTATTGAAAGCAGCTTTGAAAGCCGGCAGAAGCTCGAGGACGTCATACAATCAGTTGTTTCGAAGGTAAACAGAGTCGTAAATGAAGCTTCGCCGATAGCGGATGCCAGATTGGCGGACGGATCAAGAGTAAATGTGGTACTTCCCCCTATTGCATTGAACGGGCCTATACTAACAATAAGGAAGTTTTCTGAAAGGCCCATATCAATGAAGGACTTGATTGAATGGGGCTCTATTACGGAAGAGGCTGCCGAAGTCCTGGAAAGGTTGGTAAAGGCCAAATATAACATTTTCATATGCGGGGGTACGGGATCAGGCAAAACTTCTTTCCTCAACGCCCTTTCAGATTTCATTCCCCGGGATGAAAGAATTGTCACCATTGAGGATCCGGCTGAGCTGCAAATAAAGAATATAAAGAACATAGTCAAGCTGGAAACCAGAAATGCAAACATCGAGGGTAAAGGAGAAATAACCATAAGGGATCTGATAAGGGCCTCATTGAGGATGAGGCCTGAGAGAATCATCATTGGTGAAGTAAGAGGAGCTGAAGCCTTTGATATGCTTCAGGCAATGAATACCGGTCATGACGGTTCAATTTCAACAGGCCATGGAAATTCTACCGCTGATATGCTCTCACGGCTTGAAACCATGGTGCTGAGCGGCGCAATGATGCCTTTGGAGGCTATTAGGCAGCAGATTGCTTCAGCCGTTGATATTATGATACACCTTTCAAGATTCAGGGACAGCACGAGAAAAGTAGTGGAAATAGTGGAGGTAACAGACTGCAGAGAAGGAATGATAGGGCTTAATCCTCTCTTTGAATTTGTGGAGCGAGGCGGATCAATGTCAGAAAAGGTTGAAGGGTGTCTTGTAAGAACCGGCAATACTATGAAAAACCTGGCAAAGCTCAGAATGGCAGGGTTGAATGAAGTGATATGAGGTGATTTTTTATGGATCTTAGAAAATGGCCGGCAGTCTCAACGGAGTACGAATATGGAAGGGGTACTGCTGCACATGCATCTCTCGCAGACTATGATACTTATATAATGTCATTAAAAGAAAAGCTTTTATGCATATTTATGGCGGGTACAGTTATATTTGCGACAGGTTATATTTTCTACAGAAGTGCTTTGTTATCGCTGCTATTAACGCCCTTTGCCCTTTTGTATCCCGGATTCAGGACAAAAGAAATAATAAAAAAAAGAAAAAACGAACTCAACTTGCAGTTCAGAGAAGCCCTTTACTCATTGTCATCTTCTCTGTCTGCCGGAAAGTCAATAGAAACTGCGATCAAGGGCTCTATTAAGGAGCTTTCCATACAGTATCCCAACAATGATACATATATATTGATCGAGCTTGAGCATATAAGCAGAAGAATTGAGATGAATGAAACCATAGAGGAAGCATTGGCTGACTTTGCTGCAAGGTCGCATTTGGAGGATATAATAAACTTTGCCGATGTTTTTCTAATATGCAAGCGCACAGGAGGTAATCTTGTCCAGGTAGTAAAGAATACTGCGGAAATAATAACCGAGAAAATTGATATAAGGCAGGAGATAAATCTTCTGCTTATGGAAAAAAGGCTGGAACATAAAGTGCTTAACCTGATGCCGGTGCTTATCGTGCTTCTGCTGTCCGCCAGCGCTGAGGAATTCATGGCTCCGGTATTTTCGGAGCCCCTTGGCAGAGCGGCAATGACTTTTTCATTAGTGCTTTTTGGAGCCGCTTATTTTGTATCGAGAAAAATCATGGATATTGAGGTATAGCTTATGCTGCCGGTATTTATTACGGAAATTATTGTTCTTGGATTTATTTGCTTTTATGTAAAGGGCAAATATGAAGATTTTACCGAAACAGGCTTTAAAAAAGGGCATATATACAAAGTTTTGGCGCCTGCTGCTTTATTCATAACAGACAAGCTCATTGCAGGGAGGTTCATTGCTTATGAAAGGAAGCTCGGCATAAAGCTGGCTGAGCTTTATGGAGGCAGGGATATAAAGCACATGCTCAAGCTCCATTTTGTACATAAGGTAATTCACATGATTATTGCACTGCTATCTGTTACTCTGCTGGGGGCATTAATGGAAAAGCCTGATATCATCTATGCAATATTTGCATTGTCGGCACTGGGGATTGTTTTTTATGTTTCAGACAGAGAGTTGGATGAAAAAATCAAAAAAAGGAATTTTAACATCCGATACGATTTTCCTGATTTTCTTAATAAGATGGTGCTCCTTATCAATGCCGGAATGACTGTACCCAGGGCTTGGGAGAAGATAGTCAGGGACAGAAAAAATATCACTCCCCTATATGAAGAGCTAAGAACAACCTATATTGAGATTATGAACGGAAAGCCTGAAATGGAAGCTTATGAGGATTTTGCAAAACGATGCAGGGTAAAGGAAATAACCAAATTCATTACTGCCGTGATACAAAACCTGAAAAAAGGCAATAGCGATTTGGTCCCGCTGCTGAAGCTTCAATCGAATGAATGCTGGCAGCTTAGAAAGAATATGGCGAAGAAGCTGGGGGAAGAGGCCTCAACCAAGCTGGTGCTTCCGCTGATGATTATGTTTGTAGGAATACTTATTATTGTAACACTCCCTGCAGTAATGCAGTTAAGGTATCTTTAAATATGATACACGAATACCAAATAAAAATTAAAGGAGGCAGCAAAATGTTAAAGGAAGTAAAAGGATTTATTGTTGAGGAGGATGGCATAAGTACGGTTGAGATTGTGGTAATAATTGCAATTCTTATAGGAATAGCATTGCTCTTCAGAAAGTCGATAACTGCTTATGTGCAGAGGGTTATAAGAAATTTTATTGATACTGCCCCTGCTGTTGAAAATAACGAAATTGACATGACTGCACCGTTGCCGACGGACTAGCGCCTTGTACAGGATATTTACTTCCTGAAAAGGGTGCGGAGGTGATGATTGCTGGACAAGCATATATGTGACAGGGGAAGCTATACTGTTGAAGCCTCCATGGTGTTTGTGACGATTATGCTGGCCTTATTGGCACTTTTGTTTACATTCTTATACATGGGGCAAAGGGCAAGCCTTGAAAGCTTTGCCTCCTTTGCTGCTCAGCAGGGGGCGGAGTTATGGCTTGACAGCAGAAGAAATATGGAGGATGGGAAAATAAACAATAAAAGACCTGAAGATTCAATGGGCTACAGAATTTTTGACAATCTGCTGTTTTCAAGTACAACCTATGAAGGATATTTTGAAAGAGAAGCATCTGACAATGGCAAAACCAGGGTGGTTTTTAAAATGGATGCGGGGAATAATCTGCCCGGGCATAAAGCCCTTCTGATTGGGGAGGATTTGTGCAAAAGGATTGAAAGCACAATCCTGAAGCCCGAAAGTACAAGAATAAGGATTACATTCAATAACAACGCTCTTAGGGGAAGACTCATAGTTGAGTTAATCCAGGAGATTAAGGTGCCTTTAGGCGGCATAAAGGAATTCTTTGACGGTAAGGATACTCTGACTTTGAGTGTTCAATCCGAAGCAGCAGTATCAGAGCCGGATGAGTATATAAGGAATGTTGACCTTATACTGGAGTTATCAAAGAGGCTTGGAGAGGAACTTGACCTCGGTGAACTGGCAGGCAGAATAGGGGCAAAACGTTAAGATGATTGGTCATCAAAGGGGAGAGGCAAATGTACCAAAGGGATGGCAGCATAAGAAAAGAGAAAGGGGCAATTACTGTTTTTCTGGCGCTTATTTTCATGTCTCTGATAATTTTTGCAGGAACAGTAATTGATATTGTGAGAATTATCGCTGCCGACCGGAGAGTTCAAAGTACACTGAACACCTCAGCCAGGTCTGTATTGGCAGACTATGACAGTGAGCTTATGGGCAGCTATGGAATATACGGAGTGAATGCTGCAGAAGGAAATGTAAAAGAGGACTTTTATAGATATTTGAATGTAAATCTAAAGGAGCGGCATAAGAATATAAACTTTATAAATATAAGTATAGATTATGAGGATATTGAAATACAAGGCATGGAAAACCTGTTGAAGCATGAGACTTTTAATAGACAGGTACAGGAATATATGAAATACAGAACAGTAATTTCAGCAACCGGCAGCCTTATAGAGCAGCTGCAGAATATTAAGCTGAATAAAGGGATTGAATTTGCAAAAAGTGAGAAGATTACCAGAGATAAGGCAAATGAGCTGAGAGCCAAGGTAAGTGAAGTAAATATAAAACTTACAAGTATTAAGAAGAAGCTGACAAATATAAGCGCGGAAAAGCTTGAGGATATAAGGGATGAGCTGTCAGGAGCCTTGGAAATCAACAGCTTAATTTGCAATGGGAATGCCGGAGGCCTTCTTGCTGATTATATCCAAAGCAGGGATGAAACAAACATTAAGGCTGAGGAAGGCCAGTTTGTAGAGAATCAGTCCCGGGAGTTTGACAGCATAAAGAAAAACAATGAAAACCTGACTCCCGGGATTCAAATGTATATAGAGGAAATAGATAAGACACTTCTGCTGGTTAAGCCCTTGCAGAATGAGCTGGAGCGTATGGAGGGAAAGCTAGAAAGCCTTAAGGATGAGCTGGATGAATTAAAAGAAAAGCTCTCGGATGTTCAGGAGGATGATGCCGGTGTTGCGGAGGAGATAGATGAAACCAGAGAAGAGATTGATGAAGTTAAAGATAAAATAAGACGGCTGGAATCAGAAATTGATGAGGAAATGTCAGATTTGAAAATGAAGCTTGGAAGGATTTCTCTTGAGGGCTATTCCTTGAAGGAAGAGGCTGTACAGCTGCCGGACAAGAAGACGGAAGAATTGAAAAGCTTTATCAGCAAGACAAAAAAAGAAATTAAGGAAGCATTGTTCAGGAGGCTGGAAAAGGGTTGGCTGATAGAGCCCGAAGAATTTGAAGACAGCAGTCTGATAACCGGCGAGAACTTTGGCGAAATGGACGAAAGTACATATTTCAGCGCATCAATGCGGGAAGAAGAAGCCGAGAAAAGCAATGATGCTATAATCAAAACCTTGGAAAAGCTTGCAAAAGCAATTGGAGATGTCGCATCAAACGCATTTGAAAAGGTAAATACCATTGAATACGTAATGGACAAGTATACCTTCCTGACCTCCGGGACAGAAAGGGGTCATTACTTCAGAAAGAGTGAAGTGGAGTATATCATCAGCGGATCAGATATTGAGGAAGGATACAGTCCGATAAAAAATACCGAGTATTATGTAGTAACAAAAGTGCTGCTTCAGGTTTGGGCATTGAGATTTGCATTAGATACAATAGATGCTTTTATAAGGAGCACTGTGGTATTTCCGCCTCAAAGGCTGGCATTTGCCCTTGCCGAAGGTGCCCTTGACTCAAGTTTGGATATTTTCAATATGCTTAACGGCGAGGCTGTGCCAATATGCCCGAAGAGCTTTACAACAGTTAGATTAAAGTATTCGGATCATCTAAAGATACTGCTTCTAATGAAGCCGGAGGAAGAAATTTTAAGAAGGGCAAGACAACTTATTCAAGTAAACATTAAGCAGGTTGTGGATGCAAAGACAGAGCTTCCAAGGTCGGATTTCAGGCTGGGAGATTACAGCACCGTCATATCTGCCTCTGTTAAGGCGAAGGTAAATCTTTTTTTTCTTCCCCTGCTGAAGGTTGACAGGCTGCTGCCCGGCAGTTTTGAAAACGGAAAGTATTTAATATATAAGCAAATATATGTAGGCTATTAGGGTGGTTGAAATTGTATAAAGGTTATAAAAAACTACGTTCCAGAGGTTCAATAACAGTAGAGGCTTGTGCTGTATTTCCGGTTTTCATAAGCGTTTTTTTCCTGCTGCTTTTTCTTATCAAGTTTACATGTACCGGGATGGTGCTTGATCATGTTGTAAATGAAGCAGCAAAGGAAATAGCTGCAGCCGCATATCCCATATCCTTCATTAATGAACTGGAGGATGAAAAGCATCGAGAGTATGGGAATGCAAAAATACCTACTCTTGAAGAGGAACTGGAAAAGCTGGCTGGGGAAATTTCGGGAGGCAGCTCTGATAACCTGTTTCGAGCTATTGTATCGGGGGAGCTTGAAGGAACAGACCTCACTGAAGCGGTGCAGGACATATTAAAGGATTACGGTAAAGGCGCAATAGGAAATGTTGTCGGTAGAATAACACCTGCATATTGGGACATGAAGTCTGATGCCAAATATTATATTGCCGAAGCGTTTATCAAGGAACACCTGAAAAGCCCGCTGATTAATCGGGAGAATATAAGGCTGCGGCTTGTTGAGTTTCCTCAGGGCGAGGAAGAATATAACGCAAGGTCACAAAGAGCAATATATAGTGAACTTGGGTTGACTCCGGATAAGGATTTCAGCAGGGATGACGTTGTGCTTCAGTTGGAGTACGAATATTTGGTGAGACTTCCTTTTATTGAGCCTTTCAATATAAGAATGATTCATACAGCTGTGGAAAGGGCGTGGATCAACGGCAGCTTCGGAATACTGACAGCCGAGGATGAAGGTTTGGACCTGGAGCCGGAAGGCAGTATCGTATATATTACAAGGACAGGTATCCGCTTCCATGAAGGGGACTGCCGATATCTTAGAAAAAGCAGGATTCCAATATTAATTGAAGAAGCCGAAGGATCGGGCTATACTCCGTGCAAGGTATGCAAACCGCTGGGATAGGGCAAATACTCATTAGGAGGGTATTATGAGTCATTATCTTCCATATTTAACAATTATCATATTACTTGCTGCAGCAGCAATTATTGATATCAGAAAGAAGAGGATACCGGATAAGCTGGTGCTTGCAGGTACAATAGCCGGAATGGCCTTTGTGTTGATTGACCCCCAAAGAGAATTTTTAAACAGCATTTTGGGCGGTGTGACAGCAGGATTGGTGCTGCTTCTTATCCATTATATTACTAAGGGCGGCCTTGGACTCGGAGATGTAAAACTCTTTGGCTGTTCAGGAATATTCCTGGGCTTTGAAAGAATAATATCCGCAATGCTGATTTCTGCAATTCTAAGCGGCTTGTTCAGCATAGTATTAATATGCCTGAATCCTGACAACAAGAAAAGCGAAATACCTTTTGCGCCCTTTATACTGGCAGGAGTGCTGGCAGTAATAATACCTTAATTAAACCGGGAGGTAGTTGATGTGAGAAATACAGTATTGGATTTTGAATACAGCTATGATAATAATGCTGCCGGCAGTTATTTGGTTCTTAAGATTGACAGTGAATCTGCACTGTTGAAGCATCAGGTAGAGATACTATGTCAGAATCCGAATTCTGCTTTTATGCCATTCCATGTAAGGCGGGAAAATGAAAACACCTTTATCTATTATAATATAACCTCCAAAATATCATTATCCCATTACATCGAAAGAAAAAGCCTTAACAGGGCGGGGCTTTTGGATCTGCTCAGAAGCATTGCAAAAAACCTGATGCTTAGCGGTAATTACTTATTGGATCTTTCCGGATTCATCATCCATCCGGATTATATTTTTATTAATCCTGCGACGGCGGAAGCTTCGCTGTTATATGTACCTGTTTCCTGCAATAGGAATGTAACGGAGATATTAAGATCCTTTTTTAAGGATATTGTGGTTAACTCATCCAATGCAGATGATAATGCAAGGGATAATTATCTGCAGAGAATACTGAATTATTTAAAATCAGATACATTCAGTCTCATTGATTTTAACAGGTTGATAGTGGATTTGAGGAGCAGCGGAGAATTATATGAATATGGACAGGGGGCAGCCGTTCAAGAAGCAGCTGCCGGCATAAGCACCCCCAGCAGCAGAAGCCCGAAGGAAAGGGCATATGAAGATGCGGGAAAAAGCAGCAATATCCGAAGCATCATGCTGCTGCAGCTGATTTTTTTAGTAGCTGCAGCTGCCGCATGCCTATTTTTGATATCCCGGAAAATGGGCGATATTGTATCCATTGCAGGGGTGGTGATTATTTCAGCTGCACTGGATATTCTCGTAATTAATAGGATATCGGGCAGCCGGGGTAAGAGAGCGGCAACAGATGATACTCAGCGTATAGCACAAGATAAAGTAAAAAGAAGTGCAGGCCGCCATGATGAAGTCCTTAGGAGCAGGTATAAACCGGTGTTTTCATCGCCGGATGTAGTAAAAGCCTGTGACACCGTTTGCATTTCTGAAATTCCTAAGGATTGCCGTCCTTATCTTGAAAGCATAGGGCCCAATAGGGTTGAAAGGGTGATTATAAACAAGGATGGTTTTATAATAGGAAGATTAGGCAGTATGGCAGACCATATCATACAGGGAGGTACAATAGGAAAGCTTCATGCAGAAATTACCTTTAACGAAGGGTTTTATTACATAAGAGATCTAAACTCAAAAAATGGAACTTTTGTAAATGGCGTAAAAATTCCCAGCAACAGGGAATACGGAATAAAGGATAATGATAGAATAAAGTTTTCAAATTACGAATATGTTTTCAAGATGCAGGAAGAACTGTAAAATCAGGACATGTCGGAGGTAACCTTATGAAACTTCATATGATTTACATATCAATCGGAGTTTTTACTCTTATTCTAAACCTTGCACTTACCCTGCACATAATCAGAGGACATAGAAATAAGAGCTGCCGAAAGAACCCGGACTGTGAAGAAGTGATAACCTTCAGGCTGACCGGGGCGGAAGGTATTGAAGATGCAACTACTGCAGCAGCCCCCTGTGATGATACGCTGCCACTGGAATGACGGCACTGTGCAATGGAGGGTGAAAGATGATAATCGGAGACGTGTTAAATGGAAAGTACCGAATAGAAAGGCTTCTGGGTAAAGGAGGGACAGGCTCTGTCTATTTATGCACCAATATTGAGATCGGAAACAAATGGGCTGTAAAGCATATTCCGCCGGACAAGATAAATGATAAAACCTTGTCGGAGATTGAGATACTGAAAAGGTTATACCACCCAAGCCTGCCAAGGGTTGTTGACGCATTCCGCAATGAGCAGGGTATTTATATTGTAGAAAGCAATATAGAGGGTTCCTCCTTGGACAAACTGCTTAAAAGGCACGGCAGTTTTGATCTCGAGACAGTAACAGACTGGTTTCTGGAGCTGTGTGATATACTGAAATACCTGCACGGCATGAAGCCGAGGCCTATTATATATAGGGATATGAAGCCGTCAAATATTATACTTGCACAGGGGGTCAGACTGGTGCTGGTTGACTTTGGGATATCTCAGGAGTACTGCGAGTATGAATCCGGAGATACCTTCTTTGCAGGTACAAGTGCATACGCGGCACCGGAGCAGTTGATAAATGGGGGAAAGACAGAACAGAGAACCGATATATATAACATGGGGGTAACCATATATCATTTGCTGTATGGCAGGCTTCCCGGAAGTGCCGATTACAGTCTGAGGCGCAGGAAGAGCAGGGCAGCATCTAATGTCGGCAGGATAATTTCCAAATGCATGGAGAACAAGCCTGAGGACAGGTATCAGAGAGTAGAGGATATACAGAAGGAGCTTGAATCGGTGAAAAATATGCTGGCAGTAAACAAAGCAAGGCAGAAAGCAGTTTTCAAGCTTGAGATAGCTTCAATAGCACTATTGTCGGCAGCTTCATATACTGCTGCTATTCTGGGTGCATTGTATTCGCTGTCGAAATAAAAATACCTATTGACAAATCAGAAAATAGAAAAATTAGCAAAATACATACCAATTTTATCAGTTTATGCTTGACAGTCATTTATTGGTATGTTAACATTATATATTGCATTGTAGTAAGTTTTTTTGCGCTATACTGCTGCATTTGAAGCTGCATTTGAATAAGTATAATTAAAAAAGGCAATATTAAAATAGGTGTGCTTTAACTGTACGGACAAACCAAAAGCGTTACTTTTTGGGAATTTTTTTGCTTTTGGGTATTTTAATTTATTTAAATTTAAGGGGTGAAGGACTTTATGCTGGTACATCCAATCTCTGCCGGAAGAAATCAGAGGATAAGCTACTCAAAAATCGACGAAGTAATGGATATGCCTAACCTGATCGAAGTGCAGAAAAACTCCTATAACTGGTTTCTGGAGGAGGGTCTTAGAGAGGTTTTCAATGATGTTTCACCTATTCAGGATTACACAGGTAATCTGATTCTGGAATTTGTTGATTATTCGTTAGACGGAAAACCGAAGTATTCAGTTGAGGAATGCAAGGAAAGGGACGTTACATACTCTGCTCCTTTAAAAGTTAAGATCAGACTCATCAATAAGGAAACCAATGAGGTCAAGGAACAGGAAGTTTTCATGGGCGATTTTCCTTTGATGACAGACACGGGTACTTTTATTATCAATGGCGCAGAAAGGGTTATAGTAAGTCAGCTGGTAAGGTCACCGGGGGTTTATTATGCAGAGACCATCGACAAGTCCGGGAAGAAGCTGTATTCAAGCACTGTTATACCTAATAGAGGTGCATGGCTGGAATATGAGACGGATTCCAATGATATCCTTTGGGTAAGAATCGACAGAACCCGAAAAATCCCTATAACTGTTTTTTTGAGAGCTTTAGGCTTTGGCACCGATGAACAGATTGATGGAATATTGGGGGAAGATGATAGGATAAAAGCAACCCTGCAAAAGGATGGGACAAAGAATGAGGAAGAAGGCTTAATAGAAGTGTATAAGCGCCTGAGGCCGGGAGAGCCACCGACTGTAGAAAGCGCAAAATCCCTGCTTGAAGCCTTGTTTTTTGATGCAAAAAGATATGACCTTGCCAAATTCGGAAGATATAAATTCAATAAAAAGCTAAGCCTGAGCAGCAGGCTGACCGGGCAAAAGCTGGACAGAGAGTTGGCGGATCCCAGGACAGGAGAGATTCTGGCGGAAGAAGGGGAGAAAATCACCAGGGATAAAGCTGTGAAAATTCAGAATGCAGGTATAAACGAAGTATATGTCACAGCCGAGGGAAAGACGGTTAAGATACTGGGGAACAATACTGTGGATATAAACAAATACCTCAGCTTTGATGTATCAGATCTTAATATAAAGGAATTGGTCAATTTATCAGTGCTGAAGGATATACTGCAAAAGGCAGGTTCTGAGAGCGAAATCAAGGAAGAGATCAGGAACCGGATTAAGGAGCTTATACCGAAGCATATTCTGATTGATGATATAGTCGCTTCTATTAATTATAATATAAACCTTTCTAACGGTATCGGGAACAAAGACGATATAGACCATCTGGGCAACAGAAGACTCAGGTCGGTGGGAGAGCTGCTGCAGAACCAGTTCAGAATAGGCTTATCCAGGATGGAGAGAGTTGTAAAGGAAAGAATGACTATCCAGGATATTGATGTTGTCACACCGCAGCAGCTGGTTAATATAAGGCCTGTAGCCGCAGCAATCAAGGAATTTTTTGGAAGTTCCCAGTTATCACAGTTCATGGACCAGACAAATCCCCTTGCTGAGCTTACGCATAAGAGAAGACTGTCAGCTCTCGGACCCGGAGGTTTGTCAAGAGAAAGAGCAGGGTTTGAAGTCAGAGACGTTCACCACTCCCACTACGGCAGAATGTGCCCCATAGAGACCCCTGAAGGTCCTAATATAGGCCTGATCGGTTCTTTGAGTACTTATGCCAAGGTAGATGAGTACGGATTTATCGAAACACCGTACAGAACTGTCAAGACTGATGATAATGGTGAAAAATATGTAACTGATGAAATTGTATATCTTACTGCCGACGTTGAGGACGAGTATGTAATTGCACAGGCAAACGAACCTCTGGATGAAGAAGGAAGATTCGTTAACAGAAGGGTTACGGCAAGGGATGCCAATGAAATAGTTATTGTACCTACTATGGAGATTGAATATATGGACGTATCCCCAAAGCAGGTAGTATCCGTTGCAACTGCTATGATACCCTTTCTGGAAAATGATGATGCCAATAGAGCCTTGATGGGTTCGAACATGCAGCGTCAGGCAGTTCCTATAATAAAGCCCGATTCGCCTATAGTAGGTACAGGCATGGAATACAAATCTGCCAGGGATTCGGGTGTCATAGGATTGGCAAACAGCGATTGCGTGGTTGAAAAGGTCAGCGCCAATGAAATAGTTATGCGGAACAGCTTAGGTGAAAAGGAGCGATACAAGCTTCTCAAGTTCCTGCGCTCCAATCAGGGAACCTGTATCAATCAGAGGCCTGTAGCACGAAAGGGCGAAGTGCTGAAAAAAGGCGACATAATAGCTGACGGGCCTTCTACCGATATGGGTGAAATAGCATTGGGAAGAAATGTGCTCATTGGTTTCATGACTTGGGAGGGCTACAATTACGAGGATGCTATACTTATCAGTGAAAAGCTTGTAAAAGAGGATACCTTCACCTCCATACACATAGAGGAATACGAGGCGGAAGCAAGGGATACAAAGCTTGGCCCCGAGGAAATAACAAGGGACATACCGAATGTCGGGGAAGAAGCCTTGAAGGATCTGGATGAAAGGGGCATCATAAGAATAGGCGCCGAAGTAAGAGCCGGAGATATAATGGTAGGTAAAGTGACTCCGAAAGGAGAAACCGAGCTTACTGCCGAGGAAAGGCTCTTAAGGGCGATATTCGGTGAGAAGGCAAGGGAGGTAAGAGATACTTCGCTCAGAGTTCCTCACGGGGAATCAGGGATAATCGTAGACGTAAAAGTGTTTACCAGAGAAAACGGAGATGAACTTCCTCCGGGAGTGAACGAACTGGTAAGATGTTATATAGCACAAAAGAGGAAGATATCCGTTGGTGACAAGATGGCAGGGCGCCACGGGAACAAGGGTGTTATATCGAGAGTGCTTCCGGAGGAGGATATGCCCTTTATGCCCAACGGGACACCTCTTGAGATAGTATTGAATCCTCTGGGTGTGCCTTCACGTATGAATATCGGCCAGGTCCTTGAGGTGCATCTTGCACTTGCGGCTAAAGCACTGGGCTGGAAAATTGCTACTCCGGTATTCGACGGGGCAACGGAGGAAAGTATCTTAGAGACAATCGAATGCGCCAATAAGGTGCTTCAGGTAAAGAAAAACCTGAGAATAATAAAAGAGAGAATTCTTATTGCCGACAAGCAGAATGATGAAGATTATGAGGGGCAGCAGCTTGCTGAAACGGATATCAGGTCTGAAATAAAAGAAAATGTTGAAATAATTTACGAACTGTTAAATCATGAAATCTATGACATTGACAGCAAGTTCACCTCCTTAAGGGAAATGATAAAGTCTTCAGATCTTACGGAATTAAAGTCCGTTGAGAAAATACTCAAGGCATTTGGTGAAACTCCTATTGACGGAATTGAACTCAATCATACAGGAAAAGCTACACTGAGGGACGGGCGTACCGGAGAGTACTTCGACAATGATATTACAGTGGGCTATATGTATATACTGAAGCTGCTGCATCTTGTAGATGACAAGATTCATGCAAGGTCCACAGGCCCATACTCTCTTGTAACGCAGCAGCCTCTTGGGGGTAAAGCCCAGTTCGGCGGTCAGAGGTTCGGTGAAATGGAAGTGTGGGCACTGGAAGCCTATGGTTCAGCCCATACACTCCAGGAAATACTTACTGTTAAGTCTGACGATGTAGTAGGAAGAGTAAAGACCTATGAATCCGTTGTCAAGGGCGAAAACATACCCGAGCCCGGCGTGCCTGAATCTTTCAAGGTTCTTATAAAAGAACTGCAGAGCCTGGCCCTTGATGTCAAGGTTCTGACCGAGGAGCATGAAGAGATTACCATAAGAGAATCGGTGGAAGAAGATGTGGAGGATTTGGGCGCTGATATGGAAGTAAGGGAAGACATGGATTTCTCGAGTCTTTCATATAAAGGGGAGACGGTCACTCCGGAGGATCTTTACGAGGATTATGAGATGGAATCCGAAGGAGCGGAAGACTTTGATGCAGAGATAGACCTGGATGACCTTCTCATAGGTGATAATGAAGTTGAAGAAGAAGTTGAAGAAGAAGTTGAAGAGGATGGCGAAGAGTTCTAAAATTTTTAGAAGGGAGAGATAACTCCTTGTTTGAATTAAATAACTTTGAAGCAATAAAAATTGGTTTGGCATCCCCGGAGAAAATAAGAGAGTGGTCAAGAGGAGAGGTAAAGAAGCCTGAGACAATAAACTACAGGACACTGAAGCCTGAGAAGGAAGGACTTTTTTGCGAGAAGATTTTCGGTCCTACAAAGGATTGGGAATGCCACTGCGGGAAATACAAGAGAATCAGGTACAAAGGAATAGTATGCGACCGCTGCGGTGTTGAAATAACCAAGGCTAAGGTAAGAAGAGAAAGGATGGGGCATATAGAGCTTGCTGCTCCCGTATCCCATATTTGGTATTTTAAAGGGATACCCAGCAGAATGGGGCTTATACTTGATATGTCCCCGAGGGCTTTGGAAAAGGTTCTGTACTTTGCTTCATACATTATAATTGACAGCGGTGATACTCCTCTTTCAAAAAAGCAGCTGCTAAGTGAAAAGGAATACAGAGAAAATATTGAGAAATTCGGCAACAGATTCAGGGCAGGAATGGGAGCTGAATCAATAAGAGAACTGCTTCTGGATTTGGACCTTGAAAAACTGTCAAAGGAACTGAGGCAAGACCTTAAAGGCAGTACAGGGCAGAAAAGGCTTAGAACAGTCAGAAGGCTGGAGGTTGTCGAGGCTTTCAAGAATTCCGGAAACAAGCCTGAGTGGATGATTCTTGAGGCGATACCTGTAATACCGCCGGATTTGAGGCCGATGGTGCAGCTGGATGGCGGAAGATTTGCCACCTCCGACCTGAATGATCTTTATAGAAGAGTAATAAACAGGAACAATAGGCTTAAGAGGCTGTTAGACTTGGGAGCACCCGATATCATAGTCAGAAATGAAAAGAGAATGCTCCAGGAAGCAGTTGACGCACTTATCGACAATGGCAGGAGAGGAAGGCCCGTAACCGGCCCCGGCAACAGGCCTCTTAAATCCTTAAGTGATATGCTTAAAGGAAAGCAGGGCAGGTTCAGGCAAAACCTCCTCGGAAAACGTGTGGACTACTCAGGCCGTTCAGTTATAGTTGTAGGGCCTGAGCTGAAGCTTTTCCAATGCGGTTTACCTAATGAGATGGCCTTGGAGCTGTTTAAACCTTTTGTAATGAAGAAGCTTGTTAATGACGGGCTTGCTCATAATATCAAAAGCGCCAAGAGAATGGTTGAAAGAGTGAAACCGGAGGTCTGGGACATACTCGAAGAGGTAATAAGCGAGCATCCGGTGCTTTTAAACCGTGCTCCAACACTTCACAGGCTGGGGATACAGGCTTTTGAACCTGTGCTTGTACAAGGCAGGGCATTGAAGATACATCCCCTGGTATGTACTGCATATAACGCTGACTTTGACGGAGACCAGATGGCGGTGCACGTACCATTATCGGTTGAAGCACAGGCAGAGGCAAGATTTCTGATGCTGTCCGCCAATAATATACTGGCTCCCAAGGATGGAAGGCCGGTTGTCAGCCCGACTCAGGATATGGTTATGGGGGTATACTACCTTACCATTTATGTGCCGGGGCATAAGGGCGAAGGCAAGGAATTTACAGATTTGAACGAAATGCTCATGGCTTATCAATTGGATGAAGTTTCCCTTCACGCAAAGGTTAAGGTAAGAATAACCAAAGAGATTAACGGGAGAATGGTCAGCAGGTTTGTTGAAAATACTGTCGGAAGATTCATATTCAATCAGTCAATTCCTCAGAACCTTGGTTTTGTTGAGAGAAATACCGAAGAGGATATGTTCCTTCTGGAGCTTGATCCAAGGGATAAGGACGGAAATTTGATGCCCGTGGATAAGTCGCTCCTGGGTAAAATAGTGGATAAATGCTACAGAATGCATGGGAACACAAATACCGCAATTGTGCTGGACGAAATTAAGAGACTGGGCTTTCATTACTCAACAAAGGGTGCAATAACAATAAGCATATCTGATATGGATATACCGATGGCCAAGAAGGAGCTGCTTTCAAAAGCAGATGAGAGAGTAGACAAAATAGAAAAAATGTACAGAAGAGGCCTTATATCCAACGATGAAAGATATGAGCAGGTAATAGAGACCTGGAAAATAGCAACTGAAGATGTAACAAAAGCATTGATGGATAACCTGGAGAGGCTTAATCCCGTATATATGATGGCTAACTCAGGCGCAAGGGGCAGCGTAAACCAGATCAAGCAGTTGTGCGGCATGAGAGGCCTGATGGCGGATACCTCAGGCAGAATCATAGAGATTCCTATAAAGGCCAATTTCCGTGAAGGCCTTGATGTACTGGAATTCTTCACGTCAACCCACGGTGCAAGAAAAGGCTTGGCAGATACTGCGCTGCGTACTGCCGACTCCGGCTATCTGACAAGACGCCTTGTTGACGTAAGCCAGGATGTAATAGCCAGAGAAGAGGACTGCGGTACGGAAGACGGTTTGATGGTCAGCGAAATCAAAGACGGAAATGAAGTAATTGAAAAGCTGAAAGACAGGCTTATGGGCAGATACGCCAGCAGCGATATACTGCATCCTGAGACAGGGGAGGTACTGGTTAAGAGGAATGAGCTTATAACCGAAAAGAAGGCAAATAGTATTGTCAAGCTGGGGATTAAGAAAGTTCCGATAAGGTCTGTACTGACATGTCATTCAAAATATGGAGTATGCACCAAATGCTATGGGGTAAACCTGGCAACAGGAGATCCCGTGCATATCGGCGAGGCAGTGGGAATAATTGCGGCTCAGTCAATCGGGGAACCCGGTACGCAGCTTACAATGAGAACCTTCCATACGGGAGGCGTTGCCGGTGATGATATAACCCAGGGTCTTCCCAGAGTCGAAGAGCTTTTTGAAGCCAGGAAGCCTAAGGGGCTTGCAATAATATCCGAAATCTCCGGTGTTGTAAAAATAATAGACCAGAGGAAAAAGAAAGATGTTGTCGTGCTGGCTGAAGACGGCGATTCCAGGACATATACAATACCATACGGCTCAAGGCTTAGGGTTGCCGACGGAGATGTAATTGAAGCAGGAGATGAAATAACCGAAGGTTCGGTTAATCCTCATGATATATTGAAAATCAAAGGAGTAGCCGGGGTGCAATCCTATCTGCTTCAGGAAGTTCAGAGGGTATACAGGCTTCAGGGTGTTGATATTGCGGATAAGCATATAGAAGTCATTGTCAGACAAATGCTGAGAAAAGTCAAGATAGAAGAATCCGGAGATACCGATCTGCTTCCGGGAGGGCTCTTTGACATATTTAAATATGAAGAAGAAAACCAAAGGGTAAGTGCCGAAGGCGGAGAGATGGCTACGGGGAAGAGAGTACTCCTTGGTATAACCAAGGCCTCCCTGGCAACCGATTCCTTCTTGTCAGCCGCATCATTCCAGGAAACAACAAGGGTTCTTACCGAGGCTGCAATAAAGGGTAAGATAGATCCCCTCGTGGGCCTGAAAGAAAATGTAATAATCGGAAAGCTTATACCTGCAGGCACCGGTATGAAAAAATATATGGATATATCAATAAAACAGGTGGAAGCCGAGTAATATGAGGCGGGAAAAGTTTTTTGCGCAAATGCAAAAAACCATTATTGACATCATGTTATAACAAATGCTAAACTAATCTAGTGTTTTATAGAAAACCATTAATAATGGTTTTCTAAGCTTGCAGTTGAATACAGTATTTATAATTTGATTGTTGATGTCTGATGCTGCCATGCAAAAAAATCCTTAAGAGGTGGTTTGAATGCAGGAACTGAAGGCCATACACAGAAGAACAGTGGGGTTGAAGCAGACAGTAAAGGCAATAAAAAGCGGGACGGTAAAAAAGGTTTACCTGGCAGAGGATGCCGATGACTTTATTAAGCAATCGGTACTGGATGTATGTAGAGATAGAGATATACAAATCATATATGTCAGCAATATGAAAGAGCTTGGAGATGCATGCGGCATTGATATCGGCGCCTCGACGGCGGCTATCAAGGATTAGTATGCATATCAGACCTCTTCATATGAAGAGGTTTTTTAGTGTATTGGTTTTCACCGCGTATAGCAGAGCTTGGCAAATACCGGGCCTGTATATGATAAATAAAACAAGGAGGTGCATTTAATGCCTACAATTAGCCAGTTAGTGAGGAAAGGCAGAGAGAAGGTAGAGTACAAATCAACTGCACCAGCATTGAAGGAAAGTCCGCAGAAAAGGGGAGTATGTACTGTAGTAAAGACTACAACACCCAAGAAGCCTAATTCCGCATTGAGAAAAATTGCCAGGGTTAGACTTTCAAACAACATTGAAGTATCAGGCTACATCCCCGGAATCGGCCATAACCTGCAGGAACACTCGGTTGTTCTTATCAGGGGCGGCAGAGTTAAGGACCTTCCCGGCGTAAGGTACCACATAGTAAGAGGTACTCTTGATGCCGCTGGCGTCGCTGACAGAAAGCAGAGCAGATCAAAGTACGGTGCCAAGAGACCAAAGAAATAATATTGTGCGAGTTATTTGACATTGGCTGACTGCAGCCTTTGTTTTGAATATATTTGCGCACAACGGCAGTTGGTTGGCTTGATACTGCCGAGTACCGATGATATTAAAATAATATTAAGGAGGGAAGTATAGTGCCAAGAAGAGGACATATATCAAAAAGGGACGTATTGCCGGATCCGTTATACAACGATAAGATAGTTACCAAGCTTATAAACAACGTTATGTATGACGGCAAGAAAAGTGTCGGACAGAGAATAGTTTATGGTGCCTTCGAAATACTGAGGGAAAAGACAGGTAAAGACCCCCTTGAAGTATTTGAGACAGCTATGAACAATATCATGCCTGTTCTGGAAGTCAAAGCCAGAAGAATAGGCGGAGCAACTTACCAGGTTCCTATAGAAGTAAGGCCTGACAGAAGGCAAGCATTAGGGATGAGGTGGCTGATCGAGTATGCCCGAAAAAGAGGGGAAAAGACCATGAAAGAAAGATTGGCCGGTGAACTTTTAGATGCTGCCAACAATACCGGCAGCAGCGTGAAGAAGAGAGAAGACACTCATAAGATGGCAGAAGCCAATAAGGCCTTTGCACATTACAGGTGGTAATCTTAAAAGAGGTAATTGTGACTTATAAAAATGATTATAAATTAATGCTAAATATTAAAATTTTCGGGAAGTATAACAGTGATACTTGCAACAGAAAGGAGGATAATTGTGCCTAGGCAATTTTCGTTGGAAAAGACCAGAAACATAGGAATAATGGCCCATATTGATGCAGGAAAGACGACAACGACTGAAAGAGTACTGTATTATACAGGAAAAACCTATAAATTAGGTGAAGTTCACGAAGGAACTGCCACAATGGACTGGATGGAGCAGGAGCAGGAAAGAGGAATAACAATAACTTCTGCAGCTACAACGGCTGAGTGGAAGGATCATAAGATTAACATAATAGATACGCCGGGGCACGTGGACTTTACTGTTGAAGTAGAAAGGTCACTGCGCGTATTGGATGGAGCTGTAGCAGTTTTTTGCGCCAAGGGCGGAGTTGAGCCCCAGTCGGAAACCGTCTGGAGGCAGGCAGACAAATACAATGTTCCGCGGATTGCATATATTAATAAAATGGACATTATGGGAGCGGATTTCTACAGAGTAGTCGAAATGATGAAAGAAAGGCTCGGAGCCAATGCCGTTCCTATACAGCTTCCGATAGGCAGCGAAGACAGATTTGTAGGTATAGTGGACTTGATAGGTATGAAAGCTCATATTTACAAGGACGACCTTGGCAAAAATATGGAGGTAGGGGAAATACCTTCAGACATGATGGATAAGGCAAAAGAATACAGGGAGAAGCTAATTGAAGCTGTATCCGAAATGAATGAGGATCTCATGATGAAGTATCTGGAGGGAGAAGAACCGACGGAGCAGGAGATCAAGGATGCCATTAGGGCCGGTACAATCAGTGTCAAGATTAATCCGGTTGTTTGCGGCTCCTCGTACAGGAATAAAGGTGTACAGCTTATGCTGGATGCTGTTGTGGATTTTATGCCTTCTCCTATTGATATTCCGCCCATTGAAGGAACTACTGTAGATGGAGAAGAGAAGATTGTCAGGCATTCTGATGACAAGGAACCCTTCTCAGCTCTTGCATTCAAAATAATGGTCGACTCTTATGTGGGTAAGCTTGCCTTCTTCAGAGTATACTCGGGGATGGTTGAAGCCGGATCCTATGTATATAATTCAACAAAGGGCAAAAGAGAAAGAATCGGAAGAATAGTGCAGCTGCATGCCAACCACAGGGAAGAGATAAAAGAGGTTTATACAGGCGATATCGCAGCAATTGTGGGGCTTAAGGATACGACTACGGGAGACACCCTTTGCGATGAGGAAAATGCAGTTATACTGGAATCGATGGATTTTCCGGAACCGGTTATCAATGTCGCCATAGAGCCCAAAACAAAGGCAGGCCAGGATAAGATGGGTATAGCCCTGCAGAAACTGGCGGAAGAAGACCCGACATTCAGGACATATACTGATGCTGAGACCGGCCAGACCATAATTGCGGGCATGGGTGAGCTGCATCTGGACATAATCGTTGACAGGATGATGCGGGAGTACAAGGTTGAAGCAAATGTCGGCAAGCCGCAGGTTGCTTATAAAGAAACCATCCGAAAAAAAGTACAGGTGGAAGGAAAGTTTGTCAGACAGTCGGGGGGCAAAGGACAATACGGCCATGTTTGGCTTGAGATTGAGCCTAAGGAACCCGGAACCGGTTTTGAATTTGTAAACAAGATAGTAGGCGGTGTGATTCCGAAAGAGTATATACCCGCTGTACAGCGCGGTGTGGAAGAGGCCACCATGAACGGCGTACTCGGAGGATATCCTGTACTTGATGTTAAAGTCACGCTGTATGACGGTTCATACCATGAGGTTGACTCTTCCGAAATGGCATTTAAAATTGCCGGTTCAATGGCTTTTAAGGATGGAATGAAAAAGGCCGATCCTGTTCTTCTGGAGCCTATAATGAAAGTTGAAGTAACAGTGCCTGAGGAATATATGGGAGATGTTCTCGGAGACATAAACTCCAGAAGAGGGAAAATAGAAGGCATGGAAGCGAGAAGCGGGGCTCAGGTTATAAGAGGCTTTGTACCTCTTTCCGAGATGTTCGGTTATGCTACCGACCTGCGTTCAAGGACACAAGGACGTGCAGTATACTCAATGGAGACAGATCACTTTGAAGAGGTTCCTAAGAGCATAGCGGAGAAGATATTAGGTGAAAAGTGATTAAAAACAGGGAAATCGTATGGCAATTTGATATTGTACAATTTCCTAAGATATTGAATTATCCGATTTTAAAGGAGGAAAAGTAAAATGGCAAAGGCAAAATATGAAAGGACCAAACCCCATGTAAACATAGGGACAATAGGTCATGTTGACCATGGCAAGACTACACTTACGGCAGCTATAACAGTTGTGCTTTCAAAGTATGGTCAGGCA
>Ga0208694_1000278_pt1 | contig 81587 bp, 61 predicted proteins | sample AD_UKC078_MetaG_FD_184442 | JGI IMG/M metagenome (GOLD analysis project Ga0208694, IMG submission 184442) | Active sludge microbial communities of municipal wastewater-treating anaerobic digesters from USA - AD_UKC078_MetaG (SPAdes) (version 2) | ecosystem: Engineered > Bioreactor > Anaerobic >...
TACCGTTGGAAACTGCAGTGACAACACCGCTTGAATTGATTGTTGCCTGGCCTGTACCATTGTTAATGCTCCAGGTGACGGTCTTATTCGTGGCATTAGCCGGAGTGACCGTTGCCGAAAGAGCCAATGTGCCTTTATCCTGTGTTATGGTTGACGCTCCACCGGCCCCGGTTACAGTAATACCCGAGACAGGGATAACCTGACCGCTGATAGTTATAACCAGCTGACCATAGACACCGCTGCCATCATTAGCCGTCGCCCGGGCTGTAACCGTACCGTTGGAAACTGCAGTGACAACACCGCTTGAATTGATCGTTGCCTGGCCTGTACCGTTGATAATACTCCAGGTAACGGTCTTGTTCGTGGCATTAGCCGGGGTTACAGTTGCCGTCAGGGCCAATGTGCCCTTATTCTGCGATATGGTTGATGCTCCACCGGCTCCCGTGACTGTAATGCCCGAGACAGGGATAATCTGACCGCTGATCGTTATGACCAGCTGACCATAGACTCCGCTGCCATCATTAGCTGTTGCCCGGGCCGTAACCGTACCGTTGGAAACTGCAGTGACAACACCGCTTGAATTGATAGTTGCCTGGCCTGTACCATTGATAATACTCCAGGTTACGGTCTTGTTCGTGGCATTAGCAGGAGTTACTGTTGCCGTTAGGGCCAATGTGCCCTTATTCTGCGTTATGGTTGATGCTCCACCGGCCCCGGTTACAGTAATACCCGAGACAGGAATAACCTGACCGCTGATAGTAATAACCAGCTGACCATAGACACCGCTGCCATCATTAGCTGTTGCACGGGCCGTAACAGTACCGTTGGAAACTGCAGTGACAACACCGCTTGAATTGATAGTTGCCTGGCCCGTGCCATTTATAATGCTCCATGTAACGGTCTTGTTCGTGGCATTAGCCGGGGTTACAGTTGCCGTCAGGGCCAATGTGCCCTTATTCTGCGTTATGGTTGATGCTCCACCGGCCCCGGTTACAGTAATACCAGTAACAGGAACAGATCCTTCACCACCATCCCAACCTGCAATTCTGGCAAGCATCCACCATAATGCTTTTGCTAGTCTCAGGGCCCCAACTTCACCAATATGATCCCCATCAGCATCATTTTCATCAACAATTGCCCATGATGCATTGTAGTCCAACTTATTTTCAGGATGAATCTGATCATGATATCTTAATGAGCCATTATCATTCCAGGCGGCTTGATATCGTTCACCATTATTACTGTATACTAATATATCCGCGTAGTCAAAAAGGATTGTGCCCGAGTGTGCATTCACATAATCTCTTATATGTTTATTCTTTAACTCTCTTTGAAAACCATTTTCCGTTCCGGCATTCTCATCTACAACACCCGTCGAAAATATAGCTCTCGTTACCATCCCATGATTGCTAAAGTATGCATTGTAAGTATTTATAGCAGATATATAAGTGTCCATGCAAACAGGATTTCCAGTCAGGGATTGATCGGCAGCATCAAGCCCCCATCTCAGTCCACCCACATCACCAGCCCAGTGAATATTATAAACAGGATCAACTCCCCCACCTGGAGGATTATTCCATGTAGACTCATAAGACCAGCCATTGATCACTGCAGTATATGGATTACCAGCAATTTGCTGTTTATACATCTCCCCACAATATGTGCCTATATCCGTCGTCCAAAAATTGACGCTGCTCATATATGGTCTTCCCAGCCTCAAATAACTGTTGGAATATGAAGGCGGAGGATCAGAATTCCATATATAAGAGGCAAATCTGGAATCATATAATGCCAATAACCGAACTCCATTCTGATAACCTAATGAATGCGACATTCCGGGAACCCAAACAAGCATTTGTTTTACTTTATTCAACCATTCCTCAGGAATATCATCGTATGAATCAACAACTGAATGGTCAGCAATAATCTGAGCTGATAGAAACTCAGCAGATCCAAAAAAAAGGAGAAAGATCAGGACCTTTTTCATTTCATGATCAGTTATCTCTATTTAAATCAAAACTACTTAACCCTTCGCTCATCTTAAGAACAAAATAATTCAATGATTCAGTCACATAGACATCGAAACCAATTTGATAATTTCCCAAATCTGCAATCATTTATTCTCCGTCCCATCCAGCGATTCTTGCCAGAAGCCACCAAATAGCTTTGGCAAGTCTTAAAGCACCGACTTCTCCGATGTGATCACCATCAGCATCATTTCCACTAACAACTTTCCATGAACTATCATAATCCATAAGGTTATCCGGATGTATTTGACTATGCGAGCGTGATATACCTTCATCATTCCATGTGGCTGTATATTTCTCACCTTCATTATTATGAACCAGGATATCGGCATAGTCAAAAAGAATTCTCGATTCTTCCTGCTTTACATAAGATCTTATGTATGAATTCTTTAATTCTCGTTGAAATCCACATTCGGTTCCTCCATTTTCATCAACGGGCCCGGTGGAAAAAACTGAAACAGTTGGATACCCCCTATTAATGGCTCTTATGTTATATTCTTCAATAGCCGCTAAATAAGTGTCCATGCAGATTGGATTACCGGTCAATTCCTTATCTCCGATATCAAGTCCCCATCTAAAGCCACCAGCATCACCAGCCCAATGTATGTTGTGGACAGGGTCCAAACCACCACCCGGAGGATTGTTCCACGTTGTTTCGTAAGACCAACCATATATAAAAACATTATAAGGATTACCGGAGTTATTCTGTCCTTCCATAACAGAAGAATATGATTCAACATCTGTAGTCCAGGCATTTACTCCTGACTTAAAAGGTCTGCCAATTCTTAAATACTTATCGGAAAATGCCGGAGGCGGATCTGACTGCCAGGTTTCTATCTGAAACCTTGAATCGAGTGTTTCGAGTAAAACTGCTCCGTTCTGATAACCAAGCGAGTGAGACATTCCGGCCACCCAAACCAACATTTTTTTAACTTTTTCAATATATTCTTGTGGAATTTTGTTATACTTATCAACCACTGTATGATCGGCGATTATTTGAGAGCTACTCTCTGAACTGGAAGTTTCTGTGGTGAAAGTAAGTTCATTCCCATATAATACATCCCCATCAATATTGGCATAGGCCCTTATATAATAGTCTGTTAATTCCGTGAGACCAGACAGGTTGCTCTGAAATGTTCCGGTTCCGTATCCGTCAATTGTTCTATCCGCCAAAAAAGTTGGAGAAGCAGAAATACCCCAACATACTCCTCGCTCTCCAACTTCAGCTGATCCTTTGGAATAAACTGATCCACCACTGGAAGCAGAGGTTGCGCCAATATTGGTAACAGGAGAAGTAATAATCTTGACTTCTTCGCCATGGCAGGAAAACAATAAACTTGCAATTGCAAGTAATGCTATGCTCAGGGTACCGGATAATTTCTTCATCTTTCAAATATCTCAAACGACAAATTAACAAATCGCAAAAATCACCCAAAGATAATCCAATTTTTAGGGCTCATTTCTAAATTGGGGAAAATGTGATTGTCTTCATAAGTGTTCGTAATTTTTTTATATTTGGTTTATTTTCTCAAAGCGTAATTTTTTTCGTAATATATTTTATTATGCCAACAATCAACCCGATAAAATCTTCTCAGATCCTGGCCGTGTTTATTATTTTGCTCATGTATACGTGTGCGTGCAGTAACAATGACAAAGAGGACGAGTCAGCCGTTAAGATAATTTTTTTGCACCACAGTACTGGAGAAGTTATCTGGAACGGTAAGCCGCTCTCCCTGGTAAAGAAAGCATTAAGTAAAATCAGTGATAATATTAAAGATGCTTTTCCTCCTAAAGCAAAAATGTTATCACAATTTAGTGAATACAACAAAAAAACAGGGAAAAACTATTTTATTACAGAGCAAGACTTCCCAAAAGCAAAACCATACGGATGGAATAATAATCCATATGACTACTATAATATTTGGGTTTATAACCAGGGAGATGACTATTACATGGAAGAACCTACACTTGAATTATTAACACAGAAATATGATGTGATAATTTTCAAGCATTGTTATCCTGTATGTAATATTCAGCCTGATAAAGACACGGCAGATATTAATTCCTATTACAAATCTCTTTCCAATTATAAACTTCAATACTTAGCCCTGAGAGAAAAAATGCATGACTATCCCGAAACAAAATTCATTGTATTCACAGGGGCATCACAGGTAAAATCCAATGCCAGTTTAGAGGAAGCTCAAAGGGCCAGAGAGTTTTTCAATTGGGTTACTGCTGAGTGGGATTTACCTGATGATAATCTTTTCATCTGGGATTTGTACAACATTGAAACAGAGGGAGGACTTTTCTTAAAGGAGGAATATGCAACATCCCCCAACGATCCTCATCCCAACAAACTTCTGGCATCAAAAGCAAATAAATTGCTTTTTGACAGAATTATTGATGTAATCGAAACTAATGGTCAATTAACTAATTTGAAAGGGGAAATAGCACAACCTTGATATAATGATTAATCTTTGAATTTCAGATCACTATTTGCTCTATATTTATGTAAGGACATAAATACCTGTTACACCCTGTCCATTTATAGCCAATCAAGAACTGATAGGATATCATGATTGGAAGATGCAGGCTTGCTGAACACCCGGAGAATAATTTCTTTTGTGAATTTTTCTGCTCCAAATCTGTTAAAATGAGATAATCCGGCCCAATCATTATCATCATCAATGAATTCACAAAACTGATGATTATTAAAATTATAAAGAGTAGAATGATAGCTGTTTGGTGACTCAACCTTAAAGGGTCCAATTGCAGAATTATTTCTTGTTTTATGCTCTCCCGGCATTTCAAATACAATTAGTTCAATGTTATTGTTTGCACATAATCTGGCTATCTCTCCAATCCATATTGACGATTCATACTTTTCCAAATCAAGTGACAGATTGTTAAAATCAGTCAGATCAGGCTCGGAATAATCACATTTTTTCTGCCCATACGACAGGTATGTTTCCCGATATTGTTTTCTGAAAAGCTTTTTTATCATTTCCATGCCAGCCCAATTGAATTTGGAGATTGGCAGATCCTTGAGACTATACTTGTGACCCTTCATAGTAAATTCCACAACCGGTTGAATTCCTTCTTTATCAAAATCTTCCAGATGAGAATTCACAGCAAGGATAACATAATCAGGTTTATTTGTAGACTTTTGTAAATACTCATTCAATTGAATATAATTCGTCTTCACAGTACTACCGACAAAAGAGAGATTTATGGATTTTAGACCATTACAGGTCATGAGTTCTGTATCTATTCCGTATTCAGCCAGACTGGTTCCAAGTACTACAACGTTGAAGTCTGCATTTTGCATTTTTAAAAATTCTCTCCTTTTTATAAAATCCAGGTCAGTAGCAGCAACTAATACCAAAAACACCAGATTTATCAGAATAGAAAATCCAATAAAGAATATAAAAAACTGGGATGCTCTTTTAATGAATCTGTTCATTTCAGAAATTCGCATAAATGAATTGTACTGATTTAAAACCTGATATATAGATTATTGTTATCATGACTGAATACACTGTCCAACGAATATATTTCTGATTCTTTCCAGACCAGAATGTTAAGAATCGTTCGTATATATCCTGATGATCATTTCTTAGAAATTCTATAAATAAAACCAAAGGGACATAAATAATCAACTGAAAAGGTTTTATACTGAGATCCATAAAAGGAGAAGGTCCACTGAATGAAGAAAGACCTGCAATGAATGTCATGGCAGATTTCACATCCGGTGAAAAGAAAAACACCAATGAAACGCAATAAAACAAGTAAGTTATAAGCCTTCCAAACCACCTTGTAATAATGATTGGGACTCCTTCGAATATTTTCAATCTGATTTTCTTGGTAAAAAACTCATAACTTATTGCAAAAGCTTGCAGAAGACCGATAAGCATGAATGTCCATCCTGCACCATGCCAGATACCAAAAAGAGTCCAGGTAATTAACATTGCGTAAAGGGATGCCTTAATACCCCATCTTCGATATTTGAAGCTCGTCGGTCTGAATATATAATCATTAAACCAAGATGACAGAGACATATGGAACCTTTTCCAAAAGGTAGTGACGTTTTCTGCGAAGAAAGGGCGTTGAAAATTTGGCAGCAGATCGATTCCAAACATTTTAGATATTCCTAATGCAATATCTGTATAACCTGAAAAGTCGAAGTAAAGATAAAGAGGTTGAATAATAAATAAAACCCACGACAAGCAGCCGCCTGCCTGATCAAAGGAATAGACACTTAAAGCATAAGAAGAAAGCTGATTTGCTATTGCTACTTTTTTAAAGTATCCTATGAGGACTAACTTAGCTCCATCTGCTAAATACAGATCACTAATATTAATATTTTTTCTTAATTGTGGCAGAAAATGATTGGAGCGTTCAACCGGTCCTGAGAGGAATTTTGGGAAGAAAATGATGTACTGAAAAAAATACAGAAAATCTTTTTCAGGTTTCTCCCAACCATTTTTAATATTTATCAGATATCCTATTCCCTGTAAGGTGAAGTAAGATATGCCGATAGGTAATATTATTTCCGAAAGTTTTGAAAGCTCAATCCTAAGTCCAATAAGATTCAATAAAGGATCAATTGCAAACGTTGAATATTTCAGCAATATTATCTGTATAAGATTGAAAAAAATACCCAGCCTGAAGAAGGTTACTTTCTGATGTGAGTCGTTTATTTTGAATCCCAGGTAATAATTTATAAGGGTATATGCGATAATGTATGCTAATAATAAAAGATTAAGTGATGCAATAAAACCAGCACTAAGGATTGTCAGTAGTAATATTCTGTATTTAGGATTTACCCGATAAAATACAAAAACAGATACAACAAATAGGATTACATATGCCGGTGAAGTGATTTCCATTAATGTTTCTTCATGATTTTGAATGACTAAAATAATGTATTTCCAACCATTACACTAGTTAAAATTGACCTTTGTCCCCCATGTATTGACCAGTGTCGGACTTTTCATGATTAACCACTTGCTGCCAGACAGGCTGGTAAATACAATTACAGAATAAACCGTTTTGATTTGACATTCATTCTTTTTCAAAGGCTCCCAAATCCGATACTTTTCCAGGGAACTGCAGACTGTCGCATAATGATGAACATCAACATTTATGAAATAGGTTGTGTCGGGGGGCGTACCATGGAGATTAGTATATGCCCCTTCCTCCTATGTTATGAAACGTAATATTCTCAAATATCTGGAAGTTGCTGTTCGTCGCTACAATACCCCGAACGAAAACACGGCCGTGTACCTTGTAAAAGTTCCGGATTGTAAGTCCCAGACTACTTTACCGTAACAATTTAGGCACTGCAATAACTTTCTCCTTGAATCTGTGAAAAACCGTGGAATCATCGTCTATATTCTTATCAATAATAATCCCGGCAGCGACTTTGTTCCGGTTGCCTATCGATATTCCAGGCAGACTGGCACAATTAATCCCAAAAAAATTTTCATCACCAACTGAAGAAAATCCTGAGAAACATACATTAGGGCTTATAATATTAAAATTACCTATGATGGAATCATGTGCCAGACTTGCTCTTGAGTTAACCAGATTAAACATTCCAAGTTTAACATTGGTGCCGATATTTGCAAATGGACCAATAATACAGCCTTCTCCCAAAGATGCCGATTCTGAGACATACGCCCTTGCATCCACAAAAGTTATAAACCGGGCACCTTTTTCACGAAAAGAGTTGACAATAGATTTCCTGATTAAAACATCAGCAATGGATATGATATAAAAACATGTAGTCAATACATTATGTCCTTTTACACTACCCATCAAAGGGGCTGAAAAATTATATCTGGCATAGTTTTCAGGATTATCATCAAGAAACGCGGCTACAGAAAGTTTTTTTTCCCCGAGAGTATTATTTGAGTATTTGATATACTCGTCAATCTCCGCCGCATGTCCACCGGCTCCTATTATTATAACTTCTGACATATTTCTATATTTAACTTAGCCTAAGGTTTAAGACTTTTCCGGATGAATCATGCTTCTTCTGATTCTATCTGGCAAAATATCCTCCGTCAACTATCAAATTTGTGCCTGTAATCCAACCAGATGCATCTGAGAGAAGAAAAACACATGCATTTGCCACATCTTCCGGTTTTCCCAATCCAAGAGGGTGTAAATCCTTTATTCTGTTTAAGGATTCCACGTCTTTACTGTATACCGCATTTTGTGACATCGGGGTTACAACAACCCCGGGTGAAATACAATTCACACGGATTTTTCTTTTTGACAACTCAATAGCCATTGATTTTGCTGCTGACACAAGAGCCCCTTTGGTCATGGAGTAAAGTGTCTTACCACTTTCGCCGGCAACACTCATAATGGAACTGATAAAAATAACACTTCCTCCTTTTTCTGAAAAATTGGCAGATCGGACAATTTGCCTGGTAAGATTTATGGGACCAATCACATTAGTCTGGAAAAAAAATATCATTTTTTCAGGAGAGACTGCATTAACAGGAAGTGTCGTTGAAATACCGGCACAGTTAACCAGTCCATCGATCCGTCCTATATTATGGACTATTTCATTCACCTTATTTGTAATATCAGTATATGCAAGAAGGTCAATTGCATTTACAACATGATTTTCCGGATTAACCATTCCCTGCAGCGTCTCCGACAACCTTGCCTGATCCCTGCCGAAAAGAATGAGCCTGGCACCCATACGGCTGCATACTATTGAACAATGCCGTCCTATTCCCGAAGAAGCTCCGGTAATTACAATACGTTTGTTTTCAAGGCTGAAAGGATTTGATAATTCATTCATACTTCTACAATCTGTCCAATATAACAATCTTCAATGTCTATTATTGCAGTACCCCATGAAAGTCCAACTCCGAATCCGCTAAGCAGCAAGCGTCTGTGGTCTGAGAGCTGATTTTTCAACTCCGAGATTATAGTCAGAGGGATAGAAACTGATGAGGTATTGCCGAATTTCTCAATGGTTGAAGGAATTTTCGCCTCCGGTAGTTTAAGTTTTTTGGCAAGAAAACCATTTATGTAGCTATTTGCCTGATGAAAAACAAAATAATCAATTGAACTGAGTTCTGTTCCTGAATAGTCAAGCAAGCGATTAAAGTCTCTTGGAACTTCTCTTATTACAAAGTTGAAAACATCTGCTCCGTTCATGTATCCCTGTTCTTCTGAACGTATGTTGCCATATTCATCAACGATTTTTTCAGTTACTGTTTCGCAGGAGCTCATTTTACGGTATCCTCCGGCAGGGATTTTAATAAGTGACTCCCTTGAACCGTCAGAATTCAAAGAAAACCAACTCTTGCCAAATTTTTCATCAGATTCAATCATGGCAGCTACACCACCGTCACCAAATAAAAAACCTGTTTTCCGATCCTTTAACGAATATGCCTTTGAACGCGTTTCACCATCCAGAATAAGAGCCTTTGTAATAACTCCGGCAGAAATCATTGAATAGGCTACAGTAAGACCATACAAAAAAGCAGAGCAACCAAGGTTCAGGTCAAAAGTAATTGTTGAATTCGGAAGCTTAAGTCTTTCCTGTAGTATGACTGATGTAGCCGGCATCCTGTAATCAGGTGTTTGTGAAATAAAAACAAGCAGGTCAATTTCTTCTCTATTGATATTCATATCATCCAATAGTCTCTCAGCGGCCGCATAGCATAAATCTGAAGAACAGGTGTTCATATCAGCGAATCTGCGTTCCTTTACTCCAATTTTTTCGACAATCTCCCTGATGTCTTCTTTTTTAAAATAAAGGTCATAATCATAGTTGTTTATGATATGCCTTGGGACAGCTCCGGCAAGTCCTGATATTCCAACATTGTGAAATGAAAGTAAGCCCATGGTCCTTATCTTGATTCGACAAGTTTCACAAGATCCATGACAGTCTTGTAGTTATTAAACTCTTTCATTTCAATCTCAATACCAAAATCGCTGTCGAGCATAGCCAATAATGACAATTCGGTGAGACTGCTGTATGAATCATAATCACGAAAATTATCTTCAATACTGATTTGGGAAGAATCCATCTCCAGGGCTTCTGCTAAAGCAGAAATCAATTTATCTTTCATATTATTAACTGTTTTAACAATTTATACTATTAACTTTTATTAATCTGTTTTTAAAACTTTCTTTGACTTGTTCTTTCCGTCAGGGCAATTACTATTCTTCGATAATCCTGATTGTCATAAATGCCTCAGCATAAGGGATTCCTACAGAGCATCCCCTTAGTTTTGCAAGAGCTTCAAGGGCTTCCGGAGATCTTGAACTCGGAAAATTCCTGATCTGACTTTTAAAGCATTTAAAGGCATCTATTTTACTTTCAATTGACTGAGCAATGCCAACAAAAAAATCAGGTATAAATGCATCATCACCATAAGGGGATGCCAATTCAGTTTCTGAAAGGGTTTCATAGCTAAAAACCTTTTTCACCGGACACATGATTCCTGGTCTGGCTGCAACCAATCCCGCATTAAAAACAGCCTTGTGATCGTGATGAATATCACCCCTGTGAGGAAGAAAAACAATTCCGGGACTAAATTTTTTTACAACTCCCGAGATGGACCGGGATAATTCTGAAACCGATACCAGATCAAGTTCAGGAGCAGGAAAATCTAAAAAAACAGTATCAGTTACACCAAGTAACTCATGAGCTTTTTTTGCTTCTTCTCTTACATTATGAATTCTCTCCTCAGAATACATACCTTTCTTTCCTCTGGACATAATCAATACAAAAACCTCATTATTTTGCTGAGATAATCGCTTTATCGTTCCTCCGCATCCCAGAACCTCATCATCAGGATGAGGAGCTACAATGAGTATCTTTTGCCTGTCATCAAATATCATTTTCTTCAATTTTTCTGGTTGGTGACCACACTATCCCAATCGTATCCGCAATTCATCAAAAAATCTATTATTGTTACATTTTTTTGAAAACCATTCCACAACTGGGGATATTCAAAAGGCTCATATTCAATATATTTAAGTATTATGCCATGTTTTTCAAAATTCTTTTCATTTTGATATGCTCTCGCCCCTGTTCCGGAGTAGTATATTTTACCATGCAATTTTGTACAAATTTCTATAATTCTCTTTTCCTGCATGCTTATAACGTCAAGCGAAGATGATCTCACAAATTCAGTCTTGAAACCAAGCTTGCCACAAATAAACCTTATTATCTGTTCGTTAAACATTGCCAGATTGGAGCAACTATTCTCTAAAAATAACTTATAATCCTTAAAAACGGGATCGAAGAATCTGGCTCTCTTATAATTTGACTCTATGATTTTCAGGTGTCTTTCTCTCCAACCAAGTGCATCATTGGTAGTAACCTCATTAATACTTGATCCAAAAGCCCCAAGCACTGGAATTTTAAGACGGAAAGCCCCTTGGGGAGTTTTGATATAATGATAGTTATGCATGCCTTTATTCGAAAATTGTGCATCGTCCAGGAATACAAAAACATCTGATAAATAAACCTTATAGAAATACCCAAGCCAGGGAATATAATTAGGTTGATGAATAGCAATTGATTTCATACGGGTATAAGGCCTTACGATTTACATCCTGGTATATATATTATCTGTCCTGAAGAATATAAGTACAGAACAGATAAATAGTCTCAAGTCATAAAAGAATGAATAGTTTCTTACATATTCCAGATCTACCGGAATATTCAGGTTCCAATCGTTGATTTCTCTCTGTCTGACTTGCACCAGGCCACTTAATCCGGGTTTTACATAAAACCTGACTTTTTCTTCTTCGCTATATTCGTTATATTTCTTTGGAAAATTTGTTACTGGTGGGCGCGGACCAATAAAGCTCATTTCTCCCTTGATAATGTTAAACAATTGAGGTAACTCATCTATACTTGTTTTACGAATAAATTTTCCAACTCTGGTTATCCTAGGATCATTTTCATAGACTATAACTGAACCCACTGGGATATATATATCATTTCGCATGGATCTGAATTTGTAGATATTAAAAACTCTGCCCAGACGGCCAAGGCGTTCCTGACAGAAAAAAACCGGGCCTGGAGAATCAAGTTTAATAGCCAGTGCCACCACCAGAAACAGAGGTATAAGAATGATAATCGCCACAAATGAAATAAGCCAGTCAAATAAAGGTTTGAAAAAGGATTTGTACATAATGTTTCTACAAACTGTAATTTCAGTAAATTCAATAGTTGAAGGCAATGTTGCCATCAGGCAGGAAATTCCCTGCATTTTTCACAGAGAAGTCTCTGGAGGCAAGCAGAGAATTCATACTCATTTTCTCCATTAAAACATTATCATCCGCCATTTTTTGTATGAACCAGGCAATGCCTTCAATATCTGATGGTTCAAAATTTTTCCCGCAATTATATTTTTCAACCAGTCTCTCAATTTCAGATCCGGCCTCACTAATACATAGTAACGGAGCTCCAACTGACATGAAATTAAATATTTTGCTCGGAATTGCAAGTTTTGATGCCCCGGCACCCAGTGAAATAACAGCCAGACTTGCCGCTGAAAAGGTATAGGGCAACTGCCCGACAGGTTGCCATGGAAGCAGAATGACATTTTTCTTTTCAGGACCCAGCGCTTCGATCTTACTGGATATTAATTTCTTCTTCGCACCTTCACCGATGATTATAAAAACAATATCGTCTCTGCAAATCATACCGGCAACACTGATCATAACTTCCACATCTCCAGCCAAACCTAAATTACCCGAATACATAACGACAAACTTCCCTGATAGATTATGAGCTTTTATGAAATGATTATTTTCCCGGCTGACATGAGTGAAAAAGGTATTATCTGTCCATATATAATTTACCTTTAGGGATGCTTCACTCCTGTATTTTTTCAGCACCTGGCCCATGCCTTCAGAAATAGTGTACACCTCACTGGCTTTGGGATATATTTTCCGGTTAAGTTTCTGCCACAACAAGACTATTGCGGATGTGGGCGCTGAATATCCCAATTCTACAAGTACATCGGGATAAATATCAAATATCAGGAGAGAGAATTGATTCTGTAAAAACAATGGTAACAGCGGAGCCAAAGGCGGATTGGAAACGATAAAAAGTTCATCGGAAGGATATTTTATGAGCAGTTTTGTCAAAATCTGAATAAACCCTATACTCCATGTAAATAATCGATACAACTTCGATGTACGTCTGTACCTTATTATTTTTTCAATCTTCACGGATTGGGGTAATTTTCGGTTACGTTCGACAAGTCTGCCGGTAAAAAGGATGCAGTCGTAACCTTTATTAACGTATTCTGTGATGATATCAATCATCAGGTACCCGGAATCCTGATTTATGAATACAATCCTTTTCAAATTATTAAAAACGTTTATGGAAATTGAAAATAAAATGCATACCGGACAGGTACTATGATTTATCCATGAAAATCCTCAGGAGAGTTTCAGCACCTTCTTTTACACGTTTTTCATACGGCATATAGAATATGTCTTCAAGATTTCTTGCCGGATAACTTGCTAATATAGAAGCCAATTCGTCGGGATTATGAGGACTAAAATAACACCCTTCATTCCCTAATTGTTCTATGTTGACCTTCAGATCAGATGCAATAACTGGTACCTGCAATGATTTTGCATCCTCGATCACCGTGCTCCATCCTTCAAAAAGACTAGGCTGGATAACTGCCTGGGAGTGCCTCATAATCTGAATTTGATCAGATCTTGAAATTACACCAAGCATAGTAACCTGATCCTGAATCTCGTTTTCCCTTATTATATGATGGATTTCTTCCATATATGGAGAGAAAGATGCAGATGGCAATTTACCTGTACAGGCAATGTGCAGCTTTTTACCTGTCTTTTTCAGATTAGCAATTGCCAAAAGAACAACACGATGGTTTTTGTGTTTATGAAATTGATTGGAAATCAGAAAATATTTTTCGGGCAAGTTATACTTTTCTCGTATTAACCTGCCGTCTACGCCATTATGATTATCTATAACAGAAACAAAATGATAAATATGTACCAAAGGAGTCGTACCAATAACAAAGAATTTCCTGAAATCGGACAAGACATCATTACTTGAAAGTACCATATAGTCACAATTCTTCAGAATGAATTTGATTCTGAGGTTTCGCCCTGCAATTTGTTTTTTTGAGAAGAATTCAGGATAATGCTTATGTTGAAGGTCAGCCCACCAGGAAATAAGTTTGGTTTTTGTCCTTGTCCTAACAGGAAAATCGAGAATAGGATAAATAGCATCCAGATCATATTCCTCAAGAATCTTATTGACGAAAATATTTTTTCTTAATAATATCGACTTCAGATTACCCCACAGGATAGAGGGGAATATCCATCTTATAGTCGTAAGATACGGGTACTTAATCTCATTTATGAATTTTTCATTTTCAGGCTTGTAAAAGAGTAATATTTCAGGTTTGTCATAATCATCCAGAAAATCGAGAGTTTTAATAAGATTACCGATATAGATTATACCCCCCATCCATTTTGAACTGAAGTAAAATAGGATACCAAGCCTGAGCCTTTTTTTACCTGCAATGTCCATCATTTATCTGTCAAGCTTAACTTTTCTTGATAGTATTTTCCTTTCATTTGGATAGTTCCAGGCATCCCATGGGAAATGCTCGCCACGGCCCCACCTACGCCAGCGTTCAAGATCAGAATTAACCATGATTTCGGCAAGGTCATTAAATCTTGTTTTAGGGCTCCAGCCTAGTTTGGTTAGGCTTTTCTGATAATCTCCCTTAAGATAATGCACGTCCACAGGCCTCATAAAACGTTCATCAATTTTAATGTGCTTTTTCCAGTCGAGACCAACAATATTAAATACAGTTTCTATAAATTCTTTTATCGTATGTGTTTCATTAGTGGCGATAACATAATCATCTGGTGCTTCCTGTTGCATCATGAGCCACATAGCTTCAACGTATTCAGGAGCATAACCCCAATCCCTCCTTGCATCAATATTGCCAAGTTCAATACTATCGTCAAGTCCAAGGCTTATCTTTGCCACACCATTGGTTATTTTTCTTGTCACAAACTCTAAACCCCGTAACGGACTTTCGTGATTAAAAAGAATACCGTTACAGGCTAAAAGTCCATAACCTTTCCTGTATATTTTGACCATATTGTGAGCATATAACTTTGCGGCAGCATAAGGGCTGGATGGTTCAAAAGGCGTTTCTTCTGATTGTTGCGAAAAAGAATTATCTCCGAACATTTCACTTGTGGATGCCTGATAAAACTTCACGTGCGGCGCAATGTTCCTGATTGCTTCAAGAAATTTTACAACACCAATACCTGTAATCTCCGCTGATGCAATGGGTTGTTCAAAAGATGCTCCCACAAAGCTCATTGCGGCAAGATTGTAAATTTCATCAGGTTTAGCCAGCTTTAATGATTCGATAATAGAAAAACTATCAAGCAGGTCAACCGGCAACAACTCAATCTGTTCAAATATGCCAAGGTACTGTAATCGCCAGAAGTTAGGAGTTGAAAGTCTTCTGTAGGTCCCAAAAACATCATATCCTTTATCAAGCAGGAATTTAGCCAGGTATGCACCATCCTGTCCTGTTATGCCTGTAATAAGTGCTCGTTTCATATTATTAGTTTCGTTGCTTGCTTCAAATCATTCATTAATAACCCACTTGTAATAATACTCCAGTCCTTTTTCAATTGTGAAAGCGGGTTGATATCCATATGATAAAAGTTTGGTGATATCTGCCACCCAGTTAACAGGGTCTCCTTCTCTTGTTTCACCGGAGAATGAATATCCTACCTCATGGTCAAATAACCCGAAAAAAATTGAGACAACGTCCTTAATAAATGTCTCTTCACCATTGGCAACATTTATAACATCAGCATTAAAGGCTGAATGCCGTGCAACCAGTTCAATCACTTTCACAAGATCAAGGATATATATATAATCTCTCGATTCATTACCTGTTCCAAATAAAGAAAAGGGCACTCCACTTTTTGCTTTACTGTAAAGGTCCCAGAATAATTGCTTTTTAAGACCAGGACCATATACCGAAAAAATTCTTAAAGAGCATGTCCTGATATTATAGAGATCATAAAACTCTTTACAGATTTGTTCAGCCTGAAGCTTATGAAACCCATAAGGTGAAAGCGGGTCTGGAATGGAATCCTCTCTAACGGGCAAGTGTTTTGGATTTCCGTATACCGCGGCACTGGACAGATTAATAAATTTGCAGGCTGGTTGGTATTTCCTTATAGCCTCCAGGATGCTGAATACATTAATGGTGTTCAGGGAATAATCGTGTAATGGATTTTTTAGTGATGCCGGAACATTTGCCGCTCCAGAACAGTTGACACAAAGATTGTATTCCGTAGATTGAAAAACTGAATTATAATCAGAATTAGAAGCATCAATTAAAAAGAACCTGTCTTGATTGATGTAATCATAAACTATATCGGAACCCCAAACCTCATTATCCTTCTCAGAAAAGTATCTGAAAAGATGTTGTCCAATAAAACCCATTGAGCCGATGATGAGTATTTTCATACGTTTTCTTTCTGATTGACAATATTATAATACATGATCTGATCGCGATCGTGCTACAAAACGAATTTATAAAAAGCCTTACAAATTGTTTCACTGGAGTATTTCTTAATACTTTCCTTTGCATTGCTTCCTAATTTAGTCCTAAGCGACTCATCGTTCATTAAAGCGGCAAGTCTTTCTTCAAATTGCCTGAAATCGAAAAGGGGTATCAGAAAACCATTATGTCCGTCTGTTATCATTTCGGATGGACCCGCCACACAGTCGAATGCCACAACAGGCAATCCTGCCGACATAGCTTCACCAATTGCATTGGGAAAACCTTCAGAACTTGATGTAAAGGCAAAAATTGAGCTTTTATAATATATCTCCTCAACATTCTCCTGTTTTCCCCAAAAAATTACCCTCTGTTCAATACCAAGTTTTATGGCCAGCTCCTTTAAACGAATCATATTATGCTGTTTCAGATGGTCGTATCCGACAATTATTAATTTCCAGTCGGGAAGGCCAACTTTTGCAAACATCTCGATCAGCTTATCCTGATGCTTTGATTTAATTAAACGACCCACCATAAGAACGTTCTTCTCTCTTTGGGTAGTTTCGCTGATGGGCTTTAAATCCTTTATCGGATTCCCGATAACAGCAATGTTGGAATGCTTATTTCGGGACAGAAAGATTTCTTTTGCCCTTTCAGTCTGGCATATAATGCCCCTGGCAGTAGGATAAATCAGATGCCTCAAGGTATCATGAAACCATCCAAGGCTTTTATCCGGTTGACTTCTGTCAGAGACAAAAACAGGGTATTTAAGTCCCAATAGTGACAATAAAACAAAATTGTTCCAGTATTCACCGAAGCTCAGAATGCTATCGGGTTTAATTTTCTTAATAGTAGCCCTTAGAAAAAACATTGTTTTTACAGTATACCATAACCGCCATCTGTTATTAAACCTGAATCGCGGAACGCTGACGAGAATATTATCAGGAACCGGGTAAAATATTTCCCTTGAGATTCCGTAGAGAACCAAATGTACTTCGACCTCCTCTCTGGCAGCAAAATAATGCGCAAGTTCTGACATTACCCTCTCCATTCCTCCTGCCTGAAGAGACGGTATTACAAGACACAGCTTTTTTCTTTCCATATATATAACCTTGCTTTCGGCAGGCTTCCGGGCTTTATCCCTTATTATTCGAACTCTTAATCAAATTATCAATCATCCATCCGTAAGGATTGAATTGACCCGGATGCCAGGTAAGATTCCGGTCCCAATAACCGGTGCAAGGATCATAAACTTCCTTAATAAAACCAAAGCTTAGTTCCAATACATATGTTTTATTCCCGGAGTATACAAAATCCAACGCAACGCTCTGACCATCAATCTTTTCCGCCAGTTCAAAGGCCAGTTTAACTGTATCTATGTCAAAATTATCTTTTTCATATAGAATCAACCCGCTTCCTGATGCCCTGAAATCGTTTTTTCTGACCATGCGCTTAATGGCAAATGCTTTATCCCTTATAACCACTATTCTTATGTCATAAGAATTTCCGGGGATAAATTCCTGAAAATAAACATAGCCTTTTTCCCTTCCCCTGATCCTTGCAAAGGCAGGTGGTATCACAAATCTGGCCAATCCAACGATTAAATCAATTATACCGGTTTTCCCCATTTTATAGACTCTCCACCGCTCCTTTATATTTCCAATAGCATAATAAGGGAGAAATCCGCCTTTAAAAGCTTTCCTGATCAGCCTTTTTGCCTCCAGGCGGCTTTGAACCAATCTTACATTCTGTGATCCTCCTCCCCCCCTTAGCTTGAAAACTTTGGGAAACGAAGTCTGCTCTGCCCAACTAAGTGCTTCAGACTTGCTATAGAAAATCCATGTATCTGGGATAGGAGCACCAATAGCTTCAAGAAGATATTTTTGACCTACTTTGTCATCAAAATGCCAAACTGTCTTAAAATCAGGGAAAACTTTTTTTCCTGATGTCATAAGGGAATAGATAAGCTGCCTTGCAAAGAGTATCTCCTTTGGGTTATTCTGATGAATATGCCACATAAGTGCATCACAATCGCTGAGCTGCTTCAGGATGTCGTTTCGGTAACAGTCAACCTTTTTCCATGGAATTTTGTTTTCCACACAGTATTCAACCCATCGCTCACTGAACGAATTGTCCTTGTAATGAATTCCAATTTTCATATTTCACTATCTAATAGGCTTATTGCCTGGTAAATTCAATCTTGCCTTACTCAAAGATTAAAATCTAAAAAGTAATCATATTGTATATTTATGAGATCAACTGCCTGTTTCGTTCAAACCTGTCTCAGGGATTCAAAAATATTGAAGCCCAGATTTCAAAAGAAATGATTACCCACAGCGCTTCCATCTCTTTATGACTTATTCTGCCTGTATTTGAAATCCATTCTGAAACGATTCTGTGATTAAACAGTCCACGATTCTTAATACCGGGAAGAACAATTTCTTTAAGATACCGGGAAAATTTTGGATCACTGAAAAAATCCCTCAACGGAATTCCAAATCCCATTTTATTGCGAAAGGCAAAATCTCTTCCGAAACAATCAGCGACTATCAACTTCAGAAGATATTTCTGGTTATTACAGCCTTCTCTGATTTTCCTGTTTAGCAGAAAGGTTTCAGGAATGCAGAATGATTGCTTAACAACTTCATTATCAAGAAATGGAACCCTGTTCTCAATAGAGTGTGCCATCGACATCTTATCTTGTCTGATAAGAAGATCAGGGAGGTATGAAATCATTTCGTATTTCACCTGTCGGTCAAATAATGATCCCGTCAGTGAATGATACAATGATTTCCGCTTCATAAGTGCAGCGTCAATGGAAAATCTACTTCTTAACCTTTCCGCCAGTAAGGGATGCATGTAAGAATTCGCCATTATTGCCCTTGATCCCAATTTAAAATAATCAATCATGCCTTTGATATTTTGCTTATTAGCTACTATCTCAGCAAGTATCTTACGCGCACGGAAAGGAAAAATAACATCATAGAACCTGTTATATCCACCGAAAACCTCATCAGCACCCTCCCCGCTTAGCAACACTGTAACATAGTCTTTTGCCCTTTGGGATAATTTGAATATTCCAATCGTATTTGGGTGATTCAGCGGTAACTCAAGATGCCATGTTGCTTTTTCAAAATTCTCAAGATAGTAATTGGAGTCAAGCAGAAACTTATGGGTTATTATTCCGATCTTTTCAGTAACAATGTTTATAAATTCTTCTTCTGAAAATCTTTCATCTTCAAAAACAATTGATACAGATTCCAGCCTGCCTTTATCGCTGTGCATGTTTGCAAACATGGTTACCAGTGTAGAATCAACTCCTCCCGACAGCTGGCACCCCAGCTTAACATCACTTATAAGTTGACTCCTGACACTCTTCCCAAATGTTTCTTCAAAGCTATTTTTATAATGCTGGATACTACATGTAATTGATCCATCACGATTATAAGTATTTATATTGAAATAATTTCTGACGGTTATCCCACTTTCGAGTGTAAAAGTCAGATAACAACCCGGCTTAAGGGAATCAATACCTTTGAAAAGCGTTCCTTCAAGATTACTCCTGAATATCATATACTCATCAACCTGACTCTCATCTAATTGCCAAACAAAGTCACTAAGACATTTAAAGCTTTTTAACTCTGATGAAAAAGCAAATGTTTTGCCAGTATTAAGATAATACATGGGTTTAATGCCGAATCGATCCCTTGCTAAAAATACACTTCCAAGTTCAAGATCAATTATTACAATGGCAAACATCCCATTAAGCCTGTTCAGCATCCCTTCAAATTCATACTTCAGATATAGGGCAAGTACTATTTCCGTATCCGTCTGACTCTTAAAAGTGTAGCCCCAATTCTGCAATTCATTTTTAAAATCAAAAGCATTATATATTTCACCGTTTAATGCAATAATTACCTTTCCGTCAGGACTTACCATTGGTTGATGACCATTATATGAGAGGTCCAGAATACTTAATCTGTTGAATCCAATTATCCCTTCATAAGCCGTGTGCTGATCTGATTTATTATCAGGATCCATTTCAATGGTGGTACCCGATTTTAAACTGAAGGCCCTGATACCGGAATCATCAGGACCACGATGCTTCTGAAGTCTTAGCATCTCAACCATTGTACCGCGGCCAGGTATAGGCCTCAGATCGGTATTAATATATCCTGCTATGCCACACATATTATTCTTGATTTGCTGTTTATCCTATGCTAGATATACTCCAGTACTAATTTGGGACAAAAATGTCTTTCTTTTATTCAAAGTCCTCCAGTAACCTTACCATGACTTCTCTGTGAGATTCACATCGGAATAAATTCAGCAGAAGCATACGTTTACGCTTCGATATCAGCTTTGGAAAAAGCTTCCTCACTCTGAGAGCCGTGATAATCCTCCCGAAATAAGGTTCCAGAAAAGAATCATACATATCAGAAACCTGCTCACAGTATTTATCAAACTCCTGCTGCAATTTTTCCGGGTCAGCAATAATATCATTCAGCCTGCTTATTTCTTTTTTGAAATGTAAATCTTCATCTTTGTTAAGGTGAAATACCCCGGGCATTTTATTATTCTGTTTCAAAGGAATCAGCTCAAAATCTATTTTGTCTGAAAAAAGTAACCTTACTGCAAACCCGGTGTTCCACGAACTGTCACATCTGCCCGGATGATCATAAATGAAGTTTCCAAGACCATAAAATATAGGCCTGGTATTATATACCTCGTAACCTGAAAATGCGTGAGTATGATTTGCCACAATGACATCTGCCCCGGAATCCACAAGAAATCGGTAAAGCTTCCTGGTACGCGGAGAAGGCAAAGAATAAAACTCATTTCCGGCATGAACTATAACTATTATATAGTCAGCAACATTCCTGTATTCTTTTATTCCATAAAAAGCTTGAATTGGATCCAGCCTATTACACACGAATGAATTGTCAGGTGCTTTTATGAACTCATCATCAGCAAAATTGAAGACTGCAATCTTCTTCTCCTTAAAGACACGCATAAACGGCTTTGCAGCTTCATCAACTGTCCTCCCTACTCCTGTAGTATCAATGAAATGTTCTGAACAAAGCCTCAATGTGTCAGATACTCCCGAGTATCCATAATCCATTATATGATTATTTGCCAGTGCCACAAGACCAACATCAGCATATTTCAGGACATGAATGCAGTCGGGATGTGCCCTTTGATGAGGGCCTGTTTTAATTCTTTCTGAATCGGACAATGTTAACGGACATTCAAGATCAACTATATTGAGATCATTCTCCTGAAACACATTAAGAAAATCGTTGAAAATTGTGCCAAAATCTTTATTTCGTGCCAAGGTCTCTACTCTGTTATGCGGGCAAAAGTCTCCGGCAATTAGTATTTTTACAGGGTTTCTATTCATTTTTCTCTATCCGTGTTCAAGTTAAACTTTCATGGGTTCAAAGGGCTGACCTGCTCTTTAGTATCAAATCACCAAGCTGATCAGAAGACATGAATTCCACATCGGGCCAATTCGAGAGTATTTTTTCAATCAAAAATCTTAGAGAGTTAAGATTGCTTCTCCTGTTTTCCTGATCAAGAGATCCAATGTAATTCAACCTGTGGGTGCATATTACGGCGGGTTTGTTCCAACGGAATGCTATTTCAATCCTCCGGAGACAATCTTCAACAGGATGGTCAGATTCTGACAGTGATGGTTCGAAAAAACAATTCCTTGTCAGAAAAACCATATTCCAGGCGTTCGTTGAACCCAAAAAATGGTATTTTCTCCTGTAATTGCCAAATGAACCCGTTGGGACTAATTGAACAATAAGACCCTGTATATATCTGACTCCGTTTAATTGAAGATTCTTTTCTATCTCACTGTCCCATGTGTAGCATGGAGGAATGAAAGACCTTGATCTATACCCCATTATCGACTCAAACAAGTTCAGACCTTCGGTGATGCTCTGATTCAAATAATCAATCTCTTCCGGAGAGTTGTTGTCAAGAACCTCCATAAAATTATAATCTTCATAACCCGAGAAGGTCGTCCTATGGTTAAAAGTCAGCATTATTTCAGGTTTCCCCTCCCTCAATGCTTTCATCCATCTGTTAACATTTACGTGTTCACGACCATGAAACTGAGGATGAAATATCCCCTCTGAATTTCCTTTGTTCCATAGAGTTACAACACTATCTCTTCCAGGGTAATTCTTTAATGTCTCAGTAACTGGTTCAAAATAGTATTCAATAAACTTGCTACTTCTGATCCTGTCAAAATCAGGATTGCCGACGACAATGTTAGCAGTAAATACCGGATGTCTGTCATTCCTGTCACGATATGAACGAAGAACATCGAAAAGCATTGACAGATCATCATTGCTTTCCAGGGAGTCAAGCCGGTTATAATCTGTTTGTGTCAGGTTCAGTCCTTTGTTTCTGAACTCTGAATACACTTCCATGGATGGCATGCGTATGCTGCCCCAGTCATCACTCTCAAAGACAACAATCTTTCTTCGGGTTCTCCATCCCGAAATATTTAACAGATTGTGACTAACAGATGACCTGATTTTCCCGATTATTTTATTCGGCATAAAGAATGAGATTGCCCAACTCAGATGAAGTGATAAACTCCGTGTCGGGCCATTTTTTTATAATTGTATTAAGTAAAGTATTCAATTGTTTTAAGCCACCCGAGCGATTATGTTCCCATAATGCACCGATATAATTTACTCTGTGTGAACTCACAACAGCCGGTTTAAATAAACTGAACGCTATGCTTATATCCCTCAAGCAACTGTCGACCCAATCCCTTCCTTCCTGACTGGGTTCAAAATGGCAGTTACGTGTAAGATACAGTATTCCTGATTTATTTGACTGTCCTAGCCAGTGAAGGTTCTTTCTGAACTTGCCCCCGCCGACAGGCTCCTGCTGTATCTTTGAAACAGCAATGTATTTTATTCCTTTCTGCCTGCAGACTTTTTCAAGCTGTGTACTAAAGGGTCCGTTGGGAGGCACAAAATAGGTGGCGCGGAATCCAAAAAGATCTTCAAACAGATCAAGTCCCGAAGCAATAACACTTTCCTGGTAAATAAGGTCCTCTTGATTATGAAAATCAAATGCAGCCTGAAGTTCCAGCTTAATCTCCGGATCATTGGCAGTTGAGATTCCCCACATTTGATTTTGAAAAGCGACCATGACTTTTTCATTCTCGGCCTGTAAAGCTTTAAGCCAGGATTGAACGTTCAGATGTTCCCGTCCATGGAATTGCGGAACAAAAAGTCTTTTTTGGATCCCTTCCTTCCAAATATTAAATGAATTCTCACTACCCGGGTATTTAAGAAGTGTTTCCGTAAAAGACTCATAATGATACTCCTTAAAATCGGATTCAGATATTTTCTTAAAATCAGGATTTGCAACAACCGAAACAGGAGTCATCACGGCAGTTCGGTTCGTTGAGTCTTTAACTGAACCAAGAACTTCGAACAGCAATGAAAGATCTGCTGATGTGGCCAGGGTATCGTATTTGTTAAATCTTCTGCCCTCATCATTGTCAAGGTCAATCCCGGCTTTGATCAGATTATTGTATGCTTCGTTTGACGGCATTCTGATACTACCCCAATCATCTGACTCAATGATCACATATTTTTTCCTGGTCCTCCACCCTGGTATATTGGACAGATATTTATTGATTAACATTTTGATTTTTTGCCAATTAGCTGAAAAGAATATCAAAAACAGTCAGTCCCGGAACCAACCATGGAAAGCCAATTCCTGGTGTAAAAATCCATGCATTCATAGTTTCAGATCCCTGTCTAAAAGTAATTGCTGCGAAAAGGAGCATTGGGAAAAGTCCTATAATCGTAATCGGTTCAATACTTTTTGATTCATTAGCAGCAAAATATCTATATATATATAGCGTGGCAAACATGAAAAACAAAATCATGAACCTGCCTCCAAATGAAGGTATTGGCATGCCAAAATTAACAAATGCCAGAAATAACAATAGAAAGCTAAAAAGATTCTTTTCAGCTTCGTCGCTTCCATATTTTCTCATACGAAATCGTAAAAACGCAATTGCTATTATCAAATAATAAAGAACAAGGTCTGATCCGATCTGCATAAACCAGGCCACCTGCTCGATTGATTCCTGTCTCAGTTGTACATATGCTGAATCAGTATACATTTGCACTCGTGCCTTCAGTGCTGCACTTCCAAGAATACCATAGGAAGACTGAACCAGTGGCTCAATTAAACCAGGCAGGACAAATGAAACAACAACCAAAGCAAAGTATATTAAATTCCGGTTTCCTGCCAATAGATAAGCTATCAGAATCGCGTTGGCACTAAGAAAACTGAAGTGAATCAGACATGCTGAAAAGGTAACTAATAAATATCTTAAGTTACGGTATAAAACAACATTGTAGGTACCATAGAAGAAAACCCAGGCAGCTGTCCACATTCTAAATCCATTAATCGATGTAACAGGTAGTATTGAAGCCAAGAACACCAAATGAATCACACTATTCCATCCTAATGACTTTTCCCCTTCACTGAAAAGCAGCCCTATGCTCTTAACATAAAAGTATCCGAAAACTGCCGCAAAAGCTCCAAATAATAACCTGTAATTATCCGAGATTCTGGATACCATAAATGAAATGAAGGGTTCTACAAAATCAACACTTGTATCATTGGAATAAACTCCCAATACTACATTAAAGAAATCAGAAAAAGGTAACATCGAATTGGCTTTCAGGGTGGATGCAATGCGAAATGCATCAATCCCCTCGTTGCCGACGACAAAAGACAATCCGTAGTACACAAGAAAAGCGTACACAACATTTTTTGCCTCTTTCTGTCCAAAATTCATTATTGCAATCACACATGCCAGAAAGGGCCACAACACGAATAAGAGAATGTAATTTCGCGTTAAATTATACGGCAATGTGACTTGACTGTAGGTATAATTTGCCATTCCGCATATTGGTTTTATACTAGTTCAAGAAATTGCGCGGCAACATTCTTTATATGGTATTGCATTGGGTCAGGCAATACCATTCTCCTACTGTAATTCTTATTTAAAAACTCCATAAAGATCCCGCTATTAAAATCCCGGGTTATATTCAGAACAGGACGACCTGCAACTGCATAATCAATAAGTTTACTGGGTGAGTTGAGCGTAGTATTATTGTCAAAATTAATCAAGAAATCAACTTTTGATAAAATATCAATTAGTTCATTGCGCGGAATATATGAAGACACTATCAGTTTTTCCCCTAAAGTATTCCGGAAATTATTTAAAAACTCAGGTTGATTCGTGTAAACAAGAAACTTGAAAGGAAATGTTAGTTCGTTAAGGAAACTCAGTAACTGGAAAGGATCCCTGACTCCTGATATAAATCCACCTGCATAGGCAAAAGTTGGGCAGGTGTTGTTTTTTATATCGCTGAAGTTACGATCTTGATCAAAATCTAATCCCTGTGGTATGACTTGTATTTTATTGTGAAACTCAGGGTAGTAACCTTTAATGGCCTCCTTGATTGGCACTGTCAGATAATCAGCTTTGCGACAAAAACTCTTCTCAAGATATTTGAAGTAAAAGGGTTTTCTGAATGTATCAATTACATCTCCCATGTATGGATCTCCACAGTCTGCAATCCATACTTTTGCAATTTGGTGATTGGATGTCCGTGACCATGCCACCCCCCAATGTACAGGATAGGGAACGGCAAAGGATATCATACAATCGTAATTATTTTCACCCTTAAGTGCTTTTTTTAATTTAAACATGTCCTCTATCGAAGGATATTCGAAAAGAAGCTGTAAAAGCCTCTTAATTATCCTGCCAAGGTAGCTCATGTATTTATTATTAAACTCAGGTATGGAAAAAGATTTTGACTTTCCCCACATCTTAAGATCGAGTGAGCACTCTGACAGAAATTCACTGTAATCAAATTCCCGGTGTTTTGTTATTACCCTGACAATGTGCCCTTGCCGGCAAAATTCTCTGGCAAGGTCAGTAGCCCTGTAACTCCGTGGTGATATCTCCGGGAAAAACCCGTTGGATACCATCAATATTTTTAACCTGTCTGCCACTTTCCTGTCTGACTTTTATTATAACAAATAAACCAAATAACAAATTAATCAAAGGGGAAGAAAAACCTGATTTTTCAGTTTATTCTCAACAAGAGTTTTTAATCTGGGATGCATGACAAAAAATTGCTTTCCCTCTTCACTTAACTGCCTGATCCTTTGCAATGTACCTCTTGAAAGGCGTAATATGACTGAATTTATCAGTTCCAGATTAATTATACCGGATTTATCACGAAGATCTTCAATTGTATCCCCACTTTCAACCGGGATTTCTTTAAACATGAGGATATCTCCCGTATCAATCCCCCTGTCAATAAAATGAACAGTTACACCTATCTTCCTGTTATAAAATATGCTCCACTCAAGAACATTCATCCCTCTGAAATAAGGAAGCAACCCCATATGGGCATTCAAGATTCCATGGCTAAGGGTATTAAAGATAGCTTTCTTATATATGCCTGCTCCTGCATTTATTAGTATATCAGGTTTTATTCCTGAAAGAATCCTAATCGATTTTTCAGAGTTTATATCATTTACAAAAATGAGCTTAATATTTTCTGAGCGGCATACCTGGGATATGGAATTATAATTGATCTCAATTCCATTATCTTCAAGAAATAATTGGACATGACTTTTCCCCTTTTTCCTGTTTAATTGATTAACTGCTGATCTTTTCGACTTTAGAAAGTCCAATATGGAAACAAGGTTCAAATTGCGTACGATTCTTTTAATAGGATTTCTTCTGATAACAATCACAAACTCTGGTACTATTGAGTTCTTTAACAAATAGTAGAACAATTGAACCGGATAAACCTGGTCATCTGTTGTGGCAATTCCTATTTTCATTTATCTGTGTCTAGTTCGTTCATTACGTTCTCCTGAATCATAAGTGCATCTGCGAAAAATTTAACCGCCCAATTCGGATATGCATAAGTCATATAATCACCCCATATTGGATATGATCCTCCAATGGCACCTCTGATACCTTCATTTCTGGTTTTGATATTTTGATGCCCTTTTAGCAGATCAAGAATTTTCAAGGCTGAGTTAAGAAAACGTGCATCATTATATATCTGGAATAATCTCAACCATATGATTGCTATCTGAGCATTTCCTGTGAGGCACGAGAAACTCTTGTCAGACTTCCAGTTACTGTCAAAACGGCCAGAAAGATGTCCGGGTGTAGCATTGGGATGTTTTTTGTTCAATTCGTATTTCAACATTAGTTTTTCAGCTATTCTTACCACAACCTGATGTGTCAGGTCTTTCATTTCACCTTCAAAGATGCAACCGCATTCCAGAAGGCCTCTCAATGTGTATGCAATCGTATGGGTAAATGGATCTTCTTTTCCTGAAAAGCCCATGCCGTCTATCCAGTCATTGCCCTTTACATTAGAGAGTACCCACTTAATGTTTTTCTCAGCAACTTCATAATATTTTCTAACAGAAGTAGCCTTATACACTTCAAGGAGTGACCATGACACCCTTGAATGATACGCATGAGGAATATCATTATACACATATCTGCTCCACTTCCCATCTTCATCAATAATATCAGACAGCCAATTTGCTGCTCTGACTGCAGCATTAAGGTATTTTTCCTCCCGGGTTCGATTATATAGATCTGTCCATCCCAAAATTACCATTCCGGTATTAAACACTATTGGATAGGGATTAACACCGGATCCTCCCCTTACTGCACCTGAGGGTAGCTGAATTTCAATTTCCCAGTCCCCCATCTGTTTTGCCCTGGTAAGGTAGCTGTCGTCTTTAGAAAAACCGGCATATCGAAGAAATGTTGAAATTATATAACCCGTAGTTTCAGGATATGGTTGTGCCCAGCCACTGTCAAACCTGTATGAGGCAGAACATCCGCCGGTGCCTGTAATATCCTGCGCCCGGCAAAGCCATTTCATGGCTGCTTTCAAATGCTCGTGATCAGATTCAGGTTTTTGACTCAGGCCTAAAAAATCCTGGAGAATTACCCGCATTTGAGAAGGAATATAAATTGATCTGACCAGTACTCGTATATCGACTGATCTTTTCAATGAACTGAATGATTTGAGAATCCTGGTCTTTGGCATTGTAAAAAAATTAACAAGCTTAATATTCAGAATGGAAACTAATCCCCTTTTTTACATAAAATTTTCCATAACAGCATCCCGCAACCTGCTAACCACTGCTTTTTCTGAAAACTCCTCCCTGAGAATAATCCGGTTTCTATTTGCATCTTCCACAGAAAGGTTTATCAGTGCTTCAGGGTTGTCAGACACAAGGTCCTGTTCGATCGAGAATACTTTTATTCCAATTCTCTTCAAATAAGTATATAATGTACTCAACGGACTCAGATAAACCTTGCTTCCGAGCCATATCATCATTAAAATATTACCGACTGCCTGTTGCCGGTAGTGATTCATTATAGCAATACCACAACTTTGTAGTGTTCTTGTGTACACATCTAGCGGTATAAAAGTCCTCAGGGGCATAAAATTACCCTTCAATAGCCTGAGTCCTTCTGAATATATGTATTCTCCATATTGCAAGTCTCCATAACTCAAAGGAACTATTATCTTCCGGTCTTCAATTCCCAACCTGCCTAGAATTCTAAAGACTTCCAGATGATTATTTGTGTAATTTGCTGAATTACCAACCAGGATATTGTTGCCATTGATTTTTATATTTTCATTCCCTTTTAAAATAAATTCAAGCGGATAATATGTAAACGGGATGAACTTGCATTTCTGACTAATAATCTTTCTATCAGCAAAATAATCAAACTCTTCCCTGTATGGTACAGAGAAATAATTCAAACCGGAAGCGGCTTGCCTGACAACATCTTTATTCAGGTTTATATCCTGAAACAGCATTTTTCGCAGAACTGATTTGACAATATCATTTTTTGATTTTGAAGGTTCCGGAAGCTTGATCCTGGAAGTAAGATCACCAAGCAATACCTTATCCGGGAAATTCTCATCATTATAAAGCTCTGCACCCCATAATATCCCGACTGATTTTCTCTTCTCCCCGGATGCAACAAAAAGAGTACTGTTCAATTCATTAATACCATGAAGAAAAACACTGTCACATTCCCGGGTTCTCCTGACCAGTTTTTCTATCAAACTTCTGTTAAATGGGATAACCTCCGTATTCTCAAGATTCTTAACGTAAACAAATTTCCTGTTAAAGGATGATTTTGGTATGATAAAATTATTACATCCGGGAAATGCCCGTTCAAAAACATAATGACCCCCGTCAATAAACTTCTCATCTGAAGCAATATGTAAAAGGGTCATCTTCCTTCCTGTCATATTACGAGTTAATGATAATGTCAATAATCCTGTCCAATACCGGGAATGTCAGTTCATAGAATAAGGGTAGCCTGACAAGTGTTTCAGAGTAACGATCAGAATTTGGCAGTTCGCGACTACCATGTTTATGTTTATAATAAGAGCTCTTATGAAGGCTAAGGTAATGAAATACCGCGTGTATCCCATTCACCTTAAGCTTCTCAATCAAATAATCCCTCTGTTCAGGAGACCTGCATACAAGGTAGAATATATGACCATTGTTAGTGGCGTATTCAGGAATAACAGGTAATCCGACATTATTCTCTGCTGCCCAATTTTCGAGTCCCCTATAGTAATAATCCCACAAAGCCAATCGTTTTGACTGGATTAAGTTCAGATTTTCAAGCTGTGCCCACAGATAGGCTGCAATTATTTCAGAAGGCAGAAAAGATGAACCTGTATCACACCAGCCGTATTTATTGACTTCTCCCCGGAAAAATTCGGCTCTGTTGGTTCCCTTCTCCCAAATTATTTCTGATCTTTTAATAAATCTCTTGTCATTGATTGTTAAAAGACCACCCTCTCCCGAATTTATGTTCTTTGTTTCGTGAAAAGAGAATGTCCCCATATGACCAATACTGCCTAATGGTCTGCCCTTGTAAAATGAATCAATTGCCTGAGCTGCATCTTCTATAACGAGAAGATTATTGAAAGATGCAATTTTCATTATTTTATCCATATCACATGCTATACCCGCATAATGCACCGGCACGATTGCTTTTGTTCTTGTAGTTACGAGCTTCCTGATCTCCTCTTCATCCACATTTGGAGAATCGGTCTTGCTGTCGGCAAATACTATCCTTGCTCCCGCCCTTACAAATGCAAGAGCTGTCGACACAAAAGTGTATGAAGGCATTATGACTTCATCCCCGGGACCAATTCCGGCAAGCATTGCACTCATTTCCAGAGCATCAGTGCATGATGTTGTCAGCAGGGATTTTTGAAATCCATACTTTTCCTCAAGGAAGCTCTGACATTGTTTTGTAAACTGACCATTGCCTGATATCTTTCCGGAATACACAGCCTGGTAAATGTAATGCATCTCCTTTCCTGTGAGAAAAGGTTTATTAAACGGAATCATTTTTCCAATTATTATTATATTATCTGTTGATTATCAAGTGTCTTAACGAAGTATATTGTTAATATAACCATAAATGATAGACGTCAGTAATGCTTTCTATTTTAAAGCCACAATTAGTATATAGCTTACAGGCATTTACATTGTCAAGTTGAGTGACAACTCCAATCTGGTCAAATCCCATATTAAGAGACAGGTTGTCGGCATATTTTACCAAATCAGATCCAATTCCTTTTCCTCTAAAAAGGGGGTCGACTGAAATCAATCCAATATCAGCCCGCATGTTATTTTTTCCCAAAGTAATAAACCCGGTTATTTCACTCTCATTCCGGGCAATGATTGTCTTAAGAGCCAATTCTCCGCTAACTGATTTAAGAAGCCACTTCGTGTATAGTCTTTCATACTCATTATTGGAAAATTTCTTATCAAGAAAGAACCTTGAATATATGCCGGCATTTAAAGCCAGATTAACCAACTTATGGCCAGGTTCTGATTCCTGCCATTCGGAAATTCTATTATAAAAGGTAGTGTGCTTCTCTGTACTTTTAACAAATATCGTCTTTTTGTCAACCAAAACACCACCTGATGAAACGATTCTCTCATTAAGTTCCCTTGCTGATGGTGGTGAATATAAATATGTTAACCTGACATTTGTTTCTTTAATTTCATCAATTATATGATAATACTTCGACAATCCATTTTCATCAAATATGAAACGGGCAACTTTGTAGCCAAAAAAATCAGAATCCCATTGCAGATGTTCTAAGACATTTGTTGTCATTTTCAAATCAATATAGGGTCAACAATAAGCAATTTATATGTTTTCCATTAAACTCAAAGCTTTCTCAATGCGATTTCAAAAATCATAAATCCGATTTCAACAAAGACCTTAAGTATGATTTTATTTGTTTCAGAAATGGCTTGCCAAGAAAGGCCGGCGGAAAGCAATTATACAGAATAGCATAATAACAGTAAGGCTTAACAACTCCATCCAGATCCAATTTATCAATCTTGTATGATCTCAGAGTCTTTCTGACGAGTCTATAATTCTTTATATAAGGCCGCTTTAGTCCTGATCTGAAAGCCAATAAGGAAAATTTGCTAATCGGCTGATTTAAAAAGAACCTCTGTTCAGTGGTTAAAAAATCTCCCTGTTGAAAGCGTTTCAGGTTTTTGGCAGCAAGCAAAAAACCATTTGAGGCCTGATCAGAATATAAAAGTGAAGAATTAGTAGCAGAACCTCTGCGTGTAGTCCTTTTGTAAAATGAAGAAGAGTCAAAAACACATCTTTCGGCCAGACAAAGAATTCTGGAAATTAGTTCACCATCTTCCAGAAAAGGCACGTCAGGGAGAAAACGCAGATTGTTCATATTAAGAAAATCCCTGCTGAACAGTATTGCCCACATTCTATCCGGGTCAGGATGACCTTCTTTCCGGCTTACAAAATAAGCCTCCATTCCGGAATAGATCTTGCCATTTAATCCTTCATGAATATTTTGGGTTCGGAAGGAACCATCCTCGTTTAAAAAAGTAAATCCGAGAAAAGTGACCTGGGCATCCTTTAGCTCTGCTATTTCCAGGATCTTTTTAAATGACGATGATTCAACATAATCATCCGGATCAATAAAAAGTAAATACTTACCCTCTGCTCTATCTATACCAACGTTTCTTGCACGTGAAACACCTTCGTTATGTTTGTCAATCAATATTATGTTATCATATTCCTTCTGCAATTTACTTACTACCCCCCGGGAGTTGTCCGGAGAACCATCATTTATACAAATAATTTCGTAATCCGGGGCAGAAATGTCCTGGTCCTCAAGGCTCCGCAAACACCTTTCAACATAAGGTTCAACATTGTACATCGGTATTATTACTGATAATTTTTTCACAGGGAATCAGATTGTTTTTTCTAAGTGAGACCCATAAAGGTAATTCATTACAAAATAATACAGTAATACCGTTTTGAGTTTTAAATTCCTTTTTAAACTAATCAACGGATACATGAAGAAAACAATTTAAAACTTCAAATGATCGACTTATAAATAATGTTCATAGAATGGAAGCTTTCTGTACAGGGCTATCCTGATCCTCACTATATACCTGAAAGGATTCAAATAAACGGTCAACAAATCTTTTAACAGTGCATTAAACTTTGTGTCTTTATTGAAGATACGAAACCTGAAAATCTGTGAAGAAATCCATATGAATTTCCGATCCAGTCTGATGTCTGGCGGGAGGTAGGGATATATGCATAATTTCCTGAAGCTTTCATGTTTAAAATAATTCGGATTTACTAGATACTTGAAACCCGTGTTATTAACGGCCTGATTGTGCATCCGATAGTTGACTGTTATCCGGTTCATAAAATTCAACCTGTATCCATTCCTTGTTAGCTTCAGCCACAATGGATAGTCTTCAAGCATGGGGAATCGCTCATTAAATCCTCCTATTGAAACTAGAGTTTCACGATGAATGAATACTGACGGAGAAAAGTGAACACGGTCCGATAAAAGCAACATCTGGTATTGAGATTCTGCATTATTGTTGTCTGACATTATATTTGCAGAGGTTATCGGATCACCCGGCACGGTACTGATAAAGTTTTCCGGATTAAAGTTGTTTTTATAAATATTGACTTTCGAAAACAATACCCTTATTTCGGGATGAGCCAAAACAAAAAGCATATTATCCTCTAAACAATTAGTTTTAAGAGTATCATCTGCTCCAAGAAATTTGATCCAATTCCCATTTGCGGCATAAAGTCCTCTGTTGGCATTTCCGGAAATACCAGTATTTACATCTGATGCAAGTAATTTTGTCATGGAAAACCTTGAATCGTGTTTGGCTAACCATTCGCGACATATTTCAACCGTGTCATCTTTTGAGCAGTCATCAGTCACTATGATTTCTATCTCCTTCCAGGTTTGGCAAGCAATGCTTTCAAGTGTCTCTTCAATAAACCGCGAAGAATTATATGTCGATATTATTACAGAAACAAGTGAATCCATATATGCTTAACAATTATATCCGGATGAAGAACCGAATGTGTTTATTTTTTCAATCTTGACGCGAAGAAGGATTTAAAGTCCAATAACTCATTAAGCCGCCTGTATGAGAGAGCCAATGTTATTGCAAAAACAAACGCTCCTGCCGCATATCTCAAAACATCGTTCTTTAAAAAACATGTTGCGAATGTCAACAACAGAAAACAGTACTGAATAATAAACTGAGGGAGGAATCTCTGTGGAAGACTGAATTCATATCTGTGTTTTAATACAATAAATGAAATAATAACACCTAACATGTAAGTGAGAATGAATGATACTCCCAAACCATTCAAGCCGTAGAAATAATATAATAGCAGATTCATTGTCAGAATTACAACTCCCATAATTACTTCCAGAATGAGAAACAGTTTTCCATCGCCCTTAGCTAAATAGACATAGCCCATTGCCCAGGAAACAGTTTTAAACGGGATGCCCAAAACGGTTAATGTTGTAAACATAACCACCGGCACGAAAGCAGGTGTATAAAGTATCCTGACAACTACAGGCATCATAACTACAAGCAGTATCAATAAAGGAGACACAATTAGCAAGGCAGAATCAACCTGTTGATTTACAAGTTTTTTTACCTCATCGTTATTGTTCTGAACAGCTGACAGGCGTGGAAAATAATCTGTAGCCATTGCTGCAAATATTATCGCGGTATACTGGCCCACTACACCCCAACCTGCATTGTATAAACCTACCTGTTCAACACCGCCATGATTGCTTATGAAAGCGTTTAAAATGTAAGTTGATAATGATGCTATAAAGCCAGCTATTGTCATGGATATTCCAAGTCTGGCCATATTCGTTCCAGTAATAAAAGTTTCTCTTTTTGTTAATGTAATTTTCTCCACCGCAACCTTCCGGGAAAAGTACCAAGAGAGCAGAAGACTGGCAACTGCTGATAATATAAGAGCCGGAACAATCCCACTAATCCCCAGCCAATAATACAACGGTATAGAAGTAACCAATCCAAGACCCGAGCCAATGACTCCGGCCTTAGCCATTTGCTTTAGCCTTCTAGTTCCCTGCAAAATTGCAGTTTGACCCTTGCTGATGGCCTGCAAGAGAAGAGTTATTGACAGCCATATAAATGCCCATGTATATTCCTTACTGCCAAATGACCATTGGCTAAGCAGGGGTGCAAATACCATGGTAACCACTACTCCCAGTAATCCAGTAAACCAGGACCAGCGACGAAGTGAAATAATTGTTTTTAATATTCTGAATTTATCATTACTGGCATTTGCCTCAGAAACGTCTCTCACGGCACTAAAAGAAATTCCCAGACCTGTTACAGATGCAATAAGCTGCAAAGGAGAATTTAAAAGTCCAATTATCCCTACTCCCTGTGTACCTAGCAGCACAGCAACAAATTTCACTCTTATTATTCCAAAAAGGATAGTGATAACCTGAACTCCTCCAAAAAGCGATGTTGCCTTAACTATCTGGCGATAAGAAGATCTATCCTGAACGGCCTGTGCTTCTGTTCTTTGTATGTCCAACTCGTCAGACATGCTAATTACTTAGTCAACAATAACAAATATTATCTAAAACAACAGGGATTAGTACTGAAGCTATTAATAACCTTTATTACCTCATTAGCTTCATCTTTTGTCATAACCTGGCTAATTGGCAAACTAAGAACTTCATTATGAATTTGTTCTGTCAGGCTAAAGGTCATATTGGAATATTCACGATAGGCTTTTTGCAAATGAGGAGGAGTTGGGTAGTGAATCAATGTCTGTATCCCATGCTCATCAAGATATTGTTTCAATCTGTCACGTTCGTGGTTTCTGATCACGAAAAGATGCCAGACATTTTCATTATTAATTAAGTCAGTTGCAGACTGCATATAATCAGGCAGTTTAATAACCGGATTCAATATTCTATTCAGATAGCTTTGTGCAATTTCTCTTCGTCTCTGATTATCTGAATCAAGCCTTGGCAGCTTTACTCTCAAAACAGCTGCCTGGATTTCGTCAAGTCGCGAATTCAGTCCTTTGTAGTTATGAACATACTTTTTTACTGAGCCATAATTAGCAAGAGCCCTTATAACGAAAGCAAAGTCATCATCATTGGTTGTAACTGCACCACCATCACCCAATGCTCCAAGATTTTTACCCGGATAGAAGCTGTGTCCGGCTGCATGGGCAAGAGAACCCGTCCGCCTGTAGCTCTCAGGTGTCTTTTTCATGCCTCTGGGCATGTTATGAGAATTGACAGGAACCAGGGCACCTGCAGCCTGCGCATTGTCCTCTATCAATTTAAGATTATATTTTTCAGCCAGTTCCTCTAATTGTTCCGACCAACAGGCTCTGCCATATAAATGTACTACGAGAATTGCACGAGTTTTGTTTGAGATTTCCTTTTCAATAAGCGAGATATCGAGGTTGTAATTATTTATATCAGGTTCAACAAACACAGGTATAAGCCGGTTATCAGTGATTGCCAGTATTGTTGCTATAAAGGTATTTGCCGGTACAATAACCTCGTCGCCTTCTTTCATAATTCCCATCTCGAGATATGCTTTCAGTATTAACCTGAGAGCATCCAATCCGTTAGCAACTCCTATGCAATGTCGTGTTCCGATATAATCTGCATACTCCTTTTCAAAAGCTTCAGTCTCCTCACCCATCACGAACCATCCCTTTCTTACAACCCTCATAATCGCTGCCGATAATTCAGGCTCATATGATGATGTGATTTTTTCTATGTCCAGGAATTTAATCATTTTTGAATCATTTTTTTCCTTTCCCCGTCACTGAACTTCCTTATCAACCTGGCTGGATTTCCTCCTATAATTGAAAAGGAATCAAATGAACTATTGACATATGAGTTTGCAGCTACTATGCAAAATTCACCAAGTGTTACGCCGGGCATAATAATAGAACCTGCACCTATCCAGACATGGTCTCCGATTATAACCGGCTTCTTTTCTATTGGAAATATCTTTTGCATTTCAGGAGATGCATTGGGACCAGAATCTACCATGATATTAACGTTCTGAGCAATACTTACCTTCTCTCCTATTATCAGTTTTGCTGCAAATCCATTTATTATCGCATTCATGCCGATATAGGTATCAGCACCGATCTCCAGCTGATTCTCAGGCCCCCCATATATGGAGCACCTCTTTGCAATTTTGACACGATCTCCCAAAATTATATTATTGACTGAAGTGGATGGATCAATTTCCACATCTTTACCAAGGTTAATATTTGCATATTTCATTTATCAGCTATTTGAATAAAAACTTTCATTACCTCATAAAAATAGTCAAGATCAAATTCCGTCAAAGCCTGATGAACAGGTATAAAGAAAGCATCTTCACCATAAAACACACTCGATTGAATACCATGTGCCCAGAAATGTTTCTTCAATTCAGGAAGGTTAATATTGTGATTGCCGGTACGGAACATAAAGACACCGGGTACAATTCCTTTTTCCAGTTTAAATCTTTCACTTAAACCCGATTCCTCAAACCTGCTGCGCAGCTCAGTATAATTTTTTATCCTCTGACGGATAATCTGATCCTTTTTCCCGATATGCTCCGATAGGACATTCTTGATGTACCGCAACATTCCGGCCTGTATTTGTCCGGAATAGTTATGATTGATATGCGATGCCGAAACGAGGAGTCCTCCAATCTGAAGAGGAAACATTTTCGGAAAGCTGTAAATTACAAAATCCCCGGTCCTGCCAATTGTTTTTTCATTATCCTCAGAAAAGAAAGAACCCGCGCAATCCTCTATGACAGGCAGGTTCAACAGCTTAAGCTTCCGGAGCTCCGGATAAGGATAGCCGAATTCGTGGTTAACGAAGAGTACTTTTGTTTCAGGTAAAATTTCTCTGGACCATTTACAAAACTTCTCTATCTCATTTGTTACACAGCTGCTGATATAAAAGTTGCCGGTAGTTGTAAGAATTGTTACAACATCATTCTTTGACAGTTTATAATGCTTTAACGCCAGGTGAATAGCTTCCCTCCCATTGTAAGTATATGTGAACCTGAAGTCACCAAATCTTTCATGGAAATAATTGTCAATTATGTCTAAATCCGGCAGCAGCTGGTTTAAAGAAAGATCTTTTGTCTGAAAAGGTCCGATACGATATGTCGGAAGGCTGTAAGGATCGGGATTAATTACAAATACTGGCATTTACTCATTTAAATCTAGTCTAAATCTGAATCTCATAGATGAAACTGCCTCATGGCTTTCTTTAAACCTCAATAGGCCTTCATTCGGAATTCCGGACTCTGAAGATATCCCCAGATCGATATATTTAAATCCCAGGTTTTTATAATGCATAAAAAGATTAAGTAGCATGAAATCCATTGCCCTTAAGGGACGTCCTTCATCATTGTCACCCCAAAAAACAGCATAACAGATTTCCGGATGATTCCTGTAAAAAATGGATGAAGCAACAATTTGTTGATCTTCAGACTCAACCTTGAAAAAGTCAACAGACCAAATATTACTGACATTATTAACATCCTCAAATGTCATAAAAATTGGCCGGCCGAACTTCTTTCGGTTGAAACAAATCAGATCATATACGTTTCTCTTCTCTGAGGTATCATTAGTGATCGCGAATTTTAAATTGTTCCTTTCAGCCTGCCTGAAATATTCGCGGCTGTTTTTCTGTGAATATACGCCTTTGAAATTATTAAGATTTACCCAATTCGTAATATCCGGCACAGGAGATTTAAAGTTATGCCTGAACATCGAATTTGAAACTTTTGAGTTGAAAGTCATATGATACAGTTCAGGAGGCATCGTTATCTCTATTCCATCCAATTTATTCGCAGTTGAGTACTGTTTTAAAGAATTGATGAATTTGTCAATTTCACTGATATAAATATTCTCCTTCCTGAAGTGAAATCCTCCGAAGGGTGCTGAAAATGGAGACCTCAAAACCCTGTCCCTGATTCCTGCTACCAGACCGATATTATGCTCACCGTCATCACAGACAAGGCAGACAATCTTGTCTGCTTTACTACTGTTCAGATCTATAAACCTTTCCGAAATGAAAGGATTAGGATCAAAGGTAAATAAAGTATAGTAAGCCCTTTTATCTAATTCAATCAACATTATTCAGATTTTTCATTTCCCTGAACTTAGAGTAATCACGGATATAATCATCTTCCGTATATTTTTGCGATGCCAAAACCAGACAAATCGCTCCGGAGGAGAAATTTACCAGTTCGCGCCATATTCCCGGAACCACTAACAGACCGTAATTTGGTCTGTTAAGCTGAACGATTTTCTTTTTTGATCCATCATCAAGTATCACATCAAATGATCCGCTAACCGCTATGACAAGCTGATAAAGATTCTTATGGGCATGCCCTCCCCTGTCTGATCCGCTGGGGACGTCATACAAATAATATATTCTCCGTACGTTGAAAGGCAGGTCATGGTCATTCTGTACAATGGTAATATTACCCGCGGGGTTATGTATCTTGTTCAGTTCAACCACATTACAGCTGAAAATATCAGAAGCAATACTATCCATTTGACTTCAATGATTTAAAAGTCAGAAAATCCCTTATATAGTCCGCATCATCAAAATCTGTCGAGGCAATAATAAGTGCCAGTGAATTAGTTGAAAAATTTTCAATTGACCGCCAAAACATTTTAGGAACCATTACTCCATAATAAGACCTGTTAAGATGAAAAACAACCTGTTCATTGCCATCGTGCAAAATTACATCGAAGCTGCCAGACAATGCAACAATCAATTCTTCTGTTTCCCTGAAAGCATGACCTCCCCTTATTTCTCCGCCCGGAACATCATATATCCAATAAACTCTTCTTATCTTGAAAGGGAGCTGATTGTCCTCTTCAATGAATGACAAGTTTCCCCTGCGGTCAAAAAACTTCGGCAGTTCAATCAATGAAGGCTCCATAATCATTTTCGGAATAAATCATTTAAAAGAATGAGAATCAGACATCTGCCTTCTTCCAAGTATTCTTTTTCCTATTTTATTTTTATCCTTTTTGAAACCGTACCTTTCGCCATAAGCATATTGCTTGCTGTCTGTCTTCACATCATTGACAACCAGACTGATTCCGCTGGTACGGTTCTCTGATATCTCATAAATAGTCTTATCAAAGATATCCTTAAGAGTATATTCTGGTCTTACAACCAGCAGAGTTGCATCCGACATGGGAAACAAATGATAAGTATCGGATACAATTCCTATAGGTGGTGAATCAATAATTACGTAATCAAATCTTGTTTTAAGGGTTTTGATAAGATCTCCCGTTTTTTCCAGAGCTATCAGTTCTGAAGGATTTGGCGGAACAGGGCCAGAAGAAATAATAAACAGATTCTCAAATCTTGTTTCCTGAATTATATCGTCAAGCTTGTCCTGTCCTATTAACCAGGTTGAGATACCCTTTGCATTGTCCAGTTGGAAATCCTGAAAAATCTTTGGTTTTCTTAAGTCCATTCCCAGTAAGATTGTTTTCTTCCCCAGAAGACTGCAAACTGATGCCAGGTTAATAGCCGTGAATGTTTTTCCTTCCCCCGGTATGGAAGATGTAATTAAAATAACAGGAGATGAGGCTTCTTTTGTCAAAAACTGCATTCGTGATCTCAGGATACGAAATGATTCTGCTATTATGGAAGAGGGATTTTCAAAAACAACAGTATTGCTTTTTCCGGGATTCTGAGGAATATATCCAACAACTGGCATTTTTGTTACTCTCCTGATATCTTCTTCTTTCAGTTTCTTATTTAAAAGAAATGAGACAAATAAAACTAAAAATGGCAATCCGAATCCAGCCATCAAACCCAAAAAATAAATCTTGGTGGGATTTGGCGCAATCATCATGCTAAACCGGTCATCAGCCGGATCAATTACCTCGCTGTCAGATCTATTGGAAGCCTTTTGCATTTCCTGTTCCGCACGTGTCTCCAGAAGAAAAGTATATAACTCATCATTAAGCCTGAATTTCCTTTCTATGCCAAGCAACTGTCTTTCAGTTACAGGAAGGGCAGATGCCTGCGAATTCGCTTTATTTATCTGCTGCTGATTCTCTGATCTGGCCAGACTGTTGGCTCTTCTAAGCCCGTTTAATGTTTCACGAAGTGCATCTTTCGAAGTTCTGACTCGCTGTTCAAGATTCCTCTGCAATGGATTCATTTCACCGGCTCCCCTGCTGGACAGTTGTCCCTGGATTTCTGCCAGTTCCTCGACCAATCTGGTAAGCCCGGGATCGTTTATTCCCATTGTAATTGGCACAATAGGAATCTCGCCTGAGACGTCTTTCGCAAGATAATCAGCAAGATAATCATAATAATTTGCCTCAAGATTCAAACGTGCCCTTTCATTCTCCAGCAGAGTTACCTGAGCTATAATAGACTGTCCCTGAGCTGATAAATCCATTACCCTGTGAGATGAACGAAATTGCTGCAACCTGTTTTCTGTAGTCAGAAGGGAATCAGATATGCCTATCAGTTGGTCATCAATAAACTGGATCCTTCTGGCGGCTTCCATATTCTTTCTGTCAAGTGAAATTGCCCGGAAATTTTCAATGTGCCTGTTGAGGAATTCGGCATCCTTGGATCTGTTAGTTCCTGCCAGACTAATCCTGAGAATCGATCCGTCCCTTGAGAGCAATTCAACATTCAGCCGATTACTATAATAGTTCACGAGGCGGTTCATACTATATATGGTAAAAAAGATCTGCTTGTTCTTGTCTTTGAGAAATGCATCCTCATTCCAACACTCTATGGAAAAGCTCTTCCCTGATAGCTCAATGGGCTGACCGAAAGCAGAAGTCTTTTCATAAGAGTAAAGTTTCGACTCGGATTTCAAAATGAACATATTATTTCCGAGAGAAGTAATTGAAAATTCAATGTCCTTGGGCAAAGGAAGATCATCATAAGGAACAATGGAAACAGGAATATCAGGATAAATAGGTAAGTTGTTCCTTAAGGTCTTGTAGTAGTAGTCAATTCCAAATGGCAGAGTCTTCAGTGTTTCTTCAGTCAAATCACGCGATTTCAGGATCATCATCTGGTTTTGAAGGTTTTTCATCCCTCCGGGGAGACCCAAACCCTGCAGAAGGGCTGAATTATCAACAAGAGGCCTGTCTTCGGTTTCATTTATAAGAACAGTAATCGAAGTCTGATATACAGGCATGGTGTGACCTATATAAAAATGTGCCAGAAAAAGTGCCAAAACAGTGGTAATGACAAACCAGTACCAGTTTTTTAGCAGTAACCCCAGAATAACCTGAGGATCAATTCCTAATGCATCCGGATGCTTTCTTGCCTGCTGATTACCAGACAGGGTATGGGATATTTTCATTATTCTTTATACTTAATTGTTATTGTCTATCTTAAACGTTCCAATCCTGGAATTCTTCACCCAACATATCTCCTTATGATTAAGTCTATAAGGTCCGGAAAAAAGCAATTATTCCCAATGCTGAAGTAACTGTTGTAAGGAGGATTGTCCAGGCTGAACTGTTGACCTGAAAAGACTTACTTCTTCTGGGTATGGCATAGATAACATCATTTGGCATAACATAATACATATCGGACAGAAGAATACTCCTGTCCGCAAGAGAAAATTCTCTTAAAACTGGTCCATTGGGAGTGGGTCTGATAATTCTTATTCTATGTCTGTTACTGTAATCTCCCGCATCCCCGGCCATAGCCAGTGCCTCAAACACACTAAGCCGATCTTTGGTTAACAGGAACCTTCCCGGAAGATTAACTTCACCAATCACGCTGACATAGTTGTTAACCAGTCTTACCATAATTGCCGCATCGCTTACGTAGTTTTTGAAAATCGAATCCAACTGGGTTTTTATCTCCGAAAGGGTCTTCCCGGCAACTTCTATCTTGCCAACATATGGTATTTCAATAAAACCTTCAACATCCACGGTATACCCCGATAGAGCTGCGCTTTCCTGAGTTATCCCTGCTGAACCAAGATCTGCATTGAAAAGGGAACTCCATTGAGGATCGGGGGTTATAACCCTTATATAAAGTATATCATAAGGCATTACCTTATAATCAGCAGGCGTGATTGGTGTAATACCGGAAGATGCAGGAATTATTGAGTTATTTACTTTGTCCAATGCCTGCAGATAGGTCATTTTTTTATAACTCACACAAGACCATGAGATTGAGATAAGGGCAATCAGACCGATGATAAAAACATTTTTCCTTATCATAATAGATTTTTTTTGTTAAAAATATAAAGAATATGTCTACAAAAAAAGAGAATGAGTTTACTCTCACAATTGATACCTGATCGCAATTTTTCAGAGACATGGTTGACATTTGAATATGCTCCCGCCACGTCAGTCACATATATTTTACTGCCGACTTGATGTTTCCAGGATACCGGGTTATGAACAATAGATAAATCCGGTTCCAGAAATACGAGGCTCGTCGCAAATTTACCTTTTCAAGGTACTAAGATTGTCCTATGATTTTGCAAATTTGACCAATAGTTTACTTTATTTGATCTATAAACTCAGCTATCATTCAGAAATATGAGATTGTCCAGATCTAATGTCCTGAAAAATAGTTCAAGATTTTCATAGTCCTTCTTTACACCTTTTTTCGATTGTATATATAACGGTGGGGTTATCCGTAAATTACCCAACTGTAAGCAATATCGTAATCTGGCAGTCAGATCCTTAATGACAAAGACTGTAAAGATCACTGATATACTGAAAATTTGCCCATCTTAAGCCTGATCAACTATTATTCACCAGCAATGGGCATGAAGTAGCTTAAAGTCAATATATTGATCTGTAATTACAACCGATAAATAAAAGTAAATGATTATTTTCAGGGAAAATACGATTCAGATTTTATCGGGATCCAGATATGCAGGAATACCTTAGTGGGTTATTATTAATTTTTGTGTGAAAAGGGCTATGGCTCCTGACTTTAAGATTAAAACATAATGACCAGCTTTCAGGTTTATCGGGAAACTAAACTCCCTGACATCAGGATCCAGTAATTCCTTCATGATGACCATTCCGGAATTTGTTGCAATTTCAAAAAAATCCGCAACCATTAAATTGTCTTCAATTCTGACAGTTACATAATCACTGGCGGGATTCGGATAGACTTTTACCGGTAATTCATTAAATTTACGTGAGGAACGGTATCTTATTCCAAATACTTTCATTTCTGAAATATAATTCATATTATCAAGCGAACTTCCCAATCCTATCAGTTTCAAATATTTGAATTCCCTTGTTGTTTTTGAAGGGGGAAAGTCAAATACCTGAATGTCACCGGAAAATGCACATGAAGAAGATTTTGTTAGAATGGGCTCCCATGAAATCTTATCAACTGAACCAAGTATGTCAAAATATGACTCCTTCTTCTGACCTGGTTGAAAGGCCAGCTTTATATGGTGAATACTAAATGAATGCTTGAGTTCAAGAATTATCCACTGGGCAAGTCCTTCAGCTGACCACATGGTTCCAATATTACCATCAATAATATTATATGGATTATTCGGATACTGAAAACTACTTGCTTCAATACCTGAAATCTCAGCTGCTTCAAGATGGGGCTGATACGGGATAACCTGAATTGGTATTATTTTGGTCCGGGTTACCTTTCCATCACTTATGTTGAGGATGAATTCAAAAGTCCGGGAATTATCAACATTGGGACATAGATATCTTATGACAGGCCCCGAATCAGATGAAACAGGAATATTATCAGGGATAGTCCATGAGTATGTCAGATTGTCGCCATCGGAATCATAACTTTTGCTTGCGTCAATTTCTCCTACAAAACCCGTGTAATTTTCAGTTTGGTAATCAACAACCGCGACCGGAGCTGTATTGCTTACTTTAACCTGATTTGTAATGGTTATCATCAAAGCCCCATAGATAGCCGAACCATCATTTGCAGTTGCTCTTGCTATTACCGAGCCGTTATCCAATGCCGTAACCAGCCCTGACGAGCTTATCCGTGCTTTATCTGCACCACTTGATATCGACCAGGTAACTGTCTTATTAGTAGCATTTGAGGGCAGCACAGTGGAAGTTAGCTGGAGTGACCCGCCATTGAGGCTGATTGAATTCAGACCCCCTGCTGCAGTAACTGTAATGTTTGTGACCGGAACTATCTGGTTGCTTATACTGATAGTTATTGAACCATAAACTCCTGAACCGTCATTGGCTGTAGCCCGTACTGTAGCTGTTCCGTTATCCAGTGCTGTAACCAGTCCTGATGGGCTGATTCTTGCCTTATCATTACCGCTGAATATTGACCAGGTAACAGTTTTGTTGGTGGCATTAACAGGCATTATGTCCGCGGTAAGCTGTAGTGTTCCGTTGTCAGTACTGATAGCAGAAGCTCCTCCTGGTCCTGTGATGGTTATGCCCGTAACCTGATTAACCTGATTTGAGATTGTAATTGTCAGTGTCCCATAAACACCCGAACCGTCATTGGCTGTAGCCTTTAATGTAGCGGTTCCATTGTCCAAAGCACTAACCAATCCGGAAGAACTAATTCTTGCTTTATCAGTACCACTTGATATTGACCATGTAACGGTTTTATTTGTCGCATTTGAAGGAGTCACAACAGCACTGAGCTGAAGAGTTCCATCGTCAATACTGATGGCCGATCTTCCTCCTTCTCCGGTAACTGAGATACCCGTTACCCTTATAATCTGATTTGATATGGTTATTGATAGACTGCCATAAACTCCCGAGCCGTCATTAGCTGTGGCTCTTGCTGTTGCAGTGCCATCAGCCAAAGCGGTAACGAGACCGGTCGGACTGATACTTGCTTTATCAGTACCACTTGAAATCGACCATGTAACTGTCTTGTTTGTTGCATCTGCAGGCAATACTGCCGCAGTTAACTGAAGTGTTCCGCCAATTGAGGTAATAAGTGAGGATCCTCCCGCTCCGGTAACTGAAATACCTGTTACCGGTATGATCTGGTTTGATATGCTTATTGACAGAGTGCCATAAACTCCCGAGCCGTCATTAGCTGTGGCTCTTGCTGTTGCTGTGCCATTCTTAAGGGCTGTCAACAATCCCGTGGAGCTGATACTTGCTTTATCAGTGCCGTTTGAAATCGACCATGTAACTGTCTTGTTTGTTGCATTTGATGGTAATACAGTTGCATGAAGCTGAAGCGTTCCGTTATCGGTGGCTATGGATGAAACTCCTCCGTTTGACGTGACAACAATGCTGCTAACCTTTGTAATGCCCGGATTCACTGTACCGTATTCAAAAGCTCCAATATCGGGAGCAGCACCCGAAAAAGGCAAGCCGACATCAACACCCTTGTCTATAAGGTCACTTCCCTTAACAAGTTTCAAAAAAGAGATATCAGGCAATGATCCGTCTGGCTTTCTTTCAGCTGTCAGTTCAGCAATTGCCAGGGACTTGTCTGTAAGAACAAAGTCGTCTTTAGATGCAACAAATGTCACACCTTCTGTCCACGTGTTTTTTATATCCGTGTTGAAATTGCCTCCGGACCAGCTGTTTTCGTCAACATCAGTAAGAGTGTTCAAACAGGATATATTATTCCTGTAATCGTTGTTTTTTTGCGGTCCCGTTAGAAATCCGCCGGTCATAAAACCGATTCTGTTATTATACGATGTGTTATTATAAACTCTCCCCTCCATCGACACAGCACCTATATTGTTCTCATTGAAACCACAGCCCGTATTTCCCGTGTTAAATGCTGCCACATTATTTGTCAGCAACCTTGTTAAGCCCATATAGGTGGTCTCTTCTGTCGGATTAAGCTTAAAACCGCTCCCGTCCCCTTCAAGCAACCCGTTACCGAAGGACCAGCAGTTCTTCATAACTATCAGCCCGGCTCCCCAGATATTAAACCCGTCATCTGAATTGCTCCAGGCACGGCATCCGTCAAAAACCATGTAAGACCCCTTTTCAACTCCAGCATTCCACCCGTCGCCCCAGCCACCAAGGACATCATTTAAAGGCAGACTGTCGGCACAATGATGAACATCAACATTTATGAAATAAGTTGTATCCGGGGCATACCATGGAGAATAGTATATGCCCCTTCCTCCTATGTTATGTACCGTAATATTTTCAAAAATCTGGAAATTGCTGTTTGTCGCTACTATCCCCTGAACGAAAACACGGTCGTGTACCTGGTAAAAGTTCCGGATTGTCAGTCCCCTCCAGTGAATATAATTAGAACCATCAATGTACGGACCGCCGGAATACGAATACTGCCCTGAAGAGGGTTTAGGCGGAACAATTCTAGAGCCGTCAAGAACAGGCTTCTCGCCAGGATAATTGAAGAAATGGATATATTTCCCCGGAGCCCCATCCTTGTTGATAAGATCAACTGTCTGACCAGGCTGCAAATACCAAACCCCGCCTCTGAAATAAACTGTATCTCCGGCCCGGGCGGTATTGAAAGCTTTCTGCCATGTAGCCCAGGGCCGGGCGATTGTTCCCGGATTCATATCGCTGCCTCCGGAAGGAGCAACATAATATGTATTGGCATATAATGCTGTACTAAAAGAAAAGAATAACATCAGTAGAGTTCTTCTCATACTCGCTGCTATTTGACCAATTCAAAAAATTGTTTGACTAACATAACTTATTTAAACGACAAAAATAAGAAATTGTTACACTAATGATACTAATTCTGTTCTAAAAAACATCTTTAAAAAGACCTAAACGTCTGGCACTTTATCTCATATTAATCAAAGAGCATCCCTCTCAAAGCAAGCTGATTCCAGTTGCAAATTTAAGCAGATAAACTGTGCTACAGTTGAATATATACTTGATTATTAAGAATTCCTGACAAAATGTTATCAACACCGTTTGTTGATAAGTCATTTCATTGTCACATGATTTGATTGTCACAAGCGAGTTGCATCCAATACTAAAGATTAAATTTTAGGATTTGTTTAGTATGCTGAATTTATAATGATTACATCAAAAAAAACTCTATCTTTATACCAGTTATATGCTTATAAAACGAACTGTATGAAAAGACTGGCCTTGGTTATTTCAATAATGTTGTCTTTCAGCACTTTGACTTATTCCCAGCTATCAGGCGATGGAAGTCCGTCCAATCCCTACAGTGGTTCTATCACAGGCCATCTAACCTGGGCAAGTCCATCTGAAATATTTGCCGATAATCTGACTATACTATCAGGAGGTTCACTTACAATATCTCCGGGATTGCATGAAGGAACGTTTCTGAATATGGTTGGGGGGGATCTGACAATAGAATCCGGTGGAAGCTTTACCCTTAATCCGAATACTGCAGCTACAATATTATCCATCACAAACAATGGAAGTTTGATCCTCGAGTCGAATTCAAACGAAGCAGGAGTAGCATCATTAATTCATGATGGATATTCCGGTTCAGGAACAAGTCAGATGAAACTCTATCTCTCAGGCGGCACAACCCCCGGAGGTGTTCATATCTGGCATTATATCTCGGTTCCAATGAATGGAATAGCTGCCACTTCGTTCGGGTCACTTGATCTTGCCCAGTATATTGAAAGTCTGGCAACTTCAACAAGCAATTCCGAAGGATGGGTTGCATATGACGGATACCAGTATTCTTCAGACAGTTACCTGTCTAATACTTTCTCAACCCTGGAATTGGGCAAAGGATATAATTACTATTCAGCTTCAGGTACAACTTTTACTCTTAGCGGACAAATAAATATTGGCACTGTCACTAAGCACCTGCCATGCGATGCTGTTTCAAGCTATGAGGGATTCAATTTACTGGGAAATCCGTTTTCTTCATGCATCGACTGGGATTATATGTATCCTCATGGCTACCTCAGGAGTGTAAATAATGCAATTTATTTTACCCTGAAAGATAAGGTAGCATCATATGTTTCAGGTATAGGCAGTGATGGGGGAACCGGATTTATCCCTCCTTTGCAGGGATTCTTTGTTCAGGTCAATGCTACAAACGGCAGGGTGATAATACCTCCTGGTGCGCGAACACACCAATTTGATCAGCTAAGGTATAAAAAAGCAGATGAGACTTCCTACATAAGTTCAGATACCATCTCTTATGTAAGAATTAAACTTGAAAATTCTGTTGACAGCACTGATATCGTGGTTCGATTCAATAAAAAGGCAAGCATAGCATTTGACCCTGCCCTGGATGCCTATGAATTCAGCAAAACAGCAGGAGATATTAACCTATGGTCAATATTTAACGATATTGATTATTCCATTAACGGGCTTCCATTCCCTGAATCAAAGATTGAAATACCCTTAGGCATAAATAATGTAAAAACCGGGATATTGATACTGTCTGCCAGTGAGATAAGATTACTTGACAACTATTCAGTTAATCTTAAGGATATTAAAACAAATACAACTATTGACCTGAAAAAAGGGGAAAGATTTACTTTTAATGCCGATGCAGGAATTACAGAAAACCGGTTTATCCTTTCCATAGCCAACCTTACTACAGATGTCCCGGAAATTGTTATTCCGGAAAAGAAATTTAAAATCTATTCATCTTTCGGTTCAATTAATATCGTCAGCCTGACTGATGAATACGGCAGCATTCCAGGTTCCGTTACAATCTATGACCTTACAGGCAGAAAGATACTGCAAAAGAATAATCTCGAGTGGAATGGAAAAGGTGATCTTAATCAGATCGTAATGAACTCAGCCGAAAAAGGATTATTCATCATAGAGCTAAAATCAGGCAACAAGAAACATATTGAAAAAGTGAATATAAGCCGCTAGTGCCGGCAAATAGATTTATTGGATTTTTCAGTGTCGTACCATGAATCTGGCTGATGCCTCTTCTTTTCCTGATGAATAGATTTTAACAAAGTATAATCCATCCATAAATTCCGAGGTATTAATTTGGTAAACTTCACCGCTGTATCCTTTATCAACTCTCCTGTTTACCACAACCTGACCATAAACGTTTGAGACCAATATCCTATCCGGTATAAAACCATTATCGCCGGGGATGATAACATTAAGTCTTTCAAATGCCGGATTGGGGTAGATTTCAATCTTTATTGGCTCCGGCTTTTCCAGTCCGGGATTTTCCGCAACTATTTCCTTCCATGAAATAATTGTTCCGCGATTACCTACAGCATAATAAGTATCTCCCGTAACAGAGGCTCCGTTAAGTTTAACCTTAACCGGTGAATCATGCCGCTCCCATCCTTTGACTGAATATGTCATTACTGTGCCGCTGTAGCCGACACTAATTCCTGTGTTTTCACCGGAAAAGCAAATACTGTTAAGTGCGGGTATACTATTTTCAAAATCAATTTTTTTCCATTCCTTTCCATCAAAATGAAATATGCCCCCGGGCCAGGATGCAGCCCATATGTTGCCTCCTTCTGTGAATGATATGCTCCTTATTTCCAAATGCGGATCAAAGAGGGTCTCCTGTGACCTCGCAGCATCATTGAGTATTCTAATAACAGGGATGTTGACACATTCGAGTCCGCCCCCTACAATAAATGAATCTCCTCTCCCTGATGCTGTATATAAATTACCCCTGATCTGCTTGTTTGCCATTCTCCATTTGTCGTTTTCATAAAACAAAACCGTACCATTCTCTCCGACAGCAATACCATTCTCTGAATCGTTAAAATATACCGATAACAGCTTTCTGTTCGTTGGACATGGCTGGTTTTCCCATCTTTCTCCATTAAAACTCAGTATTGTCCCCTTTGACCCAACAGCCCAACCCTTATTTCTGTCAAGCATGAACACAGAGTAGAGATCTTCATTCGTAATCTTGTTATAATTAACCCAATAATCCCCGACTTTATAAAGAATTGTACCTTTATCACCAACAATCCAACCAATGTTTTCATTTACCATGAAAACAGAATTCAGATTGTTGGCTGTAGGACTCTTCTCGGTAGTCCATTGGCCAATGCTGACATCATGGAAACTTAATAACAGAAAAGCAATAACTATGAATTTAATTAATTTTATCATAATAGTCTTAAAATATTTATTTCAAAATGCTGATGGTTACTGAGCCCGATGTTATCATCGGAAGCGTAACAATCCTGTGAGTTATCTGGTTCCCCGAACCGGTAAATAAATAACATTTTGTATCCATATCATTGCTGCCCGAATAGGTCACATTTACAAGGGTTTCAGTTTCCGTAACATTGGTAATACTGATATTGGATTTTGCCCTGATATATTGAACCGCATAATCCATTGACCTATACTCAGGAGCATATGAAGATAAGGCGGAAGTGACTCCCGAAATGATTGTTCTCCAGCTTGACGCTGACATTTCAAGATAGTCATCATGTGTAAAAAGGGTGGGAAGAACCATGCTGTTCATAGCCCGTCTCAAATGTCTTACTCCACGGTTAATAGTTCCCTGTATATCACTAGCTGACGGAGACCATTCATAGCCTCCGTCATCCCTGATTTCTGTAACACAATTAAAAATGTATTCAAATCCAACCCAGTCTACATAATCACCATAGTAAACAGGTCGAACTTCGGCGGGCCTTCCATACCTGTCAATTCTGTATGGCCCGCAATTAAGCCATTCTGAAGAATACCAACTGTTTGAATGATCCATGTGAGTGCCCAGGAATTCAATATTCAGATCATACTGAGCATTCATTAATGTAATTTGTTGAAGGGCTTCCTCTTCGATTACATAGTAATGAGGTACTATAAGTTTTGATATGTTCAAATTATTGGATAAATAAAAATCAATAGCTCTTGATACATTTGCTGCAGCATTGAAATCAGGGTCATCAGGGTCAGGCAAATTATAATAAATAAATTCATCGGCGGAGAATGCATGAGGGGATGCCGTAGTAAGGTTCCCATTTATCAGGTTACGGAACTTGGGAATATAGTTTGCAGGGATGTTGTCATTAAATGTTCCGCACCAGGGTATAATGTTATATTCATTGCAAATGTCAATCCACTGAAAGTTTTCAGCAACCTGATCCATACCATATGGAGCAGCACCATCAACATCATCCACCCTCATGGTTACCATTGGCGGCAATCCCTGCATCACAAAAGGCTTTCTTGCCGACCAGACAATACTCCTCCATATAAGATCGTCCATTCCGTAAACGGGACCCAGGACACTTTCTTTAACCCAGTCATATCCGTTCCATTTAACTATCCTTCCATTTCCAAATGATGAAACAACCAAAAGCGGGGATGCTCCCAGGAATGCAAGGTTCAGCGGATTATTAAGGGTATAGGTGCTCAGGTCCGCAGTCATGCTGGTCAACAGGTTAATAATATCATTCGTCTGATTATAATCATCATCAATATGAGTTTCGGTTATATAATGAACTGGTGATGTAATAATGTCAATCGTTGACGAAGAAACAGGCTGTGATGTCTCCGCGACAGTAAAATCGCTCTGGTAATCAAAAAGATGAGGGTCAAGACTATAAAGACCCACACCGATGCTAACTGCATTTTCGAGCAAATCAAGCGGGTATTCTGTGATCACCCCGTCATAGACATTCCTGTGGCCGAATATAATAATCGCGTAATTTGTCAGCTCCGTCATCGTAGCGGGTGTTGCCTGATCATATTCATCATAGGGTATTCCGAAATTATCAAGGTAAGGTTTGATATAAAGCGTATAATCGCTAAAGTAAGAAGATTGCCGGTTAACTATAACATAAGCTTTATTTGTCCTTGTTTCAGGGCTGGCTTCAACAACGGTTAGAGTTATACTGGTTCCAAGCGATGCAGGAATGCAGCCATTTACATCAAAAACCGATGTCAGTTCATAAAAATATGTCCCGGTTGTAAGAACTCCCGTAAAAATATCAGCTCCACTGCTATAATTCTGAACTGATGCCTGAGGTTCTCCATTCCTGGTGTAGTTTATCGTAAATGGTCCCGTACCGCCTGAAAGAACAACTCTGAAATTGGCAGCGGTATTGTTGTAGATTGTCATGTCGTCATACAACTGTGCTTCGCTGAATAATTCTCCAACTGATATCAGAACAGAAGAACTGCTTGCAGAAACACCTCCGCTGGTAACTGACCTTCTGTAATAAGTGTTTTCCGTCAGGGCCGGAGGTGAATACCCCAGTGAGGTGGCATTTGGGATATCACTCCAAATCATATTGTCTGATGATTGCTGCCACTGAAAATAATACGGCCCTGATCCTCCTGATGGATTGGATATTTGAACAAGAGGTTCCGGCACAGTATTATAACAGATCGATTGAGGATATCCTATTGATCCCGGTGAAAACCGGCTGAAAACCACATCCCTGAAATAGCTTGCATGGTGATACTCAGTAGTCGGAACATTATCCGGATTTTCAGCATTGTATACTCCCCTTATATATTCGATGTAATCATTTTCTGATAAAGGACTAAATTCCTCAACCGTCTGGGCATACCAATAATTCCCCGGAACATTCGTGATGCTTATAATGTAATTCATTCCGGACTGAACAGCTATGGGCGATGGAAAATCAAATTCCCGCCAGCCGGTATAACCTCCTTCAAAATTCCATGCAAAAGGACCGGCAATTGTTTCATACACTCCTGATTCGTCTTCCATCCATAATCGAACTATATGTTCTCCTTCTTCCTGGTCGTTTGTGAAGAGTCTGGCTCTTGTAATATATCCATTTGCAGTACAACGAAATTCTGTTCCAAGATTATAAGTTTGTTCCTCATTGTTATAAATAAAAGGTGTCTCTGTGGTATAGAGTGTAATCTGGTCAACAGAAATCCTTACCGAATTACCGGCAATCGTTCCACCACACACTCCATCACTGACCAGTCTTCTGTAAAAAGTGGTTGAGAAAACAGCAGAAGGGGCAAGGGACGATGTGACTGCTCCAGGAATATTCGACCAGCTCAATCCGTCTGATGACATTTGCCATTGATATGTATAAGACTCGCTTCCTCCTTCTGCAGCTTCAATTTCTGTCAAAGGCAATGGAATACCCCCATTGTAAACTGACTGGGCCTGACCTATGAGACCGGCCGTTAAACCCGAACTGACGGAGATTGCCACAGCATTGGTATATTCCGAAACATTCGCCGCATCAGAGACCCTGCATCGGAACCATGCATTTCTTCCAAGAACCGGAGGTGAATATGTGTTTCTTGATGCAGTTGTTCCTGTAATATCAGACCATGTTGTCCTGTCATTTGATCGTTGCCACCTATAAGAGTAGGGCGGAAGGCCTCCTGAAGGAGCCTCAGTGAATGATAGAATTTCAGGTGCATAGCCATAACATATTAACTGGTCATTGCCAATTCTTCCTGCATCTATCTGAGCAAATGACAAATAATTAAGTGAAATTAATATAAAGGCAGCAATCAGTTTTCTCATTGTTATTAAATTTGAGAATGAATCCAGAAAACCTGCATTGGTTTCTGTATGCAATCTAAGTGTTATTTGCTACTTTAAAAATTTATTTACGATACACCAGTACAAATTGACAAACACAATTTAACAATTAACAAAAGAACATCAGTAATATCAATTGGCTTGAAAGCCTTCAGTCTTGAACTTCCTCTCCCGGCAAAAAGTGCTAATGTTTCACTATGAATTTCCCAAGAGCCGTTTTACTGTTTGCCGAAGTAATCCTGATCATATATAACCCATCTTTCATCTCCGATGTATTAATACGGTATACCTGGCCGGCCAGGTCAGGATTAAGAACATTGTTTGATATAATCTGACCGTATTGGTTAGTTATTGCAATCTCAGCGGCTACGAAATCATCCTCCCGGGGTATGATTATTTTAATCAGGTCTGATGATGGATTTGGATAGGCCTCTACCTGAATTGCAGAAGAAGAAGAGACAGTCTGGTTGTCCTGACCACCCGGTATTCTGATCTTTGAAAGAATGGTTCCTTTTTCTCCAACAGCATAGTAAGCTGTTTCACAGATGCAAACCCCTTTTAATGCGGCTTTGACAGGTACTTTCTCCATTTTCCAACCTGAATCTGAATACCTGATTATAGTTCCGAAATAACCTGCTGATATTCCGTCACTATCATCCCTGAAAGCCACACAGTTCAATGTTGGTATCTTATTGAATATCTTATCCCTTGTCCATGAAAGACCTTCATCGCACATAATCGTACCGGCAGTGCCGACTGCAAAAGAGTGTCGCATATTACTCAGGGCAATATCAAAAATTTCCAAATATCCATGATCATATGATTTCGTAAAGTCTTCCATGTGATCTTTATGAAATGTAACAATTGGAACAGAACCGTATTCCATGCCACCAGCCACCATGACAGTTTCCTCAGTTGCCGACACACAATAGAAATTTCCCTTCGTAATGCCGGTCAAACACAACTTCCATTCACCATTATCGTACTTCAGTATTGTGCCGTTAGCTCCCACCGCTATACCCTGTTCAGCATCAAAGAATTCGACGTCATAAAGTGTTTCCCTGGCAGGACTCGGGTATTTTCTCCATTTATTAGCTTCAAGCCTTAGAATCGTACCTCCTCCGCCTACAGCCCATCCATCTCCCTGTTCAAGTAAAAACACTGAATGGAGGTCCTCTCCGGTGATTTTCGGACTAAGTTCCCATCTGTCCTTATTCTTATACAGCATTACACCGTTACCTCCCACAACCCAACCATAATTCTGACCGATCATCTGAATGGAATTGAGGTTTGCCGTAGTCCCTGACTTTTCAGCAATCCATTTTTCCTGAGCCTCAATGGCAACAGTTGTAATCAGGAATATAAGTGCTGGAATTAGATGCTTTGATATCATATTATCAGTTTCTATTCATTAATTGTTACCACAACAGTTCCCGATGCAGCGCTGATCTGTGGCAGATCTACAAGATCAAATTCAATTTGTCCGCCCGATTCAGTAAAAAGAAAACATTTGGTAGCCATATCATTGTCACCATTGCAGTGGATATTTACAAATCCGGCCCCAGTTCTGACACTTGAAATATTTATATTTTCTTTTGCCCTGATGTACTTACAGGCATCATCCATTGATTTATATTCCAGATCTAATCCAGGATATGAAGCAGCCAAACCGGAAGTGATTCCGGCAAGAGTCTCTTCCCATTCACTTTCAGTCATATCTATCCTATCTTCATGTGTGAACAGTGTAGGAAGAGCCATGCTGTTAATAGCACGTCTTAAATGTCTTATTCCTCTGGCAATTGCCTGACCAACATCTAATTCAGGAAACCACTCATAGCCTCCATCATCCTGAATCTCTGTGAGACAATTGAAGAAATTATAGTTTTGTCCGCCGATATTCCAATTTAGCTCGCCTGCATAAAAATAAGGAGCATCACCTCTTCCTCCCCAACCATTCCTTTCCAACCTGTAGGGTCCGCAATTTATCCAGTACCCAGGATAACCTGGCCACCTGTCATATGGTACATGAGTCCCGATGAACTCCAAACCCCTGTTATTAAGTTCAGGTATCGCTGCTGAACTTAAAAGATACCAATGTGCGACCAGAAAATTAGATACCGGGATTGAATGACTTGCATATACATTCCAGGCATAATTAATGTTCTCAACAGCGTTGAAATCAGGCAGGTTTTGCTGGTTTTCGTAAATAAACCTGTCATAGGTCAGGGCATGAGGTATTGCAGTGGCACTATCGACATCCACATAATGCTTAAGAGTGGGAAAGAAATCTGTCTCGACATCATCAATAAAGGTTCCGCACCAGGGAATAAACCCATATTTATTGCTGATCTTCAACCACTTGAGATTCCTCAGATCAAGCCTGCCCTGTTCACCTGTACGTGTCCCGTCAACATCATCAACCCTCATGGTAATCATCGGTGGAAGTCCCTGCATGACAAAAGGTTTTCTTGCTGCCCAGACTATGCCCCTCCAGATAAGATCATCCATTCCGAAAGCCGGACCGAGCACAAGAGGTTCATCAAACATCCAGTTGAAGGAAGTCCACTTAACTATACGTCCGGCACCCGATGAAGCAACCTGTAATAATGGAGCTGTGTCAGAACCGTTTGTCATAGTTGCAAGGGTAATGCCCCCTGAAAGAGTAAAATCAGACTGGCTGAGTGTAATTGTAGCGGGAGTATCTCCCGTCAAAAGCCGAAGTGAAATTTTGTTATTAGTAGGATGATATGAATCGTTTACATGCAAGCGGGTTATATAGTGAGCCGGACTTGTCACGATATCTATCTCATGAGATGTTACAGCCGGAGTATTTCCGGGAATATTAAAATCGCTTTCAAAATCAAAAAGATGAGGATCAAAACTGCAAAGACCTGTACCAGCTGCAACAGCGCTTTCCAGGTTTGCCAGAGGATAATCTGATCCATAAACGTTTCTGTGTCCAAAGATGACAACTCCATAATCGGTTAATACCGGCAGAGGCATACTGCTTATATCACATGCTTCATAAGGAACCCCGAACCAGTCAAGATATAGCTTAATATACCTGGTATAATCCGGATAGCTGGAAGTATTTGAAGAATTCACGATCACAAGTGCATTATTGGTCCTTGTGCCAAGGCCAGGCTCTGATGCCGTTATTACAAGCTCACCGCCCATTATCTGGGGACTGCATCCCAGGGCATCGGTAACAGAGGTAAGTTCATATTCATAAGTACCGGTAACAAGGTTTCCGGTAGAGACGGGAGTAGTGTTTCCGGATGTTATTATTGTTTCTTTTGCTATCCCGTTACAGGAATACTCAATTGTATAGGGCGGGGTACCCCCGTTCAAAATGAAGTTTAAAGTCACCGTATTATTCACAGGGCTTGTTGCAGGGCCCTGAATTTGCGCGAGGCTGAATTCGTTGTCAACAGTAATCAGTACCGGTAAACTCCCGGCACTTATCCCTGCACTTATGACAACCCTCCTGAAATATGTGCTTGCAGTCATTGTTCCAGGAGAATAGCTTTGGGAGGTTGCACCCTGGATATTTGTCCAGGATGTCCCGTCTGATGAGCTCTGCCATTGATAACTGAATGTTCCGGATCCTCCGCTGGGCGGGGTCAGCTGGGTAAGAGCTGACGGACTGCTATTGTAACAAATTGTCTGGGCCGAACCAATTGAACCGGGAGAAAACGGAAGATATACTATATCCCTGAAATAGCTTACGTTAGTATAATACCTGGTTCTTGGAATCTCATTCACCCCACCATAGTATCCATATAAATAGTCAATGTAGTCATTTTCAGTTAAGATATTAAAATAGTCTGAACTCACGGCATACCAGTTATTCCCTGAACCATTCGTTACTGCAACCATGTAATTTCTGTTAGCTTCCACAGGGACAGCAGAGTTCAGTCTATATTCCCGCCAGCCCTGAAAACCCGGAGAAAAATCCCATTCAAACGGTCCTGAAATTACTTCGTAGGTTCCATCATTCCTTTGTCTGTATATCCGTATTATATGCAAGCCGCCTTCCTCCAGATGAGTATAAAGCCTGACAGCCGTAATTATTCCTTCAACCCTTACCAGAAATTCAGTAGACAAGTTATACAGGCCATCCGAACCGTACCTTACCGGAGTCTCAGTAGTATATAAAGTTATTGGATTTACAGTTATTTTAATGGTATTGCTTGCTGTCGAGCCGCAAAGTCCGTCACTTACAAAGCACCTGTACCACCTGTCTGCGTAATGAGCGTCCTGAGGAGTATATCCGCTCGAATTTGCACCGGGGATATCACTCCATGCCAATCCGTCATTAGAACTCTGCCATTGGTAGGAATAGGATCCACTGCCTCCTGCAGGAGATGTTCCGGTCAATGCTTCCGGTGTGGAACCATAATTAATTGACTGTGATTGACTGATTATACCGGCAACCAGGTCAGAGCCTACCGTTATACGTACGGGATCAGTTGTTCGTATATTGTTTGATGCATCACCAACCCTGCATCTGAACCATGCATTCCTTCCTAGTACAGGCGGAGCATAAGCTACCCTGGCTCCGTTTATTCCGGTTATATCATTCCAGGTTAAACCGTTGTCATTTGATCTCTGCCAACGGTATCCATACGGCAATGCTCCCCCAGAGGGGGGTGTTGTAAATGTAAGCATCTCAGGAGCATATCCGTAACAGATATGCTGATCATTGCCTATTGTGCCTGGATTGAATTGGGCTGATGCTGCCATTGCTATCAGGAAGGCACAAAATCCTATGATAATTTTTTGCATAGCCAACTTTGTTAATGCAAAATAATACTACTATATGCTATCTGCCGACTAACTTTGATTTTGCCTTTAATAAGTACAATATTAAGCAATAAAAGGATAATTCATTTAAGATTTTGACGATTGCCGGATTATTGTTGATAAAAGTCATGGTCCTTTTCAGATCGAAACGAGTAATTTTATTAGAGCATTTGGTTTTCAGTTCCTGTTCATTTACATCTTTTTCTTTAACATTGCAGTTTGGATTTTCATAAAAGAAATATCAGATAATTACCTAACACTATAATCCGAAACAAGCTTTTTCTGCCCTAAGAATATCAAATAGTAATATAAATACGAATTAATAAAAGATGACTTAAAATAAAGAACTACAAACTGCACTGAAATATGAAAATCGATCTCATAGCCGGCGCCCGGCCAAACTTCATGAAAATAGCCCCGATCATCGAAGCTATTAAATTGGCTCAGGGCAAAGGCAAAAACATTTCATACCGGCTCATCCATACCGGTCAGCATTACGATGCCAATATGAGCGGTAGCTTCTTCGACCAACTGGGTATCCCCTACCCCGACGTGAATTTCAATGCCGGCGGCGGTTCCCAGGCTGAACAAACTGCCGCTATCATGATAGCCTATGAAAAACTGCTGCTTACTGATAAACCAGACCTCTGTATCGTAGTAGGTGACGTCACATCAACAATGGCCTGCTCAATATCCGCACGGAAAATGCTGGTCCCGGTAGCACATGTGGAAGCAGGAATACGATCGGGCGACTGGTCCATGCCAGAGGAAATTAACCGCGTAGTTACCGACAGCATTACAAACTACTTCTTCACGACAACAAGAACAGCAACCGATAACCTCATAAGGAGCGGCGCGAAGAGGGAAAATGTTTTCTTCGTCGGTAACACCATGATCGACACTCTGCTTAAACACCGCCACAGATTCATTAAACCTGCAATCTGGGATTCAGCCGGACTTCAAACAGGTTATTACATTGTTATAACACTCCACCGCCCTGCAAATGTCGACGATACAAAGAATCTCGAAATCCTTGTTAATGAAATAACAGAACACTCCAAAGGCATTCCTCTGATATTCCCGGTCCACCCAAGGACTCTTAAAGTGATTTCCAAAACCGGAATCAGGCATCCCAACCTGTACATGATAGAACCCCTGGGCTATCTCGAGTTCAATTACCTCGTTGAAAATTCCCTGGCAGTTATCACCGACTCAGGCGGCATTACCGAAGAAACCACAGTAATGGGAATCCCTTGCATTACCCTGCGCGATAATACCGAACGACCTGAAACAGTCGAAATAGGCACAAATGAACTTATCGGAACCAATCCTAAAGCAATAAAGCCGGCACTTGAAAAGTTATTCAATGGTAATTGGAAAAAGGGAAGAATCCCTGAACTGTGGGACGGAAAAGCAGCGGAAAGGATAATCGGACATATAATTGAAAACAATTAACAATGAACAATGAACAATGAGCAATGAGCAATGAGCAATGAGCAATGAGCAATGAACAATTAGCAATTAGTAAATGACGCAGGGCACAGAGCGCAGGGCACAGGGCACAGGGCACAGAGCGCAGGGCACAGGGCGCAGGGGGCAGTGACAGGTCTTGCAGGCTGAGGAGTGAAACGACGAAGTCCCGCTCCGTGGGATCCTGCAAGTCTCTTACGATGAGATATTTAACTGACCTTAAACGTGAACTAAACTAAACGCTGAACACTAAACGCTTAACACTAAACACTAAACACTGAACACTGAACACTAAACACTAAACGCTGAACACTGAACACTAAACACTGAACGCTGAACACTGAACACTAAACACTGAACGCTGAACACTGAACACTAAACGCTGAACGCTTTAATGACAATTAACAATGAACAATTAGCAATTAGCAATTAGTAATACTACGTGTACGCTAAACGCCTAACACTGAACCTCGGATCTGGAACTTTTAACTTTGAACTGAAAATAATGCACTCGAACAAAAAGCGAATCTATCTCTCAAGTCCCCATATGTCTGGCGGCGAAATGAAGTATATCAACGAAGCCTTCGAACAAAACTGGGTTGCCCCGCTCGGACCAAATGTTGATGCTTTCGAACATGCCATCGCGGATTATTGCGGTGTTGGACATGCCGCTGCCCTTAGCTCGGGAACAGCAGCCATTCACCTGTCACTGATAAACCTTGGTATTGAACAGGGGGATGAGGTAATCGCTTCTACTTTTACTTTTTCAGCAACTGTAAACCCTATTGTCTACCAGGGCGCCACACCTGTTCTTGTCGATTCTGAACCGAAAACCTGGAACATGGATCCAGAACTCCTCGAGGATGCAATAAGGAAGCGGATGAGCAGCGTGAGGAGAATAAAAGCAATCATTCCGGTTCATCTGTACGGGATGCCGGCAAATATGAAAGATATCCTGAGTATTGCCGATAAATATGAGATACCGGTTATTGAAGATGCCGCCGAAGCTCTTGGCAGCAGGTTCAATGGGAAGAGAGCCGGTTCATTCGGCATTATGGGAATACTTTCCTTTAATGGAAACAAGATAATTACTACATCCGGTGGAGGAGCACTGATATCGGATAACAGGAAAATCATCGAACATGCAAGATTCCTTGCTACACAGGCCAGGGACAAGGCAATTCACTACCAGCACAGTCATATCGGTTACAACTACCGGATGAGCAATATCCTTGCAGGTATAGGCCGCGGACAAATGGAAGTGATTGATAAGCGTGTCACGAGAAGAAGAGAAATATTTTCATATTATAAGGAGCAACTTGGCAGCATTGACGGATTTGAATTCCTTGATGAACCCGGAAATGAATTCTTCTCGAACAGATGGCTTACAACATTACTTATTGATCCGGTAAAAACAGGATTTACGCGCGAGGATCTTCAGATTGAGCTTGAGAAGGAGAACATTGAAACACGGCCTCTCTGGAAACCCATGCACCTTCAGCCGGTATTTAAGGCATGCCCCGCATTTGTAAACGGCTACTCGGAATATCTCTTTAAAAAAGGTCTCTGCCTGCCGTCCGGTTCAAATATGAACGACGAAGACCTCCACCGAATAATCGGAGCCATAAAGAAATTCCTTGCCGATAAATCCTAATAATCTATAAATTCAAATACTACATCGCTTTGTCTCTTAATGTTTCAGCCTTATGGTCTTTTCGTCTCTTAGTCCCATAGTCCCTTAGTCTCTTAGTCCCATAGTCCCTTAGTCTCTTAGTCCCATAGTCCCTTAGTCTCTCAGTCCCTCAGTCCCTCAGTCTTCATAGTGCTTTAAGGGGCCTATCTCCCACCCAGGGCCGCCTATCCCATGCCTGCATATTCATGCACCGCACTCTCGATCATCGCGATGTAATGAGCTGAAGGAAACCAGCTTATTCTTTTATTTGATCCGTACTTGATAATCTGGTTGGTAGTAGCCGGAACAGGATCTATACCGGCCATGCGGAACATTTTTACCGATCTGGGTGCCTTTTACCATTTTGAAATTCAATTCCAATAATCATAACTTTATACCGTTCTTGTTTTTAAAGTATCAACCATGCTCCACATCGGCATCACCGGCCAGGCCGGATTCATCGGAACCCACCTGTTCAACTTCTTCGGACTCAGGAAAGAAGAGGTTACTCGTATCCCCTTCGAGGATAATTACTTCGATCATAAGGATAAACTGGAAGAATTCGTCAGCAAATGCGACGTGATAATCCATCTCGCGGCACTTAACCGGCACAACGATCCTCATACAATCTATAATACCAATGTCCTCCTGGTAAACAAACTTATCAGGGCACTCGAGACTACCGGATCAAAGCCCCATATCCTTTTCTCATCATCAACACAGGAAGAAAGGGATAATATGTTCGGACAGTCAAAACGGGAAGGCAGAAGACTGCTTGCTGAATGGGCTGAAAGAAATAATGCAAGTTTTACAGGAATGGTTATTCCGAATGTTTTCGGTCCTTTCGGGAATCCGTATTACAATTCGGTGGTGGCCACTTTCTGCCATCAGGTGTGCCATAACGAACAGCCTCTTATTGACATAGACGCGAAGCTGAAACTGATCTATATCGGGGAACTGGTGCAGATAATCTGGAAAGCTATTGTTAATCGGGAATCCATGATTGAATACAGGATACCCCACACGGCAGAGAAAAGTGTCAGCGAACTGCTTGAATATATAAACCACTATAAATCAACTTACCTGGAGAAAGGTATTTTCCCGGAACTGAGCTCTCCTTTTGAAGTCAATCTTTTCAATACTTTCAGGTGCTACATGGATATCCCGAATTATTACCCGGTTAAACTTGTAATGAACACCGACAACAGGGGCTCATTCGTCGAAACGATTAAATCGCAACTGGGAGGACAGGTTTCTTTCTCCACGACCAAACCCGGCATAACAAGAGGAAATCACTTCCATACAAGGAAAATCGAACGCTTCGCCGTGATAAAAGGGAAGGCAAGGATACAATTGAGAAGAATCGGAACAAGCAAAATAATTAACTTTGATCTCGACGGCAATCAGCCTTCATATGTTGACATGCCGGTCTGGTATACTCATAATATCACAAACACAGGAAATGAAGATTTGTATACCATTTTCTGGATCAATGAATTTTTCAATCCGGATGATCCGGATACTTATTTTGAGACCGTTTGATTATTAAGTTCCCGCGGATGAATTATTTCAGATTCCGGCGAATGAAACCCGATGAAATGTCAGGATTGTCCGCGGTAATAAAATATATTTAAAATGAAAGTATTAACCGTTGTTGGAACCAGACCCGAGATAATCAGGCTGTCAAGGGTCATGTCGTTGCTGGATAAGCATACCGACCATGTTATTGCTCATACCGGTCAGAATTATGACTACGAACTGAATGAGATTTTTTTCAAGGATCTTGAACTTCGTAAACCCGACTATTTTCTCAATGTCGATGTTTCATCTCTTGAAGCATCTGTCGGTGATATAATCAGGAAATCTGGAGAGCTTCTGCGAAAAGAAAAACCGGATGCCCTGCTCGTGCTGGGAGACACTAATTCGTGCCTGTCGGCCTATATGGCAAAAAGACTTCATATTCCTATCTTCCACATGGAAGCAGGCAACAGATGCTTCGATTTCAACGTCCCGGAGGAAATAAACAGAAGGGTGATCGATCATATTTCCGATTTCAACCTGGTATATACTGAACACGCCCGCCGGCACCTGATAAGCGAGGGCCTCCCCCATCGCCGCATCTACCTGACCGGATCTCCAATGTTCGAAGTACTGAATTATTACAAACCAAAAATAGAAGACTCCAAAATACTGGAGAACTTATCATTGCAGGAACCGGCAATCGGTAACTATTTCCTCGTTTCCACCCACCGCGAGGAGAATGTTGACAACCAGAAAAACCTACACAAAATCCTTTCGGTTCTCAACAGACTTTGTGAAATCTACAATCTGCCGGTGGTGGTCTCCACCCATCCCAGAACGAGGAAAAGACTGGAAGATGTAACAGATATAAAGATCAATCCATTGATCCAATTCCTCAAACCTTTTGGATTCCTCGATTATAACAAACTGCAGATGTGTGCCAAATGTACGCTGTCCGACTCCGGGACTATAAGCGAGGAATCGTCAATACTGAATTTCCCGGCTATCTCGCTGCGGCAGTCGATGGAGAGACCGGAGGCTCAGGATGCCGGAACTATAATACTTACGGGATTTGAACCGGAAGTGGTACTGGCTTCAATCGAAACGGCTATTAAGGAACATGACCAGAATATACCGAAACTGGTTTCGCCCGATTACCTTGTGCCTGACACTTCGTGGAGGGTGCTGAAACTCATCCTGGGATTGTCATCATTGTCAAATAAGTGGCATGGGATAAATATTTAAGAAAGAAGAGGTTTCCCAGACATCAAAAAAGCTGAATTCAGCATGTAGTTGCTGACTGCCGTGGCAGGACTTTCCTGAGCTACCTGCTTTCAATATAATCTAGCATTATCCGCTTAAGGATATTTGCAAATTTAACATCAGGTATTTCCTCCTTCGTGAAAAACTGCAAACGCTCACCCTCCAGAAGAGGTATCTCCTCTATTGGTAAAGCTATCCTTCCGCTATAGATATACTTGATATTGGGATAAGCATCTCCCTCAAGACACAGGTACTCTTTGAAGAAGCTGTAGTCTTTCAGATCGAAATCTATCTCCTCCTTTACCTCCCGGATCAAGGCCTCCTCCGGCGTCTCCCCTTCCTCAACATGACCTCCTATAAGGTCCCAGTGATAAGGAAAAGGAATTCCGGGCTTTCCATCTCTCAGATAGAGAAGGAATTCTCCGTTGTCATTTTCAAGGATAATCTGGGCGATCTTTTTCACTTCAAATTTATACTTCCGAATTATTATCCGTCAGGAATTACTGACTCATGTCGTCAGGGAAGACATTCAGCGCAAAAACATTAGCACACAGGCCGGTCATGGCTACAATAGCCTGACTCACTCAAGATAGGTATAACCGTACAGTCCCGACCTGTAATTAGACAGGAATTCCTTGCCTTCCTCAATGGTTATAATACCCGCCTTTACCGACGTGGTAACCCAGGTCTCCACGGTTCTGACAAGCTTTTTAGGATTATACTGGACATATTCCAGAACCTCTGCAACTGTTTCTCCGTCAATAACCTGATCGATCTTGTATCCATCCTCATCAACCGATACGTGAACCGCGTTGGTATCTCCGAAAAGATTGTGAAGGTCACCTAATATCTCCTGGTATGCCCCGACAAGGAAGACGCCCAGGTAATACGGTTCTTTCCCTTTCAGGGAGTGCAGGGGAAGATGATAAGGTATGTTTCGGGTTGATATGAAATTATCGATCTTACCGTCCGAATCACATGTCATATCCTGAATGGTTGCCGTCCGTGTGGGTTCCTCGTTCAGCCTGTGGATAGGGATGATTGGAAATATCTGGTCGATGGCCCATGAATCGGGAAGCGACTGGAAGAGCGAGAAGTTGCAGAAATATTTGTCCGACAGTATCTTGGATATCTGTCTCAGTTCATCTGGAACATGTTTTATAATATTGGCCAGGCCATATACCCTCCTGGCAACCGACCAGAATAATCTCTCAACCTGTGCCCTGGTTTTCAGATCGATAAGCCCAAGGCTGAAGCGGTCAAGCGCCTCTTCCCTTATCTGCTGGGCATCGTGCCATGTCTCAAGCAACCTTGGCTGATTTACCATGTCCCATAGTTCATAAAGCTCCTTCACCAGTTCATGGTCTCCTTCACTGATAGTCTCATCATCGTCCCATAAAGGCTGGGTTGTGGCCTCGAGCACTTCAAAAATCAGCACTGAATGATGGGCTGCAAGTGATCGCCCCGATTCGGTGATTACATTCGGATGAGGAATATTGTTCTTGTTGGCAGCATCGACAAAGGTGCTGACAGAGTCATTTACATACTCCTGAATAGTGTAATTGACACTGCTGCCACTGTTTGCAGAACCTGTACCGTCATAATCCACCCCAAGGCCCCCCCCTATGTCGACGAATTCAACATCGAAACCCATTTTACGGAGCTGAACATAGAAATGGGAAGCTTCCCTTAGCGCAACCTTTATCCTGCGTATCTTGGTAACCTGGCTGCCAATATGAAAATGGATCAGCTTGACGCAATCCACCATTTTATTCCTTTCGATTACATCCAGCGCTTCAAGCAGTTCACTCGATGTCAGACCGAACTTGCTGATGTCGCCTCCCGATTCTTCCCATTTGCCGCTTCCGACACTCGCGAGCTTGATGCGTATCCCCAGATTCGGTCTTACCTTAAGCCGCCTGGCAATACTGATTATCAGCTTGAGTTCATTGAGTTTTTCAATGACCAGAAAAATCCTCTTCCCCATCTTCTGGGCAAGTAGCGCAAGTTCTATGTAGGCTTCATCCTTATAGCCATTACAGATGATAAGCGACTCCGGATCAGTGTTAATGGCAATAACAGCATGTAGTTCAGGCTTCGAACCTGCTTCAAGACCAATGTTGAATTTCTTGCCGTGACTGACTATTTCCTCAACAACAGGCTTCATCTGATTGACTTTTATCGGATAGATTATAAAGTTCTGAGCCTTATAGTCGTATTCTTCCGCGGCAGCTTTAAAGCATTTGGAGATGGTGATGATCCGGTCGTCGAGGATATCCGGAAATCTTATGAGAACCGGTGTTGTAACATCTGAAAGACTAAGCTCGTCGATAAGTTCCTTCAGATCGACCGCAACACCATCTTTTGCCGGCGTAACTTCCACATTCCCCTTCTCATTGATTGAGAAATAATCAACACCCCAGCCATTGATATTGTAGAGCTCAGCTGAATCATCTACTTTCCATCTTCTCATCTCTCTTCAGATTTCAGTTTTTACATGTTGAATCCCACATGTATTGCATACACGAACACGTATCTATATAATTTTCAAACATGTGGGTTACCCCGCTTGAGCGGGGCAGGCTATCATACCATTAAAATCAAAATTATATTATGATGAAAAATTTTTGCAATTATATTAAAATAAAGGCAATAAGGGAAGTTATTGAGGAAAATAATTGGATCGTGCCGCCGTACCCGTCATTTATATCAATTTCATTTCATAAAAGCACCGAGGACGACGGACAAACAGCTAAGAGACAGGATTCTGAGAAATTCATTTCCTTTTCCTGGTTTTCAGTCCGGTCTTTTCAATCAATTTGTAAACAGGAAACTCATTATACCCGCGTCCCCATTGTGGTACCAGGTATTTGTCGAAGAAATTCCATGTAACAAGTCCGTCATTCGACAGCGGCTCAAGAAGGTAGGAAGCAAGATTTGCCAGAGGCTGTGAGGTTCTGACAACTATGGTTCCTGCCTTGAAAGAAACAAGTTCAGTTACAAACTTTCCCTTGATGGTATTGGTGTAATGCCCCTGGTTGAGACGCTGGGCTCCCTTCAGCTCGCTTATCACGAATCTTTCAACCTGAAACTCTGAATCTTCCTCAAGCACCTCGACCTTTATCCCATGCAGTGTAAGAAGATCCAGCACATCAGGATCACTGGTTTTCAGAAGATAGGCAAAGGGAAAGCTAACCTGCCTTGTGCTGAAGTAATCAATATAATACGGAACCGTAACCGTAAGCTGAACATCGGTCTTTTCATACCTCTTCCATCCGTCAGTTTCTCCGACCAGCTTAGCCTCGTAGGTCTTGATGGTAACCTTTTCCGGAGCCGGCCGAACGTCGAACTCAATTGCAAAAGAATCGGTCGGCGCCGGATTCAGCCCGCGTGAAACGGTCCTGGCGTCGGTCTGCCTGATCATATCCCTGATCTCATCTTTATTAGCCGACACGTGATCAGCAAGAGAACGGATAAGCCAGTAACAACCTTTAACCCTCGATTCATAGTCCGCGTAAACATAGTTTTCATTAAGTATCGCCAAACGGTTCCTCAAGCCAAAGTATTCAGTCATATAGCGGGGCACCGAAGCATCATAGAACCAGCCGGTCTCAGGATTTCCCATGTCATTGAACTCACCGTAAAAGCAGTTTTCGACACCGTATTTTTTCAGCAATGATTCCGACATTGCAGGCGCCATTTTATCGCGCATGTATTTAATAAGCGAATTGTCGCCATTCGGGTTGACCATCCATGTAAATGTCACCGGTTCAACATGGTATGATCCATTGGTAGTATGGCAATCCATGAAAACCTGCGGATCCCACCTGTTGAATACATTGGTAACCACTCCCTTAACCTCCGGCGATTCAAGTTTCATGGCATCCCGGTTAAGGTCAAGCATCTGAGCGTTATACCTTATGCCGACACCATTCACCGGACCATTCTGATAGGTTCTGTGGAGTTTGGAAATTGGTTCGTTGCCGTCGGGATTGAGATTGGGACAGATAAGGAAGACTATGTTGTCAAGGAGACCGGGATGCTTTCCGGCAAGTAGATCCCGGGCAAACATCAGAACGGCTTCCTTGCCTTCCACCTCGTCGGCGTGGATGTTGGCCTGGACATATATTACAATCCTGCGGTCGTTCTTAAGATCTTCCGGACCGGCAGGAAGGGGATTGCCAATAACCAGCAAAGGCACAATGCGCCCTTCCGTTGAAACGGCAATATGCTCCACCCTCACAAAAGGAGATGCATCAAGATGCTTCACGAAAGTCATCACATCTTCATAATTTGCCGTGGAAGTAAAGCCTGACCGCTCGGCAACAGTGAGGAGAGGATCCTGTGAATATCCGTTTATTCCACTGAATATTAATAAGGTGATTAGAACTATATGCTTCTTCATCATATTACAATATTGGTTTTAATGGTAGCCCGCTCAAACGGGGGAAACACACATAACTGAAAATTATATAAATACGTGTATGTGGATTTGACATACGTGGACTGCATTGAATCTTTTTTTGAGAGTTGCAATAATAGTTATTAAAAGAAGATGATTGATCGCATTGCCTTAAAAATTTCGGTCGTCCCGGCCTGCCAGATATATAGTCCCGGCCTACGAAATATGTTGCTGCACCCTGACGGGATCCGGATTGTTTCATTATGACTTTTCTTGCTTTCCGCACCCCAAGACTAAGCTCCGCAAGGATTCTCCCCATATATCACATAATGTAATCATTAAAAAGATTTCAACTTTAGTCAAGCATATTCAATAAATACATATATTTGCAAATTAATTTTTAAATCACAATACAATGAACAAAGGAACAGTTAAGTTTTTTAATGTATCAAAAGGTTTTGGATTCATTAAAGATGCCGATTCGGACAATGAATATTTCGTACATGCAACAGGCCTGATTGACAAGATTAAGGAAAATGACGAAGTTACATTCGAACTTGCCGAAGGTAAAAAGGGTATAAATGCAGTCAATGTAAAACTAGCATAATTCCAGGCACATAAAGGAATCTTAAAGGAGGCCCCTCAGAGAGCCTCCTTTTTTTATGCTATTTCCCCCTTAACCACGTCCTTCTATTTGCTTTTTCCTGCCTTCTTCGCTTTTTTGGCGGCACGCTTTTCTTTAAGCGATTTTGTCGCCTGCTTTTTTACGTTTACCTGTTCTTTGGATTTTTCGTGTGACATGACTCAAATTTTTAAGGATTAAAAATGAAATTCAAATATAGAAAATCAACAAGTCTTATCAAAACCGGCAGGCCTTTCTTCATGGAAAACCGTTTCTAAATGACTTCAGAATATCATCGTCTCCGCTGTATAGCTTACTTGTCAGCCATAACTCCCAGATCCCTTGCAGCCTCCATCAGCCGGATGAACTCCGCCCTGTAGCCTTCACTGTCATCTCCGCGGGCTGATTTTGCAAGCCTGACAGCTTCATCGACAGATGAATTTCCTTTATATTCAGAATCCCCCAATATCATGCCGAATTCTGCAACAGCTGCCGCAAACCGCAGATTATCAGAAGCACTATCAATATTCCGCACATAGTCCCTGACTGCATTTTCGAGCAATACACTCGATGATCCTTCAGGTTTCTTGTAACGGATCTTGATTGCAAGAAACTCATCCGACGGGATTTTTCCCGGCTTAATTACCGGATTAGCCTGGTACTTCAGAGGATCGACCGCGGGAGTCTCATCTTCGGTTCCGGCAGGTACAAGCTCGTACAGGGCAGTCACGTTATGCCCCGACCCCATTTCTCCCGCGTCTTTCCTGTCGTCATTGAAATCCTCTTCATTTAAAAGTCGGTTCTCATATCCTATCAATCTGTACGACTGAACCTTCGCCGGATTGAACTCTATCTGAAACTTGACATCCTTCGCGATAGTGAACAGAGTGCCTCCGAATTCCTTTACCAGCACTCTCCTGGCTTCCTGAAGATTATCAATATACGAGTAATTGCCGTTTCCCTTGTCAGCTATAATCTCCATTTTATCATCCTTCAGGTTGCCCTTGCCGAAACCAAGCACCGTCATAAAAATACCGCGGTCGCGGTTATCAGCCACCAGTCTCTCCATTCCACCGTTGCTCGATTCTCCCACGTTGAAATCACCGTCGGTTGCCAGAATGATCCGGTTGTTGCCTCCTTTTATGAAATTCTTCGAAGCAACTTCATAGGCAAGTCTCAGCCCTGCTCCACCGGCAGTCGAACCTCCGGCTTCAATATTGGATATTGCATTCATTATCTCGTCTTTCCTGTTTCCCGGAGTCGATTCGAGCACAAGTCCTGCAGCGCCAGCATAAACGACCATGGCTACACGGTCCCGCGGCCTCAGCTCATTAACCAGAAGCCCGAAGGCCGATTTCAGAAGCGGAAGCTTGTCGGGAGAATTCATCGAACCCGAAACATCAATCAGAAAAACAATGTTCGAGGGAGGAAGCGATGACTTGTCAATGCTCCTGCCTTTCAGACCGACAAGCAGGAGATGATGCTTCCTGTTCCACGGACATACCGAGAGCTCGGAAGTAAGCGAAAACGGATGGAAGCCTTCAGGTTCAGGATAATCATACCTGAAATAGTTTATCATCTCCTCTATCCTCACGGCTTCCGGGGGAGGAAGAGAGCCGTTGTTGATGAATCGTCTGATATTCGACCATGAGGCATTGTCGACATCAATGGAGAATGTGGAAAGAGGATTGCTTATGACACTTCGGAATCCATTCTCGGTTGTTGAAGCATAACCCTCCGTGTTAAAGGCCCTGTTATACCTTGAGAATCCGCCGTCGGAAATCATTGAATAAGCAGGAGCAGCCTCAGCCCTTATCCATGACGACTTCTGTTTTCCGCTGCCATAGCCAACGACAACAACTTCATCAAGTGACACTTTTTCTTCACGCATGATCACATTTATAATTGTCCGGTTCTTTATCCTTTCAGTTATCGTCACAAAACCGATCATTCCGAACTGAAGAAAATCGTCGCCCTGTTTAATCTCTATACTGTAATTGCCGCCCTGATCCGTTACCGTCCCGCTCCTGCTTCCCTTTACAGTTACAGTCACCCCGGCCAGGGGCATCCCTGAAGAGTCCGTTACCCTGCCGGTGATAGTACTTTTCTGTGAAAAAGACAGCAGCATCACCGGAACCGCAAATAAAATTGCCAGAATTGATAGTTTCCTTTCCATAATATCCTGTTTTTTGATTAGTATTTTTCAACAGGATGCAATGGAAAAGGGAATTCCATAAATAAAAATGAAATTTTTTGCTTTTATCCTATCTTTGAGAAGAACCGGGAGAAGACTTCAGTTCTGAAAATGAAGACTCCGGAGATATCAGGATTCAGTTAACACAACATGCTGTTCAGATCGAGAGTCAGAGATTCCCATAAGCCCGCGGATGAAGTATTACTAAGCCAGTTCCGTGCCGGCGGAGACCTTAAGGTACTGGGGGAACTCTACTCGCGATATATGCACCTTGTTTACGGAATCTGCCTCAAATACCTGAAAAACAATGAAGAGGCCAAGGACGGGGTGATGCAGATATTTGAAAAGCTCATTACCGTGGTCCCCGGGCACAATATAATTAACTTCAGAAGCTGGCTGCATGTGGTGGCTAAGAATTACTGCCTCATGCAGATCAGGTCGGACAGGTCGGGAATGGAAAAACTCAACGACTGGCTAAATGATCCTGTTGTTTATATGGAAAATGTCGTTGAAATGCATCCTTTGGATGAAGAGGATGAGCAGCAATCTCTGAATGCAGCCATCGAGGACTGCATCAAAAGGCTCAATGAGGAACAGAGAAGCTGCATCATACAATTCTATTATAATGACAGATGCTATAATGAGATCTCGGCCGACCTTGGTATTGAAGAAAAGAAGGTGAAAAGCCATCTTCAAAACGGCAAAAGAAATCTCAAAATTTGTCTTGAAAGAAAAAATGTCAGAAAAGAATAAATACGGCAAAGCTGCCGGAGATGATTTCCTCCGCTACCATTCCGGAAAAATGACGGGGAAGGAAAGGAATGCCTTTGAGAAGGAGCTTCAGAAGGATCCCTTTGCCGAAGAAGCATCGGAAGGCTTCAGCAGCATTGATGCTGAAACTGCAGGTAGAGACCTTGCAGACTTGAACAGGAGACTGAAAAAGAGCGTTTCGGCAGCTAACAGGAGACTATGGTACGGTATCGCGGCATCAGTTGCAGTGCTTTTAACCATTTCAGCTATCCTGCTGCTATACCGCCCGGAGAACAGGCTTGAAGAAATCGCGTATAACCGGCCCGAAAGCAGTCCCGGTGAGCCTGGTATCCCAATGACCCAACCTGTAAAGGATCTGAGCGAATCAAAACCGGCTGAATCTCCCAAAAAGGCAGCAGTTGAAGAAAAATCGGAAGCATACCGGCCGTCTGTCGTGGCAGCGGACGAACCTGCCTCTGAAAAGGACATACAACAGGAGATTTTAAATAAGAAAGATATTTCAGTAACTCATGATCCTGTAAGACCTGCAGCAGTTTCCGAGGTTGCCCGGACAATTATTGCTGAAAAAAGGAAGGAAAGAAAAGTTACTCTGGCCGACATGGCGGTAATGCCTCCGGCTTTTATAAGCGGAAGGATTATCTCATCGGAGGATAACCTGCCTTTACCCGGAGCCAGCATAATGATAAAAGGTACAAACCAGGGTACTGTTTCGGATGAGAACGGTTATTTCACTATTGAAGATACCGGTAATCAGGAAGTGACACTGGTTGCCGGCTTCATCGGAATGGATTCCAAAGAATTCAAAGCAATTCCCGGCGCCGGAAATGAAATAATTCTTGATCCTTCGGCGCTGGCTCTCAATGAGATTGTTGTGGTTGGCCACGGGCTAAGTGGCAAATCATCCGATTCAGAGGATACTGAGCCGGGTTACAGTCCGCCGGCCCCCGTTACCGGACACAGGGAATTCAACAGGTATATCCGGGAAAACATGATCCGCCCTGATACCGCTACAGCCGGACAGAGAAATGTGGTCGTTCTTTCATTCGTCGTCAGCGAAACCGGTAATATCGACAGCATTGAAGTTGTGAGAAGCAAGGGCAGGATCTATTCCGATGAAGCCATCAGACTGCTGAAAGAAGGCCCGGCATGGAAACCTGCCATTGAATACGGGATTGAAAAAAGTGAAAGGGTAAGATTGAGAATCGTGTTCAGATGATTTGTTTTTCATTTCTTCAATCTGGTGCAAATCCATGAAATATTGATTTTTCGGAGAAAGTCATTACTTTTAATGGCCTGAAACCTGATCATATCCAGGAAAATCATATTATGCACGGAAGACTGTCTCTCCACGGGTAAATCCGGTACTGAGGGTGCCCGGCAAGGGAGTTGCGTGGTTTGATATGATCAAGGTGTTCGAAGCTGTTGATATAGGCAGGAGTATTAATCCTGAGATTAAAAAAATCTGGGATTTTACACAAGAATAGTTTATTTTAAGGGTCGTGTTTGTGTATTTGATACATGATATTTCATTACAAATAAGTTAAAATGAAAAAATTTATTTTTACAGGAACGCTCGTGATCGCACTGCTTGTGACAGGATGCACTTCCAGAATTAATGACGGCAACTATCCCGGCAATCCTGAGCCATTGATTCAGAATGCCTATATAAAGCTGCCTCTCGGTTCGGTAAAACCTGAAGGCTGGCTCAGGGATCAACTCGAGGCCCAGGCCGGAGGACTGACAGGCCATGTAGATGACTTCTGGCCCGATCTTGTCAACTCCTCATGGCGGGGAGGTGATGGTGAAGCCTGGGAAAGAGGCCCCTACTTCCTCGACGGACTGGTACCACTTGCTTACCTCCTGGATGACGAGAGACTGAAGGACAAGGTGAAGGAATGGATAGAACCCATAATCTCAAGCAGTACCGATTCAGGCTGGTACGGACCTGCAAAAAACAAGGACAGATGGCCTCTGGCAGTCGCGAACAAGGTTCTGATGCAATACTATGAGGTAAGCGGCGATGACCGGGCCCTGGAGCTCATAAAAAAATACTTCAGATACCTTCATGAAACACCACCCGACTGGCCAGACAAGGACTGGCGCGGCGTCAGGGCTATGGAAAACGCTGTCACAGCTTACTGGCTGTACCGGCAGACACAGGAGCCATGGATACTTGAGGTGATCAGCTCAATCCAGAACAATAGTTCCGACTGGACTTCGTACTATGAAAAATTCCCCTGGGACTCGGCTGCTTCGGCTGATAAGAGAATCCCGCTGAACTGGGGTCCCGACGGACTAACCGCTCATGTTGTAAATAATGCCATGGCAATCAAATATCCCGGACTGTGGTACCAGCAGTCGGGTGACCGGAGATTCAGCAACGCGGTGTTTGAAGGAATCAAAAAGTATGATCTCAATCACGGACAGACGGGAGGAAGATTCTCCGGAGACGAGCATCTGTCGGGAAAATCGCCCGACCGAGGTACGGAACTTTGCGCGGTAGTGGAATACATGTTTTCACTGGAGGAATTATATGCCATCTTCGGCGACAACCAGCTTGCCGACAGGCTCGAACTCCTTGCCTATAACGCACTTCCGGGAACAATAACACCCGACATGTGGGCACACCAGTACGACCAGCAGTCAAATCAGGTTGTCGTTAACGGCGAAAAAAGAGCATGGAGCACTAACGGCAACTATTCGAATATCTATGGACTGATGCCGAATTTCGCCTGCTGCCTGGCAAACATGCACCAGGGATGGCCAAAATTCGTTTCCAGCCTCTGGATGGCAACCAACGACAAAGGACTTATTGCAGTGGCTTACGGACCATCAACAGTAAAGGCAAAGGTGAATAATGGCCGGATGGTGGAAATAACAGAGGAAACATATTACCCCTTCGACGGAAAAATCAAATTCAGTATAAAATCCGAAGAAGCGGTCAGGTTTCCCCTTTACCTGAGAATACCCGGCTGGGCCGACACCGCCGTGATAAGCTATAAGGACAAAATAATATATGAAAAGGGAGGATCGACTGCAAAGATATTTGCCCGCTGGGATCCGGATGATGTCATCACCATGGAACTGCCAATGGATGTAAGGGCTGAAAAAAGATACAACAATTCCCTGTCCCTGCTCAGAGGGCCGCTTTATTACTCGCTCAGGATCGGAAAAGAATTCAAGAGTGTAAAAATCAATTATGATAACTTCGGATACATGGGAAGCGTAGACTGGGAGATAAATCCGCTCACTCCCTGGAATTACGGGCTGATGGTCGACAGGAACAACCTGAAAAGAGGTATCACTGTCATTACCGCTGAGCCCGGCAGATATCCCTTTGCCGACAGGGGCGACATGATCTGGTCAGCCGATTCAGCCAGGTATCTGCCCTGGGATCAGGATGCCCCGGTGATCCTCAAAACCAGGGGTATGCTTATACCAGGATGGACACTGAAGGATAACTCGGCCGATATTCCTCCTCTTAGTCCTGTCAAACCGGAAGGTGACAATGCAGTCATCGAACTGGTTCCATACGGCAGCGCGAGACTGAGGATCACTGAATTCCCGGTAATCGACCTGACACAGGTGGTAAGTGTCTTGAAATAATGGTCTTGCGGTCTTGCGGTCGGGCGGTCTTGCGGTCTTGCAGTCGGGCGGTCAGGCGGTCGGACGGTCGCAGGCTACGACGTCAGGACTATATGACAGCGGTTTTTTCTTTCAGCCACTCTTTTTCGTCTTCCGTAAGATAGGGGCTCAGCCGCACGAAGACTTCAGCATGATAGGCGTTTAGCCACTCAATTTCGTGAGGTTCAAGAAGCGATTTGTCTATCAGCGACTTATCTATATAGCACAATGACATGGTCTCGAAACGGAGAAACCTGCCAAATTCCGTTTCTTCATCAACGTAGCATAGTATGATGTTTTCTGTCCTGATACCGTATTCACCCTCCCTGTAGATAGCCGGTTCATTGGAGGTAAGCATGCCTGCGGCGATGTCGGTTTTATTGTCGGCCGGACTTATACTCTGTGGACCCTCGTGAACATTAAGGCAATAGCCTATTCCATGACCTGTTCCATGAGCATAATTCATTCCCGATCTCCACATAGCCCTGCGGGCAACCAGGTCGAGCTGGTAACCCCTGGTGCCTTCGGGAAACTTGGAAAGCGCAAGGTTAATATGTCCCTTCAGGACAAGGGTAAAGTCCGATATCTGTTGTTCCGAGGGGATATTGACAGCTATAGTCCGGGTTATGTCGGTTGTGCCTCCCGGGTACTGTCCTCCTGAATCAACCAGAAGAATACCCCTGTCCCCTATCACGGCTCCCGAACCTTTTTCTGCATGGTAATGAGGCTGGGCGCTGTTTTGATTGAAGGCAACGATGGTTTCAAACGATGGCTTCAGAAATCCTTCCTGCTCCGCCCTGAATTCATCAATTTTCCCGGAAAGCGAGTCTTCAGTCATGACAATGCTTCCATGCTTGCTTTCGAACCAGTGGAAAAACCTGGTCAGGGCAACTCCGTCCTTAACCATCACCTTTTCAATATTCGCTATTTCAGTCCGGTTCTTAACCGACTTCAATCTGCAGGGAATGCTTATATCCTCAATAAATCCCGATGCCATGGACAATGCCCTGAACAATTCAAGCGATGTGACCTGGGGATTAAGGAATACAGACTCCCCTTCGGCAACAACAGAAATTATCTCAGTCACTTCCTCATAAGGAAGTATCACTATTCCGAGCCTGTCAAATTCAGATGCGAGCTTTGGGGGTATCTTGGCCTGATCGATGAAAAGCAACACCTGCTCATGCCCCACTAGTGCAAAACACAATAACAGCGGACTGTATTTAAGATCGTTGCCCCTGATATTCAAAAGCCACATTATATCCTCAGGTGAAGACAACAGATGGTAAGCTGCACCGGCTTTCTTCATCCCATCCCTTAGCTCGGCTAGTTTTTTGGCTCTTCCCTTTCCTGAGTATTCAAGAGTATGATCGAAGGCCACGGAAAAAGGAAGTGAAGGACGGTCGGACCATAACTCCGATATCAGATCACAGTCAGTTTCAAAGTTCACTTTCTTCCCTTCAAGCCTCTGTTCAAGTCTTCTGAAAGCAGAAGCCGGAAATATCCTCCCGTCAATCCCGATTTTATCTCCTGCACCTGCATTCTCTGCAACAAAATCCATATAATCGTTTCTCCGGTACTGGCCGGGGCGCATTAATTCAAATCCCGAACCGGCTAACTGACGCGCGGCCTGGATAAAATACCTCGAATCGGTCCATAAGCCGGCATGCGATTCCGTGATCACAACAGTGGCTGCAGAACCCGTAAAGCCTGTAAGCCACCTGATCAACTGCCAGTGTTCAGCTATGTACTCCCCAAGGTGAGGATCGGACATTGGAAGAATATAAATGTCAATCCCTTTTCCCTTCATGGCATTGCGAAGACTCAGCAGTTTTTCAGCAGGAGACGGCATTTATGATAAGTAACTGAGGTTTTAGTGCGAAATAATTAACAACAGATAGTAATAGTTATTTTTCTTTACCGAAGAAATTTTCAAGCCAGAAATTATTCGCTTCATTCCTCGAATGCAAGGCCTTCGCCCCGCCCCAGCCATGACGGCCATTCGGGTAGAGCATGAAACTGAATGTTTTACCTTCGTCCTGCAAACGCGAGATAAGGTATATTGAATTCTGCATGTGAACATTGTCGTCAAGGTCACCGTGAGTCATATACAGCTTTCCCCTTAAGTTTTTCGCCCAGGTAAGCGCTGACCCGTCCCTGTAGCCTTCCGGATTGTCCTGGGGGGTATCCATGTATCGTTCAGTATAGACATCGTCGTAAAGCCTCCAGTCGGTAACCGACGATCCTGCAAATCCGTGAGTCCAGTAATCCGCTCCGCGGGTAAGCGCCATACAGGTCATGTAACCGCCGTAGGAGCTTCCCGTAATGCCCATTCTTGTACCATCGACAAAGGGCCGTGAAAGAAGCCACTTTACCGCATCCTGATAATCAAGGATCTCCCATTTGCCAAGACAGCGGTAAAGATAATCAAGGCCCCTCTTGCCGAAATGGCCCGAACCCCTGTGATCGACGGTAAAGGTAATTATCCCGTTCTGAGAGTCCCACGAAGGATTGTCGCCCTGCCATCTGTTGCTGACATTCTTTGAATCGGGACCACCGTAAATCCTGAAAATAACAGGATATTTCCCTGAAGGATTGAAGCCAATGGGGTATGTTATGATGGCCGGCATCATGAAAAGCCCGTCGGAGGTAGGTATCCTGAGCAATTCAGCCTTCGAATGCCTGGATGGATCAAAGTCCGGCTGCTCAAACTTGTGTATCTCCCTGAGCTGCCTGCCGCGGCTGTCGAGAAGAATTATGGAACCGGGGCTGGAGATATTGTTCCATGTATCGACAATCCAGCTACCCTTCGGTGAGATGCTTGTCGAATGGCTTCCCGGACCGCTGGTAAGCTGAACAAGGTTTTTCCCGTCGAGTCCTGCCCGAAACAGATGAGAGTCGGTGGATTCCTCACCCGTGGCAGTGAACCATATTACTTTTTGTGATTCATCAACACGTACAATGCCCGTGACCCTGAAATCAAAACCGGTAATCCGGGAAATAAGCCTGTTGTCCCAGCTGTAGTAATAAAGGTTTTCCCAGCCGTCCCTTACACTGTTGACAATGAAACCCGAACCATCCTGCATCACATGAATATCCTTGTAAAAATCGAGCCAGGCTTTCTGCTTCTCATTATAGATTACAGAGAAATCGCCCGTGACCGGATCAGCCAGTATGATATTCATCTCATTCTGATCGCGGTTTATTACCTGAACAGCCAGTTTTTTGCTGTCGGGTGTCCAGAACGGCCATGCGATATACTGGTCAACATTATAATCGGTCTTTACCCATACGGTCTTACCGGATGCAATATCGGCAATACCCATTTTTACCTTCGGATTAGGGTCGCCGGCCTTCGGGTAGGGAACCTGCTCCAGCTTGCCGTGAATACCGTCAGCCTCATCAAGGCGGTTCAGGGTGAATACCGGCACATCGGCTTCGTCAGTCCTGAGATAGGCAATCCTGCTGCCGTCGGGCGACCACCAGAAAGCAGCATAACGGCTCGGGCGGTCGAGTATCTCCTCCATATAAACCCAGGAGGAGTATCCGTTATAAATCCTGTCGGATGCATCGAATGTAAGCCTTACCTCCTTCCCCGCTGCAAGGTCGTATACATATAAATCTTTATTTCTGGTATAGGCTATCTTTCGACCGTCGGGCGAAAAACGGAAATTCACCTCCGGATCATCACCGGTAGTCAACCTCTTCAGTTCCCTGTCAGCCATCCTGAACAAATAAAGGTCATTGTCACGGTCGATGACCGCGCTCTGCCCGTCGGGACTCACGATATCATACACACCCATTGTCACCCCCGATGGAAGAGCCTGTGCAATAATTTCCCTGACTGCAGGTTCGGGTGTCGCGGTAACACTTCTGCCGTTTCGGGCATTCACCTTTCTGATGACGGGCCTGTTTTCGGAATCCACTGTCTGCAAATAATAGTTGTTATCATCAGCCCAGCCTGTTACCCTTACCTGCCTGCTGCTCCTCATCTGGGAATGCAGTAACATCGGAAAGGACAGAAACAGTACAAAAAGAACAAGTGCAATTTTCTTAGTTTCAAATCTTTTCATCATAAAATAGTTTTTGTCATACCACCGGTACCGGAGTAACCTGATTATAAATATGTAATGCCATGCATTATCATCTCCGGAAAAGCAGAGCCTTGTTTTAATCCGGAATAAACAAAAATAGCATTTTAATCTTTTACACTAAGCAGTGCAGGAATTTATATGGCGGAAGAACGGCGAGCGGCGTGCGGCGAGCGGCGTGCGGCAGGGCACGGGGCACGGGGCACAGGGCGCAGGGCGCAGGGGCGCAGGGAAAGTCGTGCAAGTCCTGCAAGTCCTGCAAGTCCTGCAAGTCTCTTACAATGAGGCTAAACGCTGAACTAAACACTAAACGCTAAACGCTGAACACTAAACGCTTAACACTAAACGCTAAACGCTTAACACTAAACGCTAAACGCTGAACACTAAACACTAAACCCTGAACTCTGAACTCTGAACACTTAATGCTTTGAACCCCGAACTTCGAACTATCAATCCCGAACCGCTAGCCGCGTGCCGCGCGCCGCGTGCCGTTCTTTCAACTTTCAACTGCCATATGTTCCGCATTTCTCATTAACGAGGAATAAATTCAGGAAAAAGATCCTGTTTCGTTACGTTATTGTTAATTTTATAACATTGTTATTTCTATAACACTAATTTTCGTACTTTTGCGCGGTCAATAGATTAAA